>Ga0134126_10014009_pt1 | contig 10122 bp, 8 predicted proteins | sample KB31752_FD_96881 | JGI IMG/M metagenome (GOLD analysis project Ga0134126, IMG submission 96881) | Terrestrial soil microbial communities with excess Nitrogen fertilizer from Kellogg Biological Station, Michigan, USA - KB3-175-2 | ecosystem: Environmental > Terrestrial > Soil > Unclassified ...
CGCGGTCTGCACCATCCGGCGCAGCATGTTGATGTCCACCGGCTTGGAGACGAAATCGAACGCACCGGCCTTGAGCGCATCCACCGCCGCTTCGACATTGCCGTACGCGGTGATCATCGCCACCGGCGTGTCCGGATACTGGCGAGCGATCAACTCGATCAGCTCCTGGCCGGTGCCGTCCGGCAGGCGCATGTCGGTGAAGCACAGGTCGTAGGCTTGTTCGGCGAGCAGCCGCTTGGCTTCGGCCACATTGGCGGCCGCATCCACGTTGAGGTCCATGCGCCCGAGCGTGATGCTCAGCAATTCGCGGATGTCGCGCTCGTCATCAACGACCAGAACGGTCTGCTTGGCTGTACCCATGAACCCCAAATCCCCGCAATTCGCACGTGCGAGGGTAGCGCGTGCGGCGCTCGGGGGCAAAGCGATAGATCACGTTTCGACGCCTTTTGGCATCCTCACCGGCGCGGTCAGGGTGATGCGGAAACAACTGCCGCCGCCGGCGACCGGCACGTATTCGAGCCCGGCCTGATTGGCATCGCACATTTGCCGCGCGAGATAAAGCCCGAGACCCGTGCCGTATTCGTGGGTGGTGAAGAACGGCTCGAAAATCTGCGCGGCGACTTTCGGCGGGATGCCCGGCCCGCGATCGATCACCTCGATCAAAGGCGGCCCGTCGTCGCTGGCCAGCCTCGCCACGATCATCACCCGTGCGGATTCGTCGGGCATGCGGCCATAGCGCAGTGCGTTCTGCACCAGGTTCCACACCACCTGCTGCAGGTGTTGCGGATCGGCCAGCGCTTCCACCGCGTGCGGATAGAGGAGGGCGCGCAGGTTGTCGGCGCCGAGATCGTTGGCTTCCTTGTATTCATCCACGAAGGTCAGCACCCAGGCATTCAGGTCCAGTGCCTCGGGTCGCGAGCGTTCGCGCCGCGACAACTGCAGGATGTTCTCGATGATCTCGTTCAATCGCCCGCAGTGGTTGTTGATGATTTCGACCATGCGCTGGTCGGATTCCGGCAGTTCGTGCGACTCGGCCAGCAGTTGCGCGGAATAGCGGATCGCCGCCAGCGGGTTGCGGATCTCGTGCGCGATCGAGGCGGACAACCGGCCCAGCGTGTTCAACGTCAACTGCTCGGCGCGGCGTGACACCAATGATGTGTCGTCCAGAAAGATCAGCACGTGCGAGTCGTCGTTGGCCGCCAGGCGCGTGAAGCGCGGCACCACTTCCGGCACGCCCTCGGCCAACGCGATCGCACTGGTGTCGAGCTTGTGGGTCGTGCGCCAGTGATACAGCCGACGCGACAACTCCGGCGCGACCTCGCCGAGGTTGCGTTTATCCAGCGCGGGGTTGCCGAGCAGCATCCACGCCGATTCGTTGATCTGGTGGATATGGTTGGCGTCATCCACCAGCAGCACGCCGGTTTTCATGCGGCGGATGATCAGCTCGTTGACCTGGCTGAGATTGGCAAGATCCAGTCCGCGCCGTTCCGCCAGTGCCTCGCTGGCGCGCATCTGCGTGCCGAGCGCGTAGCACAGCGCGGCGGTGGCGAAATAGGCCAGTCCGAACAGGCCGGACTCCAGCAGGTTGCGACCGGTGTCGCCGTTGCCGGCCAGCGCCTGTCCAACCATCGCCAGCGCAGCCAACGCCGCGAACAAGCCGGCCAGTCGTGGCGGCAGCAGCAGCGCGCCGGCGCCGACGTTGATCACCAGCATCGCCGCGATGCCGGTGTGCGCGGCCGGCATCATCAGCGTCGCCAGCAAGGCGGCGGCGACATCCGCGCCGAGACTGGCGCTGACGCTTGCCGTCAACAGGCGCGGCATTTGCCGCGTGCGCAGCAGCGCCACCAGGGCAAACAGCAAATACACCGCCGCGGTCAGCCGCGCCAGCGTCGGGGCGCGCACCGGCAGCCAGTTGACCGCGACTTCGCTGAAGGACAACGCCACGTATACCAGCGCCTGCAGCACGCGGAACAGATTCAGCACATACAGTTCGCGGCGAATGGTTTCGCCGGCAACCGGTGCGTGCGGGACGAGCGCGGAGCGGGAGGCAGTGGTCGACACGGCGCGATCATCGGGCCTGCGCGGCGCGGGCACAAGGGCTTGATTTCCCTTTGTGACGAAAATCTCCAGACGTCACTCCGGCGCAGGCCGGAAGCTCGCGTCTTGGTTGTTCGACATCCCCGCGTTTTCCGCGCGCATCGGAGGCGCACGGTTACGCTTGTTTCGACGCAGGAGCGCGCCTGCGTCTGAGCCCGCCCGAAGACCGTCCTTGTCCGCATCGCGGCCAGGTTGGACTTGACGGCGAGTTCCCGCAACAATACGCGGCTGTCGCAAATCTGATGCGCATCCCTGCGCGTGAAAGCAGCCATTCTCGGCCGCACTTCTCAAAAGGGCACACGATGAATTTTCACGAATACCAAGCCAAGCAATTGTTCGCCGAGTTCGGCATTCCGGTTCCTGCCGGCAGGATCGCGGGAACGCCAGAGGCCGCGGTGGAAGCCGCGCGCGCGCTGGGCGGCGAGCAGTGGATGGTGAAGGCGCAGATCCACGCGGGCGGCCGCGGCAAGGCCGGCGGCGTGAAGTTCTGCAAATCGGTGGATGAAGTGAAAGCGGCGGCGGCCGGCATGCTCGGTCGAAACATGCAGACCTACCAATCCGGCGGCCGCGCGCTGCCGGTGAACCTGGTGCTGATCACCGAAGCCACGGATATCGCGCGCGAGCTGTATCTCTCGATACTGGTGGATCGCGGCGCGAAAGCGGTCGCGTTCATCGCGTCCGCGCGCGGCGGCGTGGATATCGAGCAGGTTGCGCGCGAAACGCCGGATGACATCCATACCGTGCTGGTCGATTTCGTGCAGGGTTTGCAGCCCTACCAGTGCCGCAAGCTCGGGTTCGCGATGGGGCTCAACCCCAAGCAGGTGAACCAGCTCACCAAGGTGATGCTCGGCATGTACAAGCTGTTCAACGAGAAGGATCTGTCGCTGATCGAACTGAACCCGCTGGCGATCGTCAAATCCGGGGATCTGTTCGCGCTGGACGGCAAGGTCAATTCCGACGACAACGCGGAGTTCCGCCATCCCAAACTGGCCGCGATGCGCGACATCTCGCAGGAGGATCCCGCCGAAGCCGAAGCCGCCGCCAATCACCTCAACTACGTGACGATGGACGGTTCGATCGGCTGCATGGTCAATGGCGCGGGCCTAGCGATGGCGACGATGGATGTCATCAAGCTGGCCGGCGGCGAGCCCGCGAATTTTCTCGACGTCGGCGGCGGCGCGACCAAGGAACGCGTCACCGAGGCATTCAAGTTGATCCTTTCCTCCGACAAGGTGCGTTGCATCCTCGTCAACATTTTCGGCGGCATCGTGCGCTGCGACCTGATCGCGGAAGGCATCATCGCCGCGGTGAAAGAGGTCGGCTTGCAGATTCCGGTCGTGGTGCGGCTGCAAGGCACCAATGTCGAGCAGGGCCGCGCGTTGCTCGCCAACTCCGGCTTGAAGATCACGCCGGCGGATGATCTGAACGACGCGGCCACAAAAGCCGTCGCGGCGGCAAAGGCCGCGTAAACCGAAGTGTCGAACGAAGCGAAAGCCGAGGCCAGGATGGCCGAGCCCCGGACACAGGGATGTGCGTTGATCCGGGGGCCATTTTCCAAGATTCAGGAATTTCCATGTCCGTACTCGTCAACAAAAACACCAAAGTCATTTGCCAGGGCTTTACCGGCCAGCAGGGCACGTTCCATTCCGAACAGGCGCTCGATTACGGCACCAGGCTGGTTGGCGGTGTGACGCCCGGCAAGGGCGGCAGCGAGCACATCGGTCTGCCGGTCTACAACACCGTGCAGGATGCGGTGGACGACACCGGCGCGGATGCCTCCATGATCTTCGTGCCGCCGCCGTTCGCGGCCGACGCGATTCTCGAAGCCGCCGAGGCCGGCGTGCGCGTGATCGTCGCGATCACCGAAGGCATTCCGGTACTGGACATGCTGCGCGTCAAGAATGTGCTGAAGGAATATCCCGACACCGTGCTGATCGGCCCGAACTGTCCGGGCATCATCACGCCCGGCGAGTGCAAGATCGGCATCATGCCCGGGCACATCCACATGCCGGGTTCGGTCGCCATTGTTTCGCGTTCGGGCACGCTCACCTACGAAGCGGTATTCCAGACCACCAATGTCGGGTTGGGCCAGTCCACAGTGATCGGCATCGGCGGTGATCCTATCAATGGACTCAATTTCATCGACTGCGTGCGGCTGTTCCAGGACGATGGGCAGACGAAAGGCATCATCATGGTCGGCGAAATCGGTGGCAGCGCCGAAGAAGAAGCCGCCGAGTTCATCAGCGAATACGTCACCAAGCCGGTGGTCGCCTTCATCGCCGGCGCGTCGGCTCCGGCCGGCAAGCGCATGGGTCATGCCGGCGCGATCATCTCCGGTGGCAAGGGCACGGCCGCGGCCAAGTTCACGGCGCTGGAAAAAGCCGGTGTAAGCACGGTGAAGTCGCCAGCGGATCTGGGCAAGACGCTCGCACAAAAAATGATGTAGGAGCCGGCTTGCCGGCGACAAGTTTCAGCCATGGCCAGGAGCCCCGTGGTCGCTTGCAAGCAAGCTCCTACAGGACGCAAATGACCCTTCGCTTCGCCCTTGCCCAGTTCGATTTCCCGGTTGGCGCGGTGGCGGCCAACGCGGCGCACATGCGCGAACTGGCGAACGAAGCGCGCGCGCATGGCGCCGCATTGATCGCGTTTCCCGAACAATCACTGTGCGGCTATCCGGCCGAGGACCTGTTGCTGCGCCCGGGCTTTCTTGCCGATTGCGACAACCAGCTGGCCGCGCTTGCCCGAGATATCGACGGCATCACCGTCATCACAGGTCATCCGCATGCGCTGGGCGAGGTCTACAACGCCGCGTCGGTGATCGCGAACCGCGAAGTTCTCGCGACCTATCACAAGCAGGCACTACCGAACTACACCGTTTTCGATGAGCAGCGCTATTTTCGCGAAGGTCGCGATGCGCTGGTGTTCGATTGCGGCGGCGTGCGCGTGGGTCTCCTGATTTGCGAGGACATCTGGTATCCAGAACCCGCCGCAAACGCTGCCGCGGATGGCGCGCAACTGCTGCTGGTGATCAACGCTTCGCCCTATGACACGCGCCAGGCCGCCACGCGCGAACACCTGCTGGCGCAGCGTGCAAGGGAAAATCGATTGCCGATCGCCTATGTCAACGTGATCGGCGGCCAGGACGATCTGCTGTTCGACGGCGCATCGCTGCTGGTTGCGGCGGATGGCAATGTCGTCGCGCGCGCGCCGGCATTCGTCGAGGGATTGCTGCTTGTGGAATTCGATCCCGAGGCACGCAACCTGCGCGCACTCGATTGGCCCGCGCGCGGTGATGAAGACGAAGCGGCGATCATGTATGCGGGCCTGGTGCGTGGCGTGCGCGATTACGTCCACAAGAACGGATTCAAGGATATCCTGCTCGGGCTTTCGGGCGGCATCGATTCGGCGCTCACGCTGGCGATCGCGGTGGACGCACTGGGTGCGGAGCGCGTGACCGCCGTGATGCTGCCATCGCGCTACACCTCCGAATTGTCTTTGCGCGAAGCGCAGGCGCAGGCGCGTGCGCAGGGCGTGCGTTATCTCGACCTCTCGATCGAATCGGCGTTCGAGGCATTCGTCGCCACACTGGCTGCGGCCTGCGGCGAGTTGGGCGATCTCGCCGCGCAGAATCTGCAATCGCGCGCGCGCGGCGTACTGTTGATGGCGCTGTCCAACCAGACCGGCGCACTACTGTTGACCACCGGCAACAAAAGCGAGATGGCCGTCGGCTATTCCACGCTTTACGGCGACATGTGTGGCGCGTATGCCCCGCTGAAAGATGTTTACAAGACGCAGGTATACAGGCTTGCCCGGTGGCGAAATGAAGCCGGGGACCGTTCCGATGGAAAGCGGGCTTCCGATCCCTGGTCCCCGGTCGCCGCTCCGGCATCCCGTCCGATTCCCGTTGCCGTCATCGAGCGCGCGCCCTCGGCCGAATTGCGCGCCGAGCAGACCGACCAGGATTCGCTGCCGCCCTACGACATCCTCGACGACATCCTGGCGCGCTACATCGAGGGCGCCCAGACCCAGGCGGAAATCATTGCCGCCGGTTTCGATGCGCAGACCGTGCATCGCGTGGCGCGCATGGTGCTGGCCAATGAGTTCAAGCGCCGCCAGGCCGCGCCCGGTCCGCGCGTGTCGACCTGCGCGTTTGGCCGCGAGCGCCGATATCCGATCAGTTCCGGCTGGCACTGATAGCGGTTATCTCGCCACGGGAGCAGGGGTGGCTGTGTCGAAGTGAGTTTTCCGGCGCCGTCGTGCGCCCGGCGAGAAGCGCGCGGAAGTCGAGCCGACCGGATGACGGCTGGACCGCCATGCCCGCCGCCAATTGTTTCGCCGGCAAGCAGGCCCCTAGGAAAGCGGCTTGGTAGGAGCCTGCTTGCAGGCGATCACCACGTCGCGGGACGTCGCGGAAAAAAAACATGGACGTCGAATGCCGGGTCGAGAGGCTGCAATGCCGGCCGAAACCGTGCAAAGGTTGCGATCCAACTCCGAAATCAGTACCATTTTAGTACCCTATTTAGAGGTTCTGCCGTGCTTCGTGTCAGTCGGCTCGCCGATTACGCTTCCGCGGTGATGACGTGCCTGGCGCGTCAGCCGGGCGAGGTGTTGCCCGCGGCGCAGATCGCCGAAGACGCGCGGCTGGAATTGCCGACCGTCAGCAAGTTGCTGAAGCAACTCGCGCACGCCAATCTGGTTGAATCGTTTCGCGGTGCAACCGGAGGCTATCGGCTGGCGCGTGCGCCGCGGGACATCACTCTGGCGGAAATTGTCGAGGCGCTGGATGGCCCGATCGGGCTCACCGAATGCAGCGCCGGTCACGCGGGCTGCGAGCGCGAAGCGCACTGCAATGTGTCCAGTGGCTGGCAGGGTATCGGTGGGGCGGTGAATGCAGCGCTGCGCGCGGTCAGCCTGGCCGACATGCTGAAACCGCCGCGGCCGGTGCGTGCGCCGACCCGCAAGCGCGCCGGCGCGGTCTGAGAACAACATGGCCACTGAAAGCCGCGACCTCGAGGCCCTGCTCAACCGCCGCTATAGCGCCGGTTTCGTTACCGACATCGAAACCGATTCGCTTCCCGCGGGCTTGAACGAAGACACCGTACGCGCGATTTCGCTGCGCAAACGCGAGCCGGAATGGATGACGCAATGGCGGCTGGATGCATACCGGCACTGGCTGACCATGACGCCGCCGCACTGGGCGAAATTGAACATCGCGCCAATCGATTTTCAGGCGATCAGCTACTACGCCGCGCCCAAGCAGGGACCGAAGTCGCTGGCGGAAGTCGACCCGAAATTGCTGGAGACCTACGAGAAGCTCGGCGTGCCGCTGCACGAACGGGCCAAACTCGCGGGCGTCGCGGTGGATGCGGTATTCGATTCGGTGTCGGTCGGCACCACATTTCGCAAGGAGCTTGCCGACGCCGGCGTGATCTTCTGCTCGATGTCCGAGGCGATCCGTGAACATCCGCAACTGGTGAAGCAGTATCTCGGCAGCGTGGTGCCGCAGCGCGACAACTATTTCGCCGCATTGAATTCGGCGGTGTTCTCCGACGGCTCGTTCGTGTTCATCCCCAGGGGCGTGCGCTGCCCGATGGAACTCAGCACGTACTTCCGCATCAATGCCGGCCATACCGGCCAGTTCGAGCGCACGCTGATCATCGCCGAGGATGGCGCCAGCGTTTCCTATCTGGAGGGCTGCACCGCGCCGATGCGCGACGAGAACCAGTTGCACGCGGCGGTGGTGGAGCTGGTCGCGCTGGAGCGCGCCAACATCAAGTACTCGACCGTGCAGAACTGGTATCCAGGCGACGAGAACGGGAAGGGCGGCATCTACAATTTCGTCACCAAGCGCGGCTATTGCCGCGGCGACGATTCGCGAATTTCCTGGACGCAGGTGGAAACGGGTTCCGCGATCACCTGGAAATACCCGAGCTGCATCCTGCGCGGCGATCGCAGCGTCGGAGAATTCAATTCGGTGGCGCTTACCCACCATCGCCAGCAGGCCGACACCGGTACCAAGATGATCCATATCGGCCGCGACACACGCAGCAAGATCGTCTCGAAAGGCATCAGCGCGGGTCACGGCCAGAACACCTATCGCGGGCTGGTGAAAGTGGAGAAAAATGCCGCCAATGCGCGCAACCACACGCAATGCGATTCCCTGCTGATCGGAAAAAAATGCGGCGCGCACACCTTCCCGTACATGGAAGTGAAGAACCCGAGCGCGATCGTCGAGCACGAGGCGACCACCTCCAAGATTTCCGACGACCAGTTGTTTTATTGCCGCTCGCGCGGCGTCGGCGAGGAAGACGCGGTCTCCATGATCGTGGATGGCTTCTGCAAGCAGGTCTTTCGCGAGCTGCCGATGGAGTTCGCGGTGGAGGCCAAGAAGTTGTTGGAAGTCTCGCTCGAAGGAGCGATTGGGTGAGCTGGAGCTTTCGCGAGTGCCCTCACCGGCATCCGGCGAAGGCGAACGCACGCACAAGGGTGTGCGGGCCTGCGCCATGCCCCGAGGGTTGCTTGCGGGTTTTTCCTTGAACTTTGGTGGCCAGATGATGCTGAAAATCGACAACCTCCACGTCCGGGTCGCCGGGCGCGAAATCCTGAAAGGCGTCTCGCTTGAAGTAAACGCGGGCGAGGTGCACGCGATCATGGGCCCCAATGGCGCGGGCAAGTCCACGCTCGGCAACGTGCTGGCCGGGCGCGCGGGTTATGAGGTGATGCAGGGTTCGATCAGCTACGACGGGAAAAATCTGCTGGAGATGGACCCGGAAGCGCGCGCGGCCGCCGGCGTGTTCCTGGCATTCCAGTACCCGGTCGAGATTCCCGGCGTCAACAACACCTACTTCCTGCGCGCGGCATTGAACGGGCAGCGCAGGGCGCGCGGCGAACCGGAACTGGATTCGCGCGAATTTCTCACCCTGGTGCGCGAGAAACTTAAGGTGATGCAGTTGTCGCCGGAACTGCTCAACCGGGCGGTCAACGAAGGTTTTTCCGGCGGCGAAAAAAAGCGCAACGAGATTTTCCAGATGGCGGTACTGGAACCCAGACTCGCCATTCTCGACGAAACCGATTCCGGCCTGGACATCGACGCGCTGAAACAAGTCGCCGAAGGCGTCAATGCCTTGCGCGCGCCGCAGCGCGCGTTCGTCATGATCACGCATTACCAGCGTCTGCTCGATTACGTCATTCCGGATTTCGTGCACGTGCTGGCCGATGGCCGCATCGTCGAAAGCGGTGGTGCGGAACTCGCGCAGGAACTCGAAGCGCACGGTTACGCATGGGTGCGAGATCGTAAACCGGTCGAGGCCGCGGCGTGAACGCAGCCGTCGCGCCTTTCGTCGAATCCATGCGCAATGCCGCGCTCGCGTCGCTGCCGGGTAGCGGGATCGGCTGGCTGGATGCCGCGCGTCGCGAGGCCATGCACGCATTCGTTTCGGCAGGCCTGCCGAACTCGCGCAACGAATTGTGGAAGTACACCGCGCTGCGCGCGCTGGAGCGCCGCAGCTACGCGGCGCATGACGACGCGGCGGCCACACCCGCGGTCGACCAAGGCGCGTTCGCATTGCCAAGCATCACCGGCCCGCGGCTGGTGTTTGTCAACGGAGCGTTCCGCGCCAATCTGTCAGCGCTCGATGGCTTGCCGCAAGGCTTGAGCCTGAGGCCGCTGTCGCGGGTGTTGCCGGAGAATCCCGAGCCGCTGCGCTTCGCGCTGCTGGCGCGGCAGGATCGGGAACCGCGCGATGCATTCGCTGCACTGAACCTCGCGCTGGCATCCGATGGCGTGGTGCTGCATGTCACCGAAGGCGCGCACATCGATGAACCGGTGCACATCGTGCATCTGGGCGCGGCTGCCCGCCACGATATTGCGTGGAACACGCGCAACCTGGTCGAGCTCGGCGAAGGTGCGCGCCTGCGGCTGATCGAGCATCACGCAACCGCTGGCGAGCATGCGCATCTTTCAAATCTCGTCAGCGATTTCGTTTTGCGCAAGGGTGCGGAGCTCGACTTGGTACTGCTGCAGGA
>Ga0134126_10014010_pt1 | contig 10122 bp, 7 predicted proteins | sample KB31752_FD_96881 | JGI IMG/M metagenome (GOLD analysis project Ga0134126, IMG submission 96881) | Terrestrial soil microbial communities with excess Nitrogen fertilizer from Kellogg Biological Station, Michigan, USA - KB3-175-2 | ecosystem: Environmental > Terrestrial > Soil > Unclassified ...
ATTTCGACCTTCCCGAGCCGCTCATCGAATTCGATCAGTTCGGCGCGATGACCGGAGTCACCCGCGCGCCGCGCAACATCGCCCATCGCCTGATCGAAGAGTTCATGCTCGCGGCCAATGAAGCCGTGGCCTCGCATCTGGAAAATGCCGGCATCGCGTCCATTTATCGCATTCACGAAAAGCCCGATCCCAAGCGCGTGCTGGACTTCGAAGAGGTGGCCGCGCACTTCGGCTACTCGCTCGGCGTCGGAGCAATTCCCGTCAGGAAGTTCGGCTATACGGACCGCCACCGCGATGGCACGAAGAAGCGCAAAGACATCGTGATGACCGGGCCGGAGCTGCACATTACCTCGAAGCACTATCAGCGGCTGGTGGCGAAAATCGAAGGCAAGCCCGAAGAACGCATTCTGAGTTACCTCATGCTGCGTTCGCTGCGCCAGGCCCGCTACAGCACGGATAACGAAGGCCACTTCGCCCTCGCCGCGGACAGCTACACGCACTTCACTTCGCCCATCCGGCGCTATCCCGACCTCGAAGTGCATCGCCTGCTGCGCGCCGTGCTCACCGAGCGCGAAACACCGCCCGAAACCGAGCTGCGCATCATCGCCGACGAGTGCTCGCAAAGCGAGCGCCGCGCCGCCGACGCCGAGCGCGAGCTTGTCGAGTGGAAGAAGGTGAAGTTCATGGCCGAGCGCGTCGGAGAAGAGTTCGAAGCCCTCATCATCAGCACCGCCAAATACGGCCTCTTTGTCGAGCTTGCCGACCTGTTCATCGAAGGTCTTGTGCCCATCGATACCTTGCCCGGAGACACTTACACGTATCAGGAGAACGTGCGCAAAATCGTGGGCAAGCACTCGCGCCGCGAATTTTCTATCGGAGACAAGGTGCGTGTGATCCTGGACCGCGTGGACGCCAATGAGCGGAAGTTGCAATTCTCGCTGTTCGAGCAAGAGCCGAAACGCCGAAAGAGCCGGAAACGGTGATCGCGGATCTCATTTCCATTGCCGGCGGAGAATTCGTCATGGGCCAAGCCGATGGCAGAGACGAAGAACAGCCCGTGCACCGCGTAACTGTCGCGCCCTTCTACTTATCGAAATATCAGGTTACGAGACGCGACTGGTCGCGGTTCCGCGCTATCGCTGACGGCGATAGTCAGCTCCCCATTACGGAAGTAAGTTGGTTCGATGCCGTAGCGTATTGCGAATGGCTCTCGAAAACCTCGGGCAGGGAACTGCGCCTCCCCACCGAAGCAGAGTGGGAATTCGCGGCAAGAGGAGGACTCGAGGGCAAGCGCTTTCCGTGGGGAGACGAGCCGCCGGAAACCCGCGAGAACTATGCCGCCCGTTGGAAAACCGGACCCGAACCAGTGGCCACCAGCGCTCCCAACGGCTACGGTCTATATGACATGTGCGAGAACGTGCACGAATGGTGTAGCGACTGGTATGACCCCACTTACTACGCCGTTTCCCCGTCCGATAATCCGCAAGGCCCGCTGCAAGGAAGTCGCAAATCCTCAAGAGGAGGAGCCTGGCGGCACCAGATCAAAATAGCTCGCTGCGCCGCAAGAAGCAGCATTCCACCGGAGTTCCGCTACGCCGATTACGGCTTCAGAATCGCAGCCCAACGCTAAAACATGTTCCCCGCTGCGCTAAACGACATTTCCGTCGCCGCCCCATCCACGTCGATCGAAGGGTCCATCTCCGCATCGGTCAGCAGCGCGTCGGAGACCCACATGTCATCAAGCCGCGCCGTGCTCTTGATCCGGCAGACCCGCGGATGCTCCCCGGCGATTGCCGAATACAAGCCCACCTCGATCGCTTCGCGGTCCGTCGGCAATGCCAAAGGAAACGGACCCTCATGAGTGGTCGACTCCGGCTCCATGGCCGTCAGTAAGTTGATGTAACTCACTCCGGGATCCCACGCATCCAGCAGGCGCTGCGTCGTGAAGTCCGCCAGACCGATTCCCAACGCGTTCCCCAGCGACGCCTCCGTCAACGATAGCGCCACGATTCGCTTGATGTCCGGCTCGTGCGGACCCTTGCCCGTCGCACGATACGTCCCGATCACATTCAAATCCATTCCGCTGCCCGAAATCGTTTTCCCCATCTCATCCACAATCAAGAGGTCGAGATTTCCGAAAGGCAATTTCGCCGCGTGCTGTTTCGCAAGCTCCAGCAGCCGCTTGTCCGATTCCAGAAACGCCTCGTAATTCGGATCCACCACTTCGATCTTCAAAGGCTGCCGGTATCCGTTCTCCACCACCGCGACCCCGAAAACGATCTTCGACTTCGGCAGCACCACTTCCGGAACATGCCGCACCGAGTCCCACAACTTGTGACTGTGCGCCTGCTGCGCGCCCCGCTGCTTCCCCAACCCGATCGTCACCATTTTGAGCAGGCCGCTCGCGAGCCCTTCGGCGGATTCCGGATGGATTTGCGTTCGTCCGAGCACGATGATTCCATCGGCCTCCGCGGCGTAGCGGTCCAGGTGGGCCATCGCGCCATTCGCCGCCATGCCGAGCTCAATCGTCTCCATGGTGGAGCGAATCGGCATGCCTGCCGCGCCATCGTTCACGCCCAGCAGGCGCAGAATCTCCGTTTGCCCTTCCGGTGTCGCGCCGCCGTGACTGCCCATCGCCGGCACAATGAACGGCTCGCCGCCGCACTGCTTCACTGCTGTCGCGATGCCGGAAAGAATGGGCACGAGGGCGCCGATACTGCGGCTGCCTGCCGTGATCGCGATGCGCGCACCCTGCCGTACCCGCTTGGCGAGACCGCGATCCAGCAGTTGCCGGCACACGTCCTGGTCCGGATGCTCGACGTGTTCCCTGGGCAGGCGCCGCGTCACGTGCGCCATCGGCGGAAGTTGCCGCCGCGGAAAACCTAAATGAGGTTGCGATTTCATCTGATCAAATCCTCCATGCGCGAGTGGAACGGCGTGAGCAGTTCGGCCCCGCCCGGCGTCACCGCCACCATGTCGCAATGCCGCATTCCGCCGAAGCCCTCCACGTAAATGCCGGGCTCGATGTTGAACACCATCCCCGCTTCCAGCCGGTCGTCCGATTTCGGGTGAATGCGCGGCCGTGCGTTGTGGTTGATCGCCGCGAAACCCACTCCGTGCCCCGTGCCGTGTTTGAACTCCGCGCCGAATCCATGCTTCGTCAGCACGTCGCGCACCGCGCGATCGACATCCGGCGCGCGGACTCCCGGGCGTACTGCGTCGAAACCGGCAGCACTTGCCTCGGCGACCGCGTGGTACATCTTTGTTTCGCGCTCGTTCACCGGGTTCATGCAATACGTGCGAGTGATGTCCGTCCAGTAGCCGTCGGCGTGCGAATTGCAATGCGTGAGCACCAGATCGGCCACTTCGATTTCGCGCGACCGTGACCGCGCATATGCGCCGTATGCCTTGGCCGAGTTGGTGCCGGACATGCAGAACACGGACCCATCGGCGCGATTTACGCCTTCGAAGCCGCTACCCACCGTCGTCAGCGGAGCGCGAAATTCCGCGGCTGCTTCGGTCTCCTTCAAGCCCGCGCGCAGGCAGCACCGCCCTCGCTCATAGGCGGCTTCGGCTACGCGGCACGCGCGCCGTAGCCGGTCGAGCTCGATGGCGGTCAGCACGCTTTTCAGCCGCGCTAACAACTCCGATGCGGGCCTCAGCTCGGCCGCCGAAAACAGATCCAGTATCGCGCTGCCGTACAAATGCATCGACACGTACGACGCCGGTTGAAAGGCCGCTCCACACTCGTAGCCCACAACGGCGCCGCTGAGCCGCCGTTTCGCGATCACTTGCTTGACCGGCTCGCGCACTGCCTCCACCGCATTCGTGATCTTGTCGAGCGACCCCGGCTCGAAGGGAATAATTTCGTGCGCGTAGCAGTCCTCGGCGAGATCCATCTCATCGCGCGGCGCGAACAGCGTCACTTCGCAACCGCGGCAGAACACGGCGATGGATGTGCCCACCACCGGGAAGTAGCCCGTCAGCAGGAGCACGTCTTCAGGCAGGGAACAGACCAGCGCGTCGAGCCCCGCGTTTTTCAGTGCCTCATCGAGTCGTTCGAGTCTCTCGGCGTCGTGCGGCATGTTCAAACCTCTATCAGCGCGATTCCGAATTGGGGATTCATCTTCCGCCGTAAGTGCGCAGGCGACTCTTCCAGAATCAATTCGAGGGTCGGCCGAACGTGAGCTTCCATCAGATGCCCTGCGTGCGCGGAGCCGTCGCGTTTGCCGATCACCACGTGCGCGTGCACCTGCGGACCCTTGTCGCCGCTGGCGATGTCCCCCGCGAGCGAGACCACTTCCACCTGTTCCTGAATGGGAATCTTCTCGTACTCCTTCGTTTCGATGTTGAAGTAGCCGAGGGTCACGTCGCGGAAGCCGCCGATGGCCGTGAAGTGGCTCGCGTAGAGCTGATTGTCCCGCGCGAATTTCAGGAGAGTGGAAGCGACTTCGTCGCCCGTTTCGAAAACCAGAGCGAACGTGCGAGGGTTCGCCGCCTGAAGCAATTTCGATTTCATAGCCGCTGTCCCTCCAGCAGGCCCGCCGCGCACGCACCCGCGCCTCTCCCGCTCGTGAACACCACGAACGGAGCCGCGACCGTAAGGGAGCGGTAAATGGTTTCCCGAACTTTATTTACCGCTCCCTTACGGTCGCGGCTCCGTGTCAATACGTGGGTTATGAACGAACTCATCTCCGTCCTCGCGCCACCAAAAACATCGCCGCGCCCGCCGCCAATGCTCCCACCGCAATCGCCGCGCCTGTCCGCGCCCGCTTTGCCTCCGGCGTCGAGCACTGTGCCCGACCCGGATACGCGCGCTCGGGGAATTCGTCCGGCACTCCGACCCCCCGCTGCTCGTCCAGCCCCATCTTGATCAATTGCGCAAGATGAATCGCCTTTCTCGGCGTCTCCTGCTCAATCTGTTCGCGGCAACTGAATCCATCCGCCACGAAAACAGCGTCCTTCTCCGCGCCGCGCACGAACGGCAGCAGTTTGCGTTCGCCGCAGGCCATCGACACGTCATAGTGATCGCCCGCTTCATAGCCGAACGCGCCGGCCATTCCGCAGCAGCCCGCGTTCAGCTCCTGATGTTCCGTGCGCATTTTATCGAGCACGCTGTCTTCATCCGTCATCTTCATGATCGACTTGTGATGGCAGTGGCCCTGCACATACACCTTGCGATGCAATTTTGGCGGGCGGTACCCGTTCACCTTCTTTTCCAGGAATTCGCTCAGCAGAAACACCTGCTGTTCCAGGCGCTTGGATTGCTCATTGCCCCACGTGAGCTGCCGCATCTCGTCGCGAAACACCGTTGCGCAACTCGGCTCCAGCACCACCACCGGAATGCTCTGTTCGATCTCCTCGCGCATCTCGTCGAAGATGTGCAGCAATTGGCGCTTGGCTTCGTCGAGCATTCCATAGTCGTAGAGCGGACGTCCGCAGCAGAGATCCGCCATCGGCACGCGCACCTCGCAGCCCGCGTCCTCCAGCACTTCCACGGCTGCCTTCGCGATTTCGGGCTGAAAATGGTTGGTGAAAGTATCCGCCCACAGCACCACCGCCTGCCCCCCGCGTTTCCGCGGTCTGCGGCGCCACCACGCTTTGAAAGTCTCCGGCGCGAACGCAGGCAGCGTGCGCTTTTGAGAGTAGCCCGCCAGGAATTTCGCTGCCTGGCTCAGGCCCGGAGCATGAGTAAAGAAATTCGCGAGCGCGGGTACTTTCGACGCGATCCTCGCCCAGTACATGATGAGCCCCGAGGCATACGCGTGCCGCGGACGCAGCCGGCCGGCATAGTAATGCGACAGAAACTCGCTCTTGTAAGTGGCCATGTCCACATTGACGGGACAATCGCCCTTGCAGCCTTTGCAGGAGAGGCACAGGTCCAGTGCTTCCTTTACGTGCTCGCTTTTCCAGCCGCCCTTCAGCGGATTCTCCTGCAGCATCTCAAACAGCATACGGGCGCGGCCGCGCGTGGAGTGCATCTCCTCCCGCGTCGCCATATAGCTGGGGCACATAGTGCCGCCGTCGATTCTGCGGCATTCGCCGACCGCCACGCACCTCTCCATCGCGTGCGCGAAGCTGAAATGATCTTCCGGAAACTGGAAATGCGTTTTCGGCTCCGGCGGATTGTAAGTGGGGCCGTAGCGCAAATTCTCGTCGATGCGATACGGATTCACCACCTTGCCGGGATTCATCTTCCAGCGCGGGTCCCAAATGGTTTTGAATTCGTTGAACGCGTTGATGATCTTCGCGCCGAACATGCGCGGCAGAAACTCCGCGCGGGATTGCCCGTCGCCGTGTTCGCCGGAAAGCGACCCGTCGTGTGAGATGACCGTGTCCACGGCTTCGGAAATGAAGTCCCTGAATTTGCGGACGCCGTCGGAGGTCTTGAGTCCGAAATCGAGGCGCGTGTGAATGCAGCCGTCGCCGAAGTGGCCGTAGAGCGCGCCCGTGTAGTTGTATTTATCGAACAGCCGCTTCAGGTCGCGAAGGTACGGACCCACATTCGCCGGCGGCACCGCGGAATCTTCCCAGCCTTCCCAATTCTCCTTCTCGCCGGGAACGTGCGCCGTGGCCCCGAGGCCGGATTCCCGCACTTTCCAGATCATGTGCTCCTTGGTGATGTCGCTGTAGAGCTTACAGGTGGGCGCATGCTTCATCTTCTGCATGCGCTCGCGCAGTCCGTGCGCCTTCTGATCGGCTTCTTTCAGCGAATCACCGCCGAATTCGCAGAGCAGCCAGCCGTCGCCGGGCGGCATCATGTCCAGGTCCTGCAGCAGCAGACCCTTCTTCCGCATGCCGCGAATGAACTTTCCGTCGAGCCCTTCGAGTCCGATCGGCTGATGCTCCAGCACTTCCATAATGTGCTCGCCGGCCTCGAATACGTCCTTGTAACCGAGCACCAGCATGCTGCGCGCCGCCGGATTGTGAATCAGCGTCGTCTTCGCGGCCAGTACGGTGATGAGCGTGGATTCCGAACCCACCAGCGCCTGCGCTACGTGGAAGCCGGCCTCCGGCAGCAGCTTGTCGATGTTGTAACCGGAGACGCGCCGCGGAATCTTCGGATATCGCGCGCGTACTTCGTCGGCGTACTTATCGCGCAGCGCCTTCAGCTTGGCGTAAATCTCTCCGCGCGGACCGCCTCCGCGAATGATCTCTTCGAGCTCCGCCTCCGTTGTGCGGCCGACACGCATCTGGTGGCCTTCGTAGGTGATGATCTCGAGCTCTTCGATGTTCTCGCTGGTTTTGCCGTTCATCAGCGCATGCGCGCCGCAGGAATTGTTGCCGATCATGCCGCCCACGGTGCAGCGATTGTGTGTCGCCGGATCGGGCCCGAAGGTGAGGCCGTATTTGTTGGCCGGGTCGCGCAAACTGTCGTTGATAATCCCGGGCTGCACCCATGCATACCTTTTATCGGGGTGCAGCTCCATGATGTTATGCATGTACTTGGTGAAGTCGATCACCACGGCCACATTGCAGCATTGGCCGGCGAGGCTGGTGGCGCCTCCGCGATTCAGCACCGGCGCGCCGTTCTCCCGGCAGAGGTGGATGGTGCGCACCACGTCGTCTTCGTCGCGCGGGATCACCACTCCCATGGGTACCTGGCGATAGTTGGATCCATCGGTGGCGTACAGCGCGCGGCTGCCCGCATCGAAACGCACTTCGCCGCGCACCCGCTCTCGTAGGGCGCTTTCGAGTAACTTGAGATTGATTGCGCCGGGAATCGTGCCGATCTTTACATATGGAGGAGTTTCCACACCGGAGGCCATACTTTATTGGTGACTCCGTTCCGCCCGAATGCCAAGCGCGCAAAAGCCCACGGTGTTGGATTGCGTACCTGTAGCCGGATAGATATCACAGTGGCACGGCACGTGTATGAAGGGCGTCATGCCGGACCATCAGGTTTTCGTCGTAGTGAAGTGGAATGGCGCTGTAACTGTATTGCCGGATGCGCCCGAAGGAGCTGAAGCTTTGGGCGAGTTTACAGACCTCAATGAGGCCATCGACTGCGCGCGAGCACGCGCCGCCGAGCAGGGCGCCGAATTTGTGGACCCGCCTGAAGATCTCGTCGGCTGGTGACTACTGTTTGATGCTGATGCCGACGCCGGGCTGGCTCAGGATGCCGCTGGCGTTGGCCGTCCCGCCGATATTCAGGGTCAGCGATACGAAGGGCGGCATTTTGAAACCGTCGATTTTCGGGTCAGGGACGTACACACGAATCGCGTACACATCGCCGTCGATCCCTGGGATGCGCACCATATGTGCGTCCACTCCGCTCGCATAAAAACCATCGACATATACGCTCACGGGCGTGTCCGCCACTGCATAGTCGCCATCGAAGCCCACGTGGCCAACGCCGGTGCACGCCACCGTGATGATGGACCCCGGAGCCGCGGGATTGTCCGCCGAATTCAGCGATCCGTCTTCGTGGAAGACCAGACCCTCGCCGTGACCGGAGAGATCGCGCGTGTAGATGGCGGGTGCGGCCGCCGCTCCCTGTACCAGCAGCGGATCGGAGAGCGCGCCGCCGGAGCTGACGCGGACGGTAGAGGCCGCGGTGACGGCTCGATCGTTCGAAATATTCGCTACGATGCGGCCGCCCGAAGTTGAGAGCGAAGGCAGCGGCTGATCGTCCAGCAGCACAACGGTATCCGGCGAAGCGACGCCATCCACCGCCACCACAATGTTCTGGTTCGGAGCGATGCGCGTGCCGTTCTGGCTGGCCGCACTGAGCATCCCCGTGATCTGCGGTGTAGTGGGTGCTACTTGGTTAAGCGCCGCAACGAAGATGTCCGAAGTTTGCGCGAGTTCATTGGTGCTGCCGAAGAAACTGGACTGGTTGGATGTATCTCCGGCGAGTAACACGCCGCCGTCATCGCCTATAGCAAGTCCCGAGACCTGGAAATCGTGTGTATCGCCGGCGTAAGTGGAAAACAGCAGTGTGGAGAGATCGCGAGTCAGTCGTGCGACGAAGCCGGTGTAATAGGCGAAGCGCGTCTGGAACGCGCCGGCCAGCGGAAACGAGTTCGAGGCCGTAGTGCCGCCAACAGTTATTTCGCCCGACTTACTGACGGCGATGGCCAGCGCGTGCTCCCAGTTCTCACCTTCGAGCAGAGTTGAGTTCACGATGTCATTGCCGGAAATGCGCAGCACGAACGCGTGATCGCCCGAATTGGCATTCAGCGCGCCCGCGATCTGGTTGTAAAAGGCGGGCACGAATTGCTGCTGGTACGCCGCCGCCGTCACGGGAAACTGCGGCGAGGTGGTGTTGCCGGCGGCGTACAACAAGCCGTCCGAATCCAGGGCGAGCGCCGCTACGGTTGCGCCGGGCAAATCCCACTCAAAGACCGGCGCGCCCCCGGGGCTGAGTTTCCAGATTCTGGCTGTGCCGCCGAGATAGGCTGTGCCGTCCGGCGTCACGGCGATCGAACGCGCGCTGCCGCCGTCGATGTTCGTGCAATAGAGCACTTGGGACGCCGAGGAATCGATCTTACAAGCCGCCGCGCGCACTTGCGGAATGGAGAGGAGACCGGTGCCGAGGAAAGTCGTCGCATTCCCCGCCGTATACGCATTGCCCGCCGCATCGATGGCGAGCCCGGTTACTGTGCCTCCCTGAGCGAAGGTGGCGGAATACAGCGCGCGGCCATCGGGCGACAGTTTCACCAGGAAGTTGCCGGGTACGGTCTGGGTCAGGGCGCCCGGGGTCACGGGAAAATCGGGCGAGTTGGTAGTGCCCAGGATGTAGACGCTGCCCGACGCATCCACGGCGACAGCGTTAGCGAAGTCATAGCCGGACCCTCCCAGGTAACTGGCCCAGATGAGATTGCCGGAAGGGTCCAGCTTCATCACGTAGCCTTCGGCGAACGCGTCGGCGGATGCCGAAAACACCACGCCGGGAGCGCCGGGCGCCGCCGCTGGAATGATGGCGAGACTCGAAACTTCAGGCGCGGCGGAGATTTTGCTGGACGTGAAAAAGCCGTCCGCGCTTACGAACACGCCGGCGGCGGTGGCTGCATAGACTTTGGCCGAGTCCGGGTCCGCTGCAACCGCGCCCGCGCCGGTAAGGTTGCGAGTGAACCAGCTTACGCCGCCGTCCGTACTTACGGCGATCCGGTCGCCGGC
>Ga0134126_10014013_pt1 | contig 10121 bp, 13 predicted proteins | sample KB31752_FD_96881 | JGI IMG/M metagenome (GOLD analysis project Ga0134126, IMG submission 96881) | Terrestrial soil microbial communities with excess Nitrogen fertilizer from Kellogg Biological Station, Michigan, USA - KB3-175-2 | ecosystem: Environmental > Terrestrial > Soil > Unclassified ...
AGATCTTGGCGATGGTCGAGTCGCGGCCGTCGGCGCCGATCGTCAGCGGGGTCTCGAAGACGACCTCGGCACCGTCGCGATCGCGAGCCACGACGCCGCTCACCTTGCCGCCGGTGCGGCGCAGCTCCCCCACCGAGAGGCCGAGGAGCAGGTCGACGCCGGGGGTCGACGCCGCCATCTCGCGGACCATCGGGTCGAGCAGTTGCCGGCGCAGGTTGATGCTGAGCGCGGCCCGCTCCGGCGGCGGTTCGATCCACCCCCACGGCACGCGCGCCCGAAAGCGCGAGCGGACCGCGCCCGCGTCCATCATCGGCTCGAGCAGCTCCATCCGTTCCAGCGTCGGCACCGCCGAGGCCTGGATGAAGTGCGAGCAGATCTGCTTGAACGCCGCCGGGTCGGGGCTCTTCTCGAGCACCGCGACGCGGGCGCCGGCCCGTCCCAACATCGTCGCCGCCGCGCAGCCCGCCAGGCTGCCGCCTACGATCACCGCGTCATAGGAGCGCTTCGTCCCCTTGCCGCCGTCCCGCTCTGCCTCCGCCATCTTCGCCTCCCGCTCCGATTTTGGTAGATAGTTCGTCTGGAACTATACGCACGGAACTATGAAAAGCAAGCCGATCAAACTCACCTCCACCTCATACGCCTTGCTGGCGCTGCTCGATCGCTTCGGCGAACTGACCTCCTACGAGATCAAAGACGCGCTCGAGACCTCGGTGGAGAACTTCTGGCCCGTTCCCCACACGACCGCCTACCAGGAGCCGGCGCGGCTGGCCTCGGGCGGCTACCTCTCGGCGCGGCAGGAGAAAGGCGGGCGCCGCCGGCGTCGCTACGCGCTCACCGACGTCGGGCGCGAAGCGCTGCGGGAGTGGGCCGACGAGCCGGTCGCCGCGCCGCCCCAGCTACGCGACGAGCTGCTGCTCAAAATCTTCGCCGGCGCCGATCCGGAGCCGCTGATCGCCGCCCGGATCGAGTGGAACAAGCGCAAGGTGGAGGAGCTCGAAGGCCTGCTGGCGGCGGTGAAGTTGGCGCCCGGCTGGGCGGGCCCGGAACGGACCCTCCGCGGCGGCGTCATCTACTACGCCAAGATGAACGAGCTGCTCGAGGAGATGGGGCGGGGGGAGGACCGCTAGCGGCGGCGGCGAAGACGGTCCGCATGGGGATCGACCTCTCCGATCTGGACCGCCTCGAGAGCTTCGCCGACGCGCTGGCCCGGCTCTTCTACTGCCTGATGGTCGTCGCCTTCTTCGCCACGATCCTCGGCTCCGCCGGCACCGGCCTCTTCCTCCTGATCCTCGGCGCCGCCGCCTTCGTCGTCCGCGCCGGCCTCGAAGACTTCGTCGCCTCCCGCGGGGAGCCCACCGAGCCGCCGGAGCCGAAGAGCGAGGACGAGCCCGGCATCACGATCTACCGCGCCCGCGGCGGCCGTCGCAGCCGCAGCCACTCGAAGCCTGCTGTTTAATTCACGCCCTGAGATCGGGGCTCACAATTGACGCAAAGGCCGCGAGGCGGGGGAGCTTGGCGGCTGTCGTCGCGCTCTGCTGCGCGCTGGTTGCGGGACTCGGGGTAGTCGCCGGGCCTGCGTCGGCGGATGAACCGCTGCCTGTCTACGCCGGGTCGCTCGACTTCCCCGCGATCGAATCCGCCGCCGCGCCCGAGGAATACTCGTGGCAGGTCGCTTCGGGGGAAGCGCTGGTGCAGCTGGACGAAACCGAAGCCGAGATCACTCGTCCGGGGGTCGAGGAACTCATCCACGCGCCGAATGCCTACGACCTCCACGGCACCCCGGTCCCGACCTCCCTCACGGTGGCCGGAGACGTGGTCACCCTCACGGTTCATCACCGAGAGGCGAGCTTCGTCTACCCGGTCACCACGATCACGCCGGAAGAACGCGACACGGCACCGATCCGCGAATACGAGGGCTTCGGGTTTCCCGAGATCAGTGGACCAGAATCTCCTGAGCGATATCCGCTGCGGGTCAGTCTTGGTGAAGATCAGTTCCTTGAACAGCTGAGCCCGACCGAAGTGCAGGTGTTCGACGCGGGCTATTTCCCGGCGTTCACGATCGCCGCAGGCAAGGCCCACGCCGCCGATGGCGCGAACGTCCCGACCACCCTGGAACGGACCGGAAACGACGTGGTCACGGTCATCGTCCACCACCGCGCCGGCAATCCGGCCGCCGGTGGTGCGCCTTTCGACTATCCGATCAGGCCTGGTGAAGGTTGGGAAGGCGGACCGTTCCAGACCGTGATCGTCCAAGGCCCACCAGACGAAGCCGAACTCCGCGCGATGCGCGAACGCGAAGCGGCCGTGAAGCAATCCCCCTCGACGACCGACGAGCCCTCCTCGTCGGTCGAGGCCCATTGCTCGGTTCCGTCCCTCCGCGGGCTCGAGCTACGCGCCGCCAAGGCGCGGTTGCGCGCGGCCCATTGCGACATCGGCAAGGTCCACCTCGCCGCCGGCGCGACCGCGGGCAAGGGCAGGGTCGTGAAGCAGTTCCACGCCGCAGGCACCGAGCTCGCGGCGGGGGCGCCGGTCGCGGTCAAGCTCGGGGGGAGCAGGGGATGAGAGTCAGGCGGAAGGGGTGGAGGCAGACGCTTACGGCAGCTGCCTTCCTCTGCGCGTTGGTCGCGAGCCTGGCGGTCGCCGTCGCGCCGGCCGCGGCCGATTCGGCCGGTGGCGGCGAACTCCCGGTCTTCAGCACCAACTCCTATCCGACGATCGAATCGGCGTCGGATCCCGAGACCTACTCGTGGCGAGTCGAGCTTGAAGCGGGAGAAACTCTGACCTTGGCGTCCGAACGGGAGGCCGTGGTCGAGCGGCCGGAAGGCAGTGACGAGGCGATCTGGGCGCCGATGGCACGCGACCGCGGAGGGGAACTCGTGCGGACGACGCTCGCCGTCTTGGAAGGTGACGTGCTGACCCTCACCGTCCATCATCACGAAGCCGAATACGAGTACCCGATCACCGTCGAAGCTCCGTGGCTGGTGATCGGTGAAGGCACGATCGTGCCGGCGCCGCTTCTCATCGGGGAAATTGAAGCCATCGACAATCGGATCCGCGATGCCAACCCGGCCGCCGTGATCCCGTCCTTCCAACCCAACTTCACCCCGCAGCCTGGTTGTCGGGTGCCGAAGCTCGCCGGGCTGAGCAGGCGCGCGGCGGTGGCGAAGCTCGGCGCCGCCCACTGCACGCTCGGCGCGGTCCGGCTCGCGGCCGGGACGGCCGCGGCGAAGGGCAAGGTCGTGAAGCAGTTCCGCGCCGCCGGGACCGAGCTCGCGGCCGGGGCGCCGGTCGCGGTCAAGCTCGGCGCGACTGCCTCGCGCTAGGGACGGCCTTCCTCGTAGCGCGGCAGGCCGTCGTCGGGGATCGGATCCCAGGCGGCGGCGGAGCTGGCCCAGATGTGGGCTTCGGGGCGGATGCCGGGATCGCCGTCGATCGCGCCGAGCCGGACGGCGACGAAATCGCCGTCGAGGGAGCCGGCGAAGAGGTGGCTGCCGCACTCGCCGCAGTAGGCCTTCGCCATCCCGTCGGGCGGGACCCAGGAGCGGATCAGGTCGCGGCCGGTGAGGACCTCGAAGTCATCGATGCCGACCCGGGCGCTCGCCGACCGCGCCGCGCCCGTCCGCCGCTGGCACCGATGGCAGTTGCAGTAGATCGCCGAGGTGAACGGCGCCCGCACCTCGAAGCGGACGGCGCCGCAGTTGCAGCGGCCGAGCAGCGGGTGCTCCGGGGACGGCTCCGGGCTCACGCCGCCGCGACCGAGTAGCGGTTCGGCATCCAGCCGCACCAGATCGCGAAGAGGACGATCGCGATCACGTCGCCGATGTTGTGGAGGCCGATCACGACGCAGATCGCGTCCGGGATGCCGGCCAGCAGCGCGCCCAGCAGCGTCGGCCAGAGCGGCAGGCGGAGCACCCGCGCGGTCAGCGCCGCGCACCCCATCCAGGCGACCGGCCCGGCGATCCAGCCCCAGCTTTCGAAGAAGCTCTTCGGCAGCAGGATCGCGAGGACCGCGAAGAGGACGCCGACCGCGATCAGCTGGACGACGGCCGAGCGCCAGAGCAGGGAGACGTCGATCCGCCCACTCAACAGATGAAGCTTTCTTCGCCGCAGACTTCCTGGGCGAGGCCGGAGAAGCTTTCGACTTCTTCTTCCAGCGCTTCGACCCGTTCTTCGAGTTCGCCGACCTGGCCCGATTCATTCGATTCGCCGGCTTCGTTGGCGACTTCGCCGACTTCTTCGATCTCGCCGCGCAGTTCCGACACTTCGCTTTCGAGCTGGCCGAGTTCTTCGCCCGCCGATTCGCCCGACGGCCCCGCCGGCCCGCGCTTGCCCTGGTGCCCGCGCGGTCCCTGCTTGCCCGCCGGCCCTTCCGGTCCCGTCTGCGCCAGCAGCGCCAGCCCCGACCCGATCGCCGCGGCCAGCACGCAGACGCCGATCACCAGGGCGATGAACTGGTTGCGGGGGAGGGAGATGGTCGGCTTCTGCTCGGGTGGCATGCGAACCGGGAACTCTCGCAGACGGCGCGCGCCATCAGGGCTACGATTGCGCCAGGCGCGTCGCGCCGAGCGGGCGGTTAGCTCAGTTGGGAGAGCACTTCCCTTACAAGGAAGGGGTCACTGGTTCGAGCCCAGTACCGCCCATCCCCGCGGGTCGTTCTACGGAACGGTTTCGTGTTTCTGGGATCCAAGCGCCTAGTCAAATCGGAGTCGAGGGGCAGCGCAATGGCAGCGCCGACCCTCCGACCACCCCGCTGGCCCCCGTGGAACGGGGATTGATTCCACCTTTGCGGGGTCGATCGGAGGATGCGCGAGGTAGGTCGCCCTCTCTATTCCGAGGTGATCCGGATGGCCTGCTGGACCCGCGACAGCGTCGCGGTTTCGTCTCCGGCTTGCTTCAGCGCGTCCGCCCACGCGCTCAACGTCGCGTGGTCGGGGATGTTCTCGCGTCGAATGACCGGGTTGGAGTCGGACCAGTTATGGGCCTGTGCGACCAGCTGAGCTTGAGAAGCCCCCTGGGGCTGCTTTTCGGCGATCCTCTGTGCGGTGTAGAACGCCTGAGTCAGATAGACGATCGCGTCGTAGTAGGAGTCGAAGGGGACGGAGATGTCCTCCTGACCCTTGACGGGGTTCTTGAAAAACAGAAATCCGTGCCCATCTGGATAGACGTAGAAGCGGGTCGGGTTGATGACCGCGCCTTTGCCAGGATTGTCGGGGGTGCCGGTGGGCTTGACGATGCCATCCGGCAGGGGAAAATTGTGAGTCACGCTAAATCACCCTTTTCGAGGTCGGCCATTAGGCCAGTTATGGATTTTGCACTTCGGTTGAGTCCCGGAGACGGCCATCAGGCCCAATTGGGACACAAAAAGTTAAGCAAAGACGAGCGCCTGAAACAACTGGACCGGCGGGCTGGAGTTTCAGGCGATCGGCCCTCTAGTTTGCAACTGCGGTCAGCCGGTCTCACGCTGTGGGACGGTCCCCCGAGAAGAGGGCGAACCGAGGAGCCGCACAGGGAACAAGCCGACTGTGATCTCTGGAGGTTTCGGCAGCCGCGACGGCAGCCAAAAGAGATATCTCGACACTCACACTCGCGGGCGATCCGGAGCGCGACGAGCTGCTCAAACTCGTCGCCGAGGCGACCAAGGAACATCGGGCCCGCCGCGCAGACGAGACGGCGCTTGCGGCGAGCGAGCGGGCGATGACTGCGCGGTCAAGAGGCGCGGACCTACGGCGCAGCGGGGGACTCGGTGCAGTCAGGCAACTCGCCTGGGTAGTACGCCTTGAAGCTCATGATCTTCTGAAGCGGTTCGTTTTTCGTTTCAAGCGCGAGCCTCATGCCAAGCCCTCTACGCTCGGCGATCTGGTGGTCGCCGTATTCGCCGTAGATCTGGGTCGAGAGCGGTACAAGGCGCGACCGCTCGTCGCTGAACGGCGGCTTGGTGCCCGGCAGGTAGAACCATTCGTCTTCGGCCGCCGCCCGCGTGAAGCTGTTGATGTTTCGAGCGAGAGCTTTGTTGCCACCGATGACCTCGGGATCGTCGCAACCCTCCAACCACGTCATGAGCAGGCACGTAGCTGCGTTGAGCGGATACCGAACCTCAAGTAGATCTTTCACCCCGGTACCGCTCAGGTCAGTTGGCGGGCGGGCGCGGTTGGCCGCGTCCCAGAGGACGACCGGGTGGTCGCAGGTGATGAGGATGGGCCTTGCGAAATGGATCAGCGTCCAGCGCATGGCGAAAAACAGCGCCGAGAACCCGTAGAGCCACTGCTGCATAGAGACCAGACGCGCCGTGTCCGCTTCAAGCCGTTCCGCTTCTCGGACCAGTAGCTCCCTCGGCGTGTTCTCTGCTGATGGAAGGCCGTCCCTCTCGATGCCTTCGGTGAATTCCTTCGCGAGTTTGTTGTAGCTCCTCGCCCACTTCGGACCTCTTACCTGCTGTGCACCGGCGAATTGGGCAATCGTGCTCCGGTCGCCTTTGCAAAAGGGGAAGCGGTCGCGGGCCTTGCGAAGCACCTCCACTTGGTTCTCAAGCTTGCTGATGGAGTTCTCAACGTCGTCGATGCGCCTGCCGTCCGGCCGGGTACGCGAGTACGGGCGGATGCGGGTCCCCACAGCCCTGACGGACCGCTCCTTCTCGCGACTTTCCTTCGGGTGCCTGAGGGTGACGAGATTGCGCATGGTCATCGAATCAATGGCGAAGCCACGTAGATACCCGGCGGGAACGATGTGGCCGTTCTCGACCTCCTCGTACGTCACGGGCGGCGAGGATAGGGACGGCAACGGTCGGCGTGGCCGTGGGACCGATTGGCCGGAAGTTTCTGATGACACGGTCGTTCCTCTGAGATACTGCTCCGCGCAATCTCGCCTGGGGGGCCTATGAAACGTCTTGCTGCAGCCAGTCTGGTAGCTGTTGCTGTCATCGCCATCGTGTCGGGCTGCGGCTCGTCCTCGGGGAACAGCTCGACCAGCTCGGGTGTCAGCCTGCCCGGAGGTCCGGGCAGCTCGTCAAATATTGGCCCCGCTTACTTCAAGGCGTACTACACCGAAATCATTGAAGCTGGGGCCACCGAAAGGGTTGCCCGCTGCTATCAGAAGCATCTGGAAGCGATGCCGACCGGCGAGATTGAAGAACTACTCGCGCCGGGCGAAATCAGTGCGGTGGCCAATGAAAAACTGCACGACTTCAACGCGAGCACCGAAGCAGCCTGCGTAGGCAAGGGCGGCGCTTACGACCAGAACGCCAGCCCTGAACAGCAGAAGAAGACGACCGAAGCCCTCGCGACCTCGCTTCAGAACACGCTGGAAGCGGAAGGTGTCTCGGAAGACGTGATCAATTGCCTAGCTGAAAAGGTCGAAGGCGAGCCCTACGAGGTGCTGGTCGAAGTCACCAAGCACGAAAAGAAAGGGGTAGAAGCGTATGCCGAACTTGGCGAAGAATGTGGTTACTCCAAGTGAGCGAAGCGAGCGGCTTGAGGACGGCACTGGCAACCCTGCTTGGTCTTGCCTTCATCCTGGCTCAGGTGGTGCTGTTCTTCGGCACCTCGTTCGGCGTCGTGCATGAGTACTGCTTTGACGAATCCGCCTCGCGTGCAACCAATTCGGTTCAGGTCGAATCGAGCTGGACGTACATTCTCTGGCCCCCGTTGTTCCTGGCGAACACCGACCCGGAAGGGCGCTGCGTCAGAAACTCACCGCTGCGAGAAGGACTCGGAGCGGTAGGCATTTGGATGCTTCCCTCGCCTGAGCAGCAGGTCAAGGATCACCTGGAATCACAGTTGAAAGGTTTCCTGGAATCACAGGCGATCCATTGAGATCGGCTTGAGAACCCGTTCACTGCCTAGGACTGGGATGCCTTACAAGAGGGGTCACTGGTTCGAGCCCAGTACCGCCCATATCCGCGGGAGTCGCGGGCGGGGCAGGTAGATTGCGCGGCTGAATGCGTGCCCGTGACCTGACGGCCGTCTTGCTCCTCGCGGCCGTCGCCTCGATCGCCGCGGCGGCTTTCGCGACCGCCGCGAGCGCCGCGAGCACGGCGCCGACAGGAAGTTGCGATGAAGGGACGACCGCGAACGGCGTCACCACGATCCCGATCGAGGTCTTCGCGGGGCACGGGCAGGCCGAGGCACTCGTGAACATGTGCTTCGCCGGCAAGGGCCCCTACCCGATGGTGATCGACACCGGCGCCGAGTTTTCCATCATCACCACCCGATTCGCAAAGGAACTCGGGCTGAAGCCGGTCGGCTCGCCGCTCGGGGTCGAAGGCGCCGGCTGCAAGACGAAGGCCCGTGCCTACGAATTGGAAAGCGCATCCGTCGGTGGGGTCGAACTCGAAGGTGGAAACATCCTCACGGTCGAAGCTCCCGGAAGCGCCGAGGAAGCTCCGCGGGGCTCACTTGGTGCCGACATCCTCAGCCGCTTCGGGTCGGTCAAGATCGACTTCAGGAACGAGACCTTGATCCTGGGGGCCGAAGAAGAGGGCCCGCGATTCAAGAAGGTCAAGGATCCGGCGCCCGTACCGCCGGCGCTCCTGAAGGGAAAGCCGAAGGTGACCGTCCCGATGAGGGTCGACGTGGGGCCGCTGGGGGTGCGCCAGTCGGTCAAGGTCAGGGTCGGTGCGACCAAGCCGCGGTCCTGGTTGATCGACACCGGCTCCTCCGCTTCCGAGATCGAACCCGAAATCGTCAAGCGCGCCGGTCTGAAGGCGACCGGGACGGCCCACCGCAGCCTCACCTACTGCTCGATCCACACGGTGCCCGAATATCACGCACCGTCCCTGTCGCTCGCCTCCGGCAAGCTGAAGCCGCAGGTGGTCGGGTCGTCGAAGGGCGCCGCCGTTGGCTACGGCGGCATCCTCGGCGCCTACTCGCTCTGGCGGTACGGCTCGGTGGTGTTCGACTGGCCGGGCGCCGAGATGCTCCTCGGCGTCGGCTGACGCCGCGCGCCCCGGACTTAGGCGGGCCCGCGGACTACCCGCGGGCGTCGCGCCACTGGAGCAGCTCGCGCACTTCCCCCAGGTCGTAGCTGCCGTCATCGCCGCCGCCGATGCCGATGGTCAGCTCCTGGACGCCGGCGTCGGCGAGGGCGTCGGCGTGCTCGAGGGCCGAGCCGCGGCTGCCGATCACGCGCTCGATCTCGCCGGGGTCGCGGCCGATGGCCTCGCAGTGCTCGGCCAGGACCGCCGCTTTGTGCAGGTAGGTCTCCGGGTCGGCGAAGGTGTGCCAGAGCTTGGCGTGCTTGGCGACCAGTTTGAGGGTCACTTTCTCGCCCGCGCCGCCGATCATGATCGGGATCTCGCCGACCGGCGGCGGGTTCAGCTTCGTCAGCCGCTCCTCGATCAGGGGCAGGTCGCGACGCAGGGCCTTGAGGCGCTCCGGCGCGGTCCCGAACTCGTAGCCGTACTCGTCGTAGTCGCGCTCGAACCAGCCGGCGCCGATCCCGAGGATCACCCGGCCGCCGCTCATGTGGTCGATCGTCGAGTGGATGTTGGCCAGCAGCTGCGGGTTCCGGTAGGAGTTGCAGAAGACGAGCGCGCCGATCTTCACCCGCTCGGTCGCCGCCGCCAGCGCCGCCAGCGAGGTCGCCCCCTCGAAGTGCTTTCCGTCGTGATCGCCGTAGAGGGGATAGAAGTGGTCCCAGGTGTAGATCGCGTCGGCGCCGAGCTCCTCGGCGGTCCTCCACGCCTCCTGCATCTGGGCGAAATCGGCTTGCTGGGGCTGGATCTGAACTCCTATACGGATCGGCATGGCGAGCAGACTACGCTCCCCCGATGGCCGCCTTCACCTCACCCCTCGCAGAGTCCCTATCCGGGGAAGCGCTCGAGCGTTGCCAGCGCTACGTCCGCGTCGACACCCAGGCCCGCCGGGAGCGCACCGGCAGCCCGAGCACGCCCGGTCAGCTCGACCTCGGGCGACTGCTGGTCGGGGAGCTGGAGGCGATCGGCCTCGCCGACGCCGCGCTCGACGACAACGGCTACGTGACCGCGACGCTCGCCGCCACCGGCGACGCCCCGATGCCGACGATCGGCCTGATCGCCCACCTCGACGTCAGTCCCGACGCCCCCGCCGAGGGGGTCGAGCCGCTCGTCCACCGCGACTACGACGGCGGCGTGATCACGCTGCCGAAGG
>Ga0134126_10014014_pt1 | contig 10121 bp, 12 predicted proteins | sample KB31752_FD_96881 | JGI IMG/M metagenome (GOLD analysis project Ga0134126, IMG submission 96881) | Terrestrial soil microbial communities with excess Nitrogen fertilizer from Kellogg Biological Station, Michigan, USA - KB3-175-2 | ecosystem: Environmental > Terrestrial > Soil > Unclassified ...
TGTTCGTATGCTTTTTTCCGGCTATATTTGCAATGATCGATTTTAAAAAATGTAATCACTACATAAAGAAGCTACTAATCAGAGCCTTAACCAAAAGTCCCGGTGTTTCTACATCGGGGCTTTGTTTTTATGGTAATCCCTGAGTGGCGCCATGCTCATAGCGGCTCACTGGTTGCAGCTCTTGCAGACGCCGCTGATCAACATATCCACCTGCATGCTCACATAACCGCCCGGTAATTCGATGGTGGGCACGGTCACTCCTTCCAGGCAAACGGTATTGCCGCAGGCATTGCAGATAAAGTGAACATGATCATCGTGATGATGTCCACCGGAACAGTCGTCTTTACACAACGCATAGCGTATTGAATTATCTGCCGTCGGTATACTGTGGATCAGCCCTTTTTCCAAAAAGGTTTGCAGCGTACGGTAGACTGTAACTCTGTCGAATTTCCCGCCGGCTTTTTTTTCGATGTCGCTATGTGACAAAGCGCCGTCATTCTGCAGGAACAGCTCCAATATTTTTTTGCGACCACCGGTAATGCTCAGATGATTTTTTTTCAGCAGCTCATCTACTTTTTTATTGACCATAAAATGATTATCCGGGATTATTATTAAATAAAGCATTGGCGAAACGAGGCACCTCGGCTTTTTCCTTCAGGAGCGTGGCAATATCTTTTTCCAATTCATCCAACTCGTCTTTCTTTAACCCGTCGTAGATCTTTCGAACCCGGCCACCCTTATCCACAAGCGCCAGAAACTGTGTATGTAAGAACTGCTCGTTGATATTGATCGCATTGTTTTTCGGATCGTCCAGCAAATAGCCATTCCGCGCCAAATGATACAAGCTGTCCTTGCTTCCCGTTAGAAAAAACCATTTGTTTGGATCCGCGCCCAGCGAATCCGCATACCATTTCATCCGCGCAACACTGTCCGTCTCCGGATCCACCGTATACGAACAGAACCGGATCCCCGGCTCGCCCGCAAAATCCGCCGCCAATTTCTTCATGTTGTTGTTCAACTTGGGACAGATACCCTTGCAGGTCGTGAAAAAATATTCGGCCACATATACCTTACCCGCCAGATCCTTCGCCGTGATCAGTTTCCCCTCCTGGTTTCGAAAAGCAAAATCCGGAACATAGCTGAGGACCGGCAATACCGGTTTGCCAAAACCCGGAACGATCTGACCCAGGGCAAAATAAAAACCCACGAACAGCAGAACGAAAAACCCGGCTATCCATAAAACCCGTTTCTTATTCATAAGGAAGAATGTTATTTCAGTCCACAAAATTACATCTTCTTCGACAAAACTTATTTGCAACATTGTTGCAAACTCATTAATTTTGTCGCCCATGTTCAGAAAGCTCAACCTGGACGCCCTGGGCGTCACCGCCTCGATCCTCTGCGCCATCCACTGCGCCGTGCTGCCGCTGGTGGTAGCTTCATTGCCTATCCTGGGAATCAACATTCTCCGCAATTCCTTTTTTGAATACGGAATGATCGCCCTGGCCTTCGTCATCGGAACCGCTGCCCTCTGGCACGGCTTCCGCCGCCATCATCACCGCCCGGGTCCCTGGCTGCTTTTTACCGGCGGCATGAGCCTTTTGATAGCCAAGGAGATATGGCCTGATTATGAGCCCGGTCTTCTCCCCTTTGCCGTCCTGCTGATCGTCGGCGCACACTGGCTCAACTACCGCTGGTGCCGGAAGGCGGGCACGCGCCCAAGAGAGAGGGGCGCGGACGGTCCGGCGGGGAGGGGCCCGGATGGTCCGGATGGTGGGCTCCGCTTCCCAGATTTTCCCGATCCGGCATCCGCCACTGGCGGCAATTTGCTAACTTTGCATGAAACGCCAGAAACATCGAGACTATGATAAAGACAGGAAACCCGGTTATCAGCATCTATACCGAAATGACTCCAAACCCTGAAACGATGAAATTCGTGGCCAACAAGTTGTTGTACCCCGGCAAGATCATCGATTTCCCGGACGTCGAATCGGCCAAACCGTCGCCGCTCGCCATCGAGCTCTTCGGCTTCCCCTTTATCAAAGCGGTGTTTATCGCCAGCAACTTCGTCACGCTCACCAAGACGCCGGATACGGACTGGGACGATGTGATCCCCGCCATCCGTCAGTTCCTCAAAGAATATCTCGAGGAAGGTAAACCCGTGATCAATGAAGAGGAGATCGTCGTCGTCAAAAAAGAAGGCAATACCATCGACGCGGATGACGATGATGTCGTAAAACGCATCAAAGAACTCCTCGAGAACTACGTGAAACCCGCCGTTGAAATGGACGGTGGCGCCATCCAGTTCAAAAGCTATACCGATGGCGTCGTCAACCTGATGCTGCAAGGCTCCTGTTCGGGCTGCCCGTCTTCCATGATCACACTGAAGGCCGGCATCGAAGGGATGATGAAGCGTATGATCCCCGAGGTAAAAGAAGTCGTGGCCGAAGCCGAATAAACCCGGGCACGCAAGCCCATGCCACCGCTTAAAAAAATCGTCATCATCGGCCCAGAATCTACCGGCAAGTCCTCGCTCTGCGCGGCCCTGGCGGCACAATATGGTACGCACTGGGTTCCGGAATTTGCCCGCGAATATCTCACCACCTACGGCACCGATTATTCCTTCGACGACCTGCTCGCCATGGCCCGCGGCCAACTGGCGCTTGAAGACCGGGCATGTACGACCGCTCTCGCCGCAGGCAAAAGCCAGGTTTTCATCGACACCGATATGTATGTAATGAAGGTCTGGTGCGAATTCGTCTTCGGCCGCTGCCATTCCTGGATCCTCGACCAGATCGCGGTCCGCCGGTACGACGGCTATCTGCTTTGTCGCACCGATCTCCCCTGGGTTCGCGACGACCTGCGCGAATATCCCGATCTCGCCTCCCGCGAAAAATTATTCCATCTTTACCGAGATTGTCTGGTCAACCAGTCCACACCGTGGCTGGAGATCGGCGGACAGGGGGAGAACCGCATTGCGGCAGGCATTGCGGCGGCAAACCGGCTGCTTGCGGAATAGGCTGCCGCACCCGGCCGCAGCTCACCGGCGCATCCGAACCAGCGGCTCATTGCAGTAATTTCTGTATATCCGGATCATTCTGGAGAACACCCATCTGTCCGACGATCCACGCACTACGGCTTGCGACATGCGAAGACAACGGCTTGATGGTATAGATCTTCGGATTAGGCAGGCAGGCGGCGATCCTGGCAGCCTCGAGCCGGGTCAACGACTTCGCGGGTTTATTAAAATAATATCGTGCCGCCGCCTCGATCCCATAGACCCCTTTTCCCATCTCGCTTACGTTGAGATACATCTCCAGGATGCGCTTCTTCCCCCAGATCAGCTCGATCATGAACGTAAAATAGACTTCGAACCCCTTTCGGACCCAGTTGCGTCCCTGCCAGAGAAAGACATTTTTCGCGACCTGCTGACTGATCGTGCTGGCGCCATGTAGCGACTTGCTTTTCTGGTTGTGCTTCATCGCCTTTTCGATGTTCTTGAAATCGAACCCATCGTGATCGGGAAACAGCTGGTCTTCGGAACAGATCACCGCCAGCTTCGCATACGGCGAGATCTCTTTCATGGACACATAGCTGCGTTTTAATCCGTCGCCGGCAAACAGACTACCCAGCTGTGTAAGCGTAATAGGCGGATCGACCCATTTGAGCAGGAGAATATAAAGGAACTGGAGAATAAAGAGAGCAAGAAGAACACGCTTGATGATTCGCCACATTCTTTATATTGCGATTTTCTTGCAATATACCTATTGCCGGCCGATCTGCATATATTGTAATTTAAATCGGCCGCCTAATTTGTAATAGCGTTTGGCCGTCGCGATCAGCACTGCGCCCGTGGCGATCAGGGCACCCCCCAGCACAATACCGGACGTGGTATACCAGTCCTTGGTGCGGTCTCCCCGGATACCTCCGTTGACGGCGCCCAACACGAACACCCCGGTGCCGACGACGATAGCGGCAAGGCCGGCGCCCTTACCGGTGACGAGGCTGCTCTTTTCCTTCGAAAGTGCCGCGATCTCTTTATAGCTGAAGGCCTGCCCGTTGATATACACCGTGTCGTGATGCAGGTCATCGATGTTTCCGGTGAACCACTGGCCATAGACCGTTTCAAAGGTCATGGGATCACCAACCGTATACGACCGGACGTGCATGTTATTTTTTTCCAATACCAGTACGTCGTGTTGTGCCCGGGATACAAACGGGATCACGCAAAAAAGCAGAATGATAATGCGTTGCATAGTGGGTATTCAAACTTACGACTATCCCGGATATTTGATTGTTAATGGCCGGTATTCGCAAAAAAACTATTTCTTATGGAACACAAGCACATCGAGTGCGAGCACTACTCCAAAAAGGATCAGCAGGCTGCCGGAGATCTTGTTGACGACTCTCAGCGTGTGATAGTTTAGCTTGCTTCTCAGTTTTCCGGCCATCATTACCTTGCCGACGTCTGCGCTCATGTTGATCAGTAAACAGATAGAGAAGATTATAATGCGCTCTTTGATCGTATGTGTGCCTGCGACGAGCGCCGCATTGATCAGCCAGAAAAAAATTACGCTGGGGTTCAGGGTATTGATGGCAAAACCCGAGGCGAAAAGCCGCGCCATATCGCGTTTCCGGAACCGGGCATCCGCCTTATCGGGGTCTTGTAGCTTGACCTTCTTAAAAAAAGCAAAATAGACTCCCAGGCTCAACAGAAAGAGACCGCCAAGACAGCCTACGACTTTCTCGTGTTTATCCAGCAGGCTCACGGCCGCCGACACCGTATTGCTCAGCACCACCAGGATGATGTCGCTGATCCAAACCCCGGCCACAAAGCTGAATCCCGCGTTGTGTCCGTTATTCAGACTGTGCTTGATGATGATAAAGATAATGGGCCCCACCGATAAAGCAAGGGCAAATCCCAAGGCCACTCCTTTCAATACGGACTCCAGCATACGATGTCAATTACGAATTGAGACTTCCTGTCTCCAGAAATTTTTGCCAGTCAAGCAGCATCTTACCTTTCAGTACCCGTGGAAACTTATGCTGGCCGCCGATCTTTCCCTTTAGCCGCATAAACTCCATGAATTTCTGTTCGGGTAATACTTTTACATAGACATCTTTGAGCGCACTTTCCCGTTCTACCGCGTAGTCATCATTCAGCTCTTTCAGCCGTTGGTCGATCTTCTCTCTCAACAACGCCTCATCGACGATGTCATTACACGCCAGCCACCATTGATGAGCAAAAAACAAACCATGCGGAACCCCGGCAACCGTAAATTCCGGAATGGAGAGATTCATCTCTTCGGTGGCCAGCTGGACCGCCTTGTTCATATTGTCGACGCTGAGATGCTCTCCCACCAGACTGAGGAAATGCTTGGTCCGGCCGGTGATGATGATCTCACATCGCTCTTTATCCACAAACCGTACCGTATCGCCGATCAAATACCGCCAGGCGCCCGCACTTGTGCTGAGCAGTAACGCATAATCCTTCCCCTCTTCTACCTCGTGGATCATGTATACTTCCGGGTTAGGTATCAGATTCCCGTCTGCGTCGAAATTCTTGTTGTCGAACGGCACGAATTCCAAAAAGATATGCTGATTGGTTACCAACCGCATTCCTTTGGCATTTTGGAGATCCTGGTAGGCGATAAATCCCTCTGACGCCAGATAGGTCTCGATATAGGTTATCGGCTTGCCAAGCAGTTTTTCGAAACCCTTTCGGTAGGGATCGAAGGACACGCCCCCATGTACAAAAAATCCCAGGTTGGGCCAGATCTCGTGGATATTGTTGAGGTTGTACCGCTCGATGATCTTCTCCATGCATAGCTGGATCCAGCCGGGCACGCCAACGAGAAAACCGATATCCCATTGCGGCGCCAGCCTCACGACCTCTTCCAGCTTCTTGCTCCAGTCCTGGGTTTTCGCGATCTTTTTCCCGGGTTTATAAAATGGCTGGAACCAAAATGGCACCTTCCTCGCCGTGATGCCGCTAAGATCCCCGGAATAGTAGCCCGCGCCTTTTTGAAGACTCGTGCTGCCGCCGATCATCAGCCATCCCTTGCCAAGACTCTTCACCGGAATATCCTTGTAAGTCCGCAAGGTGAGCAGCTGGCGGACCATCACGATCCGGTTGCCGCGCAGCAGGTCTGTGGTGACGGGAATATATTTGCTGCCCGCTTCCGATGTTCCGGAAGAAAGCGCGTAATATTTGATCTTACCCGGCCAGCAGATATCGGCCTTTCCCTCGAGTGTCTGATGCCACCAGGCCTCGTAGATCTTATTATAATCGGATGTAGGAACAAGCTGTTGGAATTTCTTTCCAGGATGCCGCCGGTCCAGCAGGATCTCATCGAACCGGTATTTCTGACCAAACTCCGTAAATCTTGCCTTCTTCAGCAGTTTGCGCAATACCTTGAGCTGCTGCCGCCGGGGGGATTTCTGGGGCAGCCGCAAAGCTTTGGCCAAAGATTTAGGTAATTGAATATCAATCAATGCCATGTAGTGCCTCTGTCAAATTGGGTGTTCCGGCGAAATTAACAATTTATTTCTTGCCGGGACGATCCCGTTTTAAAAAACAAGTGTTTCCCCGTGGTCCTCCTGGGCCGCACTCCCCGCAGCGGATCGGCTTCCCGCGGCATGGATCAAGACGATCCGGTCCGGCTGCCGCCGCCGGTTCCGCTCATGCCTGATCCGCCCGTGCTGGTTTTGCTCACGCTGGTTTTGCTCACGCTGGTTTTTCGGATGCTCCTGCCCGATCTCACCTGTCTCCAACGCGCTGATACAATTCCGGAACGAAAAGTCGGGACCCTCACACAAAAGCAGCGCCGACGCAGTTCCACGCTCCGAAACGATCTCCCAACTACCCGCAGCCGAAAGCAAACGCTTTACCAGCGCGGCTTCCGTCACGTCGCCGGCAATCCAAAGTTTTCGCCTGCGTTCCGGGCTGAGCCCGGCGCCGGCCCCCGGGCCGTCATTATCGCCCGCCGCCGCGCTGTTGCTGACCGCGCGGCCTGGCCCCCGGGCGAGGCGACCCAGCGTGCCCGCCCCCGCTCTTATCCAGATAGCCAGCTCCATACCCCAATTCCACAACGCCGGTAATCCCCGGTTGAAATGCTTCCGCCGGAACTGGCTCATCGCCTTATAGAACAGCCGGATATACCGGATGTCTTTTTTCGTACTCTCGCCTTTGAAATGGACAATGGTAGTCCCCGGGAAATAATAGTTCATATACCCGGCCTTTTCGATGCGATAGCTGAGATCGATGTCTTCGGCATACATGAAGAACCGCTCGTCGAACCCGCCGACTTCCCCGAGGATCGCCCGCGGCACCAACATACAGGCGCCTGAAAGCACCGGCGCGGGATGTGCGCGATCCGCCGGCATCCCGCCGAGATAATAACCGGCAAAGACCCGGCTCCGGGGAAACAAGGCCGACAATCCCGCCAGTTTGCTAAAGGCCACCCAGGGACTTGGAAACCCCCGCCGCGATTCGGGCAGAAACCGGCCACCGCCGTCGATCATCCGGACCCCGACGGCGCCTATGCCCCGAGTTGACGGTTCGCCTATGCTTCGCGGGACGGACTCATCGGGGCTCTGCAGTTGGCTTCCGCGCGGCTCAGAGCGCATAAACTCCAGACACTTCGTGGCAAAATCTTCCGGCAGCACCGTATCGGGGTTTAGAAAAAGGATATACTCGCCGACAGCCAGCCGCAAGGCCTGGTTATTTGCCCGTGCGAACCCGACGTTTGCTTGGTTTTCCACGAACCGAACGGCAGGGAACAAGGACCGCAGCGCCTCGATACTCCCATCCGCCGAAGCATTGTCGACGACGATGATCTCGTTGGGTCCAATACCCGCCAGCGCCCGTTGAACCGAGTGCAGACAGAGCTCCAGGAAATACCGGACCCGGTAATTGACGATGATCACGCTGAGAACCATTGAGCGCCAAGATAGCTCAATATTTAATATATTTGCATCTGTCAATATACGCTACACAGTGATGAGATTATCGCTTTTCCAAATCGAGAAGATATCAAAGGCCCTGGGAGACAGCAACCGACTTAAGATCTTAAACTATATCTCCGGCAAGGGCGGATGCGGTGAATGTTCAGCTTTACAGGAAATTATCGGTCTCGCACAGCCGTCCGTTTCCCACCACGTCAAGATCCTCATAGAGTCCGGTCTGATCAGCGCCGAGAAAGAAGGCAGGAATTACAACTATACCCTGAACACCGGTGTCCTCAACGAATACACGGACTCTTTACGCCAGCTTGCGTGACCTAATAGCTTTACGCAGTTTCTGGCCTATCTTTACGCCATGCTAAAATCAACACTTATTCGGGCGGCCGAAGCTGGCGCCGCCGTTATGCAAAGGTATTTTCAAGGCGAATTCAAGATCTCTAATAAGGAAGGCATTAATAACCTCGTCACAGAAGCAGATCACGCCTCTGAAAAAGCGATCTTCGAGGTGATCAAAGAGGACTATCCCGATCATTTCCTGCTGAGCGAAGAAGCCGGAGAGATCAAGATGGACTCCAACTACAAATGGATCATCGACCCTATAGACGGAACGGTGAACTTCGCACACGGCCTGCCCATCTGTTGTGTCTCCATTGCGGTAGAACAGGACGGAGAGATGATCCTGGGCGCCGTTTACAACCCCTTTATCAAGGAGTTCTATTTTGCGCAGCGCGGTTATGGTGCAACGTTGAACGATAAAAAGATTGCCGTCAGCAACGAGACGTCCCTGGGAAAATCCTGTCTTGTCACCGGTTTCCCGTATAGCTATCTCGATCAACCAAACGGCCCGCTGGAAGTGTTCTCCAAGCTGATCCGTGCGGGGGTACCCGTCCGCAGACTAGGCTCCGCCGCCATGGATCTCTGCTGGGTTGCCGCAGGTCGTTTTGACGGATTCTATGAGCACAAGCTCCAGGCCTGGGACAGCGCAGCCGGTTTCCTGATCGTAGAAGAAGCAGGCGGCCGCGTTTCCGATTTCGCCGGGGCCGCGTATTCACCGTATCAACCCCATATCATCGCCACCAATGGCAAGATCCACGATGCGCTGGTGGACGTCGTCAACGGAGGTAAAATAACACAACTATGAGTGAAAACCGGACCGAGATCTCGTCCCTGGGAGAATTTGGGTTGATCGAACATCTCACGGCAAACATCGAAATCAAGAATGTCTCCACCCTGCTGGGTGTGGGCGACGATGCCGCCGTCATCGACCATTTTGGGAAACAAACGGTGGTGACCACCGACCTCCTGCTCGAAGAGGTTCACTTCGATCTGATGTATACACCTCTTCAGCACCTGGGGTACAAGTCCGTGGTCGTCAATCTCAGCGACGTCTATGCGATGAACGCCACCCCGACGCAGATCACTACGAGCATCGGCATCAGCAATCGCTTCAGCCTGGAAGCCCTTGACGAATTCTACGAAGGTGTCTACGCCGCTTGCGAAAACTACGGTGTAGACCTCGTTGGCGGCGACACCGTTTCTTCTAAAAAGGGCTTTGTTATCTCCGTGACGGCCCTCGGCGAGGTCACTCCCGATAAGTTCGTGAAAAGAAGCACGGCGCAAAAAGGCGATCTGCTCTGCTGCTCGGGCGATCTCGGCGCCGCTTACCTGGGTCTGGTCTTCCTGGAGCGGGAGAAGAAGATCTTTTTGGAAAGTCCCAATGTGAAGGCCGATCTCGAGAACGAGAAATATGTGATCGGTCGTCTGCTGAAACCGGAGGCCCGTAAGGATATCATCGAATTCTTCGAACAATCGGGCGTCGTCCCTACTTCGATGATGGACATCAGCGACGGGCTCAGTTCGGAGATCCTTCATATCTGCCGCCAAAGCTCGCTGGGCTGTGTGCTCTATGAAGAAAAGATCCCAATCGCCGAAGAGACCCGAATGGCCGCCTTAAAATTCGAACTCGACCCTACTGCGTGCGCGCTTAGCGGCGGAGAAGACTACGAGCTGTTGTTCACCGTCTCCCAGGAGGATCATGACAAGCTGGTCCTGAACGAACAGATCAGCGTCATTGGCTATATGACCGAAGCGGATAAGGGCTCAAAGATCATTACCAAAGGAGGCAATACGTTCGATATTACTGCGCAAGGATGGAA
>Ga0134126_10014016_pt1 | contig 10120 bp, 7 predicted proteins | sample KB31752_FD_96881 | JGI IMG/M metagenome (GOLD analysis project Ga0134126, IMG submission 96881) | Terrestrial soil microbial communities with excess Nitrogen fertilizer from Kellogg Biological Station, Michigan, USA - KB3-175-2 | ecosystem: Environmental > Terrestrial > Soil > Unclassified ...
CGGGTGCCGCGCCGAACCACCTCCAGTCCCTGCCCCGCGGGAACTCGTTGCGCCCCCTCCTCGTCCCCGCCGATCTGTTGCAGGAGCAGGGCGGGTCGTACGCCGAGTGCACCAGCCAGCGCCAGCAAGGTCTCAAGACTGGGCGTAACATGGCCCGTCTCCAAGCGGCTGAGCATCCCGGCGCTGATCCCGGCGGAGGTGGCTACATCCGTCAGCGTCAAACCCTGGCTTTCACGCACGCGCCGCGCCACGGCGCCCAACTGCCGGCCCACGTCGCGCGAAGCGGCGGCGGAAGCCGGGCTCGTTATCGGGGATTTCGGTGAGCGCGCCACGCGGAGCCTCTTTTATTGTCCAATACCAAAGGTCGCGCAGCGATTACAGCTTCCATGCGCTTGGCCGTCAATTTACACTGCACGCAATAAATTTGCACTACAGTAACTGGCATGCTATTTATTTCCCATGATCGCGCAAACCCCTCGCCGCCCGCCCCGCACTCTCGGCACGCGCGGCGCTCGCCTGGCCAGCGCCAATCGATCGAGAATATGATACCGGTTGCTCGCCGTGAGCGGCGAGTGCTTCCCCAATAACCACCGCTCCAACGCGAGAGGATCAAGAACATGGCGCGCGACCCCAAACACGACATCCTGTTCCAGCCGATCAAGATCGGCCCCAAGACGCTGCGCAACCGGTTCTACCAGGTGCCGCATTGCATCGGCGCCGGCTCCGACAAACCGGGCTTCCAGGCGGCGCATCGGTCGCTGAAGGCCGAGGGCGGCTGGGCCGGCATCAACACGGAATATTGTTCGATACACCCTGAATCCGACGATACGCACCGCTTATCGGCGCGCATCTGGGATGCGGGCGACGTGCGCAATCTGCGCGCCATGACCGATCACATCCATAAATTCGGGTCCCTGGCGGGTGTCGAACTTTGGTACGGCGCCTCGCATGCGCCCTGCATGGAGTCGCGCGCCACGCCGCGCGGCCCGAGCCAGTATGCGTCGGAATTCGAGACCCTCACCTACTGCAAGGAAATGGACTTGGACGACATTGCGACCGTCCAGCAGTACTACGTCGACGCTGCATTGCGCTCACGCGACGCGGGCTTCGACATCGTCTATGTGTACGGCGCGCACTCCTACCTGCCGCTGCAGTTCCTCTCGCCCTACTACAACAAGCGCAAGGACAAATACGGCGGCTCGCTGGAGAATCGGGCCCGATTCTGGCTCGAGACCCTGGAAAAAGTCCGCCGTGCCGTGGGCAACGACACGGCCATCGCGACCCGGTTCGCCGTCGACACCCTGTACGGCGACGCGGGAGTCGAGGTGGAGAATGACGGCATGAAATTCATCGCCCTGGCCGACCCGCTGGTCGATCTGTGGGACGTGGACGTCGGCGACATCGCCGAATGGGGCGAGGACGCCGGGCCGTCGCGGTTCTACCAGCAGGGCCATCAGGTGCCCTGGACGCGTTTCGTCAAGCAGGTCGCGAAAAAGCCCGTGCTGGGCGTGGGCCGTTTCACCGACCCGGAGAAAATGACCGAAATCGTCACCAAGGGCATCGCCGATATCATCGGCGCGGCGCGGCCGTCCATTTCCGATCCGTGGCTGCCGAAGAAGATCGAAGAAGGCCGCTATGACGACATCCGCGTCTGCATCGGCTGCAATGTCTGCATTTCGCGCTGGGAAATCGGCGGTCCGCCGATGATCTGCACGCAGAATGCCACGGCGGGCGAGGAATATCGGCGCGGCTGGCATCCGGAGAAGTTTCCGAAACGCGGCTCCGAGGATTCCATCTTGGTGGTCGGCGCGGGTCCCGCGGGCTCCGAGTGCGCCCGGGTGCTGATGGAACGCGGCTACACCGTTCATCTTTACGACACCGCGGCCAAGATCGGCGGCCATTTGAATTCGGTGGTCACTCTGCCGGGCCTCGGCGAGTGGGGTTATCACCGCGACTACCGCGAGCTGCAGATCAACAAGCTCGTGAAGAAGAACAAGCAGAGTCAGGTGGCGCTCGGCCAGAAACCGATGACCGCCGACGCGGCGCTCTCCTATGGCGCGGAAAAGATCGTCATCGCCACGGGCTCCTCGTGGAACACGGACGGCACCAATTGCCTGAGCCACGACCCGATTCCGGGAGCGGACGCATCACAGGCCGATCAACTGACCCCGGAACAAGTACTCGAAGGCAAGAAGCCCATCGGCAAGCGCGTAGTCATCCTGAATGCCGATACGTATTTCATGGCGCCGAGCCTCGCGGAGAAGCTGGCCGTCGCCGGTCACGAGGTCACCATCGTCACCGGGGTGCATCTCGCCAATTACATGCACTTCACGCTCGAGTATCCGAACATGATGCGGCGCCTGCATGAGCTGCACGTCAAGGAATTCCACAACGCCTTCAGCTCCCGCATCGAGAAGGGGCGCCTCGAGGTGTACGACATTTTCGGCGACGGTTCCAAGCGCAGCTACCGCGGCCGCGGGCACCTGCCGCGCGAGCTCAACAAGAGCCAGCGCTGGGTGGATTTCGACTCCCTGGTGCTGGTCACGGGACGCCATTCGCACAACGCCCTGCATGCCCAGCTGAAAGCTCGGCAGGGGGAATGGCAGAAGAACGGCGTCAAGGACGTGTACTTGATCGGCGATGCCGAAGCGCCGCGTCTCATCGCCGATGCGACGTTTACGGGCCACCGGCTGGCGCGCGAAATCGAGGAAGCCAAGGCGCAGCTGCCGTTGCCCTACAAGCGCGAAGTGGCCGTGTGGGGCGCCGCGCACATGCCGGGCGGGAAGTTCGAGCTCGAGTACAAGACCTGACCGTGAGCCGCACCGACGCTGTCACTCGGATACTTTTCGAGGCGTTCTCAGCAGCCGAGGTGCGGCTTTTTTACGCGCTGGGCTATGCCGCGATCGCCGTGTTCTTTTACGGCGTGTATGTGCAGGTCCGCAAATACCGGCGCGGCGCACCCTTAAAGCTCGAGGGCGGTCTCGGGCGGCGGGTCTGGTCGATGTTCACCTCGGTGTTCGGCGGCCGCACCGTCGATCGCCGCGATCCGGCGGCCGGCGGCGCGCACCGCCTGATCTTTTACGGTTTCCTGCTGCTGTTCGCCGGCACGTCGACCATCACGCTGGAATACGACATCCTGCAACCCTTGTTCGGGATTCGCTTCTGGTACGGCCGTTTCTATCTCATATTCTCGCTGGTGCTGGACGTGGCGGGCGTCGCGCTGATCGGCGGACTCCTCTACATGATGTACCGGCGCGGCTGGATGCGGCTGCCGAAGCTCGACTACGCGCGGCCGGATCGCGTGCCGGGAGACCCCGATTTCAACCGGCCGCAGTACCGCCGCGAGGATTGGGCCTTTCTGTGGATACTGCTCATCATCGGCTTTACGGGCTATGTGCTGGAAGCGGCCCGGCTGGTCTGGCTGGCCGATCGCGCCGATGTGTGGGATACACGTTGGTGGTCGCCGGTGGGCGCGGCGCTGGCGCATGGCATGATGGCCATGGGCCTGGGAGAACACGGCGCCGGGTTGCTGCGGCATGGTCTGTGGTGGTTTCACGGCATGATCGCGCTCATCCTCATCGCCCTGATTCCCCGCACCAAGGTCAAGCATATCTTCACGGCGGCGGCCTCGCTGCTGGTGCGGGATCCGCTTGCGGCGCAACGCCTGCCGCGCATTCCGGATACCCAGGAGAAGCCGGGTGTCGACAAGATCACGGACTTCACCTGGAAGCAATTACTGAATCTCGACTCCTGCACCAAGTGCGGACGATGCCACGAAGCCTGTCCGGCCCGCGCGGTCGGCGCGCCCCTGTCGCCGCGCGACGTGATCCTGAGTCTGCGTGAATTTGCGAATGCCACGCTCGAATCCACGACGTTGCCGGCGGCCGCGGAACTCAGCGTCCACGGCAAGGCGCCCGGCCAGGTCGCCATGGAAACTCTGTGGGCCTGCCGCACCTGCATGGCCTGCGTGGAGATCTGCCCCGTGGCCGTGGAACATGTGCCCATCATCGTGCAAATGCGCCGCAAGCTGGTGGAAGACGGCGCCATGGACCCGTTGCTCACCAAGACGCTGCAGACCATTCACAAAACCGGCAATTCGTTCGGCGAATCGAAGCGCAAGCGCGGGTCCTGGACCAAGCCGCTGCCGTTCAAGATCAAGGATGCGCGCAAGGAGCCGGTGGAGGTCCTGTGGTTCGTCGGCGACTACGCCTCCTTCGATCCGCGCAACCAGAAAGTCAGCCAGACCTTCGCCACCCTGCTGCACGAAGCGGGTGTTGATTTCGGAATCCTCTACGACGGCGAATCGAATGCCGGCAACGACGTGCGCCGGGTCGGCGAGGAAGGCCTGTACGAGGTGCTCGCCAACGCCAATGTCGCCGCGCTGGCCTCGGCGAAGTTCAAAACCATCGTCACCACCGATCCGCATTCCTACAACACCATCCGCAATGAATACCCCGACTTCGGCGGCAAGTACCAGATTCAGCATTACACGAGTTTCGTGAAGCAGCTGTTCGAGAGCGGCAAGCTCAAGGTGACCACGCCCCTGAAGCTGCGCGCCACCTTTCACGACCCCTGCCATCTCGGACGCTTCAACAAGGGCTACGAGCCGCCGCGCGACGTGCTCAAGTTGCTGGGCTGCGAACTCGTGGAAATGGGCCGCAACCGCTCGAATTCCTTCTGTTGCGGTGCCGGCGGCGGCAGAATCTGGATACCCGATCCGGTGGGATCGGAAAAGCCCGCGCAAAACCGCATCAAAGAAGCGGCGGCGATTCCGGGTATCGAAGTGTACGTCGTGAGCTGCCCGAAGGACCTGACGATGTTCGAAGATGCCTTGAAGACCACCGGCAATGAAGGCAAGTTCGTGGTCAAGGAACTGATTGAGCTCATCCGCGAAGCGATTCCCGCGGCGCAAACACCTGAGGCATGTTGAATGAAAATATTAGTGGCCGTCAAACAAGTCGCGGCGCTCGATGAAGACTTCGAGATCGGCAGCGATGGCCGGGACGTCGACCCGGATTTTCTGATCCGCGACCTGAACGAGTGGGACGACTTTTCGCTGGAAGAAGCCGTCAAGATCAAGGAAGCCTCGGGCGATCCCGTGGAAGTCATCGCCGTATCGGTGGGTCCCGAGGAGGTCGATGAATCCCTGCGTAAATGCCTGGCCAAAGGCGCCGACCGGGCGCTGCGGGTCTGGGATGAGGCGGTGCGCGGCTCCGATCCCATCGCCATCGCGCGGATTCTGGCGGCGGTCGCCAAGCGCGAGACCCCGGACATGCTGTTCGCGGGAGTGCAGTCGTCCGACCAGTCCTTTGCCTCCACCGGCATCGCCACCGCCGGCCTGCTCGGCTGGCCGCACGGTGCGGTTGTTGCGAACCTGCGCTATGCGCCGGGAGCGAAAACCGCGGTATTCCGCCGCGAACTCGAAGGCGGCCTGCTGCATGAGGTCGAAATTCAAGTCCCCGCCGTGCTGACCATCCAGGCGGGCATCAACACGCCGCGCTATGCCTCATTGCGCAGCATCAAGCAGGCTGCGGCCAAGCCGATCGAGGTTTTGGGGTTGAGCGACCTGGCTGTCGATGCCGCAACCGTCGGCGAGGCCGGATCCCTGTCGCGCGTGCGCCGCATGTACATTCCCGAGAAAGGGCGTGCGCAATTGATCGAAGGCAGTCCGGCCGAACAGGCCGCGCGGCTCGCCGCGATCATCCGTGAGTTCAAAGGAGAAGCAGCGTGAGCGGCCTACTGATAATCGCAGAACAGCGGCGCGGCGAACTGCGCCCGGTGTCGCTGGAACTCGTCGGTGCGGCGCAGTCTTTGCGCCGCGACGGCGAGCAGGTCGCCGTCGCGGTCCTCGGCCAGGATCCCGGCTGCTTCGCGGCGGCCTTGAGCGTTGCCGGCGTCGATGAGATCGTGACGGTCAAGGTGCCCTCCCAGGAGTTCGATCCGGACACCTTCGCCGCTGCGGTGGGCGCGCTGATCGATGCGCGGCGTCCCGATGTCGTGCTCGTGGCGCACAGCGTGGATTCGTTCGGTTATGCCGCGGCCCTCGCAGCCGCGCGAGGCTTGGGATTCGCCACCGACGTGTTCAAGGTCGAGCGTATCGACGGCGAACTCGTCGCGACGCGCGGCGGCTATGGCCAGAAGGTCAGCGTCGAACTCGATTTTCCCGGCCGCAGCACCGTGCTGCTGGCGCTGCGAGCCAACATGTTCAAACCGCCCGAGGCGGGGGCTGCGCCGAAGGTCACCGCCTTCGAGGCGCCCGCGGCGGCCAGCCGCTCGGTGGGCAAGGAGTTCGTCGAGTTGAGCGCGGCCGACGATGTCGACATGACGGCCGCCGAATTCATCCTGACCATCGGCCGCGGCATCGGCGAAGAAGCCAAGGTGCCGCAATTCAGGGAATTGGCGGACGCCGTCGGCGCCACGCTGGGCTGCTCCAGACCCATCGCGGACGCCGGCTGGCTGCCCAAGAGCCGTCAGGTCGGGCAATCCGGCAAGACGGCGAGTTCCTGCAAGCTGTACATCGCCATGGGCGTCTCCGGCGCCATCCAGCATCTTGCCGGGATGAAACACGTCCCCAACATCATCGCCGTCAACAGCGACGCCGAGGCATCGATTTTCACGGTCGCGACCTATGGCATCGTGGGCGATATCTTTGAAATTGCCGAAGAATTGCGCAGTTTATTCTAAATTTGGTCATGCACTTCATGCAGGGCTCAACGGGATCGCAGCGACCCCGTCCGAGATTGTTCGAGAGGGAGACGTATGAAATCGATTGTTGAAGTGGGTGCCGGATCGTGAGCGTCGCCGCCGAAGATGGCGCCGTGATAGTGCCGGTGAAGGCCACGGGGCTGGAACGCGGAATCGACTGGACCGGCGCGTTTTGGGTGGCCAGCGGCGTGCCGCCGCTGGTGCTGTTTTCCATCGGCGCGGTGGCGGCCACCGTCGGCAAGCTGTCGTGGCTGATCTGGGCGCTGTCGATCAGCCTGGGTTTCATTCAATCCTTCACCTACGCGGAAATCGCCGGGTTGTTTCCCAACAAGTCCGGCGGTACCTCGGTGTACGGTGCGATTGCGTGGGTCAGATACAGCAAGGTCATCGCCCCCATCTCCGTGTGGTGCAATTGGTTCGCCTGGTCGCCGGTTCAAGCCACGGGCTCCGCACTCGCCGCCGGCTATATTCTGACCGCGCTGTTCGCCCCCGATGCGGCGATCAACACCTGGCATGTGACCTTGTTCGATCTTGGATTCATCAGGACCGGCTTGAGCTTGCGCATCAACGCCGTGTTCCTGCTCGGCGCCGTGATCCTGTTCGCCGTCAAGGCCATCCAGGACGGCGGCATCTTGCGCTCGGCCAACACCACGAAGATTCTGGGCATCTCGGCGATGATTCCGCTGATTCTCATCGGCGTGGTGCCCATCCTGACCGGCGATATGGTGCAGGCCAATTTCTTTCCGCTGGTGCCCCTGGCCCATGACGCGGTGGGCCATGTCGTCAACGGAAGCTGGAACATGGCCGGCGTCACGGTGATGGCCGGCGGCATGTTCCTTGCCGCGTGGTCCACCTACGGATTCGAAACGGCCGTGTGCTACACGTCCGAATTGAAGAACCCCAAGACCGATACGTTCAAGGCAATTTTCTATTCCGGCCTGCTCTGCATGGTGGTGTTCACGCTGGTGCCCTTCGCTTTTCAGGGATTTCTGGGCTTGGGCTCGGTGGTGCACCCGGCCGTGCTGGATGCGGCGGGTCGGGTAACGTCGCCGCCGGTGTACAACGGCATGCTCGCGCCCGACATCTACAGTGGCATGGGCGTCGCGGCCGTCATGGGCCACATGGTTCACGCCGGCCGATTGATCGGTGCGGTCGTGGTGGTCATGCTGGTCCTCGCCCTGGTGTTGTCGCTCATCACCTCGATGGCGGGGTCATCGCGCACCCTGTACCAGGCGTCGGTGGACGGTTGGCTGCCGAAATACCTCTCCCGGGTGAATCAGCATCATGCGCCGTCGAATGCCATGCTCACCGATCTATGCTTCAACCTGGTGCTGTTGCTGATGTCCGATTCGGTATTCGTCATCGGCGCGGCCAACGTGGGCTACATGATTTTCAATTTCCTCAACTTGAATGCCGGCTGGATTCACCGGCTCGACCGGCCGACGCAGGAGAGGCCCTGGCGTGCGCCCAATTGGGTTCTGTTCGTCGGAGCCTGTCTGTCGTTCGTGAACCTGGCGTTCATGGGTTTCGGCGCGGATGTTTACGGCGTCGGCACGCTGAGTTTCGGCCTGGCGTTCTGCTCGCTCATCATTCCGGTGTTCATATTCAGGCACTACATTCAGGACAAGGGCCACTTTCCCGCGGATATGGCCGAGGATCTGGGGCATGGCACGGGGGCGTCCGAGATCAAGCGCGCCGGCATCTGGCCCTTCGTGGTGGTCGCGGCCGGCATCGCCGTGGTGGTGATCACTCACAAGCTTGCGGTGTACTAGCCCCTTGGGCACGGTCATTGCGGCGGCGGATCGAGCCATTGGAAAAACTCGACGGGGTAGCCGGCGGGATCCTCGATCTCGAACGCGCGAATCGGCACCGCAGGGTGATCGTATAGGGCCTTGACGATATGCACGCCGCGGCGATGCCGTAGTTTGCGATACCAGCCCGCGACATCGTCGGTCACGAGGCTGACCATTACCACTGATCGCTTGATCTTTGCGCTGGTGTCGCTGCTTGGCTCCTTCACGAGACCGATCGTGGCGCCCGCCGCCGGGTGGTACAGCGTCACCCATTCGGTTTCGAAGTACGGTACGAGCCCGAGCACCTCTGTATAAAACTTGCGCGGCGCGACGAGGTCTTTGTAATACAGGAATGTGGCCTGGCCGCTTATCCGGGTCTGGGCGGCCGATGCCCCAGTTGCACCGCCGGTCGACGCCGTCCAGCGTATCGTCGGCTTGGCGGGAGGGCCGGCGGTGTCCGCGGCGGTTGCCGGCAAAGCCCACGGGACCAGGCTAGCAAGCCCCACCAGTGCGCTACGGAGCACGCCGTCGATCGCTCTGGCCATGATCCATTCGATACGGGGGGCTGGGGCACGAAGCGCCGCCCGCCCCCTTGGTTTCGAAGTCCAGGAAGGTGGTTGCAGGATACGTGGCGAGCGTAGGAACTCCGGCGTTTCGGCTCGTCACGACGGGCGCCTGTTCGACGGAGACTTGGTACACCGAACCGGGCGCCAGCGTATTTTCACGTACGGTATACGAGATGCTGCGAAAAGTGAGCGCCGCGCCCCCGGAAAATGGCGCCGGCGTGCGTGCAATCACCCGGCCGCGGCAGTCGCCGACATGTACAAAAATCAAATCGTCGGAAATGCCGCGTGGATCCGCGCGGCCCTTGACGAAGGGGCTCCACTGAATCACCAACGCGCGCGTTGGGTCGATCGCCGATGGCTTGGCCTCGTGCCCGTCTTGCAGCAGCGTGAGCCGAACCGGATCCGCCATGGCGGCCGCCGTGGCATTCACCCCCACCGTTGCGACGATAGGCACACCTCCCGGTTGAGAGTAGTGAATCGTGTAACGGCCGTTGGGTACATGGGCATTCAAGTCCTCGAGCGACCGGTACTCATGGTCGCCGCCGGCGTTCAAGATGCGGCCCTCGGCATGAAAAGAGATCACGTCTCCGTGCGGCCCCACCAGGTCGGCGCTACCGCCCTCGCCCTTCGACGCCTGGAAGACTTCGGCAAAGTAGTGGTAGTTCAACAGGGCGGGAATGCGCGCGTCCGACTGCCGGTAGTTCACTGTCTTGCCGATGACGATCAGACTCGGTGGTTGCTCCGCCGAGCGTGCAGCCGGCGGCACCAGCAGCAGGGCTGCCGCCGCCATGACGGTGGCCGAGGCTCTACCCGCAATAATGCGGTATTTCACCGTGCAGCATCCGCCCGAAGATCTCATCATGGGGTTGCCCGCCAGTCGCCGCCCAGCGCTTTGACCAGAAGTACGCTCGCAGCCATACGCCGGGTCTGAATGTCCACGGCGGAGAGCCGCGCCGCCAGCGCGGCGTTCTCGGCGGATACCACTTCCAAGTAGGTCACGAGGCCGCCGCGGTACCGTAGGGTCGCTTGATCGAAAGCGCTTTGGGTGGCCGCGAC
>Ga0134126_10014017_pt1 | contig 10119 bp, 10 predicted proteins | sample KB31752_FD_96881 | JGI IMG/M metagenome (GOLD analysis project Ga0134126, IMG submission 96881) | Terrestrial soil microbial communities with excess Nitrogen fertilizer from Kellogg Biological Station, Michigan, USA - KB3-175-2 | ecosystem: Environmental > Terrestrial > Soil > Unclassified ...
GTCCTTCGGTGCGTGCGAGCAGGACCACGTGGGCGCCGGCGGTGCCGAGCCCAAGTGCGACCGCCCGGCCGATCCCGCGCCCGGCCCCGGTGATCAGCGCGGTCTTGCCAGCGAAGTCAGTTGCCACTGCGGTCTCCTCAGGGGTGGACGGTGCGAGCCGGACGGCACGGAGCAAGCCGCAACCGTTCCGCTGAACGCTCGTGCGATACGACCAGTTAGCGGCGGGCAGCGGCGAGGTCTTACCGGTCGAGCCCGCGTGAGGTTCACCGGTAAGACCTCGGGCGAAGGCGACGCATACATACCGGGCGGTCCCGACCGGCGCCGTCCCGGACAACCTAGAAGGAGAACTGCGATGCCTTTGCTCAACCCGGGCGACCTCTTCCCGCGGCTGACGATCGACACAACCGACGGGCAGGCACTGACCATCCCGGACGCGTTCGCCGGCGACTTCGCCGTCATCTTGTTCAACCGGGGTGCCTGGTGCCCGTACTGCAGCGCGCAGCTGCGCTCTTTCGAACGGGCCAGCCAGACACTGGCCGAGAACGGCATCCGCATCGCCGCCCTCTCGGTCGACGACAAGGAAACTGCCACCGCGCTGGCCGCCAAGCACAAGCTGACGTTCCCGGTCGGTTACGGGGCCGACGCCGCGGCCCTCGCCGCGCTCACGGGCGCATTCGTCAACCCCGACCCCGTGTACCTGCAGTCCACCGGCTTTGTACTCGACCCGGCCGGAAAGGTTATCGTCAGCGTGTACTCAAGCGGCGCTATCGGGCGGCTCGTCCCCGACGACGTCGTCGGCTTGGTCCGCTACGTGCGCGAGCACACGGCGAAGGAGACAACATGACGGACGTCCACTTCTACTTCGACCCGGTGTGCCCGTTCGCCTGGATGACGAGCAAGTGGGTGCGCATGGTCGCTGCGCAACGGGACTACAGCGTCGACTGGCGGTTCATCTCCCTTCGCCTGATCAACGCCCATATCGACTATGCCGCCCACTTCCCCGCCGGCTACGAGGAAGGGCACACGTCGGGGCTGCGGCTGCTGCGGGTCGCGGCCCGGGCCAGGGCCGAGCACGGACGGGACGCGGTCGGCTCGTTCTACGAGACGGTCAGCGCCGAGATCTTCGATGCGCCAGGCGCCGCCGAGCTGACAGCCACCGCCCGGGGGAGCCGCGCCTTCCTCGAGCCGCTGCTCGTCACCGCGGGCCTGCCCGCCAGGCTGGCGGACGCCCTCGACGACCCGCGCTGGGACGAGGAGATACGCGCCGAAGGCGAAGAAGCGCTGTCGCTGACCGGCAGGGACGTCGGCACGCCGATAATCCACTTCAGCCCGCCGGATGGCGCGGCGTTCTTCGGCCCGGTGATCAGCCGGCTCCCCGGTCCTGAGGACGCCGCGCGGCTCTGGGACCACGTCACGGCCCTGGCCGGCTTCCCTGGCTTCGCCGAATTCAAGCGGAGCCTGCGCGAACGCCCGCAACTGCGCAGCTTCGGCGTGCAGCCCGGTACAGCCGGAACAGAGGAGGACTGGCACGCGGGCAGCCGCAAGCCGGCGTCGTAGCCGCCGGTCATCCAGCTTGCCGGGGACGACGTAGCGGTCGCTTGCCGTTTGCGAGTTCACGCGAAGGCTGAGACGTGATCGGCGATGAGGGTGCGAAGGGTGCGCGGCGTGGTGCCGGTGATTGTTTTCGCGTCGTCGGACAGCCACGCCACGCCGCTTTCGGCGATCAGCGCGAAGGCAAGCGACAGGGGCAACCTGGGACTAAGACGACAGGTCATTGCACCGTGCTATGAATGCACAATGCTATCGTTGCACTAAGCAAGTATTTCCATGCGAGGTGCCATGCCTGAGGATGCGCCTGACGAGGCGGTCGTAGACGCGGTGCTGTCGGCGAGCCGTTCGCTGATCGCGGTCGCGACCATGTCACTGGGCGCGGCGGCGGAGGAGACCACGCTCGCGCAGTACCGGGCGCTCGTGGTGCTGGCGTCGCGGGGGCCGCAGCGCCTGGTGGACCTGGCCGGGGCGCTGGGGGTGGCCCCGTCGACGGCGGGGCGGATGTGCGACCGGCTCGTCCGCAAGGGCCTTGCCCGGAGGCACCGGGGGCGCTCGGACCGCCGGGCGGTGCTGGTGGCCATCACCCCGGCCGGGCGGGTGGTGGTTGACCAGGCCACCGTGCGGCGGCGGGAGCTGATCGCCGGGATCCTCGCCCTGCTGCCCGGCCAGGTGCAGCACATGGTGGCCGACGGGCTGCGGGCCTTCGCCGACGCGGCCGGCGAGATACCTGACAGCCAGTGGCCCGCCGACCCGGCTAACGAGGTGCCGTGACAGAAGGCGAGGCGGCAGGCCATGCACTGCTGCCTGCCGATGCGGAAAGGAACGGCTGATGGCCCACGAGACGCTGACGGGTGCGTTTGCCAGGTCCCGGGCGGCGGCGTGGCTGCGGACGGGCCGCGGCGGCCTGTTCGTGCTCGCGCTGGTGACCGGCGTCGGGTCGGGGCTGGGCGCGGTGGCGTTCCGGTACCTGATTAACTTCTTCACCTGGCTTGCCACCGGGCACAGCCAGTTCGGCCAGCAGGGCCGCGTGCCCAGCGGGCACCTCCCGTGGCTGGGGCCGGCGTTCTTCGTTCTGATCCCCGTGATCGGCGGGCTGGTCTACGGGCCGCTGATCTACCGGTACGCGAGAGAGGCACGCGGGCACGGCGTGCCCGAGGTGATGATCGCGGTCGCCGACAACGGCGGGCGGATCCGCCCGCAGGTCAGCATCGTCAAGGCAGTGGCATCGGCACTGTGCATAGGAACCGGCGGGTCGGTTGGGCGGGAGGGGCCGATCGTGCAGATCGGCTCCGCGATGGCCTCCAGCCTGGGCCAGTGGGTGCGGATGCCGGAGAACCGGTTGCGGATCATGGTCGCCTGCGGCGCCGCCGGCGGCATCTCCGCCACCTTCAACGCCCCGGTCACCGGGGTGTTCTTCGGGGTGGAGATCATTCTCAGAGAGTTCGCCGTCGACGCGCTGTTCACGGTGATGCTGTCGTCGATGATCGCCGACATCACCGCCGAGCAGTTTCTCGGCACCGGCCCGTTCCTGTCCGGCTTCCCCGCCGGGATCATGCTGCACAACACGCGGAACTACCTGCTGGTCGCCGCGCTGGCGGTACTCGCCGCGCTCATGGGCCTGGCATTCAAAGCCGTGCTGTACCGGACCGAGGACCTGTGCGACCGGCTGTGGCGCGGCCGTCCGGAATGGCTGCGGCCGGCTGTCGGCGGACTGGTGCTCGGGCTGCTGCTGCTGGCGGTCCCGCAGCTGTACGGGGTCGGCTACCCGGTCATGTACAAGGTCACGGCGGGAAACTACGCGCTGTGGTTCGTGCTGCTCCTGGCGTTCGGGAAGATCGCGGCGACGAGCTTGTCGATCGGGATCGGCGGGTCCGGCGGAGTGTTCGCACCGTCCTTGTTCATCGGAGTGACGTTGGGAATGGCCTTCGGCGACGTCGTGCACCACTTGTTCGGCGCGGGCGCCGGGCAGCCGGTGCTTTACGCGGCGGTGGCGATGGGGGCGGTGTTCACCTCGGCGGCGCGGGCGCCGCTGACCTCACTGGCGTCGGTGGTAGAGATGACCGGCGACTTCTCCCTGACGCTGCCGGTGATGCTTGCGGTCGCGATCGCCTCCACCGTTTCGCGGGCGCTGTCCTACGGGACGATCTACACGACCAAGCTACTGCGCCGTGGCACCGACATCGACCGGGCCACTCCATGGCGGGCGCTGGCCGACCTGAAGGTCACCGACGCCATGCACCCGTTTCGCACGCCGCTGCCAGCAGGCGGGGACGGTGCCAGCGTGGTCGGCGACCTGGCAGCCGAAGTCATGGCGGTCGCCGGGCCCGTCGGACGGCAGCTCGATCCGCAGGCCGTGTTCGCCGGGGAATCGCTGGGCCAGGCGCTGCGGCAACTCGAGGTCTACGGCCGGGACGGGCTTCCGGTCATCTCCGGCGACGGCCAGCGGATCGAGGGCTGGGTGACGAATACCAGCGTGCTGCAGGCGCTGGCCAGGCAACTCAGCACCGCCCGGGCGGAAACCGCCCGGGCGCAACTCGCCGCCGACTGGGGGCACCAGGACCTGGACTCCTCCTTGCGCGAGCCGCCTTCCCCGCTGCCTGGCTACCGGGTCGCCGAGATCACGATTGCCGCTGATTCCGCGGCCAGCGGGCAGCGGCTGGGCGACGTGCCCTGGCCCGCGAGTTCCGTTCCGGTCACGGTGCTGCGTGGCGGCAGGCTCCGTCCCGCGGACCCGGGCACCGTACTCCGTACAGGAGACCGGGTCAGCCTGCTCGCCGCCGCGCCCCGGATCCCCGGCCCGGCAGCAGAAGACGCCGCCGACGGCGGCCCGCCTGAGAAGCCATGGGAGGAAAACCTGTGCCCGTAAACAGAGAAACACCAGTCATCGCCGCCTGGGCCGCCGGGCTGCTGCGTGTCCGCTGGGTCGTCCGCGCGCCCGTCTGGCTGTTCCGGGCGCGGCTCGGGTTCGTATTCGGATCACGCATGCTGATGCTCGAACACAAGGGCCGTAAGACCGGCGTGCGCCGTTACGTCGTCCTGGAGGCCGTCGATCACCCCAGCCCGCGTACCTACGTAGTGGCATCCGGCTTCGGCGACCGCGCCCAGTGGCTCCGCAACGTCCGCGCCGACCCCGCCGTCCGTGTCTACACGGGCAGCCGCCGGGCAGCGCCAGCCACTGCCCGGCCGCTGACCCCGCAGGAGACCACGGCGGCCCTCACCTCCTACGCGAGCCGGCATCCGCGCGCCTGGGCCGCGCTCAGGCCGGTCTTCGAAACCACCCTCGGCGCACGGATCGACAGCGACGGGACGAGCCTGCCCCTGATCGCGCTGGACCTCGCAGGTTAGCGAACCACGGTCGCGAGCACCTCGTTGAAGGCCTCCGTGGAGCTCGGGTGCGTCCAGATGGCATCCCGCAGCTGGCTTGCCGGGACCCTGTTGCGCATGGCCAGCGACACGGTGTTGATCAGCTCCTGGGCGTCCACGCTGAGCAGCGCCGCCCCGAGGATCTCGTCGGTCTCGGCGTCGACGACGAACTTCATCATCCCGCGCACGTCGTGCAGGATGCTGGCGCGGGGCATCGCCGCCATGGCCGCGATCGCCTTGGCGGCGATGCGGACGGGCCGGCCGGCGGCCCGTGCCTCGTTCTCCGTCATGCCGACGCGGGCCAGCGGAGGCGTCATGAACAGCGTGTAGGGCACGGCGACCCGGTCGGCCGTGGACCGCTTGCCGTCGCCTATCAGCTGGTCGGCGACGATCCGGGCGTCGTCGAGGGAGACGTAGGTGAACTGGGGGCCGCCGTTGACGTCGCCGAGGGCGAAGATGTGCGGGCGGCTGGTGCGCAGGTGCTCGTCGACCTCGACGGCGCCGCGCGCGGTGGTGCGGACGCCCGCGGCCGCAAGCCGCAGTTCCGCCGTGCGCGCGGAGCGTCCGACGGCGGCGAGCACGGCGTCCGCCGTGACCGTGCCCGCGCCGCCGGCCGCCTCGTAGCGGACGACGGCGCCGTCGGCGGTGTCCTCGACCCCGGTGATCCGGGTGCCGGTGAGCAGGGTGACGCCGTCGTTCTTGAGGATCTGCTCGACGGCGCCGGCGACATCCTCGTCCTCGCGCGGCAGGATGCGCTCGGTGCGTTCGAGGATGGTCACCTCGGTGCCGTAGCTGCGCAGCAGCGCGGCGAACTCAATGCCCTGGTACCCGCCGCCGAGCACCACGAGGCGGCGCGGCAGCTCAGGTGAGCGGATCAGGTCGGTGCCGGTGACCAGGTGCGCGCTGCCGCGCAGCCCGGGGATGTCCGGGATGATGTTCTCGGCGCCGGTGTTGATGGCGATCGTGTCCGCGGTGATCTCCAGCCGGTCGCCCCCTGCCACGACCTCCACGCGCTTCTCGTCGAGGAAGGCGGCGGTGCCGGTCAGCACGGTCACCGAGTCGAGGGTGTCGAGCATCTGGAAGTTCTTCGCGCGCATCGTGGAGGTCAGCACCTCCGTGGATGCCACGGACGCGGCGTGCCACGACTCAGGGTCGGCGTCCTGCGGCCGGGTGGACGCGTCGTGGATCAGCGCCTTGGTCGGTACGCAGCCGATGTTGATGCAGGTACCGCCGTACATCTGATCGGACTGCTCCACCATCACCACGCGCTGTCCCAGCCGGCCCATAGTCGCAGCGAGCGTCTTGCCGCCCTTACCGAAGCCGATGACCAGCAAATCCGCATGCAAAGTTTCCATGGGACTACACTGCACCCCATGCTATCGATCCGGCCAGACGGCAGAGGATCAATTTTCGTCGAGATAGGCTCAGGCACCTCCCATGGACGCGATCAGCACCCTCATCCGCATGGCCCGCCTGGAGGCCGCGATCGACGTGCGCTGCCTGCTCGCCGGCCGCCACGTCCTCGACAACCCGGCCGCGCAGGGGCAGGTGCCCTTCCACCTGCTGCTGGAAGGCGAGTGCGTGGCCGAACTCGACGGGCACAGCATCGCGCTGCGGCCGGGCGACGTGCTCGTCCTGCCGCGCGCCAGTCAGCACCGCATCCGGGTCGTCACCGAAGCGCCGCCCGTGACGGCGGCCCTGTGTACGGGACCGTCGGTGACCACCTTGCGCAGCGCGGGCGAGCCGGCGGTGGACCTGTTCTGCGGCCACTACACCTACCACCCGGGTGCGGGGGAGCTGCTGTTCGCCGGGCTGCCCGGGATCCTGCACGCCTCCTTCGGCACCGGCGCCGACTCGCCGCTGCGCCTGCTCGGCGAGCTCATGCGCAACGAAGCGGGCCTCGACGGCCCCGGCGCCGGGGCCCTGCTCGCGTCGCTGTGCGAGGCGCTGCTGGCGCTCGTGCTGCGCGGCGCCGGCGCCGACCCGGCGGCCGACGTGCCTGCGCCCTGGACCGCCGTGGCCGATCCTGGCCTGCAGGCGGTGGTCAACGCTGTCGTGCACCAGCCGGGGGAGCAGTGGACGATCGCCGGCCTCGCCCGGGTCGCCGGGGTCTCCCGGGCCACCCTGGTGCGTCACTTCTCCGCGGCCGCGGACATGGGCGTCGCCGAGTTCCTCACCAGGACCCGGATGACGATCGCGGCAGACCTCCTGGCTAGCACCGACCGCAGCCTCGACGACATCGCCGCCGCCGTCGGCTACAGCTCAGCCTCCGCCTTCGGCAAGGCCTTCCGGGGCGTGACCGGCACCACCCCGTCGCGCCTGCGCAGGTCCGCCGGGCAGCCGGCCGGCTTCTGATGGCACCAGATAATCGTTTGCCCGCCCTGGGCGGGAACCGCTCCAATGGATATGCCCAGACCAGGCAAAGGAGGTGTCATTGCGGGCACATCAGCGGCAATCGACCGCGAAGCGCGTTGATGACCGGATGAAGCTGCACCGGCATGTCGTGCCCTGCGGCGGACTGAACTACACCGTCATCACCCTGCGGCCAGGAACGTACGCGAGGTTCAGCGGCAACTACTACCACGACACGTGGCACGTTCTTTCTGACCTGCACGGCGCACGGATTCTCGCCCGCCTGCTATGGGGGCTGGCCTACCAGCGAGCGCCAGGAACGCTGGTGCTCATCGACCGGCCGCGACTGGACCCAGAACCGTTCAGCGCGGAGCCAGCCGACCCGATTGCGCTTGTCCCGCGCGAGCTTACGTCCCTGTCCGACCGGGCCGCACGGGAAATCCGGGCGCGACTCCCGCTGACCCGGCCCGCCGGGACCGTCCGCTGGCAGACGCCGGGGCTGGACATCGCGCTCGCGAAGCGTGGCACTGCCGGCTGGACCGTCCAGGCGGGTGAGTGGCGGCGCGGCGACCGGCCGGGCGACAGCCGCATCTCCCGCGTCGGCGGCCTCGTTGCCTTCGCCGGCCGGCCGCGTGTCCTCAAGCAGTGGGCCGTGGCGGTCGCCCGGCTCGGCGGCACCCTGTCTCCGCACGGCATGGACTACGTTTACCTCGGCGACGGGTCATGCCGGGCGGACGGCGAGGTCCAGGTCTTCACCGATTATCGGCAGCGCGTCAGTGCCGCCCGTGCCGCCCGCCGCGAAATCTTGGCCGAGATTCCGGGGCCGCTGCCGCCCGCGGATGCAGAAAAGCTCATCTGGGACCGCGGGGCAGCAATCCGCCAGCGCCGGCATCACCGTCCGCCACCCGACGGCTAGCCTGCGAGTCCGAGGGCGGTGCGGCTGGTCCTTGAAGTGTCAGCTTCAGGTGGCAGGCAGGCCGTCCGAGGCAACTACCGGCCCGAAGCCGATGAGCTCAGAAGGTCCCGCCAGAAGCGGGTTAACCAGCCGCTCGACGGCCGGTCCGAGAGCAGTCAGCCCCGCAACGCGGTGCTCTTCACAGTCCCAGAGGTTGAGGACGAACTGTCGTCCTTCCCCCAGGTCCACGGTCACGCTGCCGAGAAAACCAGGCTGCGCTGCGTGGAGCCTGTTGAACTCCTCAAGCTGTTGCTGACCTGCGGCTAGTTTGTCAGGATCGAACGAATTGACTCGCAGAACGGCTTGCACTGCACTCCTCACATCGCGGGTGTCGGCCGAAACATCGATGCTGTACCGCTGCCCGCTTTCGCCAGGCCAACACCGCACCGCCAAAATTGAGATAACAGCAAGAAGTCGAGGTTTCGCCGTTAGGCCAGATGATGCAGGCGGGTCAGCGGAAGCTCCCGTGCCTCGTGCACCGGAACCGCCACGCCGTCCACCGTCACCGGCGCGTCCCCCGGCGGGACCGACACCACGGGCACGAGCGAATTGCGCGCCATGTCCGCCCGGGTCAGCCCGCGCGCCCCGGCCACCGGCAGGTACGACTCACCAGACGGCAGCGCGGACCGCAGCCGCGCGTCCGCGAGCACCGGCGCCGCGACGAACCGCACCGACAAGCCGCGCGGCGCCGCGCCGAGGCCGCCGAAGAACGGTGCCATCACCCGGGGCTGCGTGATCCGAGTCGACCCGGACCCGGACCCAGCCGCGCCCCAGGCGACGAACCCTGACTTCAGCACCAGCTCCGGTGTCGTCCCGAAGCGCGCCGGGTCCCACAGGACGATGTCCGCGAGCCGCCCAGCGCGCAGCGACCCCACGTGCCCCGCCATCCCGTGCGCGACCGCGGGGTTGAGCGTGATCTTCGCGAGGTAGCGCAGCACCCGGTCGTTGTTCGCGAACCCCGGCCCGGTCTCCCCGCGCAGCCCCGCCTGCACGTGCGCTAGCTGCCACGTCCGCCGCGCCACCTCCCCGATCCGCCCCATCCCCATCGAGTCGGAGTTGATGATGGGGATAGCCCCCAGGTCGTGCAGGAAGTTCTCCGCCGCGATTCCGTGCCGCCGCACCCGCGAGGCCGCGATCCCCGCGTCAGCGCCGACCCCGGCGCGCAGCTTGTGCACCGTCATCGTCATCGGCAGCAGCTCCGCCACGGTCGCGTGCGTCAGCGGCAGCGTCGGCGTCGTCGACGAGCCCAGCACGTGCGGGTAGTTCACGATCTCCAGGATGTCCTGGTGCCCGCCGCCGCCCTCCACGTGATAGGCGTGCACCGTCCGCCCCGCGGTCGCCGCGACCGTGTCGGCCAGGTACCCGGACTCGTTCAGCGTGTCCGTGTGCAGCGCGACCGGCAGCCCCGCCGCCTCCGCCACCGACAGGCACGTGTCCACCTGCTCCGGCGCCGCCCCCCAGTCCTCGTGCACCTTGAACCCGCCCGCGCCCGACTCCACGGCCGCCTCCAGCAGCGCCGCAGAGCGCGACGACCCCCGGGCCAGGAACGCCGCGTTCAGCGGCACCCCCGCCCACCCCGCAAGCAGCGCCCGCAGGTTGTACGCCGGGTTCGCCCCCACGTCCCACACCCCGCCCGTGCCCATGCCCACGATCGTCGTGATCCCGGCCGACAGCGCCGCCGCCGTCACCGCCGGGCTCGACAGGTGCACGTGCGAGTCCACGATCCCCGCCGTCGCGATCAGCCCCTCGCCGGGCACGATCGCCGTGTGCGAGTCCACCACCAGGTCGACGCCCGCCTGCACGTCGGGGTTCCCCGCCCGCCCCGTCCCCACGATCCGCCCGCCGGCCACCCCGACCGACGTCTTCCGCACCCCGAGCACCGGGTCGAGCACCAGCAC
>Ga0134126_10014019_pt1 | contig 10116 bp, 8 predicted proteins | sample KB31752_FD_96881 | JGI IMG/M metagenome (GOLD analysis project Ga0134126, IMG submission 96881) | Terrestrial soil microbial communities with excess Nitrogen fertilizer from Kellogg Biological Station, Michigan, USA - KB3-175-2 | ecosystem: Environmental > Terrestrial > Soil > Unclassified ...
GGCTCCCGCCGGCAAATCCGCACCGCAGCGCAGCGGCCCGTAGAAAAATCTTTGCAACCAGAAGCCCGGTTACGCAATTGTTGGTTCAAGCTGCATGCTGCGCAGCGGGGGATCAATGGACGACGTAAAGTCTAGACCGCTTATCGGCCAAGGCGATCGCTACCGTCTTCTGGTCGACGCGATCGCCGACTATGCCATCTACATGCTCGATCCGAGCGGTTACATCGTGAGCTGGAATCCCGGTGCGCAGCGATTCAAGGGCTATACCGCCGACGAGATCCTCGGCGAGCACTTCTCCCGCTTCTACACCGAGGAGGACAAGGCGACGGGACTTCCCGCCCGGGCCCTCAAGACCGCCGCGACGGAAGGCCGCTTCGAGCACGAAGGCTGGCGCGTTCGCAAGGACGGCACCCGCTTCTGGGCCCACGTCATCATCGATCCCATCAAGGACGAGCAGGGCAATCTCATCGGCTTTGCCAAGATCACCCGCGACCTGACCGAGCGCCGCCAGGCCACGCTCGCCTTGGCGCAGGCCCGCGAGGAACTGCTGCAGAGCCAGAAGATGGAGGCCATCGGCCGGCTGACCGGTGGCGTTGCCCACGACTTCAACAACCTGTTGATGGCCATCACCGGCAGCCTCGAGCTTCTGCGCAAGCGCATCCCCGACGATCCGCGCCTGCACCGCCTTATCGACAACGCGATGCAGGGTGCGCAGCGCGGCGCCTCGCTGACCCAGCGCATGCTGGCCTTCGCCCGCCGCCAGGAGCTCAAGGCCGATCCGGTCGATGTCGGCCAGCTCGTCGGCAACATGACCGATCTGCTCGCTCGCTCGCTCGGCCCCACCGTCGAGCTGGAAACCTGGCTCACCGGCCCGTTGAGCCCCGTGCTGATCGACGCCAACCAGCTCGAGCTGGCCATCCTCAATGTCGCGATCAACGCCAGGGATGCCATGTCCGAGGGCGGCAAGCTGACGATCGCCGCCGAGGAGGCCGATCCGCCACCTCACGGCAATCTGCAGCCCGGCCGCTACGTTCGCCTGTCCTTGACGGACACCGGCACCGGGATGGACGAGGAGACCCTGTCGCGCGCCACCGAGCCCTTCTTCACCACCAAGGGAATCGGCAAGGGCACCGGCCTCGGCCTCGCTATGGTCCGCGGCCTGACCGAGCAGTCGGGCGGCACCCTTACCATCGAGAGCACGGTCGGCAAGGGAACCGCGGTCCATCTGTGGCTGCCGGTCACCTCCGCCAAGGCCGGCGCAGCCGAAGCGGCCCTGCCGGTTCCCGCGGCCGACCCCGAGGAGCGATCGCTCACCATCCTCGTGGTCGATGACGATTTCCTCGTCGCGATGAACACCTCGGCCATGCTCGAGGATCTCGGTCACCGCGTGGTCGAGGTGCATTCCGGCACGCAGGCGCTCGAAGCGATCGACAAGGCCGGCGACCTCGATCTGATGATCACCGATCAGGCCATGCCGCAGATGACCGGCCTGCAACTGATCGAGCAGGCGAGAAAGAGGCGGCCCGGCCTCAAGGTCGTCCTCGCCACCGGCTATGCCGAGCTGCCGGACGGGGCCGACCAGTCGATCCCGCGCCTCAGCAAGCCCTTCTTCCAGGGCGACCTCGAGCGCGTCCTGGCCCAGGTGGCACGGGCCGGTTGATTTCGCCGGGCGCCGCCGTCACCATGCCGGCATGACCGCCCTCACCGACGCCATCGACCGCCGCCGCGACGACCTCGTCGCCCTCACCGCCGCTCTCATCCGCATCCCCACCGTCAATCCGCCCGGCGACCATTACCGCGAGATTTGCGAATTCGTGGAGCGCCGGCTCCGGCCGCGTTTTCCCGAGATCGAATTCGTCCGCGCCGAAGGCGCCATCGGCGACGTCGACAAACACCCGCGCTGGAATCTCGTGGCCCGCCGTCCGGGTAATTCCACCGGCGACACCGTCCACTTCAACTCGCACCACGACGTCGTCGAAGTGGGCAGCGGCTGGACCGTCGATCCGTTCGGCGGCGAAGTGAAGGACGGCAAGGTCTATGGCCGCGGCGCCTGCGACATGAAGGGCGGTCTCGCCGCCTCGATCGTCGCCGCCGAAGCCTTTATCGACACGCATGCCGATTTCTCGGGCGCCATCGAGATCTCCGCCACCGCCGACGAGGAGACCGGCGGCTTCGCCGGCGTCGCCTACCTCGCCGAAAAGGGCTGGTTCGACCCAAGCCGCGTGCAGCACGTCATCATCCCCGAGCCGCTCAACAAGAACCGCATCTGCCTCGGCCATCGCGGCGTCTGGTGGGCGGAGATCGAAACCCATGGCCGCATCGCCCACGGCTCCATGCCCTTCCTCGGCGACAGCGCCATCCGCCACATGGCGGCGCTGCTCGGCGAAATCGAGACCAGCCTGTATCCGGCCCTCGCAAGCCGCACGACCGCCATGCCGGTCGTGCCGCCGCTCGCCCGCCAGTCGACCCTCAACATCAATTCGATTCATGGCGGCCAGCCCGAACCGGAAGCCGGCTACACCGGCTTCCCCGCGCCGGTCGTCGCGCACTCGGCCCGCATCGTCATCGACCGTCGCTACCTCATCGAGGAGCAGCCCGAAGCCGTCCGGCAGGAGGTCGTCGACCTGCTCGAAAAGCTCAAGGCCACCCGTCCCGGCTTCACCTACGAATTGCGCGATCTCTGGACCATTCCGCCCACCATGACCGACAAGGCCGCGCCCGTCGTCCGCGCCGTCGACAAGGCCATCACCGAAGTCCTGGGTCTCGCCCCCGACTATGTCGTCTCCCCCGGCACCTACGACCAGAAGCACATCGACCGCATCGGGCGCCTGCACGATTGCATCGCCTACGGCCCGGGCATCCTCGACCTCGCCCACCAGCCGGACGAATATGTCGGCATCGACGACATGCTCGATTCCGCCAAAGTCATGGCCCTCGCACTGGTCGACCTGCTGCACGTCCAATAGAACGCCACACGCGCCACACCTACCGGGTCATTCCCGCGAACGCGGGAACCTCTGTTGGGCCGCATCAACGGAGCTCCCCACTGGCGCGGGGGTGACACCGTGGGTGAGGGGGACGCATTGCTTGCCCGCAACGCGCTTCCCCCCACCGCACGCCCAGGGCGCATTTTTCTCTCCCCAAACCCCATTTGTGCTTGCGCAAAATCGTCCTACAGTCCCCGCCAAGGCCGCACCAGGCGGCCGCTCACGGGAAGGGACGCTTATGCGCAACTCACTGGTTTTGCTGGCCATTGCCGGCGCACTCATCTCGGCTACGGCGCTGACCCCGGCTTACGCGGCCGCCCGCACCGACATCAACATTTCGCTGCAGCTCGAGCCCCCCAGCCTCGACCCCACCACCGGCGGCGCCGCCGCGGCGATCCGTGAGGTGACCTACGGCAACATCTTCGAGGGGCTGACCAGGATCGACAAGGACGGCAACGTGCAGCCGCTCCTCGCCAAGACCTGGGACATCTCCCCCGATGGTCTCACCTACACCTTTCACCTGCAGTCGGGCGTCAAGTTCTCCGACGGCACCCCCTTCACCGCCGATGACGTGAAATACTCGCTCGACACCGCGCGCGGCGACAAATCGGTCAACGCGCAAAAGCAGCTCTTTGCCAAGATCGCCTCGGTCGACGTCGTCGACCCGCAGACCGTCAAGGTCACGCTGTCGGGGCCGCAGGGCGATTTCCTCTACGACATGGGCTGGGGCGACGCGGTGATCGTGTCGCAAAAGACCGCCGCCACCAACGGCACCGCCCCGGTCGGCACCGGCCCCTACAAGCTCGGCACCTGGGTCAAGGGCGACCACATCGATCTGGTCAGGAACGACAGCTACTGGGGCACCGCGCCGAAGCTCGACAAGGCGACCTTCAAGTTCATCGCCGACCCCACCGCCGCAACCGCCGCGCTCCTCGCCGGCGACGTCGATGTGAGCCCCGAATTCCCCTCGCCGGAATCGCTCGGCCAGTTCCGCAACGACCCGCGCTTCGTCGTCAATATCGGCACCACCGAAGGTGAAACGGTGCTCGCCATGAACAACGGCAAGGCGCCGCTCGACAACATCAAGGTGCGCGAAGCCATCGCCCATGCCATCGACCGCAAGGCCATCATCGACGGCGCCATGTTCGGCCTCGGCACGCCCATCGGCTCGTTCTTCCCGCCGGGCGATCCGGCCTATGTCGATCTGACCTCGATCTCCAATTTCGATCCCGCCAAGTCCAAGCAGCTCCTCGCCGATGCCGGCATCAAGAATCTCGATCTGTCGCTGAAACTGCCGCCGGCCTCCTACGCCCGCGCCGCCGGCCCGATCATCCAGCAGGAGCTCGCCGACGTCGGCATCAAGGTCGACATCACCAACGTCGAATGGGCCGACTGGCTGCAGAACGTGTTCACCAACAAGGACTACGATCTGTCGATCGTGAGCCATGTCGAGCCCAACGACATCGGCGTCTTTTCCAAGCCCGGCTACTACTTCAACTACCACTCGGACGCGTTCAACAAGATCATGACCGACCTCAACAACGCCACCGACCCGGACAAGCGCAAGAGCCTGCTGCAGGACGCCCAGAAGCAGCTCGCCAACGACTTCGCCGCCGGCTTCCTGTTCGAGTACCCCAACATCGTCGTCGCCAACAAGGACGTGCAGGGCCTGTGGAAGAACGCCCCCATCCCCGCCGTCGAAATCGGCGAGATGTCCTGGGCACAGTGACTGCAGTCGGGACTCCTCTCCCGCGAAGCGGGGGAGGGGGACCATGCGAAGCATGGTGGAGGGGGCAGCCGCTTGCCCGAGAGCATCTGGCGCCCCCTCACGATTCCCGCGTATGACTAGCTGAATGTCTTCCTACCTCCTCGGCCGCCTTGCCTCGCTGGTCCTCAGCCTGATCGTTGCGAGCATCGTCATCTTCCTCGTGCTCGAGGTGGTGCCCGGCGATCCGGCGCAGTTCATGCTTGGCCTCAATGCCAGCCCCGATACGCTTGCCGCGCTGCGCGAGCAGCTCGGCCTGAATGCCCCCGCCTGGACCCGCTACATCACCTGGGTGCTCGGCATGCTGCATGGCGATCTCGGCATCAGCTATACCTACCGCACGCCGGTGAGCGAGCTCGTGCTGCAGCGCCTCGGCGTCTCGCTGCCGCTGGCGCTGCTCTCGCTCTTTCTGACCATGCTCATCGCCTTCCCCGCCGGCATCCTCGCCGCCGCCCGCCGCAATTCGAAGACCGACCTGGTCGTCACCGGCATCACCCAGCTCGGCGTCGCCGTGCCGAACTTCTGGTTCGCGATGCTGCTCGTCCTAGTTTTTTCGGTGAGCCTGCGCTGGTTCACCGCCGGCGGCTTTCCCGGCTGGGACCAGGGCTTCTGGCTCGGCCTGCGCGCCCTTACCCTGCCCGCCATCGCGCTGGCCCTGCCGCAGGCCTCGATCCTCGCGCGCGTCATGCGCTCCTCGCTCCTCGATACGCTCGAGGAGGACTACATCCGCACCGCCCGCGCCCACGGCCTTTCCCGCAGCGCCACGCTCTGGCGCCACGCCGTGCGCAACGCGCTGATCCCGGTGCTGACCATCATCGGCCTGCAGTTCGCGTTCCTGCTCGCCGGCGGCATCATCATCGAGAACGTCTTCTTCCTCCCCGGCCTCGGCCGCCTGATCTTCCAGGGCATCACCCAGCGCGACCTGATCGTCGTCAAGTCGGTGGTGATGCTGCTCGTCTTCGCCGTCATCCTCGTCAATTTCCTCGTCGATCTGAGCTACATCCTCGTCGACCCGCGGCTCAGGAGGCGCTGATGAGCGAGATCGTCATCGCTTCCCCCGATGCTCCACGCGGCACGCTGCTGCGCACCGCGCTCCGCTCGCCCAGCTTCGTCATCGGCGCCCTGATCACCCTGCTCTTCATCGCCATGGCGCTCCTGAGCTTCGTCTGGACCCCCTACCCGTTCGCCGCGCAGGACATTCCGCACAAGCTGCGCGGGCTGAGCGCCGAGCACTGGTTCGGCACCGATCAGTACGGCCGCGACGTCTTCTCCCAGATCCTCGTCGGCGCCCGCACCTCGATCTCCGTCGCCCTCATCGCCGTCGGCCTGGGCATCGGCGTCGGCGTGCCGCTCGGCCTGTGGGCCGCCGCCCGCCGCGGCAGCCTGCTCGACGAAATCATCATGCGCCTGAACGATCTCGTCTTCGCCTTCCCCGCGCTCCTCATCGCCATCCTGATCACCTCGGTCTTCGGCCCCAGCGCCACCAACGCCATCATCGCCATCGGCATCTTCAACATCCCGGTCTTTGCGCGCCTCACCCGCGCCGCCGCGCTCAGCCTCTGGACCCGCGACTTCATTCTCGCCGCCCGCGTCGCCGGCAAGGGCGCCGTCCGCATCTCGCTCGAGCACATCCTGCCCAATATCCTCAACACGCTGGTGGTGCAGATCACCATCCAGTTCTCCCTCGGCATCCTCGCCGAGGCGGCACTCGCCTATGTCGGTCTCGGCGCGCAGCCGCCGACCCCGAGCTGGGGCAAGATGCTGGCCGACGCGCAGACCCTGATTTCGCTCGCCCCGCACCTCGCCCTGATCCCCGGCCTCTGCATCGTCTTCACCGTGCTCGGCCTCAACCTGGTGGGCGACGGCCTGCGCGATATCTTCGATCCGCGCCTGCAGCGGAGCCGCCGATGAGCCTGCTCGCCATCCAGAACCTCCGGCTCTCGATCGGTGACACGCCGATCCTCCACCGCATCGATCTTGACCTCGAGGCCGGCAAGGTCCTCGGCATCATCGGCGAATCCGGCTCCGGCAAGTCGATGACCTCGCTCTCCATCATGCGCCTCCTGCCCGCCGGCAGCGCGGCGAGCGGCGCGATCCACCTCAACGGCACTGAGCTATTGGGCCAGACCGAAAAGCAGATGTGCGGCATCCGCGGCCGCGAGATCGGAATGGTGTTCCAGGAACCGATGACCGCCCTCGATCCGCTCAAGACCATCGGCGCCCAGGTCGCCGAGACCATCTGGGTGCACGACCAGATGAGCCGCCGCGAGGCCATGGCCGAGGCCGACCGCGTGCTCGACCGCGCCGGCCTGCCGCGCAGCCTGTTTCCGCGCGACCGCTATCCGCACGAACTGTCCGGCGGCCAGCGCCAGCGCGTCGTCATCGCCTCCGCCATCGCGCTGAAGCCGAAGCTTTTGATCGCCGACGAACCGACCACGGCGCTCGACGTCACCACCCAGGCGCGCATCCTCGATCTCCTCCGCCGTCTCGTCGACGAGGACGGCACCGGCCTCATCTTCATCACCCACGATCTCGCCGTCGTCGCCGGCCTCGCCGACGACGTCGCGGTCATGCGGCACGGCGATGTGGTCGAGGCCGGCCCGACCCGCGACGTCTTCCGCGCCCTCGCCCACCCCTACACCCGCCAGCTCTTCGATGCGTCTTCCCACGTGCCGCGCCGCGATCCCTCCCGCAGCGGTTGGCCGGGCGAGCCCTCTGGGGATCGGTCGGACACAGCGCAAGAAAGACCGGGTGGAGAACCCGTCCTCGTCGTCGACAGCCTGATCCGCGACTACCGCCTCCCGCCGCGCCATTTCCTCGCGCCGGCCGGAAAATTCCGCGCCGTCGACGGCGTGAGCCTGCGCATCGAGCGCGGCGAGAATGTCGGGCTCGTCGGCGAAAGCGGCAGCGGCAAGTCCACTCTCGCCCGCGCCATCATGGCGCTCGAGCCGGCCCAGGGCGGCAGCATCGCCATCGACGGCACGCCGCTGAGCGACCGCGATCTCGTCAGCCGCCGCAAGCTGCAGGTCGTCTTCCAGGACCCCTATGGCTCGTTCGATCCGCGCCAGCGTGTCGAAACCCTGATCACCGAGCCCTTCCACCTGCTCGGCGCCGACGCCCCCCATGGCGCCGAGCGCCGCGCCCGCGTCGATGCCGCGCTCACCGATGTCGGCCTGTCACCCGCCGACGCCGGCAAATACATCCACGAATTTTCCGGCGGCCAGCGCCAGCGCATCGCCATCGCCCGCGCCCTGATCATCGAGCCGTCGCTGATCGTCCTCGACGAAGCGGTCTCGGCGCTCGACGTCTCGATCCGCGCCCAGATCCTCGACCTCCTCGCCGAGCTCAGCGACCGCCTCGCCATCTCCTACCTTTTCATCTCGCACGATCTGAGCGTCGTCCGCTCCATCACCGACCGCGTGCTGGTCATGCAGAACGGCAAGATCGTCGAGACCGGCCCCACCGCCGAAATCTTCGCCAACCCCCAGCACCCCTACACGCAAGAGCTCATCGCCGCGACCCCGAACCTGGAACGAGCGCTGCAGTCGGGACTCCTCTCCCGCACAGCGGGGGAGGGGGACCATGCGAAGCATGGTGGAGGGGGCGGCCCCACGCTCTGAATCGCGCCAGCAATCGCCTTCTTGGGCTCGCTCGGTCCAGAGCGCAAAAGAGCCGGCTAGACCGCCTGGCCCACCCACACCACCCGATACATCTCCACCGCCTGCCCCAGCACGAACCGCCACCTCGGATCGGCATCGGCGACCAGTTCGCTCACCCCGCCCGGCAGCCGCTGCAGCCGCCGCACCAGCAGCTCGTCGTCGAGCACCACGCAGTAGAGCCCGGTTCTAAGCGGCGCGGTCCGCATATCCACCAGCACCGCCGCGCCCTTGCCGATCACCGGGGCCATGCCGTCGTCGCCGGCGAGCGCATAGCGCGCACTGTCCGGCGTCAGCCCGAACCCGTCGAGCCATTCGACGCTCACCGCGAAGCCCGACGGCGTCCAGCGCTCGATGCTGCGTCCGCCGACGGTCACGATCTCCGGCTTCAGCGGCGACAGCCGCACGAACCCCGGCAGCGCCTCGAACGCCGCCGTGCCGGCATCGGCCAGCGCGCCCGCCGGCGCCAGCAGATCCGGGCGCACCGATTGCCCGCTCACCACCCAGTCGAGCGACACGCCCGCTTCGCGCGCCAGCGCCAGCACGTCGTCGAGCCGCAGCGGCGCCTCGGGCTTGCGCATGTTGTCGACATGCGTGCGCGTCTTGCCGATCAGCGCCGCCGCCCGCACCGGCCCGCCGACCTGCGCCACGAGCCAGGCCACACGCTCCGCCAGCCCCGTCTCATCCATGCGCGAGACCCCTTGACGGCGCAAATTTTAGTTTGCAATATGCCAAAATAATTTTGCACCAAGCGAGTCGGCGTCGCAGCATTTTCGCATAGTGCGCCGCCGAACCAAAGCCGGTCCAGCCATGCCAAACGATCCGCGCTCGCCCGGCCGCACCGGGGAGGTCGCCGAGCTTTATCTCGGCCTCATCGCCGTCCTCCACGGGGCGAGCCCCACCGCCACCCGCGCCGCGCTCGCGCTCGCCATTGTCATGTCCGGCGAATACGCCGGCCTCACCGGCGACGCCCTCCTCGCCTGGATCGACGACATCACCGCCTCCGCTAGATCCGCCATGCTGAAGCCGCAGCAGAAGTGACGCGCACCGTCGGCATCCGTCTTCAGGGTTCGACACGCGTCAGGGTGGTGGAGGAGAGATCGACGCAAAGCCCGCAGTCGGGATTCCTCTCCCGCTTGCGGGGGAGGGGGACCGGCGAAGCCGGTGGAGGGGGCGGCCGCTCGCGCGACGCTCCTTCCTCCGTCATCGCACTCGGCTTCCCACCCACCGGGTCATTCCCGCGAACGCGGGAACCTCCGTTGCGCCACACAAACAGAGGTCCCCGCTTGCGCGGGGATGACCTCGCGGTTGGGGAGCGATTGTGCCTCCAACCGACACGCGTTCATCTTCGCAACCCGCAGCGCTGCTGCGGCTCTGAGCCCGATTTCACAAAACTTATGCCCGGTCATTCCAGCGGGCTTATATTCCTCCCCATCCCCTCGCATCTGCGAGGTCGCGACGAACGGTCTGCGGGGGGAGGTCGGAGGATGGGGTGTCGACCCCCTCCACCTTCGGCCGTCCGAGCCCGGCGGGTGTGAATCTGCACCCGGGGTCGGTTCGTCCGCGCCGCCCTTGCCGGCGGCGCGGGGCAAGGCGCTCCGGCGGCATTGGCCGGGGCGATGCGCCAGGGCCGGCCTTAAGTCAAGACAACCGGGTAACGAGTCGGCTCGGGGGTCAAACCCGATCGCATGGCGAGGCTCCGGCCTCA
>Ga0134126_10014020_pt1 | contig 10116 bp, 7 predicted proteins | sample KB31752_FD_96881 | JGI IMG/M metagenome (GOLD analysis project Ga0134126, IMG submission 96881) | Terrestrial soil microbial communities with excess Nitrogen fertilizer from Kellogg Biological Station, Michigan, USA - KB3-175-2 | ecosystem: Environmental > Terrestrial > Soil > Unclassified ...
TTCTGCCCATATCATCTGCTCATTTACTACATCTACTTTACCCCATGAACAGGCTTCTTTTAGCGTAGAACCAGAAAGTGCTCCGTCTCTTTCGTCAGCAACGGTAATTTGCACAGCATATTTGTGCATTGGAGCTTCTTGCTCTAATATATCAGTAGCTACTACTATATCCTGTACAAAATTCTTTGGTACTCCCCCTCCTATCATGAATATACCTGACTCAAGATTTGCCAGTTTTATTTTAGTTATTTCAAGGAAGTCTTTAGCTGAGTCAATTGAAATATGCTTGTCTGGATTATGGAACTGATGATGCACAAGGCCGAAACCTGCAGAGCAGTCTGAGAATGCAGGTACAAAAATAGGCACTCCTTTTTTGTAGCATTGGTATACAATAGAGTCTTCTCTATATGCTGCATACTTGTTGTTTTCATCCAAAAACTTGCCCATCTCAATTATAAATTCTCTTGAAGAATATGGCTTTCTTGGAATAGTATTACAGATTTGAGCAATGGTATCGTCGCAAATACGAAGTTCTTCTTCATCAATGAATGTATCGTAAATACGGTCAATCATTAATTCTCTCAACTCATTGTCATCAACAAACTGAGTTCCTATGTAATGTTTAAAACCTAGGGCTTCAAAAAAGTCCTGATCTACTATATTAGCTCCGGTAGACACAATAGCATCTACCATGTTGTTTTTTACAAGGTCTACTACTACCTTTTTTAATCCCGCAGAAATAAGAGAACCAGCCAGAGTAAGGAATACAGCACATTCCTTATCCTCCTGCATCATTGTAAATATTTTAGCACCACGTGCAAGGTTACGAGCCTGGAAAGCCATTTTTTCCATGGAATCTACCATTGGCACTACGTTGTGCTTAGTTATATCTATGTGCTCTATAACTTTGCTTAAAAGTTCTTTTTTTGTTGGTTTTGACATCTCTTTAAAATTTAGAAACAGGATTAAATAAAAACCTGTGAAATTGATTAAGATTTTACTCCTAAAGTTATTATTTTTAAGTCAGATTAAAAACTGATTTGCCGTCTGATGTTAGAAAAATCCCATTTAAAGTTTATATATTCTAGTCCCCTTTACTTCATAGCTGAAAAACAAGGTACTGCACAGGTTAAGGAGCTTGAACCAGAAGTTAAAAAGCAGCCTGAAATAACAGTTACTGAAGAGCCTGAAATTAAGAAACAGCCGGAAGTAGCACTAACAAAAGAGCCTGAACCAGAAGTAATAAGAAAACATGCGCTTGTATTATATAGCGGTAAAGACCTTAACCCAGATGAAAGTGGCTTATTGATAAAAATACTACAGTCAGTAAATGTTAAGCTGGAGGATGCAGCCCTTGTAAATACAAACAATCTGAAACAAGGTTTTTTATACACTGATTTTATAAAGCAGTATGATTACAGCAAACTTATTTCCTTTGGGGCCGAGACTTATAAAGTAGGATTCCCATTAAGTAAAAATACTATTAGGGCTGAAGATGGAAGAAAATACCTTTTTACGGATTCGCTAGGGGAACTGAATAAAGATGTGGCTAAGAAGAAGGCATTGTGGAATTTACTGAAAGAGCTATTCGCGATTTAAACAATTTGAAAAACTATAGGTTAAGAAACTAAACGCTTAACCTATGAAAAATTTATTTTTAGCATTTTTTATAAGTTCTCTACTTTTTGGGTGCGGCTACAAAGCCAGTAAAAGAGAAGACAATGAAGGTGCAGATGTAACTCACCAAAATACAGATACTATTACCAAGCATTCTACTGCACCTCCTGCTGAAACAGACTCACTACAGAAGAAGTAATAGTAATTAATCTATTATTCTTTTAATGGAATGTAGCTTGTGGGTATATATATTCCTGTTAGGGTTAAATATTCCCTTCATGTCCAGGTTGTCTATCCGTACCTCTCCGGAAGCATGAATAATTTGTCCGTTGGTTAGTACTATTCCTACATGAGTAACCTTGCCAGCATCATTCTGAAAAAAAGCTAAGTCTGCCGGTTGTAATTCATCAAATGATACTGAAGTTCCGCACTCTGCCTGCTGATAGGCATCGCGTGGCAAACTGTAGCCAGAGATTTTAAACACCTGTTGTACCAACCCTGAGCAATCTATCCCGAAATGACCTTTACCTCCCCATAGGTAGGGAGCAGACAAATAGTAGCGGGCTATCATTTCTATGTGACGAGGATCTTTTGTGATTTTAGGAAAAAGAATTTCTCCCTGAAATGTATAAGTTTCATCTTCCAGGTTTACTATTCCATTTTTATAAAATGGCAATGTACTTCCCATTAGTACAGGAAAAAATCTGCCTTCACTTTGTAGCAGGCCTACCAGGTCTTTGCATAAAGGAGATTCATAACTATTAACTAACTCGTAGTAATCTCTGGAAATTTTCTTAAACTGTTTGCTATCTATCCAACCGTGATAGTCGTCGAAGCCGTTTTTTATGTATACCCATTTTTTATCCGGTGAAGTTTTAGAAATAGCAAATGCATCTCCAAATAGTAGTTGTGTTCCTATTTCAGCTTTATCAGACGGCTCTGTACGAACAGGAATTACACTTAAATGACAAATGCCAAACTCATCAGCATCTAACGGATGTCCAGGTATATCCATGGGTTAAAATTTTTCTTTTGCCAGTTCTCTTTTAATATCACGGGTTTTAATATCCTCGCGCTTATCGTATAGTTTTTTACCTTTTGCAAGGGCTATTTCCAGTTTTGCAAATCCCCTATCATTTATAAATAAACGGACTGGAATAATAGTAAGCCCCTTTTCTGTTGATTTACCTAAAAGTTTACCCAGCTCTTTCTTTTTTAGCAACAACTTACGCTCCCTCATGGGTTCGTGATTATTATATGTTCCTTCATTATATTTTGAGATATGAAGGTTTTTTACAAACAGTTCTTCATGCTGATTAAAGAAGCAATAGGCTTCCTGTAAGTTTATATTGCCTTGTCTTATTGATTTTACCTCGGTCCCCTGAAGTACAATGCAGGCAATATAGGTTTCTAAAAAGCTGTACTCAAAAGAAGCTTTCTTATTTTTAATGTTTACCGTGTCTGAAAATTTTTCCTTCGCCATCTCTATATAGCCATTCTAGGGTCTGGACTTATTTGCTGGTCTGCAAAAATCCCTTTCTCATATTTAAAAGATGCTGCCATAGCAATCATGGCTGCATTATCGGTACAATACTCAAATTTAGGTATATATGTTTTCCATCCATACTTATCAGCACTTTCTATTAGTCGTTGCCTAAGACCTGAATTAGCTGATACCCCTCCTGCTATTGCCACCTGTTTTATTCCTGTTTCATGCACTGCTTTTCTCAGTTTTTTTAACAGAATTTCTATTAATGTCTTCTGGATGCTGGCACAAATATCGTTTAGGTTTTTTTGTATAAAGTCCTGATCTTCTTTACCTCTATCCCTTAAAAAGTACAATATAGCAGTTTTTATGCCGCTAAAAGAATAATTAAGCCCAGGAGTATCTACATTGGGGAAAGTATAAGCATGAGGATTTCCCTGCTGAGCATATTTGTCAATCAATGGCCCTCCTGGATAAGGCAAACCAAGCAATTTAGCTGATTTATCAAAGGCCTCCCCAACGGCATCGTCTTGAGTTTGGCCTATCACTTCCATGGTAAGGTAGTCTGTTACCTTAACAATTTGTGTATGACCTCCGCTGACTGTTAAGCAAAGAAAAGGGAAAGAAGGCCTAGGCTCATCTATGAAATGTGCTAATATATGCGCTTCCATATGGTTAACCTCAATAAGTGGAATATTTAACCCTAAAGCAAAAGCTTTTGAAAAAGATACCCCAACTAATAAAGATCCTAAAAGGCCCGGCCCCCTGGTAAAAGCAACGGCATTTAGCATAAATTTTGTTATATTTGCTTGTGCCAGAGCCTGCGCTACAGCAGGAATTATATTTTGCTGATGAGCTCTTGAGGCAAGTTCGGGAACTATTCCGCCATATTTTTGGTGTACACTTTGTGTCGCTATAACATTGGATAGAATCTGACCGTTCTTAATGACAGCCGCTGCTGTTTCATCGCAGGAAGATTCTATGGCTAGTATTGTGAAATCCATAATAATTGGGAAAAGTAAATAATTTTGGCAAAAAAATTATAAAAGGCGGGATAAAACTTGTCCTTGGCACAGCATTAATCTTAATGATTATGCTGGGTTGTGGTGTTATTGCCTTACAATTCCCCTCAGTTCAAACAAAAGTTGTAAACAAAACTGCCTCCTACCTAAGCGATCTTATTAAATTTCCTGTTAAAGTTGAGCGTGTTTACATTAACTGGTTTGATGTACTAAGTCTTAAAGGGTTACTTGTAGAAGACCCTCATAAAGGCCGGATGATATACCTAGGAGAAACAAAAGTTGACTTTAGCATTTTTTCCCTGTTTAGCTCTAAAATTACTATTGATAAAGTTACCTTAAAAAACGGTAGAGTAAACCTTATTGGCTATGCTCCGAATGGGGATTTAAACATTGATGATTTTATTGCTGCCATACAAGACCTTATACCGGCATCTCCAACGCCAAAAAAGAAAACTCCCTCTGCCCCTTTTGTAATAGAATCTGTAGGATTGGATAATATGACTTTCAGCTTTTTTGATGAACGGCGAGAAGCTATATCCGGTTTTGACCATAACCATTTTATACTAGACAGTATTTACCTTGATGCTACTAATCTGAAAATAAAGGGTGATTCTTTTATGGTATCTGTTAGAAATCTAAGGACTATAGAAGACCACAGCCAGTTACGAGTTTATGACCTGGATACTGATTTCCTGATTGCCAGACATATTATGGAATTCAAGAATCTGAATGCTTCTATTGGAGAAAGTAAAGTGAAAGATTACCTGGCATTTCACTTTACTAGTATTAACGACCTGAACGACTTTATTGATAAGATTGAAATAGAAACTCACTTAAAAAACTCTACTATTTCTTTTGCAGATTTAGCCAACTTTAGTAGTGATCTTAAGCACTATTATGACAAGCCAAGAATATCTGGCAACTTTAAAGGGAAAGTAGGAGCTTTTACCGGAACCGAATTTGAGCTGAGCTTTGGCCATAAAAGTTCATTTAAAGGCAGAATACACTTTATGGGTTTACCATATATTGACTCTACTTATCTTGATTTTAAATTTCACAATTCTTCTGTTAATGCAGAAGACCTTAAACAATACTTACCAGATGATGCTTATGAAGTAGTAGAAAAATTTGCTACTATAAAAGGGAGCGGAAACTTTATAGGCTTCTTTAATGACTTTTTGGCGCAGGGTAAATTTGAGACGGGGCTTGGGCAGTTAGAAACAGATATACATCTTAAAATAAGGGAGACTAAGAAGCCAGCATCTTCTTATAAAGGACATCTTGTTACCCATAACTTTAATTTGGGAAAACTATTAGGATACCCCGAGGAAGTTCAGTTTATAGATATGGATGGCAATATTAAAGGTGAAGGTTTTTCTCTTGAGGAAGCCAGAATTAACCTTAATGCTACTATTTCCCGCCTGGGGGTAAACAACTACGACTACAAAAATATAACTACCAACGCCGAGTTAAGTGAGCGTATGTTTAATGGAAAAATTAGCGCAAGTGATAGTAACCTTACTTTTTTAGCTAATGGAATAGTAGACTTGCGTGAAGGCAAAAACATTTTTGATATAAAGGCAAAGTTTGACAGGGTAAATTTAAAACCTCTTAATTTTTCAGCAATTGAGACTCTTGTAAAAACTGAGATGGACCTAAATTTTACCGGTCTAAAGCCTGATGACATAGTGGGGGAAGCAAGATTTACTAACACCTACCTGGTTTACAAAGGCAATAAAGAAGTTTTTATCGACTCTCTCTACGCTTCAAGCCACAAGGACAGCTTGCGAAGTTTTAAACTAGAGTCCGACTTAGCATCTGTAAATGCTAATGGTAGTTTTGAGTTTTCTTCTTTAACAAAAGATATTGCCACACTTTATAAAGAGTATGTGTTAAGTATAGAAAACAATACCGAGGCTATAGCATCTTACTACAAGAAAAAAACTATTAAAGACCAGAATTATTATGTAGACTTTAATATTCATCTGAAAGATGTTAATTCATTGCTTGCTATTTATACTCCAGGCCTGGTATTATCAAAAGGGGTTTTTATAGATGGTAATTACAAAGAGGGGCATACAAGCCGACTTAACTTTCACACTTCTTTTGATACTATTTATTATAAGGAGGATGAGTATTACAAAACGGAAATTGATTTCTTTTCATCCAAACCCGCAGACAGTTCCGACATACTATTAACAACAAATATAAGCTCAGGGGGGCAGAAAATTAACTCTATGCCAGAAACAGAAGACTTTGCTGCTGACGCTGTATGGAGTAATAACAAAATATCATTTAACACTAAAATATCTCAGAAAGGTAATAGTAATAAAGCAATATTACATGGCCAGTTATCCTTTCTTGAAAATATAAAATTATTAGAGCTTAATAACTCTCATATTAATCTAATTAATAAAAGCTGGCAAGTATCTGATAGTAATAAAATCTATATTTCTCAAAATGAAATTACTTTTGAGAGTTTCCGCATAAGTAATGGCGCACAAATCCTTGGCCTAAATGGAACTATTTCTGACCAGAAAGATAAAGAAGCCATACTCGAAGTAGATAATTTCCAGATGGAAAATATAAATCCTTTACTCTCCCATGACCATGTACAGGGCATGCTTAATGCTAAAATAAATATAAAAGATCTTTACAAAGACTTAGATCTATCCGGAGGAATAACTCTTAATAAGTTTGTACTGAATAACTTCCTTATGGGAGATATAGAAGGAAAAGCAGACTGGGATAACAGCGAAAACCAATTAAACATTGATGTTGATGTAACACGGTTGGGTAATAAGATTATTTCCTTGGATGGATACCTAAAACCTGATGCTGCGCATAAAACAACTAATCTTAATTTACTTGCAGAGCTAGATGATGCTAACCTGGAAATTCTTTCTCCTATTCTTTCAGGAATACTATCAGATGTATCGGGTACAGTAACCGGTGACATGCAAGTAACTGGTACTACCAAGGCTCCAGTTATAAAGGGCATTGGAGAGATTGAAAATGGTATATTTAAAGTAGATTACCTGGGTTCTACCTTTACTCTGAATGATAAGATATACATGGATGAAAACATGATCGGCTTTAAAAAACTATCGCTGATAGATGATAAAGGGAATAAAGCAGTTATCAACGGAGGTATTTATCATGATAATTTCAACAATTTTGTAGTAAATGTTAAAGGTCTATTAAATAATACTCACTTACTACATACCACAGAAAAGGATAACAGCATGTTTTATGGAGATGCTTTTGTAACAGGTAATTTTGAAATGCTTGGTTCCTTCTCTAATCTTGCTATTACTGCTACTGCCAAAAGCAACAAGAACACTGAAATATTTATTCCTTTAACCGGCTATGAAGGAGTAACACAGCAAAGCTATATCACTTTTATAAGTAAAAAAGATATAAAGAAACTTATTAACTCTGACTCTGTTGACCTTTCTGGCATAAGCCTTGATCTAAATCTGGAGATTACTCCAGATGCATACTCAGAAATTATATTTGACAAAAAAGCTGGAGATATTATTAGAGGAAACGGAGAAGGCAATCTGAGACTGGTGATTGATACACGTGGAGATTTTAACATGTACGGCAACTACCGGATAGTAAAAGGTGCTTATAATTTTACTCTTGCCGGGCTTATCAATAAAGAGTTTAATATTGAACCTAATAGTTCTATTTCGTGGACAGGGGATCCTTATACTGGAACGCTTGATATTAAAGCTGCGTATAAAGAATATGTTTCTCTTAAACCTCTGGTGGATACTACTACTGCCAGGCAAATGGGCAGTTACAAATACCCTGTAAATGTTTTGCTAGGTTTACAAGGCAATTTGATGTCTCCACAAATAACCCTGGGTATTGACATAGTAAAATATCCAAATGTAGCTGCAGAAGCTGTAACGGAGTTTAATTCGCTTATCAAATCCAACGAACAAGAGCTAAACCGGCAGGTATTTAGCCTGCTTATACTTAGAAATTTTTCTCCGCAAGGGACCTTCACTGGAATATCTACGTCTAATGGTACTAGTAATATTAGTGAATTACTATCAAACCAGTTAAGTAATTGGCTATCTCAGGTGGATAATAATCTACAAATAGATATTGACCTGAACAGCCTAGATAAACAAGCACTTAATACGTTTCAGCTAAGAATGTCTTATACTTTGTTGGATGGAAGACTTCGAATAAGCCGAGACGGTGGCTTCACCAATACGCAAACTACCAGTCAAACTACAAATAATGTATCTAGTATTGCCGGAGAATGGACCCTGGAATATCTCTTAAACAAAGATGGCACATTCCGGATGAAGTTGTATAATAAAAATAATCAAAACCCTTTGCTGACCAGCCTTGTAAACACTTATAATACATCGGCCGGCTTTAGCCTGCTTCATACCCAAAGTTTTAATAGTATTAATGAGCTTTTTAAGAAAAAAGAGGAACGGAAAAAGAAGAAAAAGGAAGAGGAAGAAGAACAGAAAAAAATGAAGGAGGAAGAAGAACAGAAAAAAGAAAACAAAGACTCTACTATACAAGGGCACGCTAATAAAAACATACACCGGAAGGAGGATACGAAGGAAGAAAACAATGAGTAAGGTTACTATTTTTTGGTTCAGACGGGATTTGAGATTGAATGATAATACTGCGCTCTTTTTTGCCTTACAACAACATCCGCAAGTACAACCAATTTTTATTTTTGATACTACTATTTTAGATAGTCTTTCAGATAAGAAAGATGCAAGGGTTTCTTTTATTTACAATACATTAAAAAATATAAATACAGAGCTAAAAGAATATTCCAACTCGCTATACACAGCACATGGAGAGCCATTGGAAGTATTTAAGAAGCTTATAAGGGATTTTGATATTAACGCTGTTTATACCAATCATGATTATGAACCTTATGCCATTGCTCGGGATGAAAGGATTAAGAAATTTCTAAAATCACAGGGAATATTATTTACTACTTATAAAGACCAGGTAATTTTTGAAAAGAATGAGGTTTTAAATGAAAGTGGACTGCCTTATAAAGTATTTACTCCCTACAAAAACAAATGGAGGCAGAAATTCAATAGTCAGAAATTAACAGAATATAAAACAGAAAAATATTTCCACAATTTTCATAAATCTCACTTTATCTTTCCCTCATTAAAAAGCTTAGGGTTTGAGCAAACTGATATTACTATTCCCTCTGCTAAGCTTGATTTGAAACTTCTTAAAGACTATCATAATTTAAGGAATATACCAGAACCTAATTATACTTCTAAACTAGGTGTACATCTCAGGTTCGGTACGGTAAGTATTCGTGATATTGTAAAGCAGGCTGCTGTTACTAATGATACCTGGCTGGATGAGTTAATCTGGCGAGAGTTTTTTATGCAGTTACTTTATAATTTTCCTTATGTAGTAGATAATGCATTCCAGAAAAAATTCAACAACTTTCCCTGGAGCTATAATGAAAAAGCTTTTGATAAATGGTGTAAGGGAGAGACTGGCTACCCACTAGTAGATGCTGGAATGAGACAACTGAACCAGACTGGTTTTATGCATAACCGGGTAAGAATGGTAACAGCCAGTTTTCTGGCAAAAGACTTACTAATAGATTGGCGGTGGGGTGAGGCTTACTTTGCTGAAAAACTGCTGGACTATGAGCTAGCGTCTAACAACGGTAACTGGCAATGGAGTGCAGGTACAGGAGCAGATGCCCAGCCTTTTATACGGATATTTAATCCTACTACTCAACAAGAGAAATTTGACCCTGATTTTTTATATATTAAAAAATGGCTTCCAGAATATGGTACAAAGGCTTATCCTGCTCCAATGGTAGACCATAAAGTAGCAAGCCAGAAAGCCAAAGCAGTATTTATGAAGTTTAAGGAGTATCAGGAATAGAAACTATGAAACCAGGAGATAAAGTAAGATTTTTAAGAAGCAAAGGGGAAGGAATTGTTCGTAAAATTGTTGACCAGAAAA
>Ga0134126_10014023_pt1 | contig 10115 bp, 7 predicted proteins | sample KB31752_FD_96881 | JGI IMG/M metagenome (GOLD analysis project Ga0134126, IMG submission 96881) | Terrestrial soil microbial communities with excess Nitrogen fertilizer from Kellogg Biological Station, Michigan, USA - KB3-175-2 | ecosystem: Environmental > Terrestrial > Soil > Unclassified ...
ACCCTCACCGAGTTGTGCGAGCACCTGGCGATGACGCGTCAGGGCGTGACGCAGCATTTGGATCTTCTGGAAGCCGCCAATCTCGTGAGCACCGTGCGACGTGGCAGGGAAAAGCTGCACTTCCTCAATCCAGTGCCGCTGCAGGAGATCTACGAGCGCTGGATCGCCAAGTTCGAAAAGCCGCGCCTGAAGGCGCTGTCGAATCTCAAGAAACGATTGGAGAAGCCCAATGGCTAGATCGACCTTTCTCTACGTGACGTATATCCGTGCCACCCCCGAGAGGTTGTGGTCTGCGTTGACCGAGGATACGGCATTCATGCAGCAGTACTGGTTCGGTATGCACTGCGAGAGTTGCTGGACCGCAGGCTCGCCGTGGAAGATGGTGCGCACCAACGGCAGCGTCTGCGACGCCGGCGAGATCGTCGAGTCGCAGCCGCCGAGGCGACTGGTGATCCGCTGGCAGCACCAGGACAACCCCGAGCTCAAGGCCGAGGGAGAATCGCTCTGCACGATGGAGCTCGAGCCGGCGGGAACCGCGGTGAAGCTCTCCATCACCCACACGATCGAGCGTGATCCCTCCAAGTTCATCGCCGCAGTGTCCGGCGGCTGGCCGAAGATCATCTCCAATCTCAAATCCCTGTTGGAGACGGGCAGCGTCGTGCTGAGCGACTCTGGGAAAAAGTAGGGTGGCGCGCGGGGCCGCGCGGGGCGCGCGCGGCAACGCGCTTACCGTGTAGCGGAGACGACGGTGGGTGCGCCAGCCGGGCCCGGCCGCGTGCCGGCCGGCGTGCCGGTGATCTGCCCGCCGGCAGCCTCGGTGCCCTGGTCCCAGCCACCGCCCAGCGCGCGGATCAGGTCGACACTGGCGTGCAGCTGCAGCGTATCGAGGTCAAGCGACTGCAACTGAGCCTGCAGCAGTGCAGTCTGCGCGGTGATGACGCTCAGATAGTCGGTTGCGCCCTGGGTATAGAGCAGCATGGACAGATTGACGGTGCGCTGCGCGGCCTCGACCGCGGCTTTCTCCTGCACGGCTGCATCGAAGTAGTGATTCAGTGAGGCGAGACTGTCCTCGACCTGCTGAAAGGCGCTGACGACCGTACCGCGATAGTTCGCCGCAGCCGCATCGAACTGCGCGCGTGCCTGGGCAACGTGCGCGCGGCGTAAGCCGCCATTGAATGCGGTGAGCAGGGCGTTCGGGCCAATGGCCCAGAAGGTGCTTGGGGCGGTCAGCCAGTTCGAGAAGGAAGCGCTCTGAAAGCCGCCTTGAGCGCCCAGCGTGAGTGTCGGATAGAACGCGGCGCGCGCCACGCCGATGTTGGCGTTGGCGGCCATCATGCGCCGCTGAGCCGCAGCAATATCCGGCCGACGCTGCAGCAGCGTGGCAGGGATGCCGGTGGGAATGTGCGGCAACTTGATGTCGACGCTGGCCGGTGCGATGGAAAAGCTGGAGGCCGATACGCCCAGCAGCGCCGCAATCGCATGCTCGAGCAGCGCGCGCTGCGCCACGGTCTGCGCCTTCTGAGAGCGGGCGGCATGCAGCTGGGTCTGCGCCTGGGAGACATCCAGGCCCGGCGCGATGCCGGCGTCGTGCCGCATCTGCGTGAGCTGCAACGCGCGCGCGTATGCCGCGGTGGTGTCATCCAGCAATGCGTCCTCGCGATCGAGGCTGCGCAGCTGTATGTAGTCATCGGCCAGCTGGGCGTTCAACGACAACCGGGCATTCTGCAGGTCCGCCGCGGCGGCGGCGGCGTTGGACTTGCCGGCGGCCACTTCGTTGCGAATCTGACCCCACAGGTCCAGCTCATAGCTTGCGCTGCCGGCGAGCGTGTTGGTGTCGTAGTACCGCGGCGTTGCGGGCCCGACGAGGGGCGCGTTGGCCGAGTCGCGCTCGCGGCCCACGCTTGCCTGAATGCCCAGGGCCGGAAACAGTCCGGCACGTGCCTGGTGGCTCAGTGCCACGGCCTGCGCATAATCGGCGGCGGCGGCAGCGAGCGTCGGATTGCCGAGGATCAGCCTGTCCTGCAGGGCGTCGAGCTCTGGGTTGTCGTACAGGGTCCACCAGTGCTCGCGCGGCAGACGGTCGGCGGGCTGCGCCTGCGTCCAGGAGCCGGTTTCCTTGTAAACCGTGGCGGTGGGTACCGCCGGCGTCTGCAACCGTGGAGCGAAGGAGCAGCCGGCCAGCAGCGCAGCCAGTGCGGCGAGTGCGGCCGCCGTCAGTGTCGATCCCACTGGCGCGCATCGGCGCGCCGCGAGCGCATGAGGCTCAACCTTTTTCATCGCCGCTCGTCGACCGACCGGAGGCAGTGGCGCCGACCACTGGGCTGACCACGTGCACTTCATCGCCCGTGTTGACGCCATCGGGAGGGTTTTCGACCACGCGATCGTCGGCCGAAAGGCCGGCAGAGAGCTCCACCGTCGGCCCGAGATCGCGCGCGATCGTCACCTGTTTGAGCACCACACGGCTGTCGGCGCCGACCGTGGCGACCCACAGACCCCGCGCGTTGAAGATCAGGGCGCTGGCCGGCACGCTGAGCACGTTTCCGATCGGAGCTACCTGCAAGTGGATGCTGGCGTAGTCACCCGGCATCATCTGGGCGTCGCGATTGTCGACGACGATCTCCATGAGTGTGGGCCACGCCACACCAATGATCGGAATGTCAATGCTCGGAAAAATGTCGACCGGCATGCGCAGCGCAGCAAGCGCACCGACGATCAAGACCAGCAGTCCCAGCACCACGAAGGTGTAAGGCTTTCTCAGCGCGATCCTGCCGTAGCCGGACATTTCCGATTCCCAGGCTGCGAGCGAGGGTGGATACTCCGACGACAAGTCACCCCATGCGTCGGGCGCGCCGCATGGCTGCCAGCGGAGGTCTCACCCCTTGGATCCTCTAAGACTCTTTCGGTCGAACCTGAAGCTCGATGAGCTCGGGCATCTCTATCGTTCCGTCCGGCGTGCGACGCGCTCACTTTCGGCGCCGCTCTCCGATGCCGATGCCACGGTTCAATCGATGCCGGACGCAAGTCCCGCCAAGTGGCATCTGGGCCATACTTCCTGGTTCTTCGAGGCGATGGTGTTGCAGCCTCATCGATCCGGCTATCGCTGTTTTGACGAGCATTACGGCTACCTCTTCAATTCTTACTACGACAGCGTCGGCGCGCGACATCCGAGAGCGCAGCGTGGACTGCTCACGCGTCCGAGCCTGGAGACCGTCGATCTCTACCGTGACCACGTCGATGCTGCCATCGAGCAACTATTGGCGAGCGGGCCTTCAAAGGAAGTGGCCAGCCTCCTTGAGCTCGGATGCCATCACGAGCAGCAGCATCAGGAGCTGCTGTTGACCGACATCCTGAGTCTGTTCGCGCAGAGTCCGCTACGGCCGGCTTATAAGTCGCCCGAGCCGCTGGCCGTGAAGCACTATCCAATGCAACGCCCGGAATACCTGGATTTTGAGGGGGGGTTGACGGCAATCGGACACGATGGTGAAGGCTTTGCGTTCGATTGCGAGGAACCGCGTCATCGCGTCTTCATCGAGCCGTACCGGCTCGCCGACCGGCCGGTTACCAACCGGGAGTGGGTCGAGTTCATCGAGGAAGGAGGCTACGGGCACCCGGAGTTCTGGCTATCGGACGGCTGGGCTGCGGTCCAGGGGGCTGCCTGGAAAATGCCCCTCTACTGGGAGCGCCGCGATGGGGTGTATTGGAGCATGACGCTGCGAGGCCCGCAGCCCGTGGACCTGGATGCGCCCGTTACCCATGTGAGTTACTACGAAGCAGCCGCCTATGCGAGCTGGGCGGGTGCTCGGCTGCCCACGGAAGCGGAGTGGGAGCACGCAGCCGCCGGACTGCCGATCCGCGGCAACTTCGCGCACAGCGGTCGTCTGCGCCCCGCGCCGGCGCCGCAGGGCCGGGGACTGCGTCAGATCTATGGTGATGTCTGGGAATGGACCTGCAGCCCGTTCACTGCGTATCCGCGCTTCAGGCCGGCGGCCGGTGCCACCTCGGAATACAACGGCAAATTCATGTCCGGCCAGTATGTGCTGCGCGGGGGCTCGTGCGCGACGCCGTTCGGTCACATGCGCGCAAGTTACCGCAACTTTTTTCCCCCGACGGCGCGCTGGCAGTTTTCGGGTCTGAGGCTGGCGAAGGACGCCTCGAAGCCGGTGCCTCGAGCCGGCACAAGTCCTCATGAGGCTCTTCGTGCGGACGTCGTCCACGGGCTGGCGAAAGATTCCAAGGCCATTCCCAGCAGATGGTTGTATGACGATCGAGGCAGCCTGTTATTCGAAGAGATAACCCGGCTTCCGGAGTATTACCCTACCCGCACCGAAACGGACATCCTGCGGACCTACGGATCCGAGATCGCCGAATTCTGTGGTGACGGGCCGACACTCCTTGAATATGGAGCGGGAGCGGCCATCAAAACCGAGTTGCTGATGGCAGCACTGCGTAATCCCCGTTTCTACGTGCCGATCGACATCGCCGGCAACTTCCTGGAAGAGACCGCCGCTCGGATGCGCAGCCTCTTTCCCGAGCTGGCGACCCGGCCGGTGGTCGCCGACTTCACCACTGACGTGCTGCTGCCACCGTGGTTACCCGTGGCAAACAGAGTGGCTTTCTTTCCGGGATCGACCATCGGGAACCTGAATGAGGCAGAGGCGGGTGCCTTTCTACGCCGCGTGCGGGCTCACGTGGGTGCTGCCGGCAAGGCCGTCATCGGCATCGACCTGCGCAAGCCGGTCGAAACTCTGATCGCGGCGTACGACGACACGCGCGGCATTACGGCGCAGTTCAACAAGAATCTGCTGGTCAGGTTGAACCGTGAGCTGGGTGGCACCTTCGTGGTCGATAAATTCCAGCACCGTGTGATCTGGAACGAGGCGGAATCGGCGATAGAGATGCACCTGGAGAGTCTCGCCGACCAGAGCGTGCAGGTGGCGGGACGCGATTTCCGCTTCGCAGCGGGCGAGCGCCTGCACACCGAGACCTCCCGCAAGTACGACATCGGTACTTTTGCCGCCCAATGCGCTCGCAACGGCTGGCGGGTGGATCGTCTGTGGCTCGATGAGCAGAGCCGCTTTGCGGTGGTGGGACTGATCACAGCTGCGAACGAATCGGATTGAGCACCATCTCTTCGAGACGTTCCTGCCAGGATCGGCGTTGCCAGTGCGCCAGCGTATACGGCGTCGATGTTTGCAGATCGTTCTCGAACACTGCGCTCATCTGCTGTGCAAACGCTGGGTCGTAGACATTCAGACTCGCCTCGTCATTGAGCTCGAAGGATCGCATGTCGAAGTTGGTGGAGCCCACAGAGGTCATGCAGTCATCGAAGATGAGCATCTTGCAATGGAGCATCGTCGGCCGATAGATGAATATTTCCACGCCGCGCTCGAGTAATGGCCCCCATTCGTGCTTGGATGCGATACCCACGACCTTCGAGTCGATGTCAGCACCCGGAACCAGTACTCGTATGCGCACGCCGCGCCCTCGAGCGCTGATCAGTTCCCGGATCATCAGTTTGTCGGGTACGAAATAGGCTGCTTCGATATCGATGCGACGCTCGGCAGCGGTGATGGCGGTCAGGTACATGAGCCGCATGCTGTCGCTGCCCCCGTCCGGTGAGCTGATGAACATCTGCATGCGCTGGTGCCCGCGCGGCTCGATGTCGGGAAAGTAGCTGGAGCCGTGCAGCACATGCCCTGTGAGCTTGATCCAGTTGTCGAGAAAGGCAGCCTGCATCTGTGCTACGACCGGGCCCTCGACCCTGAAATGCATGTCGCGCCAGTGCGCAGGATCCTGCGCGTGACCGGTCCACTGATCCGCAATGCCCACGCCGCCCGTGAAGCCGACCGCCCCATCGACGATCAGCACCTTGCGATGCGTGCGATTGTTCAGCCGGCCGAGCGTGTACCAAGCGACAGAGTGATACCTTTCCACCTCTACCCCGCCGTGCTTCATGCGCGCCAGCAGTTCGGCGGACATCTTGTCGCAGCCCACCCAGTCGAGCATGACGTGGACGCAGACGCCGGCGCCGGCGCGCTCGATCAGAGCCTGCGCAAAGGCGTCGCCGATCTCCCCCGACCAATAGATATAGGTCTCGAAGGTGATGGTGCGCCGTGCGTCCCTGATCGCGGTGAGCATCGCGGGAAAGATCTCATCCCCGTTCTGCAGGGCTTCGATGCGATTGTCCGGGACGATTGCAGGTCCCAGCAGTACGCCCATCTCGCGGCGAAATTGCGGATCGCCGGTGCCGTAGTGGCGTGCTACGCGGTGGTGCGGCTCCTTCTCGGGCGTGCGGAAATTGAGCACGATGATCACGACGATCAGCGTGCCCAGCACGGAGCCGGCGATTGTCCAGAGCTGCACGCACCCCCCTAAAGAGGGTGATACTTACCTGTCGCGTCTGGCGGGTCAAACCGCCACGGCCGTGAGCATGTATCCTTCCGGCAGCGGAGCCGGATGGGCTATGCTCTCGGCAAGTGCTTGATTCGTAAGATTCTGTGGTCTGAAGCCTGCGCGTCGTGATTGAACTTCTGTGGCGATCCCGATAGCATCCACGCCCCTTCTGCCCTCGAATCCCGGATTTGCCGCGCCAAGCATGGGGTCGAGGAGGGCGCTGCTCGCCAGCGCAGATCATTTTGGAATATGAGTCGTGCCAGTACGCCTAGGCCGCTGCTGGATCGTGTGTACCTTAGGATTCGAAACGGAAACTTGCCATGCCCCGTACAATCGCTCTTGCTGATATCCGCAACATCGGCATCATCGCCCACGTCGATGCCGGCAAAACGACCACCACCGAGCGCATCCTGTATTACACCGGGCGCAAGCACACGATCATCGACATCCATGACACCAAGGATCTGAAGACCTCCACGACCACGGACTATCTCGAGCAGGAGCAGAAGCGCGGCATCACGATCCAGAGCGCCGCGGTCTCCTGCTTCTGGCGCGACAAAAAGATCAATCTGATCGACACCCCGGGCCACGTCGACTTCACCATCGAGGTGAACCGCTCGCTGCGCGTGTTGGACGGCGCCGTGGTGGTGTTCGACGGTGTGGCCGGCGTCGAGCCGCAGTCGGAGACCAATTGGCGCCTGGCGGACAACTATGGCGTGCCGCGTGTTTGCTACGTCAATAAGATGGACCGCAGCGGCGCGAACTTCACGCGCTGCGTGGACATGATCAGAAAGCGCCTCGGCGCCCGTCCGCTGCCGGTACAGATCCCGATCGGCTCGGAAGACAACTTCAAGGGCATGATCGACCTGGTCGAGATGAAGGCGCTGGTGTGGGACTCGGACGATAAGGACGCCGAGTGGCAGAGCCTCGAGGTGACAGCGGATCTCGCCGACAAGCTCGGCATCCATGTGCCGAGCGATCGCAAGATCCTCGCGGACTTGGAGAAGTATCGCACCGAGCTCGTCGATACCTGCCTCGAGATGGACGATGAGGCCATGCACAAGTACATCGAGGATGGCCATGCGCCCTCGGCGGACGTGCTGCGAGCGTGCCTGCGCAAGGGCACCGTGACCGGCGCGTTCAATCCGGTGCTGTGCGGCTCCTCATATAAGAACAAGGGCGTGCAGCAGGTGCTCGACGCGGTGGTCGACTACATGCCGGCGCCCACGGACGTCGCGGCCATCAAGACGCTGGACGAGGACGGCAATGTCCTCGGAGAGCGCAAGTGCTCGGATGACGAGCCCTTCAGCGGCCTGGCATTCAAGGTCATCAATGACGTGTACGGCGCTCTGACCTTCGTGCGTGTGTATTCGGGCGTGCTGACCAAGGGAGCTTCCATCCAGAACACCACGCGCGGCAAGCGCGAGAAGATCGGCCGCATGGTCGAGATGTTTGCCAAGGAGGCCAATCCGATCGAGGAGGCGCGCGCCGGCGACATCATCGCGCTCGTCTCCCTGCAGGAAACCGAGACCGGTGACACGCTCTGCGATGCCGCCCATCCGGTCATCCTCGAGCGCATGCGCTTTCCGGACCCTGTGATCAGCGTGTCGGTGAAGCCCAAGCTCAAGGCGGATCAGGAGAAGTTCGGCGCCGCGCTCGGCAAGATGGTGCGTGCCGATCCCTCGCTGCACCTGGAAACCGATCGTGAAACGGGCCAGACGATCCTGCGCGGCATGGGCGAGCTGCACTTGGAGGTGACGCTCGATCGCATGCGCACGGAGTTCAACGTCGAGGGCATCATGGGCGAGCCGCAGGTCGCCTATCGCGAGACCATCACGCGCCGCGTCGACGAGCAGTACGTGCACAAGAAGCAGACCGGCGGTGCGGGTCAGTTCGCCGAGGTCTGGATCACCTTCGAGCCGCTCGAGCGCAGCAAAGGGTTCGAATTCGTCGATGCGACCTCGGGCGGCTCGGTGCCGCGCGAGTACGTGCCCTCGGTGGAGAAGGGCCTGAAGATGCAGAAGGAAGATGGCGTACTGGCGCACTTCCCGACCGTGGACTTCCGCGCCACGCTCACGGACGGCAGCTACCATGACGTCGACTCCAACGCGCTGACGTTCGAGATCGCAGCCAAGGCGTGCTTCCGCGAAGCCGTGCGCAAGGCCGCTCCCATCCTGCTCGAGCCGGTCATGAAGGTCGAAACGGTGACGCCCGGCGACTACCTCGGCGATGTCATCGGCGACTTGAACCGCCGGCGCGGCATGATTCAGGATCAGCTCGAGCGCGGCGCCAACATCGCGGTCGTGGCCAACGTGCCCCTGTCCGAGATGTTCGGCTACATCGGCCAGCTGCGCTCCATGACCAGCGGTCGCGCCTCGTACACCATGGAGTTTTCGCACTACGAGCCGGTGCCGAAAAATGTCGCGGAAGAGGTGATTGTCGCCGCCAACGAGGCGAAGGCAGCCGCGAAGGCGTGAAGGCGGCTCGCTGGACGCTTGCGGGGGCTGTCCGCCTCAGCCCCCCGGCGGCTTGCCGGTATTGATGGCCAATTGTGCGGCAAAGGCCCGTTTGTACGCGGGCCGCGCCTCGCCACGGGCGACATAGGCGGCCAGCGTCCGGTACTCATCCAGAATGCCGGAAGGTCTCACCCGGAGCAGCACCGAGGCCATCATCAGATCGCCGGCGCTGAACGCCCCATCGAGCCAATCGGCACTGCCTAAGCGCACGGAAAGCGCATTCAGTCGATCGCGTACACGATTCATGACCAGAGGCAGTCGCTCCTTGGCCCAGGGCCTGTCGCCCTCCAGCACTTTGGCGGTGACGAGTTCGAGGATCGGCGGCTCAACCGTGTTGAGAGCGGCAAACATCCACGTAATCGCGCGTACCCGCGCGTTGCCGTCTTGCGGTAATAGCCCGACGTGGCGCTCCGCGATGTGCAGGACGATCGCCCCGGTCTCGAACAGCGCGAGTTCCCCTTCCTCATAGGTTGGAATCTGACCGAAAGGATGCAGCGCCAGGTGCGCGGGCTCCTTCATCGAGCGGAAGGAAACCAGGCGCACTTCGTATGGCTGGCCGACTTCTTCAAGCGCCCAGCGGACGCGCGTGTCGCGCGCCAGTCCCTTGCCGCCATCGGGAGAACGTTCAAAGGCGGTGATGATGGGTACCATGGATAGACTCCGGGTGGATGGCAGCTTTTTCACGTCTACGAGGGAGCACGGACGGTATTGAGCGAGCTGGGTCCGCTCACGAAGGGATTGTCGGCAAAATAGAAGCGCAGCAGACGCTCGGCATCGCGCGTGATGCCGATTCTCACGCTCTGTCCGATGCCTGGGGGCTCGAATTCGTCGCGGGCCAGCCAGAGCGGTCCGCGTCGGCAAAGGTCGATGCCGTCGAGCCTGAGGTCGATCCTCAGCGCCGCGGCGAGTCGGCCGGGTCCCCGCGCCAGATCGCGCAGTCGCTCGATGCCGCGATTGCGCTGCATGAGGTGGATGCCCTCGCGTGGCTCGAGCGCCCGGATCAGGACGCCGGCTCCGACTCCGGGTGTCTCGCTGGAAACATTCAACATGTAGTGAATGCCGTAGGTACGATAAACGTACGCGTGCCCGCGCTTCAGGAACAGCGAACGAATGCGCGGCGTCATGCCCCGATAGGCATGACCGGCGGCGTCGCCGACGATATAGGCCTCGGTCTCGACGATGCGCCCGCTGATCAGGCCCTGCGGT
>Ga0134126_10014024_pt1 | contig 10115 bp, 8 predicted proteins | sample KB31752_FD_96881 | JGI IMG/M metagenome (GOLD analysis project Ga0134126, IMG submission 96881) | Terrestrial soil microbial communities with excess Nitrogen fertilizer from Kellogg Biological Station, Michigan, USA - KB3-175-2 | ecosystem: Environmental > Terrestrial > Soil > Unclassified ...
TGGCTAAGTTTTTTCTTTAACCCGATGTTAAGCATGCCAAGAGGTTTTACGACAGCTATTCCTGATAGTGATTTCGATTGATAAAAACCGGACAATTCAAGTGTAAATTTTTTCGGTAACTTGAATTGCTGGCTTCCGTAAATATTAATATTGCCGTAGCTCAATCTTACCGCATCTTTTTGATAAATCGCGTTTACCTGTTGCCACAATCCGGTAATATTAAAATGCATCGTCCACCATTCATTCACATTAACCGGTAAGGAAATTATTGCGGAAACGGTTTTTTGATTTTCAAGATTCTGAGGCATCAGAATTGTTGTAAGGTTTGTTGAATCCGTCTCCGCCTGAAACCCGGTAATGGAATGTTTTTCTACGCTGTAAGAAATTGAAAAAAAGTACGATTTGAAAATATAGTCGGCTTTTACGGTATTGGTAATGGATGCCTGCAATGCGGGATTGCCCGTCAGCACCGTCTTTGCATCAATGTAATAAGTAAAAGGTGCCAGGTCGGTAAAAGCGGGTCTGTTGATGCGGGTATTAAATGAAAAATTAATTTTATTATTTTTATTCAAAGTATGCGACAGAAAAAGGGTGGGAAAAAGATTTCCGTAATGCCGGTCCACTATATTTTTTATAGAATCAGTTCCCAGGTTTGAATTAGTATATTCATACCGTAAACCAAACTTGGCGTTCGTCTTTTCATTGAGAGACACATCAAAGGAAACATAAGCTGCTGAATAATCTTCGTTCAATTTATATTTTGCTGAAAGAGACTCGTCCTTAATCCACGAAGATTGATTCAGATTTTCAAAACTTACGTTATTTTTAAAGCCTGAAATGGTTCGCTTAAGACCACTCTCCATACTAATTTTCTTTGCAATCCTGGTTTTATAATCTAAGGCTCCAACCCAAAATTCCATATAGGTTATTTTGCCACTCCGGGTTGCGCGGTTATAAATAAATTCACTGGTGCCGTCATAATTAGAAGCGAAATAATTGACCGGTTGATTGTTTTTGTAATGGATATAATCAAGGTTCAGTGTAAGATTTGTATTCTCGTTAAAACTATGGCTACTGTTTAAATTGATTCCATAATTTGTCCAATCGTTCAATTCACGATTCAGATAGGTTGTTAAAGTATCAGGGATATTATTTTTGAACAAGGAGCTTTGATTTTCTTCAGATTGTGTAAAATGCCTTTTATTTCCTGTAAGAAGTATCCCCGCAACGGTTTTTTTATTAAACTGATAATCCAGTCCCATCCTTGCATTCCACATAGTTGTTGTGTCAGTCCGATCTGTATTAAAGTACTTGTCAAAAACATTTCCGTCATTCCGTATCTCACTGTAACCGTTGACCCCAAAAGGACCTTTTTTACGAGAATACGAAGCATCACCATAAATATTTATTTTGTCTTTGCGATGATTGAAATTAATACCTGCAGCGCTTAACAATCCTTTGCCATAGCCCATGGTTAAGTTATAGGATCCATTCGTGCCAATATTATTATTTTCTTTTAATACGATATTGATGTAGCCTGCATTTCCGGCCGCATCAAAGCTGGCAGGCGGCGTGGTTATAAGCTCTATTTTTTCTATATTGGCTGAACTCATGCCCGACAACATTTCTACTACAGCGCTTACCGGGAGATGGCTCATCTTCCCGTTAATCATCAACACCACGCCATCTTTACCATTCATGGACATGAGGTTATTCTGATGGTCTATAATCACTCCAGGAGACCGTTCTAAAATTTCAAGCGCTGTACTTCCTGATGAAGTAATGCTGTTTTCAACATTAATAATAAGCCGGTCAATTTTTTGTTCCAACAACGGTTTCTTTGCCGCTACCTTCACTTCATCTAATTGCTGTGTCTTTTGGTAAAGATGAATTGTACCTATATTTTTATTGTTTCCCCCGGAGATAAAAAATACTTCTGACGAGTATGGACTAAGACCAGTAAAGCTTGACTTTATAAAATAGTTTCCTGTTTGAATATTCTTAAATAAAAAATATCCGTTTGCGTCTGTAAGCATGCCTTTTACCAACCCGGAATCGGTAGCCCGCAAGAGAAGCACGTTTACGTTATCAAGCTTTCTATCAAGGCTGTCTTGTATGGTTCCTGAAATAGTAGACTGCGTCTGAGCTTCAGAACAGATAAAAAGCAATGCAAATAGGAATAATATTTTCATGATTAAATTTTTTGTTTTGAAACAACTAATTTTTCATAGAAAAACTGGCTCAAATGAAAACAGTCGAATGATTAAAACACCAGGTATTGCGATTGGTGAAATACTTACAGAGCTGAACTGTATTCTAAAAAGAAACAGAATAACCTTATAAATTTATTAAAAGAAGTGGGATTTGTCAGCCACTAATGAGTACGCGGCGGAATTGACTGTGTAGTTAGAGGAATTATAAACTATATTGGTAAAATAATGGCCAACATAGATGACTAATTTTTTTTAAAATCTAGAAAATTAGAACCTTCAATCCTTTTTTTACTCTTGGTTTCGCGGAAGTCCACGTCAAAATAGTAAAACAAAAAAAACAGGGCATGAAGGCTTTCCTATCAATATAATTGTGTGCTTATTTTTATCTAACTTTTTCATCAAATATATTTTTCTGTCTGCTTATATTAAAGCAAACTACCGGATGAATTCAAATATTTGGAAATCGAACCGGATAAAATATTATTCAGGAATCTGCTTCAGCGGGGCAAGAAGTTTTTCATAATAGAACGAGCCATCATCATTTATATCGATTGAGTCTTTAAAAATCTTTGATACATCATCAGTGCCCGATTGTCCAAAAGGGTGTTTGAATAAATGAAAAGTAAATTCGGTTTTATTTGCCTGCCCGGAAATATTAATAATCAGGGGAAACAGGTAATGAACAGTGTCTCCCGCTTTTACTAATTATTGAGCTTCGCCTTCAGAGGAAAAAATAACTTTAGCGTTTGGTGCTTTGGTTTCTCTGCGAAACGCTGAGATTTTTTTATAAGTTTTGTCAATTAAAAGAAGCCCTAAACTCCAGGGGTGAAGAATTGGTTTTTGCTTTGAATAATTTACTGAACGACTGCGAATGTTCAAACCCCAGTTCGTAAGCAATTTCGCTCACTGATAAATTTGTTGTTGATAATTTCTCCTTTGCTTTTTCAATCAATTTATTGTGAATGTGCTGTTGTGTGGTCTGACCGGTTAATACTTTGAGTAACGAACTTAAATAGTTTGGCGAAACGTTTAATGTTTCTGAAATAGATTGTACTGAGGGCAGTCCTTTTGAGATTAATTCATCGTTATTAAAATAATCATTAAGGATTTTTTCCAGGCTATCCAATATTTGATGATTGCTTATTTTTCTTGTAATGAATTGACGCTCATAAAATCTTTCAGAATAAGTGAGCAATAATTCTAATTGTGCGATAATAACGCTCTGGCTGAATTTGTCAATATTAGAATGATACTCTTTTTCTATATTTTGGATAATATTGTTCATAACAGCTTCTTCTTTTTCCGAAAGGAATAACGCCTCGTGAACCGAATAGTCAAAATATTCATATCGTTTTATGTTTTTGGCCAGGCTTGTATTCCATAAAAAATCCGGATGAAAAAGCAACATCCATCCAGACTTTTTTTCAGAATCATTTTTACCATGCTCAATGCCGAACACCTGGTTGGGAGCTACAAAAAACATAGTGCCTTCATCAAAATCATATTCCTGTTGCCCGTATTTAAATTTGGCATCACAATTTCTTTTCAACGCAATGAAATAAAATTCATAGATGAAATTGGTGGGCTCCTCGTCGCTAAAGCCTTTAACGTCCTCAACATTTATCACGCTGATTAATGGATGTTCGGGCATTGGTAATCCCCTGAGGCGGTGAAACTCAGTGATTGTTTTAATTCTGTATGGTTGTTTGTTTGCCATATTTTGTATTATTTATTATTCAAGAAATTTCATATCCTCTTCACTCAATTTTATTTCAGTCGCCTTTAAATTTTCTTCAAAATGTTTCAGCGATGAAGTTCCGGGGATTGGTAATATCCACGGAGAGCGATGCAGCAGCCAGGCTAAATTTATTTGCGCATCTGTAGCGTTGTGTTTTTTTGCGATGATTGAAATTCTTTCATCCTTTTGCGGCATTGACTGGAACAAAGAGAAGTAAGGAATCAGCGGTATTTTATTTTCCTCGCAGATGGCCAACACTTCTTCGCCGCCCCTGTTTTCTCCTCCATGTGCAAATTGTTTTGAGATGCGTTGCGCATGGCCAAACATATTTTCTACGGTGGCAATATTGCCCATGGCCATAGCAGCTTTCAATTCATCAGGACTCACATTACTTACACCTACATGCAATATTTTTCCTTCTTTCTGCATCTCAAACATAGCATCCATCGACTCTTTGAAAGGCACACCGCCTTCGGCTATTATCCTGAAATGAACCAATGTTATTTGCTCTCTTTTCAGCGTACGTAAATTATTTTCGATGCTGCTGCGTAAATTCTCAGGACGATTAAAAGATATCCAGCTTTTATCGGGTTTTCTCGCACCGCCCACTTTGGTACAAATCACCAAATCATCGGAGTAGGGATATAAGGCTTCTACTATCAAACGGTTGGTTACATCTTCACCATAATAATCGGCCGTGTCTATAAAATTGATACCGCTTTTGATGCATTGTTTTAATATCTGCAATGCTTCGGGACGGTTGGCAGGTTCGCCCCAAATGCCTGGACCTGTAAGACGCATGGTTCCGTATCCAAAACGTTTTACTGTCAATGGATGATTACTGTTTTCTGCAATTGTTATTTCTTGTGTTATCATGATATTATTTTTTTAAAAGATTGATTTAGTTACCAATCTATTTTCTTTAAATTTTTTTCCTGTTGGCTTTTCATTGCCCCACGTTAGCAATTAGTCGCTCCCAATTAGAATGAGCAAACTTGTTTTTATCATCTTCACTTAATGGCGCTTGTTCCAAAAAATTTCTTGCGTCTCTACCCGGACGATATTGATATGGATAATCGGCAGAAAAAAGAATTCTGTCAGTTCCAATAATTTCGACAGAACGTTGCAGGTATGAGTTATTGAACATTCCGCTCGAAGTAACGTACAAATTTTGACGCACATAATCTATGAAAGGCCTGTCCAATTTTGCCATTCTATTTAGCGACGCTAATCTTTCCAAATAAAAAAGAATTACTTCTCCCCAATGCCCGAGAATAATTTGAAGATTAGGGAAACGGTCAAAAACTTTTGCTAAAACCAATCGCACAAATTGTATTCCAGCTTCATAATGCCAGCCAAGCCCAAAAGTGGAAAATGCCAGGTCGGTTAGTTCATCAAACCCCGAATAATAAATATCTCTTATGGCTTTCTGCGGAATTTGCGGATGAATGAACAGGGGCACATTTAGTTCTTCAGCGCATTCAAATATTGACCAAAAATCTTTATGGTCCAGGTTTTTTTCACCGGTTCGCCCACATAGCATGGCTCCTTTCAATCCAAGATTTTTTACTGAACGTTCTAATTCTCTTGCCGCTTCTTTCGGAGAAGGCGTTGGAAGCGCCGCCAATCCCTGGAATCTTTTAGGATTGTTATCCACTGCAGATGCTACAAAGTCATTGGTCTGCTGAGCAAGAATGACACTCTCACTTCCTAAATTGTGAAGTCCCGGGCTAGTCAAAGAAAGAACTTCTACGTCAATTCCTGATTCATCCATCAGCCTAATCCGATTGCTTCCAATATCCTCCAGGCGGTCTTCAATTGCACCGAGATGAAGTTTAAGGGTAGGGTCATCTTGCATAGAATTTTCCCACGCAGTTCTGACCTCGCTGGTAAGAAAATGTTCTTCTATTGCTATTAATTTCATTTATTTTATTTATTAAAACATTAAGAATAATCAGCCTGTCTTTCAAATTCTACCAACATCCTTAAATTAAATTGGTTGCGTCTTTTAAGCACCTAATTACAAACACAATCGAATAGAACTTCCGTAAAAATCAACCATTATTTTTCCACTATCGATTTGTTTCTTTTAATCAATTATTCTAAATCTATCTCAAAAAAGCACACTTCTGCATTGTGATAATGTGATGGTAATTCAGATGTGTTTTTTAATTTTTTCATTCCCAAATAATTAAAGCCACAATTTTTATAGTGATTAATCAATCTCACATTTTCTCCACACGTATCCATCCTGATGAATTGTATATTTTGTTTGCTGGCAAATTTTTTAGACCAATCAACAATTGTCTTTACAAAATTGTTCCCCCTAAATTCTGGATTTGTGGCAATCCGATGAATATAGATAGATGCATCATTCTCACTTGCCTCCCATATTTGCGCATCATTATAAGTTATCGCCCAGACGCAGGCTATTTTATTTTCAATTAATAATTTAAATTGACGATTTTGAACCACTTCAGTAGTTATTAATTCCTGGTCAAATTCGGGCCATTGGTTTCCAGGAAATTTTATTTTTTGAAAATCGGTAGCGAGTTTATACAGCCTGAAGATTTCCGGAATATCTTTTAAATTACTGTTAGTTATTATCATAATTAATTCAATTTAGGATAATTCGAAATTAGGAAAATAATCGCCCGCACTATTTTTTACCAATCTACTTCACCTGCTTCACTGAAAAATTTTCCGGTTGGCCCATCCTTATCAAGAGTAGCATATTTTACAATTATTTTGGCAGCATGTTCTACCGTTTGTGTTCCTTTAAAATTATTTAGATTGGTGGCAGTGTAACCCGGCGTAACACTGTTGATTTTGAAACCTTGCCTACCGGCAGGCAGATTGGTATTTCTAAATTCTTTTGCCAGCATTACGGTAAAAGCATTCAGCGCCGTCTTTGAACAACTATAAGCATCATAAATTTCGAAATTTGAGTTTTGTGTATTGCTATGAATTGTTAACGAACCTAACCCGCTTGAAACATTTACAATTACAGGCTCTTTCGATTTTTTTAAAAGAGGAATAAATTCTTGTGTAGTTTGCACGGCTCCAAAAAAATTAGTGTCGAAAACTTTCCGTAAATCTTCAATTTTGATAGAAGATATATTTTGAGGTTGACCCCCGGAAATTCCTGCATTATTTATCAAAACATCCAGTGCATCTGTTTTAGATTCCAGCTCTTTTCGTGCTGATTTTATTGAATCAGTATCAGAAACATCAAGTTCTACTAATTCTATATTTGAAATTCCTGAATCTTTCAGAATTTTTATAGCGTCTATGCCTTTTACTTTATCTCTGCTACCCAGATAAACAAAGTAACCTGATTGTGCTAATTGTTTGGCGGTTTCAAAACCGATTCCTTTGTTAGCTCCTGTTATTAATACTGTTTTCATTAATCAATTTTTTGTTTCTTATTTACTGTTAAATACAACTGCAAATTCCTTTGCAAACTCTTTCAGTTTCACTTTTCCTAAAGTGGGTTTATGTTGATTGTAATCTTCATACAATATATCGCTACGCCTGCCCGCATTCATTTCGACCAAACCTTTTGCAATCTCCGGATTCATTCCTGCTGCTTTCATTCCTGTTAGCATTTGTTCGTCAGGGATTTCCAGCCATTTTAAATCAGGCTTGCCAATCGTTTCTCCCAAAATTTGGGCCACTTCATTTGGAGAAACTTCATCACTAGCTATGTATCGTATTTCTCTGCCATTAAAAGATTTTTCCATTTCTTCGGCTATCACAGTAGCAATATCCAAAGGCGAAACCCAGGGTTCTTTTTTATCACCTCCATAATTTTGTACAATGGCATTTTGTGATTTTATGGTTGGGATATAGGCAAACATATTCGTGTAAAAACCGACCGGCCGCATAAATTTAATAGAAACGTCCTCTGGCAGTTGTTTCATAATATTTTCTACATCGTAACCATATGCTAAAATTCCATTCCCCTTATCCGTATGTGCGCCAATAGTGCTGAGCTGCACTACTCGTTTCACCTCCGACTGCTGAATTGCTTTAGCATAATTATTGGCAATTTTGCGATAATAAATCCTTAAGTCAAGGTCGGGATTGAAGTAACCGTTAGGTGGTATCATACAATACAAGATATCTGCTGTCTTAAAAGTAGCTGCAAGAAAGTCAACATCTTCAATAGAGCCGATTGCAGCCGTAGCGCCTAAAGCTTCAATTTCATTTTGTCTTTCCGTATTACTGCTAACGACAGTAACGGAGTGTCCTTTTTGAACTAAAATTTGTGTGAGTGGTTTGCTGATATTCCCTAACGAGCCTGTGAGTACTATTTTCATTTTTTGTTTTTTTTGTTACTGCAAAAATCTGTACAACTAAGGAAACAGATGTATCCAAATCTATGTTTGTTGTAGCCAAAATGGGGTAATTAAATCTAAGTCAATTAGTATTTTATTGATTAGCAAATTGCCAATCTAATGCCTCAATATTTTACTTTTGCATCAATCATCCATTGCATGTGGTACCAGTTTCTCAATATTTTTTTCTTTGTATTTCACACCGCATTTACGCTATTCAATATGGTTGGATGGATTTTCAGAAGTACCCGGAAATGGCACCTGGTAACGCTTTCGCTAACCGCTTTTTCCTGGTTTGTTTTGGGTATCTGGTATGGATGGGGATATTGTTTTTGCACACAATGGCATTGGGAGGTACGGCAAAAACTTGGTTATGTAGACCACTCAAATTCGTACATTCAGTTCCTGGTACTTAAATTAACGGGAATTGATTTTCCGATTCGACTGGTCGATGATGTAACGCTAATAGTTTTCATAACCTGTTTTGCATTGAGTATCTGGTTAAACATAAAAGACTTTCGTGCAAAAGGAAAAGATGATTGAAGTGGCATTTTGTAAATGCGGCAACTGTCCTTGTGTTGGTGCTTAATAAATTTGCTCATCGTAAAGCAAAGTATCTTTTTGAACTTTTTCTTTGTTCACTAAAAAAGGATTGCGCCATGCTGCAAAAGCGGACAGCAAGCCCATGATTATTAATAGTGACAGACCCTTTGAAAGACTTGCTTTTTCAGAGATAAACCCAATCACTGAAGGACCGGCAAGGAAACCAATCAAGCCGCCGGTAGTAACCATCGCATACCCTTCCACTGTGCTCAAACTCGGTATGTTGGCAGACGCCCTGAACAAGACCGGCACAATGCAGCAACATCCCAAGCCAACCATAACGTAACCTATTATCGCCATAATTACTCCGGGCGAAGTTACTACCACCAGGAAACCCAATGCGGCCAGTAATGCTCCGGATACTACCACGTTCTTGCTTCCTGTTTTTTTGATAAGCCAGTCACCATTGAATCTGCCCAACGTCATCGCGACGGAAAATCCTGCGTAACCCAGGCTCATCAATGCTTTGGGTGCAAATAGTATTTCTTTGAAATAAATAGCGCTCCAATCGGCCACGCATCCTTCGGCCATAAAACTTACCATGCAAATGAATGAAATACCTAAAATAGAGGAAGAAGGTAATTTGAAAGCAGAACGCGAATGAATGATATCCGTGTTTGCGAGCAGGTGCTTTCTATTGGAAAAAATTATGGTGACAAGAACTGCAGCAACAATCACAATTTGCCACCGCGATGGCACATGCACCAAAAATAATAAAGCGGCAATTCCGGCGCTTACCGCACCACCGAGGCTGTACATTCCATGGCAAGTACTCAGGAAAAACTTGTTGTACTTCTTTTCCATCAGGTTTACCGTGGCGTTGGCGGATACGCCGTTCAAAAAACTAACGCAGCCGAGGCAATACAGGCATGCCCAGAACATAACCCGGTTCACACAATTAATTTGCAACACCATGATGCCGCAAATAATTATATAACCTGTACTCATCCATCGACCCACTGAAATTTTGCTGAAAACCCTTGTAGAAAGAGCCATTCCGCTAATAGCGCCGAGCGGCGATAACAATAATGATAGTCCAAGACTGCCATCGGAAAAGCCCAGTCGCTCTTTAATTCCAGGTATGGAGGCCACCCAGATACCAAATAGAAGACTTGAAGTGGAAAATAAAAAGCCGACCGCGAAAACCGGTTTGTTCCTGATAAAAGAATAAAAATTCCTGATCATGTTTCGGGAAAAATAGAGAATGCGAACTTACAAAAA
>Ga0134126_10014025_pt1 | contig 10115 bp, 11 predicted proteins | sample KB31752_FD_96881 | JGI IMG/M metagenome (GOLD analysis project Ga0134126, IMG submission 96881) | Terrestrial soil microbial communities with excess Nitrogen fertilizer from Kellogg Biological Station, Michigan, USA - KB3-175-2 | ecosystem: Environmental > Terrestrial > Soil > Unclassified ...
AGGAGCCGCGCCATCGCACGCTCAAGGGCGGCAGCATCGCCTTCAATAGCGATGGCGGTATTTCCTGCTTGATCCGGAATTTGTCGTCGATCGGGGCTTGCCTCGAGGTTGCGAGTCCGCTCGGCGTTCCGAACGATTTCGTGCTGGAGATCGAAAGCTCGCACCTGAAGCAGCCTTGTCACGTCATTTGGCGCACCGGCACTCGTCTGGGCGTGGCGTTTAGCGGCTAACGGATGCGAGCCGGCGAATTGTGTCGCGGCGGCAACAATTCACGTCGAAGGTTCGATTATGCACCGGAAGGGCGCGAATTCGATCATGGCGGCCCTTGCCGTCGGCGCGCGATTTGATCAGCATTTTCAGGCAGCGTTGGCTTACGCGGTGAAGCGTACCGGGGGGTGCCAATGAGGTGCATGGCCTAAGAGGGGCAATGCGGGCCGGCGCTGCACTTCCAGCCCTTTAGGCCTTAAAGGGCGCCGTTGAAGACGCCACCGTCGATCAGCAAATTCTGCCCGGTGATGTAGCCGGCTTGCGTCGAGCATAGGAACGCGCAAGCGGCGCCGAACTCGTCCGGGTCACCGAAACGGCGTGCCGGGATCGATGCGATGCGCGCCTTGGCAGCCTCGTCCTCGCTTGTCCCGATCTTCTGCGCGTTCGACTTGATGTTCGATCGCAGCCGGTCCGTATCGAATGCGCCCGGGAGGATGTTGTTGATGGTGACGTTGCTGGCCGCGACGCTGCGGGCGACCCCGGCGAGAAAAGCGGTCAGCCCCGCGCGCGCGCCGGACGAAAGATCGAGGCCGGCGAGCGGCATCTTCACCGAACCCGATGTGATGTTGACGATGCGGCCGAACTTGCGTTCCACCATCGAGTCGATGACCTTCTGAATCAGTTCGACGGCCACCACCATGTTGGCGATCACGCCGTCGATCATGTCTGCTCGACTCAATTGGCGGAAATCGCGAAACGGCGGACCGGCATTATTGTTGACGAGAATGTCGGGGTTAGGACAGGCGGCCAGCAGTGCCTTTTGACCTTCCGGTGTCGAAACGTCGGCAACCACCGGGATCACCTTGACCCCGGCGACACCGGCCAGTTCCGCGGCGGTGGCTTCCAGCTTCTTCGCGTCACGTCCGTTGATCACCACTTCGCAGCCGGCCCCGGCCAAGGCGCGCGCGCAGGCTTTGCCGAGGCCGCGGCTCGAAGCGCAGACGATGGCCTTTCGGCCAGCGATTCCGAGATTCATGGCGCCCTCATTGGATAGATTATGGGTTCTCGGCAAGTGTCAGCGGCCCCGGCCCGAGCGTCAAGAGAGCGTGTCGCCAGACTGTAGCAATTGATTGCTATCTCACGGCCGTTGCAGCGCGTATCGCAAGATACGAACATGTTTCCCGATCCCAATAAGCAGGTGATGGAAAGGGCCTATGCGCGCTGGGTGCCGGTCTACGACACCCTGTGCGGGCCGGTTTTTGTCAACGGCCGGCGTGCCGCCGCGCAAGCCGCGCGCGCGGTGGGAGGCTGTATTCTGGAAATCGGGGTGGGCACGGGCCTGTCGTTCGGCGACTACAATGCCAGCACGGAGATTACCGGCATCGACATCTCCGAACCAATGGTCGCGCGGGGGCGCGCGCGGCTTTCGAGCGGTCGCTATCTTACGTCAAGGAATTGACCGTGATGGACGCGGCGGCGTTGACGTTTCCGGATGGGACTTTCGATTGCGTCGTCGGCCAGTTCGTCATCACTTTGGTCGAGAATCCCGAACGGTCGCCACGCGATTTGATCGGCGCTACGGCGGTGGGTTGCCTCGATGAGGATTTGCGCAACGCGTGTCTTGCAGCGCTCGCTTGTGAGCGTGCGGCGTGTCGCGAGTTTGCAATCGGGATGAGCTGGGAACGAAGCGCGCGGGCGTTCGTTGAACACGTCACGACTGCGGCGGCCGCGCGCCAGTTGGCCGCGTAAATCGACCTTTCGCAGAGGATGACAGCGGAAGCGACAACGGCTAGCCTCGACTATTATGGGCTCTATTGATACCCGCACCCTGCCGACCGCCGCCGACATCGAGGCGGCTGCGCGGCGACTTCAAGGCGTGGCGGTGCGCACGCCGCTGATCAATGCGCCGGTGTTGGACAAGCGCTTGCGTGCGCGCGTGTTTCTCAAGGCCGAGACCTTGCAGCGCACCGGATCGTTCAAATTCCGCGGCGCCTACAACAAGATTTCCGCGATCCCCGAGGAGCGCCGTGCCGCCGGCGTGGTGGCCTATTCGTCGGGCAACCACGCGCAAGGCGTGGCCGCGGCCGCGGCGCTGTTGGGCCTACGCGCCACCATTGTCATGCCCTCCGACGCGCCGCGCGCCAAGCGCGAGCGAACGCTGGCGCTCGGCGCCGAAGTCGTGCCTTACGACCGCGACAAGGAGGACCGCGCCGCCATTGCCCACGCCATCGTGCGCGAGCGCGGCGCGACGCTGGTGCCGCCTTACGACGATCCGCTCATCATCGCCGGGCAGGGGACGATCGGCGCCGAGATCGCCGCCGATCTCGCCGCGCTCGGTCTTGCGCCTGACATCGTGGTGGTGGGGGCGTCCGGCGGCGGGCTTGCCGCCGGCATCGCGCTCGGCGTGAAGGCGCGTGTACCGTCGGCACAGTTCTACACCGTGGAGCCTGAAGGATTTGACGATACCTTGCGCTCGTTCGAGAGCGGACGCCGCGAGACCAATCCGCGCATGAGCGGCACCATCTGCGACGCCTTGATGAGCAATACCCCCGGCGAGCTGACATTTCCGATCACCAAGAGCTTGATCGGCCACGGCCTGATCGCAAGCGATGCGGAGGTTGCTTTCGCGGTGCGCTATGCTTTCGAGGAATTGAAGCTGGTGGTGGAGCCGGGCGGGGCTATCGGCCTTGCCGCGCTGCTTGCCGGAAAACCGGACGTGGAGGGCAAAGTCGTCGTCGGCGTTCTTTCCGGCGGCAATGTGGATGCGGAATTGTTCGCGAAGCTGATTGCGGGCTAGGTCACGCGCGCTTCCGGTAACGGCCGGCCTAAGTTTTCACGTGAACATCGCGAGCCGCTCGTCCTCGCTTAGCGCCATGAGCGCAGCCAGCGGATCGTTGACCGGAGCGGGCGTCGACAGCGAGGTTACCGGTTCTGCCGGCGTCTGTGGCGGAGCCGACTGTGCTTGCGCGCGCATCAAGGCTTCGAGCCGCGCAATGGCCGCGAGCAGCAGGTCCGTATCGGCACGGCGGGCGCGCCGGGCAAATTCGTCCAGGAATGCGCGACCGCGCGCGTTTTGCGACAGCGCCGAAACAAGCGCCTCGTAGTCACGCTCGGTGGCGGGGTCGGCCGGCTCGACCGCCGGCGCTGTGCTGTCTTTCGTCATGGGCAATCGGCACCAAGCAGTTTATCAATCATGCCGCTTGATTCGGCCAGCCGGTCACCCGAAAACACCCGACTGCGAGCATGATCCCGTTCGGCTTCGCCACACGGCTGGCGGCGTTCTACGCCGCGATGTTCGTGCTCAGCGGCGTGCAACTGCCGTTTTTCCCGGTTTGGCTGAAAGCCAAGGGCCTTGATGCCGGCATGATAGGCCTACTGCTGGCGATGCCGATGGTGGTGCGGGTATTTGCCATCCCCTTTGCGGCGCTCGAGGCGGATCGGCGCGACGCTCTGCGGACGGCCATCGTGGCGGCAAGCCTGGCGAGCGTTGCCGGATTCGTGCTGTTGGGTATTTCCGAGGGCGCGGTCGCAATCTTTGCCGCCAATCTCGCCGTCTCGCTGTGCTTCACGCCCATCATGCCGCTGACGGAAGCCTACGCGCTCAAAGGCCTTACCGCGCGCGGCCGTGTCTATGGCCCGGTGCGGCTATGGGGATCGGCCGCCTTCATCGTCGGCACCTTCGCCGCCGGCTTTGCCGCCGACGTGCTGCCGGCCCGCCATCTGATCTGGCTGATCGTGGCCGCCAGCGTGCTGACCGCGGCGGCCGCTTTGTCGCTGTCGCCGCTCGCGACCGGTATTCCGGACAGGCCTGGGCCATCGGCGCCGCGCGAAAGCCTGCTGCGTAATTCCACCGTCCTCGCAGTGATTACAGGCGCGAGCCTGATCCAGGCCAGTCATGCCGTCTATTATGGCTTCTCGGCCTTGGCTTGGCGGGCTCAAGGCCTCGATGGCGCGACGGTCAGCGCGCTTTGGGCGATCGGCGTGCTGGCCGAGATCGTGCTGTTTGCATTGCACGGCCGGCTGCCCGGCTTCGTCACTCCGATTGGGTTGATGCTGGTCGGCGCCTGTGCCGGGGCGGTGCGGTGGACCGGCATGGCCCTCGACCCGCCGCTCGCGCTATTGCCCTTCCTGCAAGTGCTGCACGCCTGCTCTTTCGGCGCCACCCATCTCGGGGCGCTCACGTATGTGGCGCGCAATGCGCCGCCCGGCCAGGCGGCAACCGGCCAAGCCTACCTCGCCATGGCGCTAGGCATCGGCATGGCGGGCGCGATCGCGCTCTCGGGCTGGCTCTATGGAAGCTTTGGCACCGCCGCTTATGCGGCGATGGCGTTAGCGGCGATAGCCGGAGGCGTTTGCTGCGTCATAGCGCAGATGCTGCGCCCGGTAATGGCGGCGTGAGCGCGCTTGCAGCTGATTCGTGCTGCGCTCGCAGCTTGGCACGAACGCGTATAGTGCGGGCCCCTGCAAAAAGATCATTCTGCGCGACAGTCCGCCGTGACGGGAAATCCAATGCCGCAGCGAAACCGGATAACGGTCCCACAGGGCGCGCGTGCCCATGACGCTGGTCACCGGGCGGCCGTCACCATCAGGCATCCAGGCGGCATGGAAACCGAGCCGGGCGCGGCTGGTCGCGCATATCCGGTTGTGGGGAATAAGGCCGATCAGCAGTGTGCAGGCCGATAGACAGTTGCCATCGATCACCACACGCTCGCCGGAGGATCGCAGCGCGGCGTAGTTTTCCAGGTAACGTCCGATCTGGCCGCCACGGTCTTCGGAAATCCGGACCGTCGCCGACGCCGGCGTTATGCAGGCCGACGTTACGCAGGTAGCCACGATCGCCGCCGCAAGCACGGTCCATCCAATCCGCATTGGCCGCCCCCCTTTTCCCCGGGATATGATCTTTAAAAGCGATGATGACGCAAACTTTATTCCATGAAGCCCCTTGACGGAAAGGCTTGATTAACCAAAAAAAAGGACAAGCCATGAACAAAGCGAGGTATTTAAGGCACTTTGCTGCGCCGAGATTGCGGCGCGGCAGCGGCGCTCGGCTCCAATTGCGTCAACCCCAGAGTGCGGACCCGGGCGGCTCGACAAGGCTGCCACGATAGGTAAGGCCATGGGCCCTGTCTTTCGCTAGCAGTAGTGGCCCATCGAGATCGACATAACGGGCAGCTTGCGCGATCAGCATAGCCGGTGCCATCGCAAGCGAGGTCGCCACCATGCAGCCGGCCATGATGGCAAGGCCCTGCCGCTCGGCTTCACGCGACATGGCCAGCGCCTCGGTAAGGCCGCCAGCTTTATCGAGCTTAATATTCACGGCGTCATATTTGCCGGCGAGGGCCGTGAGGGAATTCCGGTCATGGACGCTTTCATCGGCGCACACCGGAACCGCATGGGCGATGGAGGCTAGAGCATCGTCACGAGCCTCGGGCAGGGGCTGTTCCACCAGCAGGACGCCGGCCTGGGCGCAGGCGGCGAGATTCGTCTCAAGGTCGCGCGCCTCCCAGCCTTCATTGGCATCGACAATCAGGGCGGCCTGCGGCGCGGCCGCGCGCACCGCAGCAATACGCGCGGCGTCTTTGCCGTCGCTGCCGCCGAGCTTGATCTTGAGCAGAGGCCGGCCGGCCGATTTCTCCGCCGCCGCGGCCATGGCCTCGGGACTTTCGAGCGAGATCGTGAAGGCCGTAATCAGCGGACGCGGGGCGGGAAGGCCGGCGATGGCATGGACCGGGCGGCCACTGCGCTTTGCCTCCAGATCCCAGAAGGCGCAGTCGAGCGCGTTGCGTGCGGCGCCCGCGGGCATGGCCTGCTGCAAGGCGGTGCGGCTAAGACCGGCCGCGAGTTGTGGCCGCAGCGCATCGAGAGCGGCATGGACGCTCTCGACGCTTTCGCCATAGCGAGCATAAGGCACGCATTCGCCGCGCCCCCGCGCATTTCCGTCGGAAAGCTCAACGACGACGACCACCGCCTCGGTCTTGGCGCCGCGGCTGATGGTGAAGGAGCCGGCAATCGGCCAGCGCTCGATTGCCAATGAGAGGAAGAGGGGGCTGTTGATATCCATGGCTGAATGCCGCGCGCATACCCTCGACAGGTTCCCTTGCGATGGTCAAGTATGGCCGGATTCTTCCACCCGCGCTTCGAGACGTGATCCGCGAGGTCCGACGCAAGGCTTGCCGTGAACGATACTTTGCTGGATGCAACCGTCGAAGGCGACCGGCTCAGGCTCGCCGGTAACGGTGCCTGGATATCGCAGAATGCGGGCCGGCTCGAATCGCAGGTCGATCGCGTTACTCGCCGCTACAAGGCGGTGAAGCATGTCGAGATCGACATGGGCCAGATCGAGCGCCTCGACACATTCGGCGCCTGGCTGCTCGAGCGGCTGTTGCGCGCCTTCACCGCGCGCGGCGCGCAGACGCAGGTGAGAGAGCTGCGGGATGACTACCGCGCGCTCATGGACGAACTGCATGCAATCAAACCGCTCGACCTGCACCGGAAGCACAGCGGCGGACTCATTGAGGCGCTGGCCGCGGTTGGGAAAAGCGTCACGACGGTCGGCGCTAGGTTCATCGGCATTGTCAACATGCTTGGCGCCCTGGTGGTCGCGCTGCTGCACGTCCTGGTTAATCCGCGCCGCTTTCGCTTCACCTCGATGGTGCACCAGCTCGACAATGTCGGCTGGCGTGCGGTGCCAATCATTCTGCTGATTACGTTTTTGATAGGTTGCATTATTGCCCAGCAGGGAATCTTCCACTTCCGCAAGTTCGGTGCCGACATCTACGTCGTCGACATGATCGGCATCCTGGTCTTGCGCGAGTTGGGCGTGCTCGTCGTCTGCATCATGGTGGCCGGGCGTTCGGGCAGCGCCTACACCGCCGAACTCGGCGCCATGAAAATGCGCGAGGAAATAGACGCGCTGCGCACGATGGGCTTCGATCCAATCGAGGTGCTGGTACTGCCGCGCATCATCGCGCTGATCATCGGCGTCCCAATCCTGACCTTCCTCGGCTCACTCGCCGCGCTTTACGGCGGCGGGCTGGTGGCTTGGCTCTATGGCGGCATCGATCCCGGCATTTTCCTGCAGCGATTGAAGGAAGCGATCTCGCCCGAGACCTTCGCGATCGGCATGATCAAGGCGCCCTTCATGGCGCTGGTGATCGGGGTGGTCGCCTGCGTCGAAGGCATGGCGGTGAAGGGCAGCGCCGAGTCCCTTGGGCTGCAAACGACGGCTTCCGTGGTGGAATCGATTTTCCTGGTGATCGTACTCGACGGGCTGTTCGCCATCTTTTTCGCCGCCATTGGGATCTGAGCGATGGCGAACGGGAACGGCAACGGCAACGCAAAAAACAAGGAAGTCATCATCGAGGCGCGCGGCGTTACCGTCGGATTCGGCAACCACCTGGTGCTCGACAAGCTCGATCTCGACGTCTATCGCGGTGAGATCCTCGGTTTCGTCGGCGGGTCGGGTGCCGGTAAGTCGGTGCTGATGCGCACGATCATCGGCCTATTGCCGCAGCGGGGAGGCATCATCAAGGTGCTCGGGGTCGATCTCACGAAGGCCGCGGATGAGGCGCGCCAAGCGGTGGAGCGCCGCTGGGGTGTATTGTTCCAGCAAGGCGCTCTGTTCTCATCACTGTCCGTGAAGGAGAACATTCAGTTCCCGGTTCGCGAATATCTGAAACTCTCGCAGCGGCTGCTCGACGAACTTGCCGTGGCGAAACTTGAAATGGTCGGGCTTGACGCTTCGGCTATGGACCAGTTTCCCTCCGAGCTCTCCGGCGGCATGACCAAACGTGTCGCTTTGGCCCGCGCCCTGGCGCTCGATCCTGACATCGTATTCCTGGATGAGCCGACGTCCGGACTGGATCCGATCGGCGCGGGCGATTTCGATACGCTGATCGCGACTTTGCAGCGCACTTTGGGGCTGACCGTTTTCATGGTAACGCACGACCTCGACAGCCTGCATACGGTCTGCGATCGGATCGCTGTCTTGGCCGATCACAAGGTGATCGCGGCAGGCACGATGGAAACGATGCTCGCCTCCGAGCACCCTTGGCTGCGGGCCTATTTCCATGGCAAGCGGTCGCGGGCCGTGATTAAGCCCGACAACGTGGCGCCGCCATGATTTGCGAACATCGTGCACGGGTTTGAATATCCGGGCGCGAAGGCCATCTTGAGCGAGTGAAACGAGGCCGCCGATGGAGACCAGAGCGAATTACGTGCTGATCGGGATGTTCACGCTGGCCGTGCTGGCCGGCGCTTTCGGCTTTGTCTTTTGGCTCCAGAACATCGGCGGTGCGGGCGAACCGGCCTATTTTCGGGTCGAATTCGATGGCTCGGTATCCGGCCTGCGTACCGGCGGCTCGGTATTATTCAACGGCATCAAGGTCGGCGAGGTAACCGGCCTTGCGCTTAATCCGCAGCGACCGCAGCAAGTGGTCGCCACGATCGCCGTCGGTAAATCGGTGGCCGTGCGGCCCGATACTCAGATCGCTCTGCAATTTCAGGGCCTCACGGGTATTGCGGCGTTGTCATTGACAGGCGGTAGCCCTGACAAGGCGCCGCTGGTGGGCTCGAAGGAGAACCCGCCGCTTCTGATCGCGCCGTCCGGCGCGACGCAGGACGTGACCGAGACCGCGCGAGCTGTGTTGCAACGGCTCGATAATCTGCTGAAGAATAACGAGCAATCGGTCCACGATACGCTGACCAATCTCGATAAGTTGTCGGCGACTCTGGCGGCCAATAGCAAGCGTTTCGATTCCGTCCTCGCCAACATCGACAAATTCACCGGCACGCTGGCAAGCAATTCCGACCGCATCGACAAGATCGCGCAGGGCCTCCAGGATCTGACCGGCGGTAAGGACGGAAAGGGCGGGGAGATCAACGAGGCGGCGAGATCGCTACGCGAGCTTGTGGACAACGTCGACAAGCGCACCGCCTCGATCGAGGCGGGCATTAACCGGCTGACGACAGCGGGGACACGGCAGATCGATTCTCTTGCGGCCGACGCCCATCGCACCTTGTCCGGGGTCGAGCGGGCGGTGAATGACCTCGACCGCAATCCCAGCCGGGTGCTCTTCGGCGGCAGCAGCTCGTCGCTGCCGGAGTACAATGGGCGTCGCTGAGGCGCCCTCGAGGTGGCGTGCGGCTGGTTTCGCGCCGGATACGGCACGATTGGAGGGTTTTCCGCAACTTTTCGACCATGCCGCGAGGAATTTGGCGAAAGGCGGCTGTCTTAAGGTCGGTGTCAGCCTAGAATAGATGCCGAGTCCGTTCGGGGTGGCGAAAAGGGGTGAACCGCGTGTTGCGGGAGGTGGGGCGTCGTTCCCCGGCGAGACTGTTGGCGTTGTCGGTGCTGGTAGCGTGCGCGCTAAGCGGCTGCTCGAGCATTGGCAGCCTTATCGCGACGAAGCCATCGCCCGCCTATGACCTAGTGGCTGCCCAGAATTTCCCGCGCCACGGTGGTCTCGGCGGTCCGATCAGCATCGCCGAGCCGACCGCCCTGTCCGCCCTGGACGGCGACCGTATTGTGGTGCGGCCAAGCCCCGACCAGGCTGCCGCACTCGCCGGCGCGCAATGGGCGGACCGCTTGCCCAAGCTGGTCCAGGCGCGCCTGCTTCAGTCCTTCGAGAACGCCAAGCTGATGCGGTGGGTGGGCCGGCCCGCCGACCGTATCGCCACCGACTTCACCTTGATCAGCAATCTCCGCGCCTTTGAAATTTCATTGGCCGACCACAGCGCCGAGGTCGAGATTGCCGTGAAGATCGTGAACGCGCACAGCGGCCACATCGTCGCCGCGCGCGTCTTCCGGGTGGAGACGCCGGCCAATTCGACCGCCGGCCCGGAAGTGGCCGCCGCCCTCAATGTGGCCTTTGCCAAGGCCGAGCGGGAAATCGTGATGTGGGTGACGC
>Ga0134126_10014026_pt1 | contig 10115 bp, 6 predicted proteins | sample KB31752_FD_96881 | JGI IMG/M metagenome (GOLD analysis project Ga0134126, IMG submission 96881) | Terrestrial soil microbial communities with excess Nitrogen fertilizer from Kellogg Biological Station, Michigan, USA - KB3-175-2 | ecosystem: Environmental > Terrestrial > Soil > Unclassified ...
AATGTTATCGTCCGGAGCTGACCGATGACATCCATTGACGAACAGCTTCTCGAAAACAGGATGACACAGATCGAACAGGCGTGCGCCTGGAGCCCGCGCGTCATCTCCAAGTTCGAAGCGCTGATCCGCTCCGGTGACGAGGTCAGCCTGTACCGCGCCAATCCGCTGGCGTTCGCCCGCGACCGCGGTGTGGCTGAACCGGAGTCGATCGATCTGTTCCTCCACGCCGCTCGTGCCGGGCTGGTCGACATGCATTGGGACATTCTCTGCCCCCATTCGGGCCTTGTGCTGGAAAGCTTTGGCAAGCTGCGTGCGCTCCGGAGCCATTTCGTCTGCGGGCTGTGCGATATCGACGGTGAGACCGACCTCGACGACTTCATCGAGGTTTCCTTCTCCGTCTCGCCGCAAGTCCGACGCCTCGCGTTACACGATGTCGACAACCTCTCGATCGAAGACCTGCACTGGAAGCTAAAATTCGCCAACAGCGGACGGCTGCCCGGCGGACAAACCCGGTTTGTCGACGTCCTGCGCAACCTCGTGGGCGGCATGACGTATCTGCCACCCGGCGTGACGACGATGCTACAGGTCGAGATTAAGCCCGGCGCTCTCTCGGGCGTCAACGTCCAGACGCAGGCCGGCTTCATGCTTCCAGTCGTGGACTCCCCCGCCGCCGTATCGACGCCCGAACGTCCAGTCATCGTTCGCATCACCTACGATGGGCAGCGTTTCACGCCCGCCGTTTCGGCCGTGCCGTCGGGGCCTGCAGTCTTCGAGATCAGCAACACCGGTCCCAAGCGCGGCTCGCTGCTCCTGATCAACTGGTCGCCTGAGATCGTGGCCCTGCCAGAGAAGCCGACGCTCGAATTCGACCCCTACGTCTCCGGCGGCATGCTGCTGACGCGGCAGACCTTCCGCAAGCTCTTCCGCTCCGAGCGGGTGGACGAACAGGAAGGACTCGGCATCCGGCAGGTGACGTTCCTGTTCACCGATCTCAAAGGCTCGACCGCGCTCTATGAGCGTCTCGGGGATCTCAATGCATATGCCCTGGTCAGGGAACATTTCGCCCTGCTCGACGCAGTCGCGCATTGGCATGCCGGCGCTATTGTGAAGACCATCGGCGACGCCGTCATGGCGGCGTTCTCTCGGCCGGTCGACGCCGTGGCGGCGGCGCTCCACATCTTGCAAGAAATTGGCCAATTCAACCGCGAGCACGGCCAGCCCGCCATCATTCTGAAGATGGGCGCCCACTGCGGGCCATCAATCGCCGTGACCCTCAACGAGAATCTCGACTATTTCGGCCAGACCGTGAACATAGCCGCGCGGGTGCAGTCGTTCGCCGATGCAGGCGAAATCTGTCTGACGGAAGCGCTCTACGCGGCGTCCGGCGTTCGCCAACTGCTGACGGGCCAGGATATCGAGGAGTTCGACGCGCCGCTGCGCGGCGTCGAGGGCAACGCGCGAGTCTATCGCGTCACTGTCCGATCGTAGCCTTCGGTTCGCCATCCACTTTGGGCCGTGAAGGTCAGCTCTTCGCCCGACTGCGAAGTACAGACGGGCTCTTGGTTGGTCGGCTTGTAGAGAGCAGACCGGAAGCGAGTGGTCGACGTCTCAACGGGCGCTCTTGGACCCGTGGCGGACATCATGTCGCAACTTCCCGAATTGCAGCGTGCTAGTTTAGCGCGGCATCCACAGGAGCCAAAGATGAGGCGGCGCGAGTTCATCACGCTAATCGGCGGTGCCGCAACGGCGTGGCCGCTCGCAGCGCGCGCGCAGCAGAAGCCCATGCCGGTGATCGGATATCTGAGCGCGAGGACGCCCGGGGACTCGGTCGAACTTCTCGCCGAGTTCCGCCGAGGCCTCGCCGAAACCGACTTCGTCGAGGGGCAGAACGTGGCGATCGAATACCGTTGGTTGGAAGGGCACAATGATCGGCTTCAAGAAATGGTCGCCGATTTGGTTCGGCGTCGGGTCGCGGTGATCGTCGTACCAAACAACACGGCTTCGGCACTTGCTGCCAAAGCGGCCACGCAGACAATTCCGATTGTCTTCAACATCGGAAGTGATCCGGTCGCGATGGGCCTCGTCGCAACCATCAGTCATCCTGGAAAGAACGCTACCGGCCTAACTATGCAGCAAACCGCCGTGACCGCCAAGCGCCTTGAGCTACTGCATGAACTAGTGCCGACAGCCAGCACCATCGCCATGCTCGTGAACCCAAATCGGCGATAGTGGACGAGATCATCGCAAATTGTGGCTGGTCGATCGCAGAAGACGACGCTTGGCCTGATGTAGGAGACGTGACCGGCGGCATGCCGTCCTCGTTCCGCTTCAGTTTGGCGAGAAGCGCACGCAGCGTCGCCTGCGCATCGCCGAGCAGCTAACTCAGCTCGGCGGGTCTGATCAGGCGATCGAGTTGGTATGGGGCATCGGACTATCCCGCTGGCTGAAAGACGGCACACTGGTAGATTTGCCCTTGCTGGAGCGCCTGGTCGAGATCGAGCTTGATGAGCGCGCGAGTGGACTCATCCGCATTCGCCCTCAGCAAGCGCGAGCGACGATCAATCTCCGGCCCTACGAGGAGCTGAAGCTCGAAGGGCTCGCCATTGCACTCGAAGCTGCGCGGCGCGCCATCTCGGTCGCTGAGGAGGATGACGGGGTTTCGCCATACCAGAAGGATAGCTTCGAGGCGGTTCTGCGCGGCTGCCAGACACGGCTCGATCCAGAGGGCGAGTATCTGCCTGACAGCAAGACGCTCGATCCGACAAGCGAAATTCCCAACGCGAAACCACACCTACTCGTATCGGACCGGTGGGTGATCTTTGCGCGCAAGCGGACCGAAAACTTCCTGCTTCGCGATATCGAAAACCTCAAGGACTCAGTCGAGAAATCGAAGGATAGCCTGCCGGGGCCGGCTCAGACGCTGGTCATGGGTCCGGACAAAGAAGCCAACGTTCCATGGGCGCCCCTTTCGAATTCCATGGGAGGTGACATCGGGAGCATCCCGGACGCCGCACCAGCGTCCCCTCTTGGCGACCTCTTCTTCCCCAAGCCGTTCAACAACGAGCAGGTCGAGATCGTGAGGCGCCTCGACCAAACCGATGGCGTGGTCGTGCAAGGACCGCCCGGTACCGGGAAAACGCACACCATTTCCAATATCATCTGTCACTATCTCGCGACTGGGCGCCGGGTCCTTGTCGTCTCCCACAGTGAGGCAGCGCTTTCGGTGTTGCGCGACAAGCTCCCGGACAAAGTCCGCGATCTCGCCATCAGCATCACCACTTCCGAGAAGGAGGGGTTGAAGCAACTCGAAGGCGCGGTTCGGCTTTTGCAATCGATTGTCCAAAGCTTGCGACCTGGGGAGCAGGCTCGCCTCATCCAGGACATCGAGCGTGCCATTCTGGGAATGCGGCAGCGCCTCGCCGCGATCGATAGCAAGATCGACGAAGCCGCTCGAGAACAGCTATCCGAGATCGAAGGTCGTGGAATTCGGCCGGCTGAACTCGCGAAAATCGCGATCGCGTCGCGCGCCACATGCGACTGGTTCACCGACCGTCCGTCCTGCTTCCTGACGGAATCAGGATTGACCGAAGAGGATATGGATCGACTGCGGAGAGCGCGGCTGACGCTCGGAAAGCGCATTGAACATTTGAACGCCAGCCTCCCGTCCGTCTCCGATCTTCCGACTGGGCAAGCTCTCGGCTCAATTCACAGCGATCTCGTCCGCGCCAGCGAGTTTGCTGCCCGGGCGTCAAGCGATTCCTCCATCGTGCTGAGGATTACGTCACCCGAGGCCGTGAACGCTGCCGAACGAGCAGCAGATGCAATTGATGCGCTTATTCAGGCCGCGAGGTATCTCGAACATTATCCGTGGCTCGTACCCTATGCGGGGGCAAGGAAGGACGCCAAGAATAGCGCGTTGAGGGCACCGCTTGAGATGTTTCTCGGTGAGGCAGAGGCGGTTCTCGCCGAGTATCAACAGTACGTCCAGCGGCCCGTATCAGTGCCCGAGAATGTATTATCGTCACAGGAATTTGCCTCGATTGTCGCCAAGCTTGCCGAGGGCCAACGGGTTTTCGGATTGTTCGCTTTCAAGGAGAAGAGCCTTCGATCAGCAATCGAGTCCGTGCGCATTCTTGCGCGCGCGCCACAGGACGCGGCCGAATGGGGCCATGTCCGCCAATACACGCATTGGCGACTGCGCGTAGCCGAACTTCAATCGCGCTGGGGTGCATTGGCCGGGGAGTTCGGCCTGAAGTCGGACAGCCCGCCGAGCTTGAGTGAGCTGGCCGATCTTGCAACCGCCCTCCGTGCGCTCCTCGTGTCGGTCCCGCAGGCCATTCAAGCGATGGATGAGTGCCTGCGCCACGTTTTGGTCGGTCATTTGGGACCACTCTGGCCCGACCCAACACGCATGGCGCAGGTGCGCGACACTTTGCGAAATGCTGCGGCAGCAACTCGGCTTTCGGCGGCCCGCAAAGAGATCCTGCGCGTGATCGGCTTGTTCTCCGATGCGGCCTGCAAGCTTGGGCCGATGGCGCGCGACTTTCTCACCGAAGCTGTTGGACGACGCGACCTTACTCCCGAGCGGATCGAGACGATGTGGAGCTCGGTTGTAGCCAACATCGATGATCTCGCAAGGCACCGCAGCCAGTTTGATGATGTGCGCGCATTGACCGAGCTTGTCACCAAGGCGGGTGCGCCTCGTTGGGGCGAACAACTTCGCACGGAGGCGGCGATCGACGGCAATGATCCCGCTATTCCGGCAGGTTGGGCCGAAGCGTGGGACTGGGCCGCTGCCGAACAACTTCTCAGCGGCATCGACCGGCGCGCCGAAATGAGAGCGCTGGCGCAAGAGCGCCTGGTACTGGACGTCGACGTCGCAAAGGAGTTTGAGCGCCTCGTCCGCGAGCGGACTTTTTATGCGCTCGCGCAATCCATGACTGGGCAGGTCCGAGCGGCGCTCATGATGTTCGCCACGGCGTTGCGAAGAATTGGCAGGGGTACCGGTGTCGGTGCGCAGCGCCACCGACGCGATGCGCAGCGGGCCATGGCATCCTGCTATGCGGGCGTGCCGTGCTGGATCATGCCGTCGTGGCGTGTGTCCGAGCAGCTCCCCGGCGAGCTGGGCACCTTTGATTTGGTGATCATGGATGAGGCTTCTCAGTCCGATATCCGGGAAGTGACCGCCCTACTTCGCGGGAAAAAGGCCTTGATCGTCGGCGACGACAAACAGGTGAGCCCCACGGCCGCATTTATCGAGAACGCCAAAATCGACCGTTTGGAAAGGACTTTCCTGACGAAGCAGCCGTTCAAGACGCTGCTGCTCCCGGGCTCATCGCTGTACGATCTGGCGAAGGTGATGTTCCCGGACAAGTTCATTATGCTTCGCGAGCATTTCCGCTGCGTCGAGCCGATCATCCGCTTCTCGACCCAGTTCTACACTGAGGACCTGATCCCGCTTCGTATTCCAACGGTCCATGAGCGACTCGATCCGCCGTTGGTTGATATCTACGTGCCGGACGGGCGCCGCACTGGTGACAAGATGAACCTCCGTGAAGCTGAAGTCATCGTGTCAGAGATAAAGCGCATTATCGACACGCCAGCCCTCGCGCGGATCGGCGGGGCTGAGGCTTGGCGCAGCATCGGAGTGATCTCGCTGATCGGCTCGAAACAGGCGGCACTGATTAACCGGATGTTGTTGGATTCAATTGGCGAAGAATTGATCTTGAGGCACCGCATCGCCTGCGGCGACAGTGCGACATTCCAAGGAAATGAACGCGATATCATGCTTCTCTCCATGGTGGCGGACCCAACGAGTAAGCAGGCCCAAACCGCAATGCACTTTGAGCAGCGATTCAATGTGGCATTGTCGCGTGCGCGCGACCAGCTCTACCTTGTCCGGTCGGTGCGCGAAGAAGAACTCAATCCGAACGATCTGAAAGCGAACGTCATCCGCCACTTCAAGGATCCGATGAAGGGTCGCGTAAGGCCGTCCGGTGATCTCGAAGCATTCTGCGACTCCGAGTTCGAGAAAGACGTTCTCCGCAAGCTCGTGCAACGGGGCTATCGTGTCATCCCCCAGGTAGGCGCGATGGGTTACAGGATCGATCTCGTGGTAGAGGGGCGCGGAGACGCACGCCTAGCGATCGAGTGCGATGGAGACAAGTACCACGGTCCCGAGCGCTGGGCGGATGATATGGCTCGCCAACGTGTGCTGGAGCGCGTCGGCTGGCGCTTCTGGCGCTGCTGGGCTTCGAGTTTCATCGTCGATCCGGATGGGTGCATGGCGGACCTATTCGCGAATCTCGATCGGCTGGGCATCGAACCGCAACACACCGATAGTGCCGACGAACGACATACCGAGCATCGCGTTGCGGCGACGAAGGGCTCGCGCCACCCTTCTGAGAAACCGGAAGCGAATGGCATGGCGCCGACGGCTGGAAGCGTCGAAAAGGCGACCCGATCCGGCATTCAAATCGGCGACCGCATCGTTGTTCGCTATCTGGATGTCATTCGGCCTGCAATATTGACCCCCTAAGCCGGGGGATCGGCGTCCAAAATTGACGAGCGAGGGGTCAAAGTTGAACGCCGATTGACAATCTGGACGATAACAAGACTTCGAGCTTCGTCCTAAGTGAGAGTCGAAGCGATCTCGTGAACGGAGTGCTGTCCGCTGCCAGTCCGCTTGGGTGCCAGCTCGTCGGCGCCAATGAAGAGGACGAAGTTGAGTTCGAAGCCGATGGCGTCACGCGCCGCGCGCTGGTCATGCGGGCAGAGCGGGGTGAGGCTGCTCTTTCCTAATCCAGAAGCTCCCTTCACCAGCCGGATGTGGTCGGCAGCGGCATTGACACAAAGGCCGCTGCAGCGCCTTAAGGACACCTATTCCGGCTGCGGGCACTCGGGACAGACGTCGCCGACGCCGTCCAAGACCTCTCCGATCACCGCGACGGCCTCGCGATCAGAAAGTCCAACTAGCGGATCCGCACACGCGATCTCCAAAGCTCGTTCGCGCGCATGGGGATCGGCGCGGTCCTGCATCCAGCCGTGCTCCTCGCATTCGCGGATCGCGCCGGCTTCATGGAGGACCGAGATGGCCCATCCCCGAGGCGACCCTGCTTCCAAGGTGTGGACTCTTATTGACGGCTCGACAGCTTTCGCAATTTCGCAGAGATGGCGATGATGGGTGAAGTAAACTATCTGGCCCCTGGCAGCCATTGCGGCAAGCAAGCGGAATGCTTCTTCCGCTCGGAAATCGTCGAACGTCTCCATGATGTCGTCGGCAAGGAAGGGCGCAGGAGCACGAGCCCGGGCGAACTCATGATAGCCGGCTACCCGCAGCGCCAAGTATAGCTGAAATCGAGTGCCTTTCGAGAGCTCGGAAGCGATCTTCGAGCCGCCGTCAAATCCCTTCGCGATCAGGAGTTCGCTTCCGTTCGACGGCTGGGTGACGAGCTCGGAGTAGGCGCCCCGACTGATCAGCGCGAATGCCTCCGACGCCCGCGCCATCATCGAACTTCGATGACGGTCGCGGTAGGCCCGCAGCGCCCTGTCAGCCGCCGCTGCCCCGAGCTTCAGCTTGAGATATTCTAACGCTTTGTCTTCTATCGTGAGCAATATCGTGCGCCGTTTCGAATCCATGATCGCGACGGCGGCGTCACCGCCGACGGCGGCTATCCTGTCCTCCGCCCTGTTTCGTGCGGCGAAGCGGTCGTGGCTCCGACTGTCCTCGTCCCGAAACCGTCCTTTCAGTTCGATCAGTTGGCTTCCAGCGAGCTTCGGTCGATCGCGTCGAGAATCCTTTCGGCATGCTCGATGGTTTCGACCTGTATTCCTCCGAGTATTTCGTCGCGCGATTGCATCAGACGCGTCTCAAGATCGGACCTGCGAGCGAGCGAGCGCAGACAGCTGTCGACTTCCGCCAAGGAGCTGACTCCGAAGAGGTTCATCATGAGGCTCGCTTGGCTCTGCACTTCCGCCGTCTCCTCCGCGAGCCAGCGAGCCTTGTCCTGCTCGGCCGTGAGCCGCGCTTCGATCTCTTGCCGACGATCGAGCGTCTTCGTTGCGGACACGACGCCGTCTACGACGGCTTGGCAAAGCCCGAGTGCGTCGAATGGTCTCGGAGAGAGCCCGATCAGCGCGGCCAGCGTATCGACCTCTGTCCGGAACTGGACCCGGTCCCGCTCCATCTTCGCGATACGGTCGGTCAACTCCGCCTTCTTCTCTTGCGCCTGGCCCAATTCCGCGACCGCTTCGAGCGTCTCTCGCACGACGACCGTCGTGGGAAGAACGTCGCAATTGCCGAGCCAGCACGCCGCGCAGGCCCGACGCCATTCCGCGCTCCATTCTTGCTCTGTCAGCCGCGCGTCGCCGAGCTTCTTTTCGCGGGACTTCAGGTCGCGGCGGCGATCCTCGATTGCCGCCCGCGAAGCCTTGGCGTCGACGGCGCGGTCGAGCGCCGCCTGGCCGGCTGCCAACATCGCAGGTACGTCGTCGTCCTGCGAGAGCGGGATGCCTGCCGAGCGCATCGCCCTGGCGACCGGCTCCCGCGAATTCGCCGCATCGATCTGCGCCTGCTCGAATTCCCTTTCGGCCGCCGTCAGTCTTCCGCGGGCTTCGATCGCCCGGTCACGTTTTTGGAGCCAAAGCCTCAGGCCGGCGATGCCGATGGTCTCGTCTAAACCGCCTCCAATTGCGCGAAGGGACCTCTCGATCTCCTCGGCGACTGCCGCACGTCTCCGAACGGCTTCCTGCAACAGTTGCCGGGTCAGCTCCAGGGCCGTCCTGAAGTCGGCGCGGTCCAGCAATGCACGGTTTAACTCCGCGACACTCGCGGTATGACCGAATCGCTGTTCTGTGATGAGATCGAGTTTCCGCATCGCAGTCTCGAAGGCGGCAGCCGTCGTTGCGTCCAGAGTCCCCTTGTGAACGGCCCAGGCGGTTTCACGAGCGGACCGGGCCTCGCCGGCTTCGTGGTCGCTGATGACGCCCGCGGCGGAGCCGAGCGCCTCTATCCTGGCATCGAGACGTCGCCCCTCGGCGCCGAGGCGATCGACCTCGCCTTGCTGCAGAGCGAGGTCGCGAGAGAGCTCCACTTCGGTCGATGCCCAACGCTCGAGTTGGTCTGGCGTCGGCACCGGTACCGCAAGGAGCGCATCCCCACCGCCGTTCCAGGGACGCAGTTCGATCAGGCGATCGTCGAACTCGTCGACGCGCTCTCGGCGGATGCGGTCGGCTGCACGCAGTCGCGCCGTGTCGTCGCTCTGGCGAGCAGTTCCGATAGCCGCGGCCAATGCGCGTGTCGTCGCCTCGTCCAGTCCGCCGTCGTCTTCTCCGATTTTCGCCTCGGCATCCGACAGAGCACCGCGAGCCTTTTCGACTTCGGCCTCGGCGCCAGCGAGAGCTGCTTCGACGCCAGATCGCTGCTCCATCAGGTCGCGGAGAGGTCCAGTGACGGCAGCCGGCAAGATGAGGCGTGAGGGATCCTGTTCCGAGCCGTGGTTGATGCGAGCCAGTATCAGCGCAATCGTCTGCTCGGCGACACCCAGACGGAGACGGCGATCCGGTAGGTCCTTTTCCGCCGTGACGTGTCGCGCGCGCAGGTCCGTCAGCAATTCGATGCGGCTTTGAAGGCCGCAAGCTTGGGTGTTCACGATGAGCCGTTCGAGCTCACCCTGCAAATCCGCGATAGTCTCGGCGACGATTTGTGCCTGCGTCGCCAGCCTCGTCTGCCGGGTCATCAGATCCGGGAGGTCATCCACCCAACCTGACGGCGCGTCGGGCAGCGCCGCAAGTGGTGCAAGCTCTGCGCGGAGACTGCGAAGCGTCTGGAGTCGCGGCAGGGCATTGAGAAACCGTTGTATCTCATCGATCCGGGCCTGCGTGCGGCCGCGTTGGGCAAGAGCCTCGTTGTAAGCGGCGGCGGCTTCATGGCGCTCGATGACAAGCCGTGAGTATTCGGACGCAAGCGTGTCGATCCGATCCCTTTCGCCCTTGAGGGCTGTCAGATCCTTCTTGAGGTCGGCAAGTATTCCTGATCGCTTTCCCGGCCGGAAGAACGCCTCCGCCTCCGCTTGTGCTGAGGCAAGCCGGTGACTCAGATCGGCGAGCCCAGCAGT
>Ga0134126_10014028_pt1 | contig 10114 bp, 6 predicted proteins | sample KB31752_FD_96881 | JGI IMG/M metagenome (GOLD analysis project Ga0134126, IMG submission 96881) | Terrestrial soil microbial communities with excess Nitrogen fertilizer from Kellogg Biological Station, Michigan, USA - KB3-175-2 | ecosystem: Environmental > Terrestrial > Soil > Unclassified ...
CAAAAGATTTGGCGGCGAGGTCTGCACGCGGAAAGGGAAGGTGTACAAGTTCGACGACCTGCACTGTTTGCTGGCATCTTTACAGGAAGACGCGCCGGCCCGCGAAGAGATCGGCACCATCTATCTCCTTGATTTTACCGGCCGCGGATGGATCGAGGCATCGAAGGCATACCTACTGAAATGCGCCGATCTGCATACCCCCATGGGCGGCGATATCGCGGCGTTTACCAGTACAGCGGATTTGCAACACAGTGAATTCAACGGTCAACAGCTCCTATGGAAAGATTTGTATCGATAATACTATCGCTGTCGCTGGCCTTCGGGGCAGCCGCCCGAACATTAACCGTCCGGCCGTACAGCTCGATGTCCTCCGTAGCCGGGGCAATCCGCAGCGCACTCGCGGGAGATACAGTGCTGGTGTACCCCGGCGTCTATTACGAAAAGGGGCTCATTGTCGACAAGCCGATTCTGCTCAAAGGCGTAAGCCATCCGGTGTTGGATGGCGAACACCGGTATGAGGTCGTGACGATAAAAAGCAACGGCGTGACGATGGAAGGATTTGTGATCCGGCATTCTGGCTATTCGGGCTGGAACGACCTCGCCGGTATCCGGCTGACGGCGGTAAAGCATGTGGTCATCCGGAACAATGAGCTCGACGATACTTTTTTCGGCCTGTACTGCCAGAATTCGGACAGCTGCGTACTGGCGAACAACATCCTCCACTCGCGCGCCGACAGCTCGGCGCAGCCGGGCAACGGCATCCATTGCTGGCATTGCACCGCGATGCAAATTCTGAACAATACCATCACCCGCCACCGCGACGGTATCTATTTCGAATTTGTGACGGGCTCCCTGATCCGTGGAAATAAAAGCTTTTACAACGTGCGTTACGGGTTGCATTTCATGTTCTCGCACAACGATCGCTATATGGCTAATATCTTCGATCACAACGAAGCCGGCGTTTCGGTGATGTTCTCCCATGGCGTCGACATGCAGGACAATCTCTTTGCCGACAACCAGGGCGGCGGCGCTTATGGCATCCTGCTCAAAGAGATCACGGACAGCCGGGTCACGGGCAGCCGTTTTCAACACAACACCGTCGCTATCTACATGGAAGGCACCACCCGCGTACGGATCGAAAAGAATACCTTCCGCGATAACGGTTGGGCCATACGGATACAAGCCAGCTGTTCCGCCGACACGATCTGCCGGAATGATTTTTTCGGCAACACCTTCGATGTGGCGACCAATGGGTCCCTGGTGCTCAATAATTTCGACCGCAACTACTGGGATAAGTACGAAGGCTATGACCTCAACCGCGACGGTTATGGGGATGTGCCATATCATCCCGTGAGTCTCTATGCCATGGTCGCCGAAAAGAACCCCGCGGCGATGCTCTTGTACCACTGTTTTATGGTAGACCTGCTCGACCGCACGGAAAAGGTGGCGCCCGGCGTCACACCCGCGGACCTGGTGGATCATTTTCCCGCGATGAAACCAGGCATTATTAACTCAAACCCATAGCCTTATGATCGAATTTTCGCATCTCTCTAAAAAGTTCGGCAAACTGCCCGTCCTGGACGACGTCAGCCTCCATCTGACCAATGGGAAAAGTATTGCGCTCATCGGCCCCAACGGCAGCGGTAAAACGACGTTGATCAAATGTCTGCTGGGGATGGTTGTGCCCGATAATGGAACGATCACGGTCGACGGCAGCGATATCTACGGCGACTGGTCCTATCGCGCAGGTCTCGGCTATATGCCGCAGATCGGCCGGTATCCCGATAACATGACGATCGCGCAGGTCTTCGGGATGATGAAGGATATCCGCCATATACCGGATCAGCAGCTGGATGAGGACTTGATCCGCGCCTACAAGTTACCCGCCATCTACGACAAACGCATGCGGACCTTGTCCGGTGGTACCCGGCAAAAGGTCAGCGCCTGCCTGGCCTTCCTCTTCGATCCCGCGGTGATCGTGCTCGACGAACCCACGGCCGGGCTGGACCCCGTTTCCGCGGGCATCCTCACGGACAAGATAATCGCGGAGACGCAAAAAGGTAAACTGCCGCTGATCACCTCACACATCCTCAGTGAACTGGACGACCTGGTGGACGAGGTGGTGTATCTGCAGGACGGTCGCGTCAAGTTTCACAAAAGTCTGCCGCAGCTTCGCGCGGATACCGGCGAGCACAAGCTGGTGCGCGCTATTGCTCACGTTATGGAAAACGCATGATTATGAAAAAGATCGTCAAATACGTCCTGCTGGACATTCTGCGGAATAAGATCCTGATCAGCTATACGCTGTTGCTTTTCGCCATCACCATGACGATGCTGCTGCTGGGGGATAACGAAACCAAGGTGCTGCTGAGTCTGCTGAACATCGTGCTGATCGTCCTTCCGCTGGTGAGTATCATCTTCTCGACGATCTACTATTACAATTCGGTGGAGTTCATCGAACTGCTGGTCTGTCAGCCCATCAGGCGCACCTCGATCCTCCTTAGCATCTATGCCGGGCTCACCCTGTCGCTGTTGATTGCTTTTGCTATCGGCGTGGGTCTGCCGCTGCTCTTGATGGATCACAGTAGCACGGCGGCATTGCTGGTGATGATCGGCTGTTTGCTGACGGTGATCTTCGCCGCATTGGCGATCCTGGGGTCGGTACGCATGCGCGACAAGACCCGCGGCATTGGAATGGCCATCCTCGCCTGGTTCTATTTTTCGTTGTTATACGACGGGCTGGTGCTCTTCCTCCTGTTTCAGTTCAGCGATTATCCGTTGGAGAAACCTTCCATCGTGTTGGGCGCCTTGAACCCCATCGATCTTGCGCGGATCATGTTGCTGCTGCGACTGGATAGCTCCGCAATGATGGGCTACACCGGTGCCGTCTTCCAGGAATTCTTCGGGAGCGCGGGCGGCACCTTGCTCGCCTTCGGACTACTGCTGCTGTGGACGATGGTTCCGCTATTGGCGGCGGTACGGCGATTCAATCATAAAGATCTTTAATCCCAACACGAAATGAAGCACTACTGGCCGTTATGGGCGCTCTTGCCGATGCAATTGCTGCTGGCACAGTTACCGTTGCGTGCCCAGTTACCAGCCCGGCCGCAATTGACCGTTCAGGGCCGGATCATAGACCGCCAAACGCAGGAGCCCCTTGAAAATGCGGTGATCCGCGTCCAAAATGGAAAATCCACCCTTTCGGATATTCAGGGAAATTTTCGACTTCCGGTAAAGCATCCGGGCGATTCGTTGGTCGTCTCGTATGTAGGCTATCGGACCGTTTGTCTTTGTGCCGTGCAATGCTGTGCAGGTGAAGATTGCTGCACTGGTGGCGCGTGCCGGCAAGGCATGGAGCTGCAGATGGAGCGGCAGCTCGTCGACCTGCGGACGGTGACCATCGTGCCGGGGGCGGCGCATGCCTCCTTTCATACGATCAGCGCTGTGGATCTGAGGCTGCGACCCCTGAATTCGGCGCAGGACCTGATGCAGCTGGTGCCGGGTTTATTTCTCAGTCAGCACCAGGGCGGCGGACTGGCTGAGCATATCTTTTTCCGCGGATTCGACGCGGATCATGGCACGGATGTCAACGTGTCGGTGGATGGGATGCCGGTGAATCTCGTGTCGCATATTCATGGACAGGGTTTCGCCGATCTTCATTTCCTGATACCCGAGCTGGTGACACACTTGGATTACGGCAAGGGGCCTTATTACGCTGACCGTGGCGATTTCACCACCGCGGGTTATGTCGCGTTCCGGACCGCCGACGTGCTCGATAAAAGCGAGGTGAAGGTGGAAGGCGGCCAGTTCAACACCGGACGGGCGATGGCAAAAGTAGATCTATTGACCGGTCGCGCGTTGGCACGTGGTGAGAGCGCCTATCTGGCAGGTGAAGCGGCTTATACGGATGGCCCTTTCGACTGGGCGCAGCATTTCCGGCGCCTGAACCTTTTCGGGAAGTACAATGTATTGCTGTCACCCCGCACGAAACTCACCGCCACTTTTTCAACCTTCGAAAGCCGCTGGCGTTCTTCCGGTGAGATCCCCGGCCGCGCGGTAACGGCGGGACTGATTCGTCGATGGGGGTATATCGACAGCACGCAGGGCGGAAACACGGGTCGAACGACGATGATCGTCAAAGCGAGGACCGATCTCGGCCACGAGTGGTACCTCGAAAATCAGACATACTATGCGCATTATTATTTTACCCTGCATTACGATCCGACATTTTTTGCGGAAGACAGCGTACACGGCGACCAGCTTCTGCAGCAGGAACGACGCGATCTCGCCGGTTATGGCGGCCGGCTGACCAGGCACAGTTATTTCATCAAGGGCGGGGATCTACAAACGGCCATCGGCATCAACGCCCAGGCGAATTGGATCGGGCCGGGCTCGCTCGATCACACGATCGGCCAAAACAAAGTGCTTGATACCTTGCAGGCCGGCTGGCCGCGGGAGTATGCGCTTAACGGCTATGTCGACGAGAACTATCATCGGGGGAAATGGCAGATCAACGGCGGAGTCCGGCTGGACTGGCTAGGCTTCCGCTACTGGGACCTTGTGAACCCGCTGCAGCCGGACCGTAATAAATTGATGGCCAGCCCCAAGCTCAATATCTCCTATACATGGAACCCCACGCTCCAGTTCTATCTGAAAACGGGGAAAGGGTTTCATTCGAACGATGCGCGGGTGGTGGTGGCTAACCGCGGGCTGGACATCCTGCCGGCAGCCTATGGTGCGGATCTGGGCATGAACTGGAAACCGTTCCCGAAGTTGATCGTCAATGCAGCGGTATGGACGCTGTATCTGCGGCAGGAGTTTACCTACGATGCGGACGAGGGGACCATGGACCCGGGCGATAAGACCTTGCGCAAAGGCATCGACCTGTCGCTGCGCTATCAGTTCGCACCCTGGCTCTTCGGCAACGTAGACCTCGACTTTTGCCGGGCGCGTGATCTGCAAGCGGCGAAGGGGCAAAACTATCTGCCCCTGGCCGTACCCTTTTGCAGCACCGGCGGGCTTGACGTCAAGCTGCCCGGGGGCTGGAGCGCAGCGGTAAGCTATCGGTATATGAAAGACCGGCCGGCGAATGCGACCGGTACGCTGGTTGCGCAGGGTTATTTCATGACCGATCTCGCGGCTGGCTATACACAACGGCGATGGGAAGTGGGGCTCGGGATACAAAATCTGCTGAATACCGCATGGCGCGAGGCGCAGTTCGAGACCATCTCGCGGATGCGCGGTGAGGCTGCCCCTGTGGATGGTATCAGCTTTACGCCGGGAACCCCGTTCTTTGCGAAGTTGAAGTTTGGGGTGTTCTTCTAAAAAATTCGCTTGGTAATGGAGACCAGGAACCCGCCGGGATAGAACCCCCACCGGTTGCCACCGGACCCGCGACCGTCCCTGCGCGCATCTCCGCCGCGACCACCGCCTCAATTTGGGGGCCATGTATTACGGTTTCGTAAAAAATAGTCATTCTCAAAAACCAGTCCGGCGCCTGGAACGTAAATTGCATAGCAACAGGAAATACTCATTACCCTACCTGTGCCAAATCTATCTGTTCATATGCGAAAATTGACGTCCGGCCTGGCAACCGTAATGCTAATAACCTACTGTATCCTGCTCGCCGGCCAGCCGGTCCGGGCTCAGTCACACAAATTGACTATCTCTCCCTCGATAATCCCGCCCGGCCAGTATGGCGCTAGCTACAAAGCGCAAACCTTCAAAGCCAGCGGCGGCAAATCACCTTATACATACAGCATTTCTGCCGGCAGCCTGCCGCCCGGCCTGTCGCTTTCCAACACCGGGGGCCTGTCCGGCACCCCTGCCGCTGCCGGGGTGTATTCTTTTACGATTACTGCCAAGGACGCCGGCAAAGGAAAGGATGCGATCTCCGGGACCCAGGATTATTCCCTGAATATCTACCAGGCTTCCCTGACGATCACCGCCGCCAGCGCCAGTATGACGCAGGGTGGTCCGGTACCCCCGCTAACGGTTTCTTATAACGGTTTCGTGAATGGCGACAACGCCTCCAGCCTTACGGCGCAGCCCAGTGTAACCACTACGGCCACCGCGTCCTCGCTTCCAGGTATCTATCCCATTACGGCCACCGGCGCCGTGGACCCCAATTACAACATCAGCTATCTCCCCGGGATACTCACCATCACTCCAGCCAGCGGTCCTCCTGGCGGCGGCGGTACTCCGGTTACCAACCTCACCGTGACGGCGCAGCCGGAGACAAAACAATACGGCGCGGCCGACCCCCAGCTCGCCTACACGGTAACGGGTCTGCCAAACGGTACCACCACGAGCATCTTTTCCGGCAGCCTCGCCAGGAACCCTGGTGAGAATGTGGGCAGCTATGCCATTACCCAGGGCACCCTCACTGCCGGAGACAAATACAAAATTACTTTCAAAGGCAGCTATCTTACCATTACCCAGGCCGAACAGCAGATCAGCTGGACACAGAACCTGGTGGTGGGTTGCAACACGGCCACACAGCTGCAACTGTCGGCGACGGCGAGCAGCGGCCTGCCCGTGACCTACGAAGTGTCGAACGCGAATGTCGCCACGGTCACCGGGAACCAGCTGACCCTCCACAACCCCGGCACCTCCCTGGTTATCGCCACGCAGGAGGGAGACGCCAACCACGCCGCTGCCGCGGCGGTGATCGATACCGTAGTCTATCAGCCGGAATCGCTCATCAACCAGCACTGGAGCGATGTGATCTTTTTTGACAACAGCAGCGGCGACTTCGTAAGTTGGCAATGGTATAAGAACGGCGATTCCATTCCCGGCGCCACAACCGCATACTATAGTGAAAGCCCTTCGCTCGATGGCCAATATTATGTGCTGGCCACGAATAAAACCGGCCGGCAGATCCAAACCTGTACAATCACCATCACCGGCGATTCGACGATGCCCCAAACTGTCAGGGTCTTTCCCAATCCCGCGAAAGTTGGGACGCAGGTCACGGTGACCGGCAACTATGCCAGCACGGCCTTGCAGGGCGCCATTTTGCAGGTGATAGACCTCAATGGCAGGGTGCGCTCTCAGGTAACGGCTGTTCAGCCGTCGACACAGGTGACGATGCCCACCCAAACCGGCATCTATATTGTCAACCTACTGCTGGCGGGTGGCCAAAAGGCCAGCGCGAATGTGCTGGTGAATTAGTATACGACAAACTCTAAATGCAGGCCATTGACCATGATACGAAAGATTGCCGCACTGACCCTCTGTTTGACCGCGATCGTTGGCCTGGCTGGCGCACAAGAGCTGGGCGTTGAGCTCGACGGCGGGCTGCAGGGGATGCGGTATTCGCTGCAGAACGGCCAAAGCAAACTGCTCCCGGGCGGTTCTTTGGGACTGAATTATACTTTCCCGTTATCCAATAATGGTCTGGGTCTCCTTACCGGCATAACGGCCGGACTTTACCGGACACAGGCGACGCTGCCGAGCTCGATGGCCTTTGCCTATCCGCAGGTGGACGATCGGGGCGACGCCTTTCTCTACAATGTTCGGCTCTCCGGCTACAAAGAAACGCAACGAACCCTGGCGGTCACCATCCCGGTGCTGCTACAATATCACACCGATGGCGACGGGGTACAATGGTACGTCGATGCCGGGGGCAAGGTGTTCCTCCCGGCTAATACGACCACAAAGGCCTCCAGCCAGCAGCTGAGCCTTAGCGGCTACTATCCCAATTATGATCTCACGGTCTCGGATCTGCCGAAACACGGATTCGGTACGGTCAACGGCTGGAAAAGCAGCACGACCACGCAGCTCAAACCCGGCGCGGCCCTCAGCGCAGGAACAGGCGTTTCTTTTGGCATTTCGCCCGGCGTCCGGTTCTATGCCGGCGTCTATGTCGATTATGGCCTTACAGTGCTCAAAAGCGGCAGGGATTCCATGCCCCTGATCACTTACAGCTCTTCGGGTATCGACAACGTAAAGACCAATGGCGTGTTCAGCACACCCTATGCCGGGCAGCCGAAATTACTTTCGTTCGGGCTGCAGGTAAGGCTTACCTGGGGCGCCAGGCCGGCAAAACATGCGGCCCGGCACAGCGCCCGGGACACGACGCAGCAGTCATTCCAGATCGTGGTCAGTTCCAAAGATCAAGCGGTGGCCCAGCCGCAGACCCAGGCCCAACCGCAAACCCAGGCTCAACCCCAAACCCAGGTCCAACCGCAGACCCAGACCCAGCCGCAGACCCAGGTCCAACCCCAAACCCAGGGCACGACCCAGCCCAAACCCGCACCCCGGGCCAGAAAGAAAGCGCAAATGGTCACGCCACCCCCCGCTGGCGTCCCCCTCAGCGATAGCGAGCTCACCATCCTCCAGCGGCCCGTGGTATTTGGCCTCATCGGCCAAAAAGATATCCCCGGGACGCAAAACCAGATCCTCGACGACGCAGTTAATCTCCTGCAACAGCACCCCGGCCTCCGCATTTCGATCGTAGGCTACACCTGCGACGACGCGCAGCAGCCGGAAGACAGCAAGCTGGGGCAGTCCCGCGCCAAGGCCGTAGCGCGCTACCTGGAACACAAAGGGATCGACCGCCACCGCATGGATATCAGCTATGACAAAGAGGGCCAGCCATCGACGAACTTCGACCCGGCAGCGAATTATCTGAACCGCCGCGTAGTCATCTCGCCGGAGTAGGGATGCGGCAATCGGCGCATGCTGCAACCGGCAACCGGTCGCCCCCTGCTTCATCGCCGTCAAGGCTGCCGGCGCCCCCGCATTTTACGGCCGGGCGGGAACGAACAAGGGTATTGCCGTAAAAAAGAATAAAAAAAGCGGTGAAGGCCAAAAAATTTCCGGCTTTTCAGCTTTTGATTGGATCGCACCGGCCTCGACCGCATCTTTACAGCATATGAAAAGCATTTGCACGTTTGTTTTTGCCTGCCTGTCTGTCGCCGCATCGGCGCAACCGAAACTAGTCGAAGAAGTAAAAGGGAAACCCGGTGAGGTCGTCATCCCTTTCCAAAAGTATGTGCTCCCCAATGGACTCACGGTGATCCTCACCGAAGACCACAGCGACCCGATCGTGCATGTCGACGTCGCATATCACGTCGGCTCCGCCCGCGAGGAGATCGGTAAATCGGGCTTCGCGCACTTTTTTGAACACATGATGTTCGAAGGCTCGGACCACGTGAAGAGCGGCGAGCACTTCAAGATCGTGAACGCGGCCGGCGGCTCGATGAACGGGACCACGGACCAGGATAAGACCCATTACTTCGAAACGGTTCCCGCCAACGAACTGCAAAAGATGCTTTGGCTGGAGTCGGATCGCATGGGTTTCCTGCTCGATGCCGTGACGCCGGGGAAATTCGAGATCCAGCGGGCAACGGTCAAGAATGAGCGGGGTCAGAACTACGACAACCGCCCTTATGGTCTCGCATCGGAGGCCGTAGCTAAGGCGATCTATCCCTATGGACATCCCTATTCGTGGCTGACCATCGGTTATGTCCGCGACCTGGACAGGGTAGGGGTGGACGATCTCAAACGCTTCTTTCTTCGCTGGTATGGCCCCAACAACGCCACCCTCACCATTGGCGGCGATATCGATCCCAAACAAACCCTGACCTGGGTCGAAAGGTATTTCGGGTCGATCCCCCGTGGCCCGGAGGTGACCAGGACGGTGCTGCCTGCGCCAAGGCTCACGTCGGACCGCTATGTGTCGTATACCGATAACTATGCCCGTCTGCCGCTGCTCTACATCGCCTACCCGGGTGTCAAGCGCTACGACAAGGATGTCGCCGCTCTCGATGCCCTGTCGATGATCATCGGCGAAGGGAAATCGTCGATGCTTTATCAAACATTCATCAAAACGCGCGAAGCGGGTGGCGAAGACATGTCTTCTCTTAACGAAGAGCTGGCAGGCCTCATCTCGATCCGGGTGCTGCCTTATCCGGGGCAAACCCTCGCGGCCGTCAAACGCAAGGTCGACTCGGTGCTCGATGCCTTCGAGCGTCGCGGCGTTACGGATGACGACCTCGTGCGTTTCAAAAGCCAAAGTGAATCGGATTTCGTCAACTCACTCGGCAGCATCGCCGGTAAGGTCAACGAGCTATCCAGCTCCGAGCTGTTCGCCGGCGATCCTAACCGC
>Ga0134126_10014029_pt1 | contig 10113 bp, 8 predicted proteins | sample KB31752_FD_96881 | JGI IMG/M metagenome (GOLD analysis project Ga0134126, IMG submission 96881) | Terrestrial soil microbial communities with excess Nitrogen fertilizer from Kellogg Biological Station, Michigan, USA - KB3-175-2 | ecosystem: Environmental > Terrestrial > Soil > Unclassified ...
CCGCGACAGCGGAACGGTAGGCGCGAGCAGTTGCTCGAAGCTGTCGCGGTCGCCGGCAGCGAGATGAACCAGAGCCGCCGACGCGGCCGGCGCAATCACGTCGAAGATGCCGAGCAATGCATGCGAATAACCCTGCTCGTCACCCGCGATCAGATCAGCATAATTGAAGTCGTCTCCAGTGTACATCAGAACGCCCGGCTTCAGTCGCCGACGCATCGCAATCTCTTTTTCCTTGTCCAGGAGCGAGACCTTCACGCCGTCGACCTTCGTCGCGTGTGCGTTGATGATCGCAGTCGCGGTGTCCATGGCCGTATTCAGATCCGACGAGCCCCAATAGCCGGCCAAAGCCGGGTCGAACATGTCACCCAGCCAATGGATGATGACCGGCTGGCGAACGCCCTGAAGAAGCCGTCCGTAGACCTCCGCGTAGTCGTCGGGCGAGCGCGCCACCTTAGCCAAAGCGCGTGACGCCATCAGCACAATGCGTCCGCCGATGCTTTCGATCGCCTCGATCTGCTCTTCGTACGCGTGAATGACATCATCGATGCTTTTGGCATCCGCCGAGTCAAGCTGGTCGGTGCCGCAGCCGGAGAAAACAAGACCGTTGCGCGTACGCGCGGCGGCCACGGAGCGGCGGATCAGTTCGAGCGAGGTCGGCCAGTCCACGCCCATGCCGCGTTGCGCCGTGTCCATTGCCTCGGCAACGCCAAGCCCCAGACCCCAGAGATGTTCACGAAATGCGAGCGTCCGATCCCAGTCGATCGCACAGCCAAGCCAAGGGTCGTGGTCTACCAATGGATCGGCTACGACGTGCGCGGCCGCGAACGCGATGCGATTAAGCCTGCCTGAAGCCGTGGCCGGTAAGTCCGCCGGCGTCGAAAGGCGAAATCGCTCGAGCGTTCGATCTGCCCGCGGAAGATCGATGGCGAGTGCCTGCCGGGGGCGATGGATGCGATTCATGCAGGAAGCCCTCGGATATTCAGAAAGCAAGAGCCGGGATGTCGACCCACCGCCGCTCCTTCCAGCTCCGCATAGCGGCCTCTACGAGTTGAAGACCCTTCGCGCCCTCGCGCAAGGTATACTTATAAGGAGCGTCTTCGACGACATGCCGGATAAACATCTCCCACTGCACCTTGAATCCATTATCAAAGGGGGCGAAGTTCGGAACTGGCTGCCATGACGCGTAGAGATCGAGAGGCTGCTTCTGGTCCGGATTCCACACCGGACGTGGCGTCGCCTGTCGCGCCTGCATCATGCAGTCGTGTAGCCCGGCGACCGCGGAACCATGCGTTCCGTCGACTTGGAAGGTCACAAGATCGTCGCGGTACGGGCGCACGCACCACGAAGAATTGATAGTCGCAACCACGCCTCCTTCGAGCTGAACCGTGGCATAGGCGGCGTCGTCAGCATCGGCCTTGTAGGGTCGGCCGTTTTCGTCCCAACGTTGCGGGATGTGCGTCGTGCCGAGACATGAGACCGACCTCACCTCGGCGAACGTGTTGTCGAGCACGTACCGCCAGTGGCAAAGCATGTCGAGAATGATGCCACCACCCTCCTCCAGCTTGTAATTCCACGATGGTCGCTGCGCCGTCTGCCAGTCGCCTTCGAAGACCCAATACCCGAACTCGCCGCGGACCGAGAGCATGCGACCGAAGAAGCCGGAGTCTCGCAACATCTTCAGCTTGAGCAGTCCCGGAAGGAAGATCTTGTCCTGGACGACCCCGTTCTTGACGCCGGCCTTCTCCGCACGCTGGCAGGCGACCAACGCCTCCTGAAGCGTCGTGGCAATTGGCTTCTCGCAATAGACATGCTTGCCGGCGGCAATGGCCTGGTCCAGCAGCTTCGGGCGGAGCTGCGTGGTCGCCGCGTCAAAGAAGAGCTCGTCGTCCTTGTTTGCGAGCGCCTTGTCTAGGTCAGCTGACCAGCGCTCCACACCGTATTGCTTCGCGAGCGCCGCCACCTTCTCGGCGTTGCGCCCGATCAGGATCGGATCCGGCATGACCCTGTCGCCGTTCGCAAGCCTCACGCCGCCTTCGGCGCGGATTGCGAGCACTGATCGCACCAGATGCTGGTTCGTGCCCATGCGGCCGGTGACGCCGTTCATGACGATACCGAGTCTACGCGTCGCCAAATGCAATCTCCCGAGTGCTCATTATTACAAGCTAGTTCAATTAGCCACGGCCACAGATGTGGTCAAGCCGACGCGCCAATCGGCGGTGTCGGGAGCGCGCGGCAGCAGATCGCGGCCGAAGACGATACCCGGGAGCGACCGCTGAGCTGGTAGAAACTGCAGCGCCCGGTGATGGGAATATCGACCGGATCGAGTTCCGCGGGCTCGTTCGCGTCTTGCCACAGTTTTGTTCATACCGGCTCACGATGTTGCGGTGATGAGATCTCCTCCAAGTTATCCTGATACAGCCTAGACCGCGAGCAATCCCGTTTTTCACTGCGATGCCATCGACCTCGGCCAATCCCACAGCGCGTCGGCGCGTGACCGCAGGGGTCAAATTGCTCGGACACCCTAAACTCGACGGATGGCCGCAGTCCCGGCGGCGCGAGACCGCCGCACCTATGCCGTCGGTATCGAGAACCGGGCCGACAACTTACTTGATCGATGGAAAGCACAGCGATAGCATGCCTCTGCCCTAAGTATCCAGATGGTTACTTAGCCCGGTACGCATCGGTCGACCGGCTTTCGGCTGGCCAGCGCCTTTCGGACACAGAGACTTCGGGACACGATGATCAATCAACCAACCGCCTGGCCAGAGCGATTCACCGATGAAGACGAGCTCGAAGAATTCATGACGCGGCCGTCCGCGTCGCTTGAGGCGACGCTGCAGAGCGTCCCTGGCGATCTCATCATTCTCGGCGTCGGCGGCAAGATGGGACCAACGCTCGCGCAGATGGCCTGCCGCGCGGCAGCCGACCGGCGCATCTACGGTGTCGCTCGCTTCAGCGAGGCGGGCCTGCGGGAGAAGCTTGCATCGTGTGGTGTCGAGTGCATCGCGGCCGATCTGCTCGATCGAGACGCGATCGCGAAGCTGCCGAAAGCGCCGAACGTCATCTTCATGGCGGGCCGCAAGTTCGGCACCACCGGCCGTGAAGATCTGACGTGGGCGATGAACGTCATGGTCCCGTCCCTTGTAGCCGAGGCGTTCAAGGAATCGCGCATCGTCGCCTTCTCGACCGGAAACGTGTACCCCTTCGTCAACATTCTGCACGGCGGCGCCACCGAAGCGACGCCACCGGACCCGCGCGGCACATATGCCAACTCCTGCGTCGGACGTGAGCGCATGTTCGAGTACTTCTCGCGCCTGCACGGCACGCCGGGCCGGCTGATCCGCCTGAACTACGCGATCGACATGCGTTACGGCGTCTTGCACGATATCGGCCAAAAGGTGATGGCCGGACAGGAGATTGATGTCACCGCTGGCCATGCGAATGTCATTTGGCAAGGCGACGCAAACAGCATGGTCCTGCAGTCGCTGGCGCACTGCACCACCCCGACCGATCCGCTCAATGTCAGCGGCCCCGAGACAGTCAGCATCCGCGCCTTGGCCGAAGCCTTCGGTCAGCGTCTCGGAAAGATACCGCGCTTCGTCGGCAGCGAGTCAACGATGGGTTGGCTGATCAATCCGTCCCAGGCGCATCGTCTTTTCGGGTATCCAACCGTCCCGCTTCCGCGCATGATCGATTGGGTGGCCGATTGGATCGCCCGCGGGATGCGCAGTTTGGGCAAGGAAACGCATTACGATAGTCGCGATGGCAGTTTCTAGCCGAGAGTTGCCGCTTGGCATTTCAGCCCGACTGTTGGGCGAAAGCGATTTGCCCGCGGCGATGGCGCTCTCGCATGAGGCTGGCTGGAACCAGAACGCCGCGGATTGGCGGATTTTTCTCGAGCTCGGGCGCGTCATCGGATTGACGCGCGACGACAGAGTTCTGATCGCCACCGCCGCGACGCTACCTCACGGCGACGAGTTCGGCTGGATAAGCATGGTGCTGGTGACGGCACCGGAACGGCGCCGGGGCCTCGCTCGCTGGCTCCTGCGCCGCTGCATGGACGACCTGATCGCGCAGACGCTCGTTCCCGTCCTCGATGCCACGCCTGCCGGCCGGATGGTCTACCTCGGCCTCGGCTTTGTGGACTGCTGGGGCATGCGCCGTGCTGCGGCGCAGGCAGTAAAGCCGTCGAGACAGCGCAGCGCCGACGTCGGCGCCAATATCCGTTCCATCAGTGAAGAGGACTGGCCCGCGATCATTGCGCTCGACACGGATGTGTTCGGTGCCGATCGAAGCCGGCTTTTGCGCCGTATGGCTGATCGTCTGCCCGCGGCTGCCTTAGTTGCCGAACGCCAGGGCCGCATTGTCGGCTACGTGCTGGGCCGGGACGGCCGCACGATGAACCAGCTTGGCCCTTTGGCCGCCGACGATGAGACGATAGCCGTCGCGCTTTTGAGCTGCGCATTGGCCGCCGTGCCGGCCCCCGTCGCGATTGACCTGCCCGACCGGCACGGCGCGCTCGGCGAATGGATCGCGACGTTAGGCTTCAAGACCGAGCGGCCGCTAACCCGCATGGTCTACGGCCGTTGCAGGGCTTTCGATGACACGGCCCGGCTTTACGCGATCGCCGGGCCCGAACTCGGGTAGACCAGCTCAGGGTGTGGTCGGCACCGACTTCATCTTGAGTGATTTGTCGAGAAACTCATTCGTATAATACTTGCTGACGTCGTATGGCCTGTCGATACCGACATACTGTTTCACGAGATCGTACGTTTCCTTCATGCGCTTGGGGTCGAACCAACCAAGGCCCTGCGTCTGAGAGGTCTTGTCGCTCATCAGCTGCTCGACCTCATGCCAGTTGACCAACTGGTCCTTGGCTTGCAGGCCCGAATTCGCTTCGACGAGCGCCTCGATACAGGGATCCGGCTTGGCAACGCAGGCGGCAAACGCTTTCTGGCTCACCTTCACGAAGGCCGCCACGGTAGCACGGTGCGCCTTGAGATAAGCCCCGTTGACCGCGATTGCATTTCCGTACGGATTAACGCCGGCATCCTTCCAGGCCAGATAACCCATGTTGTCGCCGAGCGTCTTCTTGTACACGTGGTGCAGGTTGTAGAACTCGGTCACCGCGTCGACCGTACCTGCCTTGAGCGCAGCGAGCTTGGCATTCGGGCTGAGATTGACCCATGTCACCGATTTCGGATCGACGCCATTGGCCTTGGCAAGCGCCGGCCACAATGCACGCGCCGCGTCGCCTGGAGGATTGCCTATCTTCTTTCCGGCGAGATCCTTGACCGATTTCATGCCCGAGCTCTTCAGCCAGTAGAACCCGCCCGGGTAGTTCGCATACACGTCCATCACGGCGACTGCATCGCCGCCTTTGCCGATCGCGACCATGATCGTGGCCATGTCAGCAAGGCCAAACGTATTGACGCCGGCGGCGGCGGCCTGCGCGGCGACAACGGAGCCCTTCCCCTGCAGAAGGGTCAGGTCGATGCCCGCATCTTTGTACCAGCCCAATTTCTGAGCGTAATAGTACGGAGCGTGGTCACCGCCGGCGACCCAGTTCAGGAGAAAGCTGACTTTCTCGTTCGCGTGTGCAACGCCGGCGGATGCCACGACGGCGAGAACCGCGATCGACAAACGAAATTTCATCGACGACCTCCCAGGACGGTTCGATTTGCGGGGCCTTCGTCCACATTGCGGAAGAGACCGGTTTCTTGTAACTGATTGGTTACACATGACGCTACGGACCAACTCCAGGCTTGTCAACTCGCGCTCTCGTAAGGGCGTGGCGAAAAGGCGCCAGCGCCGCCAGCCAGCCGTGACACGCATGCGCATTCTGGATGCGGCAACCGCCGAGTTTTCCGGCAAAGGCTTAGCTGGCGCGCGCGTCGACGAAATTGCGCGTCGCGCCAGCGTCAGCAAGCGCATGCTCTATCATTACTTCGGTAACAAGGAGGCGCTCTGGCTTGCGGTGCTCGAGCAGGCTTACTTGCATATCCGCGGCGAGGAACGCGCGCTCGACGTGGTCCGGCTGTCGCCAATCGAGGGAATGCGGCGGCTGATTGAGTTCACGATTCAATATGATTCCGCTCACCCGGAGTTCATCTCGCTGCTTGTCGGCGAGAACCTGCAGCATGCGCGGTATCTGCGGCGGTCGAAGAATGTGCACGACGTCCACACCTCGTTGCTGCACGTGATCGAGGATCTCTTGGACCGCGGCCGCCGCAGTGGTGTATTCCGCAGCGGCGTCGATGCGGCCGAGCTGTACATCACAATCGCAGCACTCGGATTTTTCTACTTTTCAAACGTCCACACCTTGTCGGTGATTTTCGGCCGCGACTTCAATGCGCTCCCGGCGCGGCAACAGCACCTCCGGCATACAGTGGATGTGATCCTGGGCTATCTCAGACCATAAAATAGTGTCCATAGCGGATCCGCGTCCCGGACCGGACTCCGTGCAAGTCAGATAAGGCGATCAACATGGCGCTCAGCTGGACAAACTGGCCCCGCGACGTCCTTGAGACATTTCGCCGCGGCACTGTCATCCCGGCGCATCTCCTTGCGCTCAGCCAAGACCGCCAGTTAGATGTCCGAAGACAACGGGCGCTCAGCCGGTACTACATCGATGCGGGCGCCGGCGGAATGGCGGTCGGCGTACACTCGACGCAATTCGCGATCCGCGAGCGCGGGCTTTATGAGCCGGTGCTCAAACTTGCCGCGGAGACCACCGCCGAGTGGACCGACCGTCCGCTGATCCTCATCGCCGGGCTCGCGGGCCGGACCGAGCAGGCGCGGCGAGAGGCAGAGGTCGCCGTCGGCCTCGGCTATCATGCCGGTCTTCTCAGTCTCGCGGCCATGAAAGGCGCGACCGAAGATGAGCTGATAGCCCATTGCCGAGACATCGCCGCGGTGATGCCGCTGGTCGGCTTCTATCTGCAGCCCGCCGTCGGCGGCATTCCGCTGTCGCGCCGGTTCTGGCGGCGCTTCGCGGAGATCGAACAGGTCATCGGGATCAAGATAGCCCCGTTCAACCGCTACCGTACGCTGGACGTTATCCAGGGCGTCGTCGACGCCCGCGCGGACGACCGGCTTGCGCTGTATACCGGCAACGACGATACCATCGTGCTCGATCTACTGACTCCCTACACGCTGCGCCGCAACGAGAGGGATGTCACGATGAGGATCGTCGGCGGATTGCTCGGCCACTGGAGTGTGTGGACCCGCGGCGCCGTCGAACTGTTCGCCCGCGTCAAGCGCGCCATCGAAACAGCCAATATCGGCGACGACCTCCTCGCGACGGCGGCGAAAGTCACCGATTGCAACGCCGCGTTCTTCGACGTCGACCATGACTTCCATGGCTGCATCGCAGGATGTCACGAAGTGCTGCGCCGGCAAGGTCTGTTCCAGGGCGCCTGGTGTCTTGACCCGAACGAGGAACTGAGCGCCGGTCAGGCAGAGGCGATCGAGCGCGTGATGCGGCTTTATCCTGAACTCGGCGACGATAGCTTCGTCGCGGCAAATCGGGAGCGCTGGCTGTCATGATCAGAAACAGAACCACCAGACTGCTGCCGCCCGACGCCGTGCGGCGTTATGGATTAGCGGCATTATCGCATCTGGTGCTGATCCTCGTCTGGTATCTGGTCGTCGCTTACGGTCACGTGCCGAAATTCATCGTTCCATCGCCGATCGCGACCGTCGCGTCGCTCGGCGGACCGAACTACCACTGGATCAACAACACACTCGTGACCGCAAGCGAGATTTTTGGCGGCTACTCGCTCGCGGTCGTCATCGGAGTGGCGATCGCAATCGCGTTTTCTTGGTCGCGGACAGCAGAAGAAGCGGCCATGCCCGTGCTAGTCACGTTCAACATGATCCCGAAAGTCGCACTCGGGCCGCTGTTCATTGTCTGGTTCTCGTATGGCATCATGCCCAATACGATCATGGCCTTTGCCATCAGCTTCTTCCCCATCCTTCTCAACACCGTGCGCGGATTCCGCGAGGTGGAGCCGGAGTTGCTGGAGTTGGTACGGTCGCTGCACAGCTCGAAGTGGCAGATCTTCACGAAGATCCAGCTACCCAGTGCGCTGCCTTACATCTTTTCGGGAATGAAAGTCGGCGCCATCCTGGCGGTGGCCGGCGCGATCGTAGGCGAGTTTCTGGGCTCGGCGCGTGGGCTCGGCTACCTGATGCTGCAAGTGCAGGTCACGCTCGATACCCCCGCGATGTTCATGGCCGTTATTCTGATCACCTTGCTCGGGGTCATTCTGTACGCCGCCGTTCTCGGACTCGAGCGGCTGGCAATCGTTCGTGACGCCCGGGTGAATTAGGAACAACGCCGTGCCTGAGCCATTTATCCACGTGGACGGTCTGCGCAAGGTCTACCACAAGCGCGACGAAGAGTTTCTCGCCATCTCTGATGCCACTTTTGAGGTCGCGCCTGGAGAGTTGGTCTCTCTGGTGGGACCATCAGGATGTGGGAAGACGACCCTGCTGAAGGTCCTCGCCGGATTGCAAGAATACGACTCCGGCGAGGTGCGGATCGGCTCCGCCTCTCACAGTTTCGATCCGTCGCGGGACATCGGCATGGTGTTTCAGCAGGCGCTGTTGCTCAAATGGCGGCGGGTCCTGCAAAATGTTTTGTTACCCGCCGAAATCCTCGGCCTGCCGATGCGTGAAAGCCGCGAACGAGCGCGCGACCTCCTGGCTATGGTCGGCCTCTCAGGCTTCGAAGACAAATATCCCTATGAGCTTTCGGGGGGCATGCAGCAACGCGCGGCAATCGCTCGTGCGCTGGTTCACGACCCGAAGCTTGTGCTGATGGATGAACCCTTCGGTGCCCTCGATGCGCTCACCCGCGAGAAAATGAACCTCGAGCTGCTCAGGATCTGGAAACAGAGCGGCAAGACAATTCTCTTCGTAACGCATGGCATTTCAGAGGCCGTGTTCCTGGGTACCCGGGTGATCGTGTTTACGGCAGGTCCGGCGCGAATGGCCGCCAACATCCCGATCAATCTGCCGGAGCCACGCGTACTTGATGCGAAGACGACAGAGATCTTCGGGGAATACAGCCGCAAAATTTATCATCTTCTCGGTATGGAATAAGCCAGCTGTCAAGCCGGACTCGCGTTGACAATCCGCTGATCGCAGATTCGCGTACATGCGAAGAGCTTGGATAGTGGCCAGCCTACCCGCTTATGTCCGCTCCGGGTCTTTAGTGCCATCTGCTGGGCCGATGCGCGTGCATGATTGCTTTTTTTCGCATATCGGCACGGCAACAGCGGCCGAGCGGCAGACGGTGGTGATCACAGGCGCGTCGGCGGGTGTTGGACGCGCCACGGCCCACCGTTTCGCGCAAGCCGGGGCGCGGATTGGCCTTGTCAGCCGCGACAGGCGTTCACTCAACAAAGTCAAATCGGAAGTCGAGGCGCTCGGTGGTACCGCAATGGCGGCCGCACTCGATGTCGCGGACGCCCCCGCCCTGCTTGCCGCGGCGGACAAGTTCTCCGATGCGTTTGGCCCCATCGACATTTGGATTAATGACGCTATGGCAACGGTGTTTTCCCCGGTTGCCGACATCGAGCCTGAGGAGTTCAAGCGCGTCACCGAAGTCACTTATCTCGGCTGCGTCTATGGCACGCAGGCAGCTTTGCACCACATGCTTGGGCGCGATCGAGGCGTTATCGTGCAAGTAGGTTCGGCCTTGGCCTATCGCGGCATACCGCTCCAGGCCGCATACTGCGGGGCGAAATATGCCATCCGCGGCTTTACCGATTCGCTGCGATCGGAGCTCATTCATAACGGCAGCGACATTAAATTGACGATGGTCGATCTCCCGGCCGTCAACACCCCACAATTTGACTGGGCGCGGACCCACCTGCCGCGCCAGCCGCGACCGGTGCCGCCAGTGGTCCAACCCGAAGCGATTGCCGACGTCATCTATTGCGCTTCATTGCGGCCAAAGCGCGAATATTGGGTCGGGCAAAGCACACTTAAGGCGATACTGGGCAACATCGCCCGCGCCGGCGGCGCATTGCGGATTTGGAAGCCGACTAGTACCGAACCCCAGCGGAACTCGCGCGGCATGGCCGCTGTTGCGTCCATTTTGCA
>Ga0134126_10014031_pt1 | contig 10113 bp, 9 predicted proteins | sample KB31752_FD_96881 | JGI IMG/M metagenome (GOLD analysis project Ga0134126, IMG submission 96881) | Terrestrial soil microbial communities with excess Nitrogen fertilizer from Kellogg Biological Station, Michigan, USA - KB3-175-2 | ecosystem: Environmental > Terrestrial > Soil > Unclassified ...
CCGCTCATCATCCGCGCATAGGCTTCGGCCGCCTTCTCGAGCGGATAGGTCTCGATCATCGGTCGCACGCCGGATAGCTCGGCGAAGCGCAGCGTATCCTCGGAATCGGTCGGTGTACCCGACGCCCAACCCTGAATTTTCCGGCTTCCCATGATGAGCTGCAGCGGCGTGACCTCGATGGGCTCGGCGGCGGCGCCCACCACCAGGAGCGTACCGTTGGGAGCCAGCCCGTCGATCACCTCTGACATGGCCTTCGAGCTCGGGGCCGTCGCCAGGATCACCTGAGCGCCGCCCTGTCTGCGCAGCGCCTCGGAGGCGCGCTCCGCCCTGCTGTCGATGTAGACACCCGCGCCGAGCTTCTTCGCGAGCGGAGCGTCGTCCGGCCCGCGCCCGATCGCCGCCACCCTGAAGCCGAACCGGCTCGCGAACTGGATGCCGAGGTGGCCGAGGCCGCCGACGCCGAGCACCGCCACCAGGTCGCCGGGCTGCGCGCCGCTGTGCCGCAACGCGTTGTAGGTCGTGATGCCGGCGCAAAGAAGGGGTGCCGCCTCAGCGGCGTTCAAGCTCCCGGGTATGGCGGCCAGGGCCTCCACGGGAGCGATCATGTATTCCTGATAGCCGCCGTCGTAGCTGATGCCCGCGACCTTGAGGTTGCGGCAGTTGCGGAAGTCCCCCCGCCGGCACTGTGGACAGGTGTTGTCATGGCCGCCATGCCAACCGACTCCAACACGCTGCCCCGTGCTCCAGCCGGAGACACCTGCCCCCAGCGCATCGATCACGCCCGCCACCTCGTGTCCCGGCACGCGCGGATAGCGGATACCGGGCCAGTGGCCTTCCTTGGTCAGCACGTCGCTGTGGCAGATCCCGCAGGCCTGCACCCGGATGCGCACGTGTCCTGCCCCGGGCTCGGGAATCTCCCGCTCGACGATCTGAAAGTCGGCTCCTGCCGCGGGAACCTGCACTACCTTCATCGATGTCGCGGACTGGGTCGTTGCCATGATCGACTGCCTCCCCCGATGCGTCTCGGCGAAAGCGCTGATCCTACTCCCGCCGGCGGAGGAAGTTGCCTGCAGCTCGAGCGGCACGGGACGACGGCTCCCTCGGGCTCGCTTCCTGCTGCTCTGCCGGGCACAGTCAAAGCCGGAGGACACTCCATGGCCCGCTACGGGAAGAAGGCCCAGAGCAAAGTCAAGCGCGCGATGCACGAGCGCAAGAAGGGAACACTGCGCAGCGGCCGCTCCGGGCGCAAGGTGAAGAGCCGCAAGCAGGCGATCGCCATCGGCCTGTCGGAGGCGCGCCGCGCCGGCGCGAAAGTGCCGCGGAAGAAGACCGCGCGCAGGAGGAAGTAGTCATGACAGGGCTGATCCGCAACCGCAGCGAAGGACGCGGCCCCGGCAGGCAGAAAGGCGCGATGGGTTATGTGTTGGCCTGGCTTCTCGGCGTCCCGATTCCCATCCTGATCATCGTCGCGCTTCTGCGCGGGTGCTCCTGATCACTACTCTCGAGGGCGAGATCATGGCGACCACCACCGCAGAGCACCGCACCCACGCAGTCGTTCGCGAGCATCCGACCATAGGATGGGGCGCGGTGTTCGCCGGATGGTTCGTCGCCACCGGTACCGCGCTGCTGTTGTATGTGTTCGGAATGGCCGTCGGCTTCTCGGCCTTCGACCCCCGAAACGCCGCCGCTGTCGCTCACGGCGTGTCAGCCGGCGCGATCGTCTGGATGATCCTCACCTGGGGCGCGGCACTCTGGACGGGCGGAATGTTCGCCAGCTGGTTCGACGGCCGCAATGACACGGAGATGGGAGTGGTGAGGGGACTGACCGTATGGGGCGTGTCGATGGCAGCGACGGGCCTGCTGATGGTGAGCGGATTGACACATGCGGCGCTCCTCTCGACGACGGCCCCGGCCGGCGGCCCGGTCGTCGATCCCGCGCGGGCCAGCCATTACATTGCGGCGTTGATGTGGGCGGCCTTCGGCAGCGCCGTCGTGTCCCTCATCACCGCCGCGCTCGGCGGCTGGATGGGCGCACACCACGTGCATCGCGTCTACCACCTGCGCCACTACCCGGAACATCGCCGGCACACCTAGCCCCGCCGGCCTAGCCGCCAAACTCCTTCCTCAGGATCTGCGCCGCCTCCACCATCGCTCTCATCTTGCCGAAGGCGACCTCCCGCGGCAGATACTTCATGCCGCAGTCGGGGGCGATGATCACGTTCTCCGGACTCAGGTACTTCAGCGCGCAGCGCACTCTGTTGGCGACTGTTTCCGGCGATTCCACGGTCATGTCGGAAAGATCGATGGCGCCGACCATGATCTGCTTGCCGGGCAGTTTCGACAGCACCTCGCAATCGAGCCGGGACTGCGCCGTCTCGACCGAGATCTGCCGGCAAGGGCAGCCGGCCAGCTCGGGAAGAAACGAATAGCCGGAGGGGCGCTGGTGGATGATCGCCGCGTAGCCGAAGCAGATGTGCACCGCGGTGCGTCCCGTCACCCCCTCCAGCGCCCGATTGAGCGCCTGCAGGCCGAACTCACGCGCCTTCCCGGGACGGGCCTGCATGTAAGGCTCATCGAGCTGCACGATGTCGGCGCCGGCGGCGAACAGGTCCTGGATCTCTTCGTTGACCGCGGCGGCATAATCGAGCGCCAGCTCCGCCTCGGTCGCATAGAAGTCGTTCTGCGCCTGTTGACTCATGGTGAAAGGTCCCGGGACCGTGATCTTCACCGTCTTCCTGGTGTGGCGCTTGAGGAAGCCGAGGTCGCCGACCTGCACCGGGCGCAGACGGCGCACTTTGCCGACGACGCGCGGCACCGGGTTGGGATGTCCGGATCTGTCGAGAGCCGTGCCGGGATTGTCGAGGTCGACTCCCGAGAGCGCCGTGGCGAAGCGGTTGGAGTAGCTCTCCCGCCGGATCTCGCCGTCGGTCACGATGTCGAGCCCCGCGTCTTCCTGCGCCTTGACGGCCAGTACCGTCGCATCATCCTGCGCCTGTGCCAGGAACGGCTCCGGGAGCCGCCAGAGCTCGCGCATCCGCACGCGCGGCGGGAAGCGCCCGGCCAGCTTCTCGCGGTCGATCAGCCACTCAGGCTGCGGGTAGCTTCCTACGAGCGTCGTCGGAAAGAGCATGGCCGGACCCCCTTTCACGAGCCCATCTTGCGGCCCGCGGGGGCTCGAGCGCAACTGCAGGCATCAACTTGGGCACAGCGTTTGCTGAGTCCTCGTCAAAGCCCGTGGTGCGCGCGGCGCCCGAGCCACGCCTGATCAGAGGTTCCGGGAGGGTCCTCGCGACATATGAACGACTTGGGCACACAATCGCCGAGGGTCCTGTTGATCGGACCCTATGACCCACACTGCGGGGAATACACGTTTCTCGCCCCGCCGCTCGGGGTGTGGCGCCTTGCCGGCGTGCTGGAAGCTGCCGGCGCGCACGTCAAGGTGTTCGATCCGAACTGCTGTCCGATCGCGCCGCAGCGGGCGCTGGAGCGCGAGCTCCTGCACTCGCCCTGGGACGTGATCGGGGTGTCGACGACCGGGATGACGCTGCGGTTCGACCTGGAGCTGGCTTATGTCGCGCGCCGTCTCGCGCCCGATGCGCTCCTCGTCGCCGGCGGCATGGAGGCGACCTTCCGGCCGGAGCTGATGTTCGAGCTCGGGCCGTTCGATCTCGTCGTCCTCGGAGAAGGCGAGCGGCCGCTCACCGAGATCGTGCAGCGCCTGCGCTGCGGCCAGCCGCTCGGCGCCATTGCCGGAACCGCCGAGAAAGTGAATGCCGCGATCGTCAGGCACCCGCAGCGGGCCCTCAGCCGTGAGGAGCTGCGCGCTGCGATCTTCAGCATCCCCTACGAGCGAATGCCCTACCCCGCCTACTGGAGCCGACTCGAGCAGGCCTACCGCATCGGTCGGCTGCCCACCAAGGCGGCGCGGGAGGCACGTCTCGCGGAGATCCGCTCGGTGCGGCTGATCACCCTCAACTACTGTCCGATGGGCTGCACCTTCTGCTCCGCGACCAACTTCCTGCACGAATCGCAGGGCCGCGTCGCCGCCGTCGCGCGCCTGGAGGCGGACGAGTGCCTCACGATGATCGCGCGCATCGTCGCGGCCCATCCGGGCGTGCGCACGATCATCTTCCAGGACGACATCTTCGCGTTCACCCAGGATCGGCGCGTATTGCCGCTCTGCGCCGGCATCGTTGCGGCCAAGAAGCGCGGCGAGCTGCCGCATGACCTGCAGTTCATCAGCACGAACCGCATCGACGCCATGTCGGTCGAGCGGCTGACGGCCATGCGCAATGCCGGCTTTCGCGTGCTCGGATTCGGCATCGAGAGCTTCTCCAGGCGCATCCTCGCGGAATTCAACAAAGCGCAGATCCATCGCCACATCGAGCCGGCGCTGACGGCCGCCCTCGAGCTCGGCATCACGCCTTTCCTCGATCTGATCCTGAGCTCGCCGCGCGCGACCCTCGAGGATCTCGGCGAAACGATGCGCGAGACGTATCGCTGGCTGCTGCGGGGATGCGAGATCGGGATCTATCCCTACGTCATTCCTTTCTCGGGCGCGGCATTCGCGCGCGACAGCTCCCTTGCGCCCCATACCACTCATGCCCGCAGGCGCGTCGCAGGAACGAACGTGGAGTGGGAGCAGCCGGCGAAGATCCTGCCGATCGACCCCGAGGTTCGCGAGGCGGTGCTGCGAATCGAAGCCAATTTCGAGCAGCGGATGGCCGCTCTCGAGCACAGCGTGACACACCTTCCCTCCCGCGTCCGCTCGCTCGTCTGGATCCTCAGCTCGCTGTCCGTGCTCGCCGACTACGGTATCCCGGTCGGCGATGCGCGTGAGGTCGAAGCGGAGCTCGACGCGCGCCTGCCGCGGGTGGCAGGCGAGATCGAGCAGGCAGTGGTGACCGCATGACGACCCGCCGCTTCGTGAGCGTCGCGGCACCGCTCGCCGTTTGCGGACTTCTCGCCGGCTGGATCGCTCTGTCCGCCGCGAATGCCGAGGCCGCGAGCTTCTCGATGCTCGTCTATGCGCTCGCGAACCTGATCGTCTACACCGACGCGCTCGACTTCGTGCTGCGCCTCTACATGCGGCGGCGGCACACCGCAACGGCGCGCGGCACGGGCCGGGAGCGCGAGATGTCGATCGATCTGCGCTCGGCACTGCCGGCCGGCGCCTACCCCGCCGTACCCGTTGCGCCCTACGCCATCGTCGCGTCGGTCTTCAACCTGGAAGAGCACATGGAGGCATTCCTCGCGGCGTATGAGCAACACCGCGACCGGATGTGGCTCATCAGCGATGGCTCCACCGACCATACCCTGCTGCGGCTGCGCCAGGCCGGCTGGCGCTGCTTCGACGATGGTGTCAATCGGCGCAAGCCCGGGGCCATACGGCGACTGCTCGAGACTCTGCCGGACTACATCGAGAGCGTGCTGGTCATCGATCCGGACATCCGGATCCTGCCGCCGGGCGGCGGCAGTGAGATCGATCTCGAGCAATTCGTCAGCGAGTTCCAGCAGTCGGGAGCGGCGGCGGCCTGCCCCCGCGTGATGATCGAGCCCGATGGATTTCTGGCGCGCTTTCAATCGTTCGAGTACGCATTGGCGTTCAAGGTCGGCCGTCAGAGCCTGGCCGACTGCAGCATCACTTCCGGTGTTTCCCTGTATCGGCGCGACGCCCTGCTGCGCGCCCTGCGCGAGCATTCCCTGTCGGTTTACGCCGAAGACTTCGAGAACGCGGTGATCATGCTCGACCGCGGTGAGCGGGTCTACTACGACGGCCGGCTCGTCGTCGGCACCGAAGGCCCGGGCTCCTTCCCGCGGTGGTTCTCGCAACGGGTCGGCTGGTATCACGGTCTGATCAAGGTGTACATCGAGCGCATGGGGGCGATCTGGCGTATCGCGCGGCGCACGCCGTTCGCCCTTTATCACTATGTAGTCTACGTCGGTGGCCTCACGCTCTGCATGCACCTGGTGAAGATCGTGAGTGCGGTGCTGCTGCTCCTCAGCTTCTTCAGCGGCATCGACAACCTCTTTTCCGGCCATCTGCAGACCTTGACGAATCCCGCCTACTTCATGGCCGCCGTCGGCAGCTATCTGGTTCTCGGAGTGGTGGCGCTGTTCACCGTGGTACCGAAGTCCGAGCGCACCTACGCGGCGCCGATCGTGCCGCTTTACCTCTTTTACGCGCTGGTTCATATCGCGCCGATGACGGTGGGATACGCGAACTGGATCGCTCTCAGGCTCGTCGGCCGGCGGCTGTATCGCGATCATTACGAGCCGGACGCAATCGAGTTGCCGGAGCCACGGAGCGGCGGACACACGCTGGCGACGAGGAGACTGCGGTGACTGCCCGCGCAGCCGCCACCTCGTCGTTTTACCGGCCCGCCGAGTACTGGGAAGACCGCGCCCGCCGCTTTGCGGTGGAAGGAGACGGGCTTGCCGCGGTGTGCTCTTATGGGATGCCGGGCTTTTACAACAGACTCATCGACTTCTGTCAGCGTCGCGCTCTCGAGCCGTGGCTGAAAGTCGGCCCCGGCGCGCGGGTCCTCGATGTAGGCTGCGGCGTCGGTCGCTGGAGCCGCTTGCTCGCAGCACGCGGCGCTTGCGTCACCGGCGTCGATCTCAGTCCCACCATGATCGCCGAGGCAGAGCGACGCGCGGCAGCGAGCGGGCTCGCGAGCCGGTGTCGCTTCATGGTGCAGGACTCCTCGGCTCTCGAGGCCGGCGGCCCGTTCGACCTGATCCTCTGCGTCACGATGTTGCAGCACATACTCGAGGTCGACGCTCTGCGTCGGGCGCTGCAGCGGATGGCCCGCCATCTCGATGCGCGGGGTCGTCTCGTCATCCTGGAAGCGGCCCCGGCGCGGGCGGCGAGCCGGTGTAATACCTTCGTGTTCACCGCTCGCCACCGCGGCGTTTACCTGAAGCTCTTTCGCGAGTGCGGACTGCAGGTCAAGGCAATCGCCGGCGTCGACCCGGCGCCCTTCAGGACGTGGCTCCTGCCTCACCTGCCGCGCCTCCCACGCCCGCTGCGCCTCGGCGCGCTCGCACTCGTGACAGCTCTCTCGGCCCCAATAGACGCTCTTTGCGGACGTCTGTTGACCAAGCGCTCCTGGCACGCCGTGTTCGTCCTGCAACGCGACTCGGGAGAGTGACCCATGCGCGTGAGCCTCCGTTCGATAATCGCGATCGCCGTATTCCTCGGGGTCGCGGCGCTCGTCGTGCTGGGGCGGCAGTTCGAGGTTCGGCGCGCCGGCAGCGAGTCGCTCTCCAATGCCGTCTCCCTGACCGTTACCAACGGCGCCGATCGCGGCCCCGGCACCTTGCGCGAAGCGCTGTTCCTGGCTGCGACCGCGCCCGGCCCGACCCGCATCTCGCTGCAGGTGCCGAGGATATCGCTCACCAGCCCCCTGCCGCCGATCGTCAACTCCCATGGCGTCAACATCGTGGCCGGCCACGCCGGCAGCGAGATCGATGCGCAGGCCCTGAGCAGCGGACCGGCGCTCGACGTCGCGGCCGCGAATGTCTCCGTCGACGGTGTCGCGATCCGCCATTGCAGCAACGCCGCGATCCTGGTGCGCGCGGTCCACTTCAGCCTGGAAAACGCCACGCTCGAGTCGTGCGACGTCGGGGTCGACGTGGCCGAGAATGCCCACGACCTGCTCCTCGAGCACAACCGCTTCATCAATGATCGCATCGGGGTGCGGTTCACCGCCGCGAGCAGCGATACGACCGTCGCCGCCAACGAGTTCTCGGGCGAGAAAGACGCGGGCATCTGGGCCGTGCGTGGCCAGACAGACCTGCAACCGGGGACCCTCAGCGTGCGCGCAAACCGCTTCGACTCCGACCGCAGCGGAATGGTAGCCGGAAACATCAACATCATCGCCGAGCAGAACGAGTTCAGTGGCGCACAGGCAGCGGCTGTCGATCTGGTCGGCGCCGGGGTCGTGGTGCGCGGCAATCGCGTGAGCGGCGGCTCCGGCATGGGTATCATCGCCGAGGGTGTGCGCGCCGCGGTGATCGACAACAACGAGCTCAACGGCCTCGCCGCCTACGGCATCATGATCCGCGGATCGAGCAATGCGCTGGTGCGCGCCAACCGTCTCTACGGCTGCGCTTACGGCATGGCATTCGTGCTGGGCGACAGCCGCAGTCCGACCACGGCGGTCGACAACATCATCATCGAGCCGCGTTATGACGGCATCGACGTCGTCGGCGATGCGCCGATTCTGCGGCGCAACCACGTCATCAAGCCGCATGCCTTCGCGATTCGTATCGAGGAGTTCCAGCGCCCGGACGGCAGCAAGGTGGTGAGCGCGCCGTTCCTCGACGACAACTCCTTCGGTCCGTCCCCCGCGACCGCCGCCGCGACGCGGCGGGGGCGCTCTTCGTTGCAATGAGAGCCGCATGAAGTCTCTGGACAGCACGCAACTCCTGCCGCTGCCGACCTGGAGCGACCCTCGCGTTCACCTGCTGGACGATCTGTGGCTGGTAGCGATCGTTGCCATCCTGTTCGCCGCCGGCCTGCCCTGGCTGGTGAGCTCGTTCGACATACGCTTTGGCGCGGCGCTGCTCGGCCTGCTCGCCCTGGCGGCGGTCCATGTCGGATTCACGGTACTCACCGCGCCGGCGCCGGGCATCCACCCCTGGCGCAAGAGGGTCCTTTCGGTCCTCCATGCCGCCGGCGTCGTGGTGGTGGCGCTCATATGGCACTACGCGGGCGGCATTCATAACCCGGCCTTCCTGCTGGTGTTCGTGCTGCCGGTCATCGGCGCCATCTTCCTTTCCCGCTGGCAACCCTATGTCATCGCCGTTCTGGCCCTGCTCGCGGTGGCGGCGGTCGCCTTGAACGAATCGCCCGAGCTGCGCTGGTACGCGAGCGGCCTCGCCCCCCAGATCGCGTGGCTGAGCGGCCTCTTCGGCGGGCCTGCTGCCGAGAGTGAGCCATTCCCCGGCTTTTATGCGCCTCCCGGCTATTTCGTCGTGTTGCTGCAGGTCTTTGCCATTCTGATGGTGGGTTGTGCGTTCGCCGCCGAATACCTCGGTAGCGTCTTCGACCGGCTCCACGCAGATCACGTCACCGCACGGGCGGAGGCTGAGCGCGCCCAGCAGCTGTGGGCGAACCTGGTCGAAGAGCTGCCACTGGCGGCCGCGCTCGTCGATACCCGCACGCTGCAGGTCGTATCGCAGAGCCACGAGCTCGCAGCCTTGTGCCCGGACGGCGCCTCCGCGGTCGGCCGCAAGCTGACAGAGGTGGTCCAATTCTCCTATCCGGAGATCATCGAGGAGCTCGCAAACGGCATCGGCGGCACGGCGCAACACGTCGCACTTCACCGCGGCGGCGGGCTCATCCTCGCACGGGTCCGCGCACAGCCCATCCCCTACAAAGGCAGGCGTCTGGCTCTGATCCTGATCGAGGAGATGACGGAAACCTTTGCGGTGCGGGCCGCCCTCGACGTCGCGGAGCAGGCGATCGTGGTGCTCGACTCGCAGGACCGCGTACTCGCGTTCAACAGACCCGCACTGGCGCTGTTCTCCGCAACTCGCGTCGGCGCCGATGCCGAGGCACTGCTCGCCCAGCCCAATGCGCCGCCCCGCTGGTGGGAGCCCGGACTGACCGGCCGCCGCAAGATGCAGGTGCGCATCGTGCCGCGCCTGTTCCAGGTCACCAGTACGGCGGTGGCGATGCCCGGCGAGCAGGAGCGGCTCACCGTGATCGCTTTCCTGCCGGTCGCGCGGGCCGAAAGTCTGGAAGCCACTCTCAGCGCTCGACTGCCGAGCGCCGCACTACCGAGGACACGATGAGACCATCGCGATACTCACCGCTCGTCGCTCTCGCCGCCGTATGGCTGGCGCCGCACGCCGCCCGCGCAGCCGACCCGACCGCTGCCGCACCGGCCGCTCCGTCCGCACCCTCGCCCGACAGCGTGGTCATCAGCGCCAATGGCTCGACACTGACGGATGCAACCGGCGGCGGCGGCGGGTCCTTGACCTGGCTGCACGATTTTGCCTCCGGTGTCCTCGGAGTCGGCGGCGAATACCAGCGGCTCGCGGACACGCACTGGGCATTCGGCTCCCTTTCCGGCTCGGTGAGCACCGGCAGCGCCAACGCCA
>Ga0134126_10014032_pt1 | contig 10112 bp, 7 predicted proteins | sample KB31752_FD_96881 | JGI IMG/M metagenome (GOLD analysis project Ga0134126, IMG submission 96881) | Terrestrial soil microbial communities with excess Nitrogen fertilizer from Kellogg Biological Station, Michigan, USA - KB3-175-2 | ecosystem: Environmental > Terrestrial > Soil > Unclassified ...
ATTTTAATTTCTTATTTCTTTATATTTTTTTATTGGCGTGACCTTAATAAAGTAAATGACGCAGGCTTTTCTCGCAGTTGGTTAAAGGCAGCTTTATTACTTTGGGCATTTTCGTCCTTAGGCGCTTTTATGCTGGCTTATCTTATGGCGAACCATATTATGATCCAGGATTTATATTTCTCAGCCGTTTACTTTTTTATGCATTTTCAATACAACGGTTGGTTTTTATTCGTATGCTTTGGAGTATTTTTTTCTTATATGCACAGGCTTGGGTTGTTTCGTTTTGCAATATTGAGTAAACGGTTATTTATAATAATGGCCATTACCGTAGCGCCTACTTATTTTTTATCAATTTTATGGCTTCGGCTTCCTTTCGTACTTCATTGGATAGCTAATATTTCAGCCTTTGTGCAATTGTTGACTTTGGTATATTTTTTCAAAATACTTTCAGTTTTTAAAAAAAGTAAAGAAATAAAATTCAGTTCAGTAACAAGATGGATATGGGCGTTGGCAGCTACCGCATTTATTTTGAAAATTGTACTTCAAACTCTTTCCACTTTGCCATTTTTAAGTCATTTTGCTTATGGCTACCGGCCTGTAATAATTGGATACCTCCATCTTTCTTTTGTAGGAATTATCAGCCTTTTCATTCTGGGTTATATAAATGAATTTATCCATCGTTTTCGTGGGCACGTAAGTGGAATTGGCTTTATTATTTTTGTAACAGGTTTTATTGTGCAGGAAATTGTACTAATGATGCAGGGGCTGGAAGCGATGAATGTAGAGCCGATAAAAAGTGCGAATATTATTTTATTTTATTGCGCCATATTAATGGCTACAGGGCTTATATGGATAACCACCGGCATAATCAGGGCACCGGAACATGAAGAGTTACCGCCAGCAGGTTAAATCAATTGTATTTTTCAAAAAAACCATCCTTCAACTGGCCATTCTATTTAATCAAAATAATAGGATTTTAGTTTAATTATCAATTTTTCTTAAGCAGCTTCAAAAACTTTTGCCAATCGATATAACAAAGAATAGGTATTAATAAAAAAATTAAATAAATACTTCTATATCTAACAATAGATCCAATTATGGGTACCGTATACCCTATTTCGAACATCATACCCATGCTTAAGAATAGGCAAAAATAAATTAGCGGGTTTACCACAATTTTTTTCTTGTGATAAAAAATAAAAAAAAGAAATAGAATTTCAATCAAAAAAATTTCAAATGCAAAAGGTAAAAATTGCCAATTAATTATTTTTAAAAGGTAAGGCCGCATTAATGCGTGATTAAAAGCTTGTGGCGCATTAATTATATAGCTTTTAAAATCAGGCGAAAGAGGTTTTAATGGGATAGTTGAATTGCCCATTTTGCCTATCTCTATAAAACTGTTTTGCCTTTCACTTACAAATTGGGGAAGGTTGGTTCTTGAAGAAATAAAACCGGAACAAAAAAACAACATGCCCGTAATAAAATAAACAAGAAGAAAAGAAAGCAAGGCATGTTTGGGAAATTTGTTCGCTATGATCCAGGCTATTAGAGCTGGAATTATTGCGATAAAAACAAAATTCCTTACTAAAAAAACCAGCAATAAGAATAAAGCTATAATTAAACTTCTTTTCCAGGAAAAACCAGCGGGTTCCATTAAATAAAACAATTGGTAAATAATCATGGAAATGGATAAAAATATTAAACCGTCGCGGTGGATCATTGCTGAAAAAAATAAGGCTGATGGTAGAAGAAAAATGCAAAAAATAAGTTGATAAAAGCATTTCGGAAAAATGCGAATAAAAACTTTATACAATGCGACGCATCCGAAAAAAATTAGAAAATTGAAAAAAAGTGTATTGATCCAAAAATTTTTAAAACTAAAAATATCAAAAACAGAAAGCACTTTAGCAATTAGAATGGTACGCAGGTTATTCCAGTAAGAATGGTAATCATTGAAAACCCTCGAATAACCACTTGCATATGAATTATGAAAAAAATTTAATAAATATTCATGTGGGTTTTGAAAAAGTAAATTAAATTCTTCAATACCCATATTATGAAAAGTAACAGAATCAGAAACGGGTAAAATGTATAGGTTAAAATAGCTTCCCACAAGCGACGAAAGGATCCTGATAAAAAATAATAGGATAAGTATTTTATTGGATAATCCTGATTTATTAAAAAAGCTGATACGGGTAATCAGCCAGCAAAAAAGTATTCCATAAAAAATAAATAAAATGTAAAACAAGCAGGAAAATTTTAATTGTGGGAAGTTAGTTAAAATATTTACACCGGATATTCTGATAGAAGACTTAGAGATTGTAAGTTTGCTTTTTTTAATACAATTATGGTAATAACTTTTGAAACTGCCGAAAAACTCGGGCTTAAAAAAGATGAATTTGAAAAAATCGTTGAGATTCTTGGCCGGATTCCCAATTTTACAGAATTGAGCGCTTATTCAGTTATGTGGAGTGAGCATTGTAGTTATAAAAATTCTATTAAGTGGCTCAAAACTTTGCCTAAAGAAGGTTCTAAGCTTTTGGTAAAAGCCGGTGAAGAAAATGCCGGATTAATGGATATTGGGGATGGATTGGGAGTGGTTTTTAAAATTGAAAGCCATAATCATCCTTCAGCAATCGAACCCTTTCAAGGTGCTGCAACAGGAGTTGGTGGAATTCATCGTGATATTTTTACAATGGGTGCGAGGCCAATTGCCACGCTGAATTCTTTGCGTTTTGGAAATATTAATAATGAAAAAACACAACACTTGTTAAGCGGAGTGGTAAGCGGCATCGGGCATTATGGAAATTGTTTTGGAGTTCCTACCGTGGGAGGAGAAATTTATTTCGAAGAATGTTACCACACCAATCCATTGGTAAATGCGATGAGTGCGGGCGTTGTACGTTTAGGCGAGACCGTTAGTGCGACAGCGCTTGGCAAAGGGAATCCTGTATTTATTGCAGGAAGCGCAACAGGAAAGGACGGAATGGGTGGCGCCGCTTTTGCTTCCGCTGATATAACAGAAAACAGCGCAGAAGATTTGCCTTCCGTACAGGTGGGCGACCCTTTCCAGGAAAAAAAATTATTGGAAGCTTGTTTGGAAGTGATTCAGACCGGTGCAGTAGTTGGGATGCAGGATATGGGTGCCGCGGGTATAATTTGTTCAACTGCTGAAACAAGCGCGAAAGGTGGCGTTGGCATGAATATTTTTTTAGAAAAAGTTCCTACCCGGCAACAAGGAATGAAAGCGTGGGAATTGCTTCTTAGCGAAAGCCAGGAAAGAATGCTTTTAACGGTGCAGAAAGGAAAGGAAAAAGAAGTAGTTGCCATATTTGAAAAATGGGACCTACCGTGCAAACAAATTGGAGAAGTTGCTGATGGCGAAATGCTTCGCTTTTATATGAATGGCAAGTTGGAAGCAGAATTGCCTGCTGAAAGTTTGGTACTTGGTGGCGGTGCACCCGTTTATGAAAGGGAATATAAAGAACCAAGGTATTTTGAAAAAATAAAAGCTTTTGGCCCGGCGATAATTCCAATTCCAAAAGATTTAAAAAGTATTGCAGAGAAATTAATTTCCCTCCCTTCTATTGCTTCTAAAAAATGGATATATGAACAATACGATAGTATGGTGGGCGCTGCTAATCTCAATACCAATGCGCCTTCCGATGCTTCCATTGTTGCAATACATGAAACTAAAAAAGCACTTGCGTTGACTACAGATTGCAACAGCCTGTATGTTTTTGCTAATCCTTTTGTGGGTTGTATGATTGCAGTAAGTGAAGCGGCCAGAAATATTGTTTGCAGTGGTGGCCTGCCTTTGGGAGTAACCAATTGCCTGAATTTTGGAAACCCTTATGACCCTGAAGTTTATTACCAATTTGTAGAGAGCATCAAAGGAATGTCTGAAGCGTGTTTGAAATTTGATACTCCCGTTACAGGTGGCAATGTAAGTTTCTATAATCAATCACCCTCAGGCCCGGTTTATCCAACGCCAGTTATAGGAATGGTGGGGCTTTTGGAAGATTTTGAAAATAAAATGACTTTGGATTTTAAAAACGAAGGAGATGAAATTTATTTATTGGGTAAAAACATTGAAGATTTTAATTGCTCTGAATACCTGCATAAAATTTGCGGCATGGAATATTCACCCGCTCCTTATTTTGATTTGGATGAAGAATTTCGTTTACACGAAACCGTTAGTTTGCTTATCAAAAACAAAATAGTCGTTTCTGCGCATGATATTTCTGAAGGGGGATTGTTTGTAACCCTTGCTGAAAGCGGATTTAATAGAAATTTGGGATTTACAGTAAACAAACAAAAAAGTGAAATTCGTAATGATGCGTATTGGTTTGGAGAAGCACAAGGTAGGGTTGTCGTTACAATTAGAGGAGATAGAGTGGAAGAATTTGAAAATTCTGTAAAAATTCCGTTTGAAAAATTAGGGATAGTAAATTCAGGAAGCATTATAATAGATAACGAAAATTGGGGAAACATTTCAGATTGGAAAGAAAAATATGACAATGCCATCGGGAAATTATTGAAAGCAAAATAAATGAATAAATCATCAAATATTCTTATTACCGGTGCAGCAGGCTTTATTGGAAGTTGCCTTGTAGGATTTTTAAATAAAGCGGGCTATGAGAATTTAATATTGGTAGATGATTTTTCTCATGTACAAAAAGAAGCAAACCTGGCAGCAAAAAAATTTATCTTCAAAATTGAAAGAGAGGAATTTTTCGTTTGGCTTAATGCCGAAAATCGCAATATTGAATTCGTGTACCACATAGGAGCCCGAACCGACACGACAGAATTTGATTATTCGATTCATGAACATTTGAATGTAGAATATTCCAAAAAAATTTGGAATTATTGCGCTGAAAATAAAGTTCCACTTGTTTATGCATCATCGGCAGCAACTTATGGCGCAGGCGAATTAGGATATAAAGATGATGAATCCATAATTGAAAAATTGAAACCTTTAAATCCTTATGGAGTTTCTAAAAATGAGGTTGATAAATGGTCGCTTCGCCAGGTTGAGGTTGACAACGCGCCTCCTGCGTGGGCAGGATTAAAATTTTTTAATGTTTATGGCCCAAATGAATATCACAAAGCAAGAATGGCAAGTGTTATTTTTCATTCTTACAATCAAATCATGCAAAATGGGTTTGTAAAACTTTTTAAATCCCATAAAAAAGAATTTAAAGACGGTGAACAATTAAGGGATTTTATTTATGTAAAAGATGTTTTGAAAATTTGCTATTGGTTTTTGGAATGCTGGAAAAAAAATCCAAGAACTTTTATTTCAGGAATCTATAATGTTGGTACCGGAAAATCCAGAACTTTTAACGATTTGGCCAATGCTACTTTTTCATCTTTAGATAGACCAGCCAAAATAGAATACGTGAATATGCCTGAAGATATTCGGGAAACATATCAATATTTTACTGAAGCTGAAATGAATAAAATTAGCTCTGCAGGCTATTCTCAGCCGTTTTATTCTTTAGAAGAAGGAGTAGAAGATTATGTAAGGAATTACCTGTCCAAAAAGGAATATTTTTAATTCTATCATCTTACCGATCTAAAAACAGGAATTACCTTTATTTGTTGCTTTACTGTCAAATCCGGTTTAGTAAGCGTAAAATGTCGTGGGTCTTATAAAACAATTTGCTCTACAATATCAGAATATTTATATTATTTCTATTTTTTTCCACAAAACCTTTTATAACTTTTTCAGCTTAAATAATAAATGTAAGTTTGCATGACCTCACGGATATTTTTAATATCATTTTACTTTTCCGCGGTCATTTTTACTGTTATTCATTTCAATAATTCTATTTAAAAAGTTGTGATGAGGAGCGGTATTATTTTTTAAATCAATTCATAAATGGCTAAATACATTTTCGTAACTGGCGGCGTTAGTTCTTCTTTAGGTAAAGGCATTATTGCTGCTTCCCTTGCAAAGCTTTTACAGGCAAGAGGTTTGCGTGTTACAATTCAAAAATTTGACCCATATATTAATGTTGACCCAGGAACTCTAAACCCATATGAACACGGTGAATGTTATGTTACGGAAGATGGCGCCGAAACAGATTTGGATTTAGGGCATTACGAACGATTTTTGAACATAAATACAACCCAGGCCAATAATGTAACGACTGGAAGAATTTACCAAACGGTGATTAACAGGGAACGTGAAGGCGATTATTTGGGAAAAACTGTACAAGTAGTACCTCATATTACAGATGAAATTAAACGAAGGATGATGCTGCTTGGCGAAAAAGATGAATACGATATTATTATAACTGAAATCGGAGGAACAGTTGGCGATATTGAAAGCCTTCCATTTATTGAAGCGGTTCGTCAAATACAATGGGAACTACCGGATGAAGATTGCATCGTTGTGCATCTCACATTGATTCCATATTTAAAAGCAGCGAAAGAATTAAAGACAAAGCCCACTCAACATAGCGTAAAATTGATGAGTGAAAATGGCGTCCACCCTGATATTTTAGTATGCCGCACAGAGCGCCCTCTAAGTGAAGACCTGAAAAGGAAAGTTGCTCTTTTTTGTAACGTAAAAGTAGATTCAGTAATAGAAGCTGCAGATGCTTCGACCATTTATGAAGTTCCCATTGCTATGCTTCGGGAAAAATTGGACCTGATTGTTTTACGAAAATTAAATATTCATAATTACAATGAACCCGAACTTACCAAATGGAAAGAATTTTTAGATAAAGTAAAACACCCAGGTAATAAGGTTACCATTGGGCTCATCGGAAAATATATTGAACTTCAGGATGCTTACAAATCAATTCTTGAATCTTTTATCCATGCCGGAGCAATCAATGATTGTAAGGTACAGATTGTGAATATACATAGTGAGTATGTTGATGAAGAAAATGTAAATGAAAAATTAATAGGGCTTGATGGATTATTAGTAGCGCCGGGATTTGGATTTAGAGGAGTTGAAGGGAAAATAATTTCAGTGAAATATGCACGTGAAAATAATTTGCCTTTTTTCGGAATTTGCCTTGGAATGCAAATGGCTGCAATAGAATTCGCAAGAAATGTTTTGGGCATCGCCGATGCAGATTCTACCGAAATGAACCCAGACACACAAAACCCTGTTATTGATATGATGGAAGAGCAGAAAAAGGTTTCTATGAAAGGCGGGACTATGCGGTTAGGGTCTTATCCGTGTGTAATTAAAGAAAATACATTGGCTCATTCAATATATGGAACTACAGAAATAAATGAACGCCACCGCCATCGATGGGAATTTAATAATAAATACCTGAAACAATTTGAAGATGCAGGAATGATAGCAAGTGGGATTAATCCTGAAAATGGCTTGGTTGAGATTTTAGAACTTAAAAACCATCCATTCTTTATCGGCGTTCAATATCATCCAGAATTAAAAAGCACAGTGGAAAATCCTCATCCATTATTTGTGCATTTTATAATGGCGGCGAAAAAATTTACCCAGGTAGGCCAGCCTAAACCTGAATTGTCTAAAGTAGAGGCTTAATCTACTTCCTATGACAATTAACATTTTCCTTTTTATCTTGTTAAACCTTTGAGGAATAGGTTACGTCTATATGCCTAAAGTGTATCTTTGTGCCCTTTTCTATATCAATAAAAGAAAATTATAATGATAAAAAAGTTACTTCTCATCTTTTTAATTTTTCATACTTCTAACGTATTTTGTCAAAATAATACTTTAGGCGCCAGTGACCCGGCAGCAAAAACTATTTTAGATAATGTAAGTAGAAAATTTAAAACCTATAAGACGGTTACTGCCAATTTTACATTAAGCATTACAGATGCAAATGGTAAAGTACAGGGAACAAAAAAAGGTATTCTGTATATGAATGGGCCAAAATACCGTGTGAATATTTCGGGCCAGGAAATTTATAGCGATGGCGAAAATATATGGACATATGATAAATCGGCTAATGAAGTACAACTTACGAAATTTGATCCTACAGCCAATACTATTACTCCGCAAAAAATGTTTACTAATTTTTATGACACAGATTTTTTATACAAATTGAATGGAGAAAAGAAAGAAGGAAATAAAATAGTTCAGGAAATTGAGTTAACTCCTGTAGACAAGACAAAAACTTATTTTAAGGTTTTAGTAAATGTTGATAAAGCTTCTAAAAATATCACTTCAAGCAAAATTTTTGAAAAAAATGGCGACCGTTATATTTACACAATAAATTCGATGAAAATTAATACTGATATTCCCGAATCATTATTTGTTTTCGATGCTAAAAAATATCCCAAAGTAGAAGTGGTGGATTTGAGGTAATTCAAAATACCGGAAACTGTTTTTTTACAATGGCTTCTAATAAAATTGCATTTATCCTGGCCAGCTATAAGAATCAATTTTTAACCCTGCTAAATTTATCACTCTGTCAACAACTGTAGAAGCTGCTTCTTCTATTGTTTTAGGTTTGCTGTAAAATGATGGAGATGCGGGGCAAATAATTCCACCCGCAAGAGAAATTGTTTCCATATTTTTAATGTGAATTAAATTGTAAGGAGTTTCTCGTACAACACAAATCAGTTTTCTTCTTTCTTTTAAAATTACATCTGCCGCCCGTGAGATCAGGTCGTTTGATAAACCAGAAGCTATTCTTCCCAGAGTTCCCATGCTGCACGGAATGATAACCATTATATTAAAATTGGCAGAACCTGATGCGAAGGGAGCCATGAAGTCATCTTTTTTGTAATATGTTGCTTCATAATTATCATAGTCATTATTTCCAATTTCTTCATGCCACACAACTTTGGCATTATCTGTGATAATTATACTCAAATCAGACCATTGAGATTTTAATTTGGCAAGCTTTTCTAATAATAACTTAGCATAAATAGAACCACTGGCACCTGAAAGAGCAACTATTATTTTGTTCATTGATAATTATTAAAAAGATTAAAAAAAATTAAGTAAATCAAATAAAATTAAATAAATACCGTTTTATACTTATGGAAAAGAGGGTTTCATTTGTTTTTATCGCTTGTTTATTTGTTTTTTCATTTGCCAAAGTTAAACCAACTGAAAAAGAAAAAATAAATTGGTTAAGCATTGATGAAGTAAATATGAAGATGAAAAATGACCCTAAGCCAATAATTATGGATATTTATACTAACTGGTGTTATTGGTGTAAAATGATGGACAAAAAGACTTACACCAATCCCAAGGTGATCTCATATATTAATGAACATTTTTACGCAGTAAAATTAAATGCGGAAACAAAAGAACCGGTAATCTGGAATAATAAAGATTATAATTATGATGAGGCAAATAAAGTGAATGATTTTGCGTTATATGCAACACAAGGGCAATTAGCATTTCCAAATACGGTTATTTTTCCTCAAAAAGAAAACATCCCGTCAGCAATTCCGGGATTTATGGAACCAAAAGAAATAGAAATAATACTGAAGTATTTTGGCGAAGGGTATTATAAAACAGAGAATTTTAACCAATACTCTGCAAATTTTAAAGCAAAATGGTGAAAGCCATCTAAAAATATAAAAATTACGTAAGTAATTAAACTCGGTTTTTCATAGGATATTGGATTATAACAGGGGTGGATTTCCATCCGGCCCCTTTTTTTATTTCTTTTGAAAAATAAATTAAACCAATGCAACGTTTTAGAGTCGAACAAGGTCTATGATATGATTTTGCAGGTTTTTTGTAAAAGTGTAAAGTCAAAAATAATTAATAATGGGCGGAAGCCATCTAAAAATATAAAGACTACGCAAGTAGTTAAACTCGGTTTTTCATAGGATATTGGATTATAACAGGGGTGGATTTTTATCCGGCCCCTTTTTTATTTTATCCAAATACCAGTAAACGAACAAATAAGGTTGATTTTTATTTTTGCTTTTTAAGAAATCTACATAAAGCCATAATCTAAAACACGGCGCAAATACCTTCTATCCTGGATAATCCACGTTACTTCATAACTTCCGGTAAGGTCTTTAGAAAATAGATAAATATAAACCCTTTCACCCATTTTTGACAGGTAAACCGCGTCAGTAGTCCTTTCTACGCCTTTATCAGTATAAGTAAAATTCAAATTAAAAAGATCAGAATAAGC
>Ga0134126_10014033_pt1 | contig 10112 bp, 12 predicted proteins | sample KB31752_FD_96881 | JGI IMG/M metagenome (GOLD analysis project Ga0134126, IMG submission 96881) | Terrestrial soil microbial communities with excess Nitrogen fertilizer from Kellogg Biological Station, Michigan, USA - KB3-175-2 | ecosystem: Environmental > Terrestrial > Soil > Unclassified ...
ATATGTGGATCGATTTTCGCGGCATTCAGGACGACTACATGCGGCAGAAAGGAATCGATTATTTCGAAAACAGCAGGCGCGCGACTTACATTCAGCAGCAATATGCCATTCATAACCCAAAAGACTTCAAAGGCTATGGTGAATTCATTTGGGGTCTGACCGCGAGCGATGGTCCGGGACCAGCAATCGAAGAGATCGAAGGCAGGACACGCGAATTCTACGACTATATTAACCGCGGTATTCCCAACGGGCCGGACGATGGCACGCTGGCTCCATGGGCCGTCATTGCTTCACTACCATTCGCTCCTGAGATTGTATTGCCGTCGATTCACTACTTCGACGAGACCTTCCCTGAAATGACCAGCAAATATGGTTTCAAGTGCAGTTTCAATCCTACGTTTTCTGCAGCTTCAACCAAAGGCTGGATCTCCAAGGGCTACTACGGTCTGGATCAGGGTCCGATAGTTTTGATGATCGAGAACTATCGGTCGGAATTTATCTGGCGCTTGATGCGAAGCTGCCCTTACATCGTCAAAGGACTTTGCCACGCGGGTTTTGCCGGCGGCTGGCTGCGCGGCTAAAATGGGCATCATGAAGGAGAAAGATTTTCGCGACTGTTAGGGGTGAAAGCATAAGTAGGCATGACACACAAAGACCACAAGCCCTTTAACGAAATGGTTTTCAGGCGATTGTGTCAGAAGGCTAGCGAAGAGATGCCTGAAAATGTTCAGGACGCTCAAGTCGATCGGGAAAAGCAGCAGGTTGCATTTTTAGAGCATTTGTTGGCGACAGTTCGAGAGTTTTGTGGCGTCGAAAATGGGTTCAAGTTTGATGACCTTTCGCGCTATCCACGATCGATCCAACTAAAACAAGAAATAATTGGCATTGTTGATTTTGACTCGGTTCATGAACACCCAATGTCAGTCTTCTTTTACAAGCAACCAATCATTGAGGAATACATTAGAAAAACGATCAGTGCCGAGTCGGAATAGACTCAGATGCAATTCAAACAGATCTGGGAAATTACTGGCGCTAAGACGATTGCATTTAGGTACTCGATCCGTGAACGCCACCGGTTGCGCACAACTTATGGCGGTCGGCGTTGGATGAAGAGAAAAGGATTTGCAAGAATTCTGCTCTTCGATGATACGATTCACGAAGCAGAAGTGCATTGGTACGAGGCTCACGGCATAGGCAGGAAGGAAATCAAGATCAAAAGGCTGTTGGATTGAGCTATGCGAAATTGGAACGTGGCTACTAACTTTGCGGGTTGCATTAGCAACCAGGATTATGAGGCTTCATTGGAACTGTGGAAGTATTATCGAGTGCTGCCTGATGAGAAGGCTTTGTCACATGGTTATTTGAGAGTAGTTGATGAGTCTGGCGAAGATTATCTCTACCCCCAGCAATACTTCTCCCAGGTTGAAATGGTTCGTGACTTAGAAGAAGCACTCCTGAAGGCATCTTAAACCGCAGAGCTGTCAATTCTCAAAACCAGACGCGCTGAAGAAAGCGTGCGTCACCCATAATCAATCGTGCTACCGTACGCCCTGTACGTTGACGCCTCGTCACTATCCAAGTTTACTGGTGGCGCTCCTTAAGAAGTTGTCGAATTTCATTTTCTCCGTATGCTCACTCAATCAAAACGCCTCAATACGTCGCCAGTCAGAACGCGTTCAGCGATTGATAGTTCCCTGGTGCGTTTCATTTCTGCAACCTTTTCCATTTAGACGTTTATGATGTTTGATTTCCGGTAGATTTCGATACTTGCTACTTCAGCACGGCGACCCGCGCCGGCCGGAGCAGCTCGCCGTTTATGAAGTAGCCGCGTCGATGTTCGGTATATACCATTCCGGACTCTTCTCCGTCACTATCGATCACGGTAATCGCCTCATGCACTGTTGGATCGAACGGCTTGCCTTCACTGTCAAACGGTGTGACGCCATTCGAGTGAAGCACGTCGCTGAATCGCTGACGAATCAGCCTGAGACCGTCGGCCACGGCATCCGGTGCTTCACCTAGATGCAACAGGGCGCGGTCGAAGTCGTCCATTACGTCGAGAAGTGCGAGAAGCACTTCGCGTTTCCCGTTCTGTTCCGCAAGGGCTTGCTCCTGCCGCGTGCGCCGTCGGTAGTTATCAAATTCAGCCAACATTAGAAGACCGCGTTCGCGCTCGGTATCTAATTCTTCCATCAGCCGGACGATCTCGGTGTCCGACTCTCCGGTGCGCTCCCCTTCGATGACTTCGTAGAGTTCGTTATCAGACAATTTGGGTTCTTGTATGTGCGCTAAGGTTTGCATTACGTTCCTCAAGTTATATCCATACTCTTCTTCGGTTAGGTGCGGACTGACATCAGCATGCCTTCACGCAGATGGAGCTGTATTCATTGTCACTCCTTCGATCTTTTAGTTGAGCTCCACAATTCTACCCACGCCGCATTCATCTAGTAACAGAAGATACCCGAGAGCAAGCGGCTCATCTTCCAATCTGTCGCTTAGGTCGAGATCGCGTGGTGGCACGCTGCCGTTTAGTCGATTAAGAGACCAAATAAGGTACTGGCGAATTGGCTCTCCACCGTAACGATATTCGCTGTCGGCTCGCTCCAGCCCACGCACAACTTCGATGGCAGACCTTCCGCAAACTTCTTTTCCTCGAAATTCAAAAATCATTTGGTCGACATCCTCGACAACTTCCCCAACAAACGCTCCTGGCCTCCCGATCAAGCCCGGGTTCCCGCTTCAGTTCAACGAGTGAATCATATTCAACAAACCAATCTGTAGCGAGCGTGTTATCACGCGTGCAACGCAGGGGTTTTCTCCTATATTGAGTGCTTGCAGGGTTGCTATACTTCGAAACCACACTTCAGTTTGGAGGCAGGGATGAGTATCCGCGGGCGATTATTGGCGCTGGCAATAGGAGGGGTTCTGCCGCTTTTGATCGTCGGACTTACAGTCCTTGGGATAGTTTGGAGTGAAAAGCAAAACCAGCTGAATGAAGGTCTGGAGCAGCAAGTAGAATTAGCTGCGGTCGTTTTCGATCGCTGGCTTGACGCCCAATACCAGCCTCTCAAAACCATAGCTTCGTATCCGCCTGACCACCTGAATGACAAGCCCGCTCTCGAAGAAAACCTCAAGGCCGCGCTGAGAAACCGCACACATTGGATCGATCTACGCGTGCTGGACGCGAGCGGAAAAGTTGTGGCGACTGAACCCGAGGGTGCCGGCAATCTTCCGTCCGGTTTAATCGAGAAGCTCGTCGGTGAAGTAAGACGCGGAGTCCCAGATGTTGAGACCGACTGGACGCGGGGGGAGGGACAGTATCTTGTGGCCGTAGCTGTGCCGCTTGAAGGTGGCGGTGCTGTAGTCGCGCGCATTGACGGCGCGGCCTTTAAGGAGCCACTCCACGGGATCACGCTGCCGGATCGCGCGGTCGTCACTCTGCTCGATCAGCGATACCGCGTGGTCTATCGTAGCCAGACTCCAGAATCCGCAATAGGAATGGATCTGAGCAATTCGGATTTTCTCTCGGCGCTTCAGAATCAGAATACGGGACTCGTAGTTGTGAGGAGTTCGATTGATGGTGTTGAGCGTGTCTATGGGCTCGGGCGCGTGGGCAAAACTGGCTACATTGTTATGGTCGGTATTCCGAGTACGATTCTTTATGCGTCTGCGTGGCGACAGCTGATGGGGTATGCCGTCGTTGGCTTGATAGTTGTGTTCTGTACGATGACAGGGGCGCTGCTGATCGCCAGGAGCATCGCTCGGCCCGTGCGGCTCCTGAACTTCGCCGCTGAAGAGTTTGGAGGAGGGAATTTTTCGGCGCGAGCACCAACCGAAGGAAAAGATGAAATGTCACGCCTTGGTATGAACTTTAACGCGATGGCAGAGCGACTACAGAAAAGAGAGGCGCGATTTGCTGAGCTAGACCGGCTCAAATCCGAGTTCGTCTCAACCGTCTCTCACGAGCTGCGCACACCTTTGACCACAATCAAGGCCCTAACGCGACTTCTGATGCGCGAGGGACTCGAGGAAACGAAAAGGCGCGAGTATATAGAAACGATTTCGGTAGAATGCGATCGCCAGATTGATTTTGTTCTCAACCTGCTGGACCTTTCCCGTATCGAAGGGGGTGTGTTACGCGTCACTCACGAACGTGTTGAGGTAGACGACGTGATCTCCTCCGTCATGAAGTCAGAGGCGCGATCAGCGGAAAAAAGGCGTCACGAACTTCGAGTCGAACCTCAGCCTGACGTTCCGCCAGTATGCGCTGACCCGAAAGAGCTTCGTCGGGTTCTTTCGAACATCGTCGAAAACGCTATTAAGTACACACCAGACGGCGGTCGCATTATTCTATCCGCTCATGAAGAAGATTCGCATGTAGCGATAAGCGTGACAGACAACGGTCGAGGCATACCCGCTGAGGACATGCCCATTCTCTTCGACAAATTTCACCGGGGACGTCCGGCACCCCATTCCGCTGCGATGGCTGAGGGCACGACTAACGCTGAGTTTCTGGAGGATGCCGATGTGTCAGGCGTTGGCCTCGGTCTATACCTGGCGCGTAACGTCATGGAGAGAATGGGAGGGCGGATCAGCGTAGACAGCAAAGTAGGACGCGGCAGCACCTTCAAATTGCACTTGCCCTTGTGGAGTGACGGAGGATGCAATAAACCGGAGTAGCGAGGACTAACCCCATGGCCAAACAGTTGCTGGTCGTCGACGACGACCCCGGTCTACTGCTTGCAGTATCCGAAACGTTGCGAGCAGAAGGTTACGACGTGCAAACGGCTCGCCGGGGAGCCGAGGCAATGATCCGCGTTGCCGAAGAACTTCCCGACCTGATCATCAGCGACATTCGAATGCCCGGGATGGATGGCTACGCGCTCGTGCGTAACCTACGCGCGTCGCCGCGTAGCCGGCTTGTGCCTATTATTTTCCTCACAGCCAAAGATGACACCGCCGACCGCATCACGGGATTTCGCACCGGCGTAGATGCCTACGTCACAAAGCCCTTCGAACCTGAGGAATTGGTGGCTATCGTCAAGAGCATCCTCGAACGAGTTCAGCGCACTCACGCCGACCTCGCACGCATGTTCGGTGATCAAGAGGGGGAAGACACGGATTTAGTACGCGATGAAGACTTAACAGATGCGGAGTGGCGCGTGGCCGAAGCCGTCGCGCGCGGACTCGCAAACAAGGAGATCGCCTCCGAACTAAAGCTCAGTCTAAGAACCATTGAGGGTCACATCAGTCGCATCCTCGACAAAAAGAATCTGAGCAACCGCGTTGAGTTGGCCCTCCATGTCCGGGGGCGCAAACAGAGCGAATGAGCCGCGGAGGCAAACCGCTGAGCGCAATGCTCAGCCGACGATGAGAGTCACTCATCATCATCTTTTAGCAGCCGCAGCCTGCTTAGTTTTTTCCCTTCGTTTCATTTCACCGTAATCCCTTATTCGCACGATTTCCAAGTCGCAACAGTCTAAGTCGTGCACAGACGCCTGATAACTGTCGGGTGTAAATACCCGCAAAAATTAGGTGTTAATACGCTATTTCGCTTTAGCCTTCCTGGCTAGTCTAGCACTGTAACAATCGTCATTACCCGACTGACAAACGGAGCGACCAGCAAATGGGATTAGGAACAAGCGAACACATTGCCCTAACGGCACCTGAGACTAGAAGAAACGCAGGGGAAAACTGGCTGGAAATGTTGAGGCAATGGCTCGTGGAATGTCCGCAGTGCTCCGAGGTCCGGTTGGTAGTCGGCGCCCACGAAAAGGATCGATACATCTGCAAAGATTGTGGGCATAGTTTCGTCATCGGCTTTCAATCGCGTCGGTAAGTTTTGAAGCGTGCGAGCGCCGATGAATTTTAGGAAGGAGATACAAACGTTATGTCATACAGAGGTCTGTTAATTAGAGAACCAGAACTCCGGTGGCCAATAGTTATCCTGGCTGCTGTTATCACCACGATCATCGCCCTGGTGGCAGCGAGTTTGCACTATGTGGCTATGAACCAGCCCGTGAACTCCTATTCGGGACCGCGCTTGTCAAGTGCGTTACGACCAGGAGAGCCGGAATTCGAACAGGTTCGCGAACAAATTGAAATAGCTCAATTACTGGGCACCGAGCAGGTACAGCCCTTCAATAGTCTCGCGATAAATCTGACGGCGACCGTCAAAAACAACACTGGACGAACCATAAGCGGGTTAGAGATGCGCGGCGGAATCGTCGACGTTCAAAACTCAACTGTGCGCGAGAGGACGGTGATGGTTATTCCCGCGCGGCAAACAGCACTCGAACCGGGTGAGGCAATCGGGGTTCGTGTTTTGCTCGAAAGTATTAGTAAGGATTCCGAACGAGCAAATATGGTGCTGGAAGTTACAGGCGTACGCTTCGATTGATCGTCGATGGATGCAAGGACAGTAACAACCAACATTTCGGAGGAATTGAGTTGTGGAAGCAGTGGTTGAACAAGCTGGAAGAGATCTAGTGGCCGTTGTAATGGATTCAGTCAGTAAGGTGCGAAGAGCCGCGGCGCGAATTTTCGGATGCTGGCACGTAAACATGAGTCGGCCGTTTAGCCGAGGGAATGAGACTTACCGAACATGTGTCGCGTGCGGCGCTCGGCGCCGGTTCGATTTGGAGCAGTGGGAAATGGTCGGGTCCTTTTACTACCCAGAGCGTAACTTTGGTTTGTATGCCAGGACGCGCTGAGCGGCGCTTGCGTTGGGATGCAAAGAACCGATTCCGTGGAATTGTGGAGAGCAACATGTCATTGCAAATAGCCAAAAATGAACAGAGTCCTGCAAGGCCGTCACACGCCATTTCTGACGCAAATGATCAGGACAAAACTATCAAGGTCTTGATCCCTTACGACGGTTCGGAAAACGCCGAAATGGCCCTGGAGGATTTGAGAAGGGCGGGCTTGCCGCAAACACTTGACGCCATCGTAGCTGTGACGAATGTGTGGTTACCTTTGTCGCCATACGAAATTACGCGCGCTGTCAGCGCTCGTCGAATGAGGGTTCTAACTGCAGGAGCGTCTTCGTTTGCTCCAGCCTCAAGGGATCATGAAGAGCAAAGGGTCCTGTCACTTGAGGCTGAACGCCGGATTAGTTCCATCTTTCCTTCGGGTACGGTAAGAGCTGAGGCGATGGAGAACACGGCGACGGTTGCGAATGAGATTCTACGAAAAGCTAAACAGTGGGGGGCCGAACTTATTATCGTGTGGTCAAGCACCAGTCCTTCACCGCACATAACTGATTACGCTGGACCTGCGCTCAAAGTAGCTCGAGAGGCACATTGCTCAGTGCGCATTGCCCGCGCGACTGATCGAAAGAATGATTCTCCAATACGGATCATCATCGACGTGGATGGATCTACCTCAGCGGCCGACGTGGTTGACGCCGTGGCGGATCGAACTTGGCCACCGGAAAGCGAGGCACGCTTAGTGGCGGTGCGCAAGGACTGCCCGCGCGATCCCAGAAGGGATGCCGAAACTACTGTCATGTTGAACCAGGCCGCACAAAGATTGCGCGCGAAGGGTCTAACGGTTTCAGTTGCGATTAGGGATGGGAAACCGCAAGACGTGGTCCTTAATGAGGCACGCGAGTTCGCGGCTGATTGCATATTCATCCAGTCTCGCGGATTAAGCCGCGGGTTAAACGAGGGCTATGACCGACCGGGTCTCGACAAAGCTGCAGCGGCTCTCGTATTGGGAGCCCACTGTTCAGTTGAGGTTGTGCGTGCGAAAAACTTTGGTGGTCCATACTTGAAACCCGCAGCCTGATTGCGGGCGCTGAGTCTTTGTGGAGTCGGCAGTTGGTGGAGGAAATAAAATGAAACTCTTGCTTGCCGTGGATTCGATTACTACTTTGGATATTCTTCTTGACGAGATGATGACTCGCTCGTGGCCTAGCGGAACGGAGGCGCGTGTCCTCTCGATTGTTGAGGACGGTGAAGTTCCACTTGAAACCTGGCGCGAAGAGGGCTACGGAGTGGCCGCCGTACGGCAGGAAATGCGGAGAAGAGGAGAGCAGATTACAGCTCAGGCTGTCGAGAGACTCCGAGAGCTCGGCATTCACGCTGAGGTCGTAATTATGCGAGGCAATCCTGACTTCCACATTTCGTTTGCCGCCAGGAAGTGGCCGGCAGATCTGATTCTGATTCGTGCTCATAATCGCGGTGATTTTAGGAATTGGCTGCTGGGCAGTGTAGCGAAGTCAGTAGTTGAAAGTGCGCCTTGTTCCGTCGAGATCGTTCGCAGCACGGAAGCGGATCAAGTTGGTGTGAACGACAGCATGAGGATCTTACTTGCTACCGATGGGTCCGATGTGTCATTGGCTGCATCTCAGGCTGTCGCCAAAATTCACTGGCCCGCAGAGACTGAAGTGAAGATTGTCAGTGTGATTGACCCGATAATTTATTCACTGGAGGAGATTGGATTGTTACCTGACAAGCGAACCGAACGGGCGCACCGGGCAATCGGTCAGGCAATGAGCGTGTTAAAACACACGTCGCTTAAGGTGTCAGGGGAGGTCATAGCGGGCACGATCGTGCGACAAATCATTGATCGGGCAAGGAGTTGGAATGCGGATCTGATTGTTCTCGGAACGAATGAGCGACGGGGACTAAAGCGGCTACTGTTGGGTAGCATTTCGACATCTGTTGCAAACCGGGCCCAGTGTTCCGTCAGGGTAATTCGGGGGCAGGACGTTTCACGGAACGAAGAATCATTGCTTCGTCGCGCGAGCCCGTCCGCGCGGAGGGTGGGCACGCTGTACAGGTTTGAAGAGAGCCTGGGCTGGAAGAAGGCAGCATAATGTCCAAGCCTCATCAAAAGAAGACAATCTTAGATTCAAGGCACAGGAGTAGAGACTATGAAGAAGAAATTACAAAAGACAGTTAACATTCATATAACCGAACCGGACTATCATCGTCTTAGCGGATTGATCGAGATTACCCGCGAACGCAACGGCGTCGATCGGGAATACCTGAACAAGTTGGAAGCCGAACTGGATCGAGCCGAGATTGTTGACCCCAAACAAATTTCAACCGATGTGGTTACGATGCGTTCGAAGGTTCGCTTGAAGGATCTGCTTAGCGGGGAAGCTAATACCTATTCATTAGTGTTTCCAACAGAGGCGAACTTTAGCGAAGGTAAGATTTCTGTTCTCGCACCCATTGGTACAGCTATCCTGGGTTACAAACGGGGAGACACGATTGAGTGGCCCGTACCCTCCGGTGTGCGTCGACTTAAAGTTGACGAGATCCTTTATCAGCCGGAGGCTGCAGGACACTATGAGCTTTAGTTTTGAAGTGGAAGTGCTGATCGTTTCGGTGAGTGATGGATTGGTGGACCCATAGAGAAGTGGCAAATAATGATCGGGCGTGGGAACTGACAACGCGGCGTCACGTCGCGCCTAGCAGACACGTCACATGAGCGTCGTGTCCACAAGCGTGCGCGACGCTAACTGTTTTCCCTGCGTCATCAACTGTGGTCAATGTCGAGGCGTAAGGTAGACCGGTGTTTTCTTTGACGGGGAGTGCGTCCATGTCGGCCCGCGCGAGAACGGTCTGGCCTTGGCCGTTCCGCAGAACGCCAACGACGCCGGTCCGACCAATCTCTTCGAGGACATCGTAACCGAGTTCTTTGAGTTTCGACGCCGCGAGCGCGGCTGTTTTGGTTTCTTGAAAACTTAGCTCCGGATGCGCATGGATCTGTTTGTAAACACGTTCCTGCCAACGTGAGGTCGACTGCAGACCGTCCAGCGCGTCTGTGATTGCAGACAGTGGAGGTTGGTCATCTGAGCTTTCAGTCATCGTTTTACTCTTTTCGATTATTCCGAGTCGGCTGGAAGCCTTATGCACCTCTTGTCCGGCTATAGTCTCTACACTCTGTTTTGAGCCTGACTCATTTCCGAGTAGGCTTGGGCCTCTTCATCGAAGATGCAGGCGCGCCGACCGTCAAGTTATCGCGCTGAGAAGATAGTTTCTTTCCTTGGCCCTTATCTTCGCTCGTCAGGCATGTAGCGCCAGCGGTTGTTGTGTCGGCAGCAATCGCTCCTCCCTCGTTCTCCCATCGGTCAAGCATTTTCTTCTTCAGACGCTTTC
>Ga0134126_10014035_pt1 | contig 10112 bp, 7 predicted proteins | sample KB31752_FD_96881 | JGI IMG/M metagenome (GOLD analysis project Ga0134126, IMG submission 96881) | Terrestrial soil microbial communities with excess Nitrogen fertilizer from Kellogg Biological Station, Michigan, USA - KB3-175-2 | ecosystem: Environmental > Terrestrial > Soil > Unclassified ...
CCGACACGACCGCGACGAATCTGCTGGGCCTGCCGCGCCCGGCGCTGGAGTCGTTCGTGACGGAGCTCGGAGGGAAGCCTTTCCGTGCGCGCCAGCTCATGAATTGGGTGTACAAGCGCGGCGAGTCGTCGTTCGAGCGCATGACCGACCTCGCGAAGGACTTCCGCGCCCAGCTCGCCGGGCGCGCCTGCGTCGCCACACCGCAGATCGTCACCGCGCAGCAGTCGGCCGACGGCACGCGCAAGTGGCTGCTGCGAGCCGACGCCTCGCAGGCGTTCGAGATGGTCTTCATCCCGGAGACGGACCGAGGCACGCTCTGCATCTCCTCGCAGGTCGGCTGCGCGCTCGACTGCTCGTTCTGCTCGACGGCGCAGCAGGGGTTCAACCGCAACCTGACCACGGCCGAGATCGTCGGCCAGGTCTGGCTCGCCAACCGGGAGCTCGCGGGCTCCTTCGCGCATGAGTCGGCGCGCGAGCGGATCGTCACCAACGTCGTGCTGATGGGCATGGGCGAGCCGCTCGCCAATTTTCGCAACGTCGTGCCGGCGCTCGAGATCTTCCTCGACGACTTCGGCTTCGACCTCTCGCGCCGGCGCGTGACACTATCGACCTCCGGGCTCGTACCGCAGATCTACAAGCTCGCGGAGCACAGCAACGTGGCGCTCGCCGTCTCGCTGCACGCACCGGACGACGAGCTGCGCAACGAGCTGGTGCCGATCAACCGCAAGCATCCCATCGCGCAGTTGCTCGAAGCCTGCTGGCACTACATCGACGAGCAGAACGGCCGCAGTATCACCTTCGAGTACGTCCTGCTCTCGGGCGTCAACGACTCGCCCGCCCAGGCGCGCGCGCTGGCCAGGCTTCTGGCCGGACATCCGGCGAAGGTGAACCTCATCCCGTTCAATCCCTTCCCGGGCACCCGCTATCAGCGCTCCGCGCCCGAAGCGGTGCAGCGCTTCCGCGACGAGCTGATCCGCCGCGGTGTGCTGGCCACGGTGCGCCGCACGCGGGGCGATGACATCGATGCCGCCTGCGGCCAGCTCGCCGGGCGAGTGATCGATCGCACCACGATCCGGCTCGGCAGCCGGGTATTCGGTGTGGCGGTGCAGGCATGAGCCCGGGCGCCACTCGTGAGCGCGCTTGCGCGCGGGGCGCTGCCCGGATGTTGCGCGGTGCGACCGCCGCTGTCGGCGCCACTCTGTTGGCTGCCGTCCTTGCCGGCTGCGCCAGTCAGCAGGCCGTGCGGCAGCGTAACGACGCCGCCATCTACAACACGGAGCTCGGAATCGCCTACATGCGCCGCGGCGACCTGGCCATCGCGCAGAGCAAGCTCGATCGCGCGCTGGAGGAAAACGCCGACGATCCGAACGTGCACAGCGCGCGCGCTCTGCTTTTCGCCAGGCTGCGGGACCCCAAGCACGCGGACGAGGAATTTCGCGAGGCACTGCGGCTGGCGCCGAAGAACCCGGACTTCGAGAACAACTACGCGGTTTACCTCTGCAGCGTGGGCCGCGTCGATGAGGGCGTGCAGACCTTTTTGACGGCCGCGCGCAATCCGCTCTATATGACGCCGGAGCTCGCGTACAACAACGCGGGTGTCTGCCTGCGCTCCGCGCACAAGGATGTCCCGGCGGTGCAGATGTTCGCCGACGCGCTCGCCATACGGCCCAACTTCTCGCAGGCGCTGTGGGAGGTCGCGGATATCGACTTCTCGCAGGGCAAGCTCGCGCAGTCGCGGCGGGAGATCGACGCCTTTCTCGCCGCCAACCAGGAGACCCCGGACCTGCTGCTGCTCGCCGTGAAGGTGACGCGTGCGCAGGGCGACAAGCTTGATTCGGAGCTTTACGCGCGGCGCCTGCAGCTCGACTTCCCCGACTCGGCCGAGGCGCACGCGCTGGCCGATCTCGGCCACAACCCGGGCTGACCGCCATGGCGGAAGGCATCGGCGCGCGGCTGCGCAGCGCCCGTGAGCGCAGCCGGCTCACCATTCTGCAAGCGGCCGAGAAGCTGCACGTGGACGCGGACATCCTCGAGGCGCTCGAGGCCGATGACTTCGCGGCGCTCGGTGCGCCGGTCTATGTCAAAGGACACCTGCGTCATTACGCGGAGCTGGTCGGTGAGTCGACGGAAGCGTTGTTCGACCTCTACTCGCAGGGTACGCGCGTTCCGCCACCTGACCTGACACGCATCCCCAAGGCCGTGCCGGATGATGCGAGCAGGCTCGTCGCGCCGGCGGTGATCGTGGTGATCGGATTCGCAGTCGCCGGCAGCGTGTGGTGGGCCTTCTCATTATCGCATCGGTACGGGGTCAGCGAAGTCGCGCGCCCGGTGCCGGTCAGCATGGAGGCGGCCCCGCCTGCGCAGCAGGAGCAGCCCCTCAAGCTGGTCGTAGCAGGCATAGCTCCGGCACATGCAGCGGGGGCCGGACCGGCCGTGGCCGTTGCTGCGGCGCGCGGGCAGATCGACGCTGTATTCTCGTACTCCGCCGATAGCTGGACGGAAGTCTACGATGCCACGGGCCGGCGGCTGCTCTATGGGATGTCCACCGGCCCTGCGACGCACGAGCTGGAGGGGGTGCCCCCGCTCAGCGTCATGTTGGGGGACGCCAACGGTGTCACGATCGAGGTAGCCGGACGGCCGGCGTCGATCTCCCGATTCGTGCGGTCCGATCACACTGCGCGATTTCTCATTGCCGCCGACGGACGCGCACTCGCCGCGCCGCGGAAGAACGGAGGTTGAGTTGACGGTCGAAGTCCAGCCGGTCCGCGGAATGAACGACGTGCTGCCCGCCGAGATCGGCGCCTGGCAGCGGTTGGAGGGATGCATACGTGAGCTGCTCGCGTCCTATGGCTACGAGGAGATCCGCGTGCCGGTGGTGGAGCACACCGCGCTCTTCAAGCGCGCGATCGGCGAGTTCACCGACGTGGTCGAGAAGGAGATGTACACCTTCTGCGATCAGGGCGGCGAGAGCCTGACCCTGCGTCCGGAGGCGACCGCCGGCATCGTGCGGGCGCTGATCTCGAACGGCATGCTGCGCGGCCAACGGCACAAGCTCTGGTGCATCGGGCCCATGTTCCGCCACGAGCGGCCGCAAAAGGGCCGCTACCGTCAGTTCAATCAGCTCGACGTGGAGGCGGTCGGCCTGCCCGGTCCCGACGTCGATGCGGAGCTGATCGCCCTCACCGCGCGGCTGTGGCGCCGGCTCGGCATCGAGCGGGTGCGGCTCGAGATCAACTCCCTCGGCACGCCGGAATCGCGGCGTGCCTACCGTGAGCTGCTGGTCGGGTACTTCCGGGCGCACGAGAGCGCACTCGATGCCGACAGCCGGCGCCGGCTCGAGGGCAATCCGCTGCGCATCCTGGACAGCAAGAATCCCGAGATGCGGGCGGTCATTGCCGGCGCGCCGCTGCTCACCGATCATCTGGACCCACAGTCGCGCGAGCACTTCGATGCGCTCTGTGCTGCGCTCGAGTCCATCGGGATCCCCTTCCGCATCAACCCCCGGCTGGTGCGCGGTCTGGACTACTACAGCCGGACGGTGTTCGAATGGATCACCGACGCACTCGGCGCCCAGGATGCCGTATGCTCCGGCGGCCGCTACGACGGCCTCATCGATCAGCTGGGGGGTGAGCCGACGCCGGGCATCGGGTTTGCCATGGGGATGGAGCGGGCCGTGGAGCTGCTCGTGCAGACCGGACAGGTTCCGGCGCCGGCCCCTGCGGACGTTTATGTGGTCGTCAGCGGCTCGCGCGCGACGGCCGCGGGGACCGGGCTGGTCGAGCGGCTGCGCGACGAGCTGCCGGGCCGGCGGTTCGATCTCAATCTGGGCGGCGGCAATTTCAAGGCGCAGTTTCGCCGCGCCGATCGCAGCGGAGCGGCGCTCGCAGTGATCCTGGGCGACGACGAGCTGGCGCGCGGTGTGGCGGCCGTGAAACCTTTGCGGCGCGAGGCGGGTCAGAGCGAGTGCCCGCTGCCTGAGCTGGCCGCGGCAATCGAAGCGGCACTCGCAGGCGCCCCGGCGCCGACACAATGACGCCTCGAGGAGGGGTGGTGGACGATTTTTTACTGAGCGAAAAAGAACAGTGGGATGCCCTCAAGCGCTGGGTGCGGGAGAACGGTCCCGCCGTGGTGGCGGGCGTCGCCATCGCGGCCTTGGGCCTCGGCGGTTATCGCTGGTGGCAGGCCCACCAGGACAACGTAGACCTCGCGGCGGGGGCGATGTACATCCAGATGGAGAATGCCTTCGCGCAGGGCAATCGCACCCAGGCGTTCATTCTCCTCGGAGACCTGGAGCGTCAGTATCCGTCCTCGCCCTACGCCGATCAGGCGAAACTCGCATCAGCGAAGGCCTTCGTCGAGGACGGCGAGCTTGGAAGGGCCGCGGCAGAACTGCAGGATGTGATGCAGCACTCCCGTGACCCCATTCTGCGCCCCGTGGCACGGCTGAGACTCGCCCGCGTGCAGACCGCAGAGCACAAGGCGTCCGAAGCCATTGCCACCCTGAATGCCATCGATCCCGGCGCGCTGGCGCCGCAATACGCCGAGGCGCGGGGCGATGCCTATTACGCCCTGGGCGACAAATCCGCCGCTCTGGCGCAATACCGGGTGGCGCGCGCGACCGAGGGAGCGAATGCCGGCAATCCAGGGAATGAGGGCGACACCGGGCTGCTCGACCTGAAGATCGCGGACCTCGCGGCCGATGTGTCTACGCCTGCCGCGCCGGGAGGCGCCAAGCCGAGTGCCGATCCGGGCGGCCAGAACCCCAGGAAACCGTGAGGGCTCCTTTGCAAACCAACACCGTGCGCTCGCTGCGCTTCTGGACCGCGCTGGCCGCGGCCCTGTGCCTGCTGGCCGCCTGCTCCAAGAACAAGGCGCCGGACCAGCCGGCGAAGCTCGCTCCGATCAAGGCGTCTCTGCGCGTGCAGCACCTGTGGAGTGCCTCGGTCGGCGATCGCGGCGCCAAGCGGCTGCGCCTCGGCCTGGGTCTCGCCATCGATGGCAGCCGGGTATTCGCGTCGGGCCATGGCGGGGATGTCCTCGCGCTCGATCTGGCGACGGGCCACAGGATCTGGCGCACCAAAACGCGGCTGCCCCTGGGAGGCGGACCGGCGGTGCGCGGCAACCTCGTGGTCGTGGGCGCGAGCGACGGCCACGTGGTTGCCCTGAATGCCGCCGATGGCAAGCCGCTCTGGACGGTCCTGATCAACGGCGCGGTGATCTCCGCGCCGGCGATTTCCGACAACGTGGTGGCGGTGCGCTCCATCGACGGCAAGCTGCGCGCCCTCTCTCCGACCGATGGCCATGAGCTGTGGGAGGCGGACCAGGAAGTGCCGTCGCTGTCGGTGCGCGGCACCTCGAGCCCCATCATTGCGGGCGACCTCATCATCTGTGGTTTCGACAACGGCAAAGTCCTCGCGGTCAACTCCGGCGACGGCTCTCAGGTGTGGCTGGCGACCATCTCGGCGCCGCATGGGCGCACGGAGATCCAACGGCTGGCAGACGTGGACGGGCCGGTGGACGTTGTGGGCAAGGACGTCTACGCCGTTGGCTATCACGGCAATGTAGCCATGCTCGCGCTCGACAGCGGCCAGACATGGTGGTCTCACGAGGCGTCGAGCTATCGCGGATTGGCGATGGGGAGCGATGCGGTGTACATGTCGACGGCGGAGGGACAGATCCTCGCGCTCAGCCGCACCAACGGCTCCGTGATCTGGACGCAGCCTGCGCTGGCTTACCGGGGGCTGACGGCCGTCGCGGTGACTGACGACGCGGTCGTCACTGCCGATTTCCAGGGCTACGTGCACTTCCTGGACAAGCACACCGGTGCCTTCCTCGCGCGCGTGCGAAGCGGCAGGCTGCGTATCAGCAATGCGCCTGTCGCCGAGGGCAACGAGGTAGTAGTCATCAACGACGGCGGCCACATCAGCGCATACCGGACGTCGCCCCGCACATAATCACCAGAAGCAGCACCAACATGCTGCCCGTCGTCGCGCTCGTAGGCCGACCCAACGTCGGCAAATCGACCCTTTTCAACGTGCTCACCGGCACGCGCGATGCCATTGTCGCGGACGTGCCGGGGCTCACGCGTGACCGCCAGTACGGCTTCGGGCGCGTGGGGCCGATGCCTTTCGTGGTCATCGATACCGGCGGGCTGGTCGAGAACCCCAAGGGCATCGAGGCACAGATGCGCGCGCAAACCGAGCGGGCCGTGGCCGAAGCCGATCGGCTCATCCTGCTGGTCGACGGGCGGTCCGGTCTCACGCCCCAGGATGATTTCGTCGCCCGCGAGATCCGCAAGTCCGGCAAGCCGACGACGCTCGCCGTCAACAAGTCGGAAGGACTGGACCTCGACGTCGTCGCGGCCGACTTCCATGCGCTCGGCCTCGGAGAGCCGCTCGCCATCGCGGCGAGTCACGGACAGGGGTGCGAGGACCTGATGGCCCAGGCTCTTGCAGGACTCGAGCCGGAGGCGTCCACGGAAACGACGGACCCCGCCGCCGAAGGGGTCCGCATCGCCATCATCGGCCGGCCGAATGTCGGCAAGTCCACCCTGGTCAACCGCCTGATCGGCGAGGAGCGCGTCATCGCGAACGATCAGCCGGGCACGACCAGGGACAGCATCTTCGTGCCGTTCGAGCGCGATGGCCGCAAGTTCCAGCTCATCGATACCGCCGGAATGCGTCGCCGCGCCAGGGTGGAGGATGTAATCGAGCGCGCGAGCGTCGCCAAGACGCTGCAGGCGATTGACGAGGCTCACGTGGTGATCCTCGTCGTGGATGCACATGACACGGTGTCGGAGCAGGACGCGAGTGTCCTCGGCGTCGCGTTGAACCGCGGCCGCGCACTCATCATCGCCATCAACAAGTGGGACGGCATTCCGGCAGAGCAGCGGGAAGAGATCCATCGTCAGCTGGCTCTCAAGCTGGACTTCGTGCCGTTCGCGCCGCTGCACTTCATCTCGGCAAGGCATGGCACGGGTGTCGGCGAGCTGATGCAGTCGACGGTGCGCGCCTACGAGGCCTCCATGCGCGAGATCCCCACCAGGGAGCTGACACGGACGCTGGAGCGCGCGCTGACCGTGCATCAACCGCCCCTGGTGCATGGCAGACGGATCAAGCTGCGATATGCACATCAGGGCGGGCGGAATCCGCCGCGAATCATCATCCACGGCAATCAGACCACGTCCGTTCCAGATGCCTACACGCGCTACCTGGTCAACATCTTCCGCAAGACATTCGACCTCTTCGCGACGCCCGTGGTCATCGAGTACCGTACGGACGCGAATCCCTACGACAGAGCCCGAAGGGCCCGCCGCGGGTCGCGGCCGAAGGCGCGCTGATCGTGTCGAGCAGGCGCAGCGCGGCTCTTTTCATCAGCGCACCGGCCTCGGGTCAGGGGAAGACGACGGTCACCGCCGCCCTGGCGCGATATCACGCCTCGCGCGGACGTACGGTCCAGGTGTTCAAGACGGGGCCGGATTTTCTCGATCCGATGATCCTGCAGCGCGCGAGCGGCCGGCCCGTCTATCAGCTCGACCTGTGGATGGGCGGCGAGGCGCATTGTCAGAGGCTTCTGTACGAGGCGGCGGGGACGGCGGAGCTCATCCTGATCGAAGGTGTCATGGGTCTCTACGACGGCACTCCCAGCAGCGCGGACCTGGCGCGGCTCTTCGGGGTCCCGGTGCTCGCGGTGATCGACGCGCAGGCCATGGCGCAGACCTTCGGCGCCGTTGGATACGGGCTCGCGCGCTATTCGCCGGGGCTCCCCTTCCATGGAGTGTTGGCCAACCGGGTGGCGGGCGAGGGGCACGCGAGGCTCGCGCAGGAGGGCATGCCCGCAGAGCTGCGCTTTCTCGGCGGCCTGGTGCGGCAGGCAGGCATCGAGCTGCCGGATCGGCACCTCGGCCTGGTGCAGGCGGAGGAGATCGTGGACCTCGAGCAGCGTCTCGCGGCGTCGGCATCGGCGTTGCAAGGTACCGGGCTCGAGAGCCTGCCGCCCGTCATCGAGCTGTCGGCACCGGAGGACGAGTCAGCGCCGTTGGAGGCTCTGCTGACCGGTGTGCGCATCGCGGTCGCACGCGATCGCGCGTTCGCGTTTCTCTATCCCGCGAATCTCGACCTGTTGCGGGCCATGGGTGCGGAGCTCGTCTTCTTCTCGCCTTTAGTGGATGCGGACCTGCCATCGGCGGACAGTGTCTACCTGCCGGGCGGCTATCCGGAGCTGCACCTTGCGCAGCTGGGCGCCAACCGGGCGCTCGCGCAATCACTGCGGCGGCACGTCGACGCGGAAAAGCCGGTATATGCCGAGTGTGGCGGCATGCTCTACCTGCTGGAGTCGTTGACGGACGCACAGGGAATACGCGCAACCCTGGCAGGGATCCTGCCGGGACATGCACAGCTGCACGCGCGGCTGCAGGCGATCGGCTACCAGAGCGCGCCGCTTGCAGGCGGAGCCCTGCGCGGCCACGCTTTTCACCATTCCACGATCTCGACGCCGCTGGTTCCGTCAGCGCACACCGAGAGCTCGCGCGGATCCTCCAAGGGAGAGGCGATCTACCGGCACAAGCGCCTCGTGGCGACTTATTTCCACGGGTACTTTCCTTCCAATCCGCGCGCGGCCGCGCAGTTGTTCCATCCGGATCTACGCGACTGACTAATCGAAATTGAGTCGGATGCCGGCCCACAGCGCAAGCGGCGCGCCGGGCGACACGGCATTCTCGTTCGTCCAGTCGGCGGGATCGAAGCGGTACGTGCCGTTGGGATTGAAGGTGCTCGTCGTCAGGAAGCCCGCCGTTGCATATTGGCGGTTCAGCAGGTTCGCGCAGCGCGCAAACACATCGAAGCGGGGGGAGACATGGTAAGTCCCCTGAAGGTTCACCACTGCGTATCCGCCGATACGACCCGATCCCATGATGACGTGTCCCTCACCGTTCGTGCCGCCGGCCTGGTTGGCATTGTTTTCATCGCCGTGGAGGTAGGAGCCGGAGGTCACTACCACGTTTGCGCCGATGTTCAATTTTCGCGTGAGCTGGTAGCTGACCGTCAGCTTGCCGGTGTGGCGCGGAATGAGCGGAATCCTGTCGCCGGCCCTGACCAGAATGTCGCCGTTTGCATCTGCGGTACTGTTCGATTCGGCGCTGACGCCGAAGTCAGACTGGAACGTCGCATCGACCAGGCTGTAGCTGAGATTCCAACGGAGCTTGTCTTCCTGCCCGCCGAGGGCGAGGTCGAACCCCTGCCGCCGGGTATTGCCCACGTTGGCGAAGTATCCGGAATTTGTTGTGGCGGCGATGAACTGGATGTCGTCGCTGTTTGCGGTTCGAAACACATCGGCGCTCCACCGCAGCCGCTGATCCGGGAAGTTGCCGCGCAACCCCGCCTCGAAGGTGCGCGCCACGACCTGCTCGAGATCCGGATCGCTGGCAAAGTCGTTGGGCAGCCCGCACGGAAGGTCGGGATTCGAACAGCCCAGCTCGATCACGGTCGGCGCGCGGCTCGCCTCGTTGTAGTTCACGTAGTAGGTCATGGTTCCGCGCGGCGTATAAGTCACGCCGATGGCAGGATTCAGACGGGTATAGACATGATCGCCCGTGACCGCAGAGTGTTCGCCGTACCCGTCCCCGAAATCTCCCAGGTCCGTGTCGACACTGTAGCCGTCGACGGTCTCCGTGTTGCGGTTGTAGCGCGCAGCCACGTTCATATGGAAGTTTGCGGACGGCGAATACGTGTCCGTCAGGTAAACGCCGAGGATCCTGTCGCTGCCGCTGACGGATATGGCGGTTGGCGCGTTGAACGGGCTCTGCACATAATCCAACAGATGCTGCCGGTCGAAGAATCCGTACAGAAACGACTGCAGGAACCTGTTTGCGGAATCGGCGTAGGCCGCTCCCATGATGGCCTGGTTCGCTTTCCCGAAGAGGTCATCTGTCTCGGTCAGCTGCAGTCCGGCGCCCGCCGATCGTTGCACCAGCCGGGATACCTCACCGGCCGCGTTGGCGCAGTACGCGAGCGACGCGCCATTGGTCAACGGCGCGCTGCAATCGATCGCGGGGCCGGGATAATCCGCATTCAGATAATTGTCGTTGTCGCTGCCGTTGTTGCTGCCCGTGACGA
>Ga0134126_10014036_pt1 | contig 10111 bp, 8 predicted proteins | sample KB31752_FD_96881 | JGI IMG/M metagenome (GOLD analysis project Ga0134126, IMG submission 96881) | Terrestrial soil microbial communities with excess Nitrogen fertilizer from Kellogg Biological Station, Michigan, USA - KB3-175-2 | ecosystem: Environmental > Terrestrial > Soil > Unclassified ...
GCCAAAGTCGCCGAATTTGCATCCTCAATTAGTAATCTCATCCGACGATTCACCCGAAAAGCGCCGTCATTAGAGCGTAGAAAAAATACGCCCTTTTGACGATTCGCTTTCACCGATCTCCTGACATCGTTGATCACGTCGCGCTGAATCTCGCGGGAGCCGCCCGTGACAGTAGCGACGAAAACGAGGAGGTCCACTATGTCCCGAGCGTTCACTCGTGCCCTGGTCCTGTCGACGATCGGCGGCCTCGCCGTCGCGCCGTCTCTCGCGTATGCCGCTGGAGGCGGGTCGAATCCGCACGCGCCGACCGTGACTCGGGTGCTCGCGCCCAAGCACGCGCACGGCGGTGAGGACGTGCTGCTCTCCGCTCGGGTGAGCCTGGCTAAGAAGCCCACGGCGCCCACGACGGAAGCGGAGCCGGAGCGCAAGGGTTCGAAGGGCGGCAAGGGCAAGGGAGGCAAGGGCACCGTCAAGAAGGGGAAGGGCGGGAAGGGCCACGGTCATCGCCGAGCGTCAGAGACGGGGTCGATCATCTTCACGGTCGACGGCAAGGCTCTGGCACCGGTGCGGATCTCGCACGGCCGCGCGCTTGAGAAGCTGACGTTGCCGCCGGGCAATCACACGGCTTCCGCCTCCTATAGCGGCGACGACAACTACAGCGCGAGCGAGTCGACTCCTGTCTCGTTCGCGGTGAGCTAGCAGCCGCCGCCGAGATCGCCCCGCGCAGCTTCCGAGTCGCACGGATCCGAGCGGGCCGCGGTCAAGCGTCTGTGCGGGGCGGGACGGCCGCTCGCCCCGCACAGACGCCTCACGCCGCGGGCGTCCCGCGGTGCGCGTGCCTGTCCCTGTGTATCGCGCCATACAGACGACCGCAAACTACGGCCAAACCACAGCCACATCACGTCGCGTCGTATCTGTGCCGGTGCGCAGCTACGCGTAGGCAGACTGCGCCCCTTCGAAACCGAGCCGCCCCTCCGAAACCGAGCCGCAGAAAGGACACCGAGACATTCGGCTTGCCACGTGCCGAGCCTTCCTCAGCGTCGAGGAAGCCGAGCACCTCAGTCACGGGTGGACGTGCTGCACACCGTCACCAACTGGTGTGCAGCGGCTTGCCCTCGCTATAGCCGGCGGCGCTCTGGATGCCGATCACCGCCCGCTCGTGGAACTCGTCGAGCGACCGTGCTCCGGCATAGGTGCAGGCGGAGCGCACGCCAGCGATGATCGCGTCGATCAGGTCCTCGACTCCGGGCCGCTGCGGGTCGAGATACATCCGGGAGGCTGAGATGCCTTCCTCGAAGATCGCCTTGCGCGCTTGCTCGAAAGGAGAGTCATCTGCAGTACGAAGTCGCACCGCGCGTGCAGATGCCATGCCGAAGTTGACCTTGTACGGCCTGCCGTCACCATCGTGCTGGAGGTCGCCCGGGGACTCGTAGGTGCCGGCGAACCAGGAGCCGACCATCACGTTGGAGGCACCGGCCGCCAAGGCGAGCGCGACGTCGCGAGGATGGCGGACGCCGCCGTCGGCCCAGACGTGCTTGCCGAGGGCCCGCGCCTGAACCGCGCATTCAAGAACGGCTGAGAACTGTGGCCGGCCGACACCGGTCATCATCCGGGTCGTGCACATAGCCCCGGGACCGACGCCGACCTTGATGATGTCCGCTCCCGCGGCGACCAGGTCGCGGACCCCTTCCGCGGACACGACATTGCCAGCGACGATCGGGACGCCGGGGCGCAAAGCCCGCACTGCGGAGAGAACCGAGATCATCTTCTCCTGGTGCCCGTGCGCGGTGTCCACGACCAGAGCGTCGGCTCCGGCGTCGAGCAGTGCCTTGGCCCGACCGACGGCGTCACCGTTGATGCCGATCGCCGCGGCGACGCGGAGCCGGCCGGCCGCGTCGACTGCGGGATCGTAGAGAGTCGCGCGAAGTGCGACCTGCCGGGTGAGCATGCCGGTGAGTTGGCCGTGCTCGTCCACCACGGGCGCGAGCCGATGGTGGCCTTGACTGAGGCGGTTGAACGCTTCCTCCGGCTCGATGCCGTCGGGAACAGTCAGCGGGTCCCGGGACATGACCTGGCTCAGCTGGGTGAAGCGGTCGACGGCGGCGCAGTCCGCCTCGGTGACAACGCCGACCGGTCGGCCGTCCGCGACGACTACGGCTGCGCCGTGCGCCCGCTTCGGCAACAGGTTGAGCAGATCGCCGACAGTGTCGGTAGGACGGACGGTGATAGGCGTGTCGTAGATCGTGTGCCGGGCCTTGACCCAGTCGAGGACATCCGTGACCACGTCGATAGGGATGTCCTGCGGGATGACCGCGATGCCGCCCCGGCGCGCGACGGTCTCAGCCATACGGCGGCCGGCTACCGCGGTCATGTTGGCAACGACTAAGGGAATGGTGGTGCCGCTGTCATCGGGCGTCCTGAGATCGACGCCGAGTCTCGATCCGACGTCGGACCGCGCGGGGACCATGAAGACGTCGTCGTAGGTGAGGTCGTGCTGAGGGGTCGAATCATTCAGGAAGCGCACGTGACGGCAGTCTACCGGTCGGCGGTGGAACCGGCTTCAAGCCGCGCTGCCTCGTCGGCAGCAGCCCAGGCACCGTCCGTGGTGGAAGCGGCCTCAAACCGCGCTGCCTCATCGGCGGCGACCCAGGCGCCGTCGCCGCTGTAGCGGCGGATCACCCGGGCTGGGACTCCGGCCACGACGCTGTGGTCTGGCACCTCACCGCGCACCACGGAACCGGCCGCGACAACGACGTTGCGGCCGATCGTGGCGCCGGGCAGCACGACGGACCCGGTGCCCAGCCAGGAACCCGCGCCGATGGAAACCGGGGCGTTCACCGGCCACTGCTTTCCGATCGGCACCTGCGGGTCGGCGTAGCCGTGGTTCTGGTCTGTGATGTAAACGTACGGGCCGGTGTACACGTCGTCGCCGATCTCAATGGACTGGTGCCCAATGACGTGGCTGCCGCGCCCGAGTACGACGCCGCTGCCGATACGCACGATGGGTTCGGGCCCGAGGTCGCGCTCGGGGACGAATCCGGCGCTGAGCGTGACGTGCGGCCCGACGAGGGTGAAGTGCCCGACCGTGATCCAGCGTTCGCCGAGGAGAGTGCCCTGCGGAAATGCGATCGCTGATCCCTCGCCGAACGCGGCAAAACGTCGGCCGGCCGCAGTGGCGGCGGTGATCCGGCCTGCCTCGCCGACCCGTCGCCAGGCTGCCAGCACGGCCCGGTTGCCGAGTTCAGACCACCATCGCTGCTTCGCCATGGCTGACACCGTAGGCGATGGCGCACTGCGCAGGAGGAGGCGGGTGCGGGTTTGACCGGCTGCCGCAGTGGGCGAACAGTCGGCGGCCACGCTTCGGAGCGTGCGGCGACGAACAAGGCGCATCGATACAGCCGAGAGCTAGTCGCAAGAAGTGGCAACAGGCTTTCATAGCGAGCGGGGGTTATCAGACGTCCACAGACCCTAGACTGCTGCACCAAAAGACCGGCGGGCCCGACGCGACGGCGCGGTTCGAGACTCAGCTTCGGCGACCGACGTCGAACGAGCATGCCGGTCGGCTGCGCCAGGTGGCATGGGGAGGCGAGACGCGGTGCATATCAGTGAGCTGGAGTTGGTGACCCGAGTGCTGGTCGGCTGGGGGCTGACCTTCGTACTCGGTTTCGAGCGGGCGGTGCGCGGCGCACCGGCCGGCGATCGCACCTTCTCTCTGATTGGCGCGGGTACGGCGTTGATCGGTGCCCTGTCTCTCTCCTCCCCCGCGGTACTCGGCGGCGCGGTGACCGGGATCGGCTTCATCGGCGGCGGGCTGTGCTTTCGGCAGGCGGCTCAAGACAAGGAGATCCTGCACGGGGTCACCACCGCGGCATCCATATTCTGCGCGGCGGCGATCGGCGCGGCCGCCGGGGTGGGACACCTGTGGCTTGCTGCCATCGCGGCCGGTGCGGTGCTCCTGAGCCTTGAGATCAGGCATCTGCCACTATTCCGGCTGTTGGACGCCCGACGGTGGGCGCCCTACTTCCACCACGACGACCATGTTCATTTCACCCTGCGCGGGATCGAGAAGGCGATCGTGCACGAGGTCGAAGGCGAGGCGGTCGAAGTGAAGCGGATGTCGCTCGCCGCTTGTGGCCATGTAGCGCCATCGCAGGCTCTTTCGACCGGAATCGCCGGCAATCAGCATGAGGGTGCGTTGTCGGTGCGCATTGAGGCGGTGTGCAATGAGTGTGCTGAGACTGCGCCAAAACCCGCTATGGCGGTGCTGTCTGACAACGTCGAGCAGGCGGTGCAAGCCGACATCGTGGCGGATCAGATGGTGGAAGCCGCGGCCTCGGCGGCAAGGAGCGGGGCCCGGTAGTGGGGTCCAGGTCGTGACCACGCAATGGTGCGACGGGCTGCGGATCGAGGAAATCTCACGGTATGTGAGAGCACTGGTGAGACAGCGGATGCGGCGCGTGACCGGCAGCGTGTGTTAGCCTCGATCTGCCGGTACGTACGATGTCCCCGGGCCTCACCTATAGCCGGCGCGGAATACCGTTTGGCTGGAGCCGCGCTGTGCCACTCGCCGAGAGGCGACACGCGTACCGGCGCTAGTCATTTCTCAGGGGCACTGCTGCCCACATTCCGAAGAATGCCGCTTGGACGCAATCGTCCGGCGGCACGGCCGCAGGCGCCCCGCACCGACAAAGTCCGATCGCAGCGAGTAGGCCCACAACGGCGACGCCACGATGCGCTGCGATCGGCGATACCCGGTCGCGGTCGATTCGGCGCCGCTTGACGGCACGGCACTCGCGTTCCGGCATGCGAACGGCTCTCCTCGCCGACATGCCTGGACACGAGATGATGGACCGAGCAACACGCTCCCTCGCGTGTCCTGCACCAGCCCGCCGGGACCCACTCGGCGGCCCGGAAGGAGCTGGAACGTGAACGACCGCAAGCCGGTGACCACCTGGCTGACGGACATGGACGGCGTCCTCATCCACGAGGGCAACATGATCCCCGGCGCGGACGACTTCATCCGCAGGCTGCGCGACTGTGGTGCGCCGTTCCTGGTGCTGACCAACAACTCCATCTACACCCCGCGGGACTTGCGGGCCAGGCTGCTGTCCACCGGCATCGACCTGCCCGAGGAGTCGATCTGGACCTCCGCCTTGGCCACCGCGAACTTCCTGCACTCGCAGCGGCCCGGTGGTTCCGCGTACGTGATCGGCGAGGCCGGGCTGACCACCGCGCTGCACGAAGCCGGATACACGCTCTCCGAGAGCGAGCCCGACTACGTCGTGCTCGGCGAGACCCGGACCTACAGCTTTGAGGCGATCACTCGCGCGATCCGGCTGATCGACGGCGGATCCCGCTTCATCGCCACCAACCCGGACGCCACCGGCCCTTCGCTCGAGGGCGCCCTGCCCGCCTGCGGCTCGGTCGCGGCGCTGATCACGCGGGCCACCGGCGTCGAGCCCTACTTCGTGGGCAAGCCGAATCCGGTGATGATGCGCGAGGGTCTCAACAAGATCGCCGCGCATTCGGAGACCACCGCGATGATCGGCGACCGGATGGACACCGACATCAAGTGCGGCATCGAGGCCGGACTGGAGACCATCCTGGTGATGACCGGGATCACCCTGCTCGCCGACGTGGAGCGGTTCCCGTACCGGCCCTCGCGGATCGTGAAGTCCGTGGCGGAACTGATCACCGAAGTCGCCTGAGCTGCGGCTTTAGGTAGAAGAGATGAATAATTCGGCCGATCACTCGATCGGCCGAACATCCTGAAGCATTGACGGCGCGTTATACCGGTTGTGACTGCACCACAACTCTCCGCCATTCGGGCCTCGCATCCAGGTACGCGCCCTGTTGAAGCGCGCTCGACGGCGACTCCGCTCTACGACGCTTTAGTGCTTGAGTACCGGCAGGCATTGCGCTGTGTTCCCGGCGAACATGGCCACGACGGCCGGCTCGCCCCCTCGGCCCCTCCCGGCCCCGCTTCCATCGCTGCGCCCCCCATTCCGGCGGCACCCGGCTTCCCGCACCAGTTCGACGCGTTGCCGTACGCACGGCGCGGCAACGGTGTTCCGCGCCAGGTCTCGCGCCACCGTGGCGCCGCGGGAGACGCTCCGGGACAGGCGCAGTGGTAGCGGCAGGGTGGCTGTTGGTGCCCGGTAGGGTGACGACGCGGAACGCTGCGGCGTGTTTTAAAACTAGCGCCGGTTAACGCCGCGGGGGTCTGACACGTCCCATCGCAAGGTACCGGGCATACGACAGCGCCCAACGGGTGCTGACTGCACCGGGGATCCGACGACGCAGGCGAGCGTACGTGGCAGGCGCCACGGCCCAGGCGAAAGCTCTAAGCGCCCTAGTAGGCGCTGCGGCGGATGCGGCCCTCGTAGCGCGCCTCCCAGACATCGTTGTGCGAATCCCCCTCGGCGATGTTCGCCGACAGATAGATCGGCGGCTCGACGCCCTCCGCGAGCAGCCGCGCCGTGACGCCCGCCACGATGAGTTGCGCGATGACGGCGTTACCGATCGAGGAGATCGCGCAAGCCTTCCCTCCGCCCGGCAAGTCGAGCACGGCGTCACCATAGGGCGCGGCGTTGTCGATCACTACATCCGCGAGTTCGAAGAGTCGCTTGCCGGACGGATGCCGCGAAGTGATGCGCCGCGAGTGCTCCAGCGAGGTGATCGCGATCAGCGGATGCCCGTTTTCGCGGGCGATGTGCGCCATCTCGACCGTCGAGCCGTTGCCGCCGGACTGGGACACGATGACCATCACGTCCGCCGGGCCGATCGGGGCGAGGTCCCACACCCGGCGGGCCAGTTGCGGGTCGCGCTCCGCCTTCGGGTCCGCTAGGACGCTCGGGTCCTGCCCGCCGAGGGTGATCAGGTCACGCAACGCCAGCTTGTTCGTCGGGATCAGGCCTCCGGCGCGGCCGGACAGCTCCATCGCGAGTGCCTCGGAGTGGCCGGTTCCGAACACCTGGAGCACGCCGTCCTTGCGCAGCGACGCGGCGACCAGTTGCGCGGCGCGATCGATCGCCGGCCCTTGAGTCGACTCGATGCGGTCGAGCTGCTCACGGACCTTGCCGAGGAAAGTGGCGGTATCGACGGACACGAAGACTCCCCTGGGGCCGGGTGCGCTGATCGCAGGCACGCTACTGCACCGGTGACGCCAGGGGAATCAGAACTGCGAAATTGGTATAGGCCAATCTGGCCGGCGGGACAGTGCCGCGGACGCGATGGCCGGAGCCGCCGCCGGACCAGTAGCGGCGGCTCCGGTCGCCTGACCCGTGCCCAGCTCAGCCCTTCTCCGCGCCCAAGGTGAGGCCGGAGACGAACTGACGCTGGAGCAGGAAGTAGACGAGCAGCGTCGGGACGGCGGTCAGCAGCGCCCCGGCCGCGACCAGGTTGTCGTTGGTGAAGAACGTGCCGGACAGGTTCGCCAGCGCCGAGGTGATGGGCATCTTGTTGCCGTCGGAGATCAGCACGATGGCCCAGAAGAAGTCGTTGTAGATCCAGATCGACAGCAACGTGGCCAGCGCGGCGACCGCGGGCTTGAGCAGCGGCAGGATGATCCGGCTGTAGATCTGCCAGACCGTGGCGCCGTCCACGACCGCGGCCTCGCGCAGGCCGGTCGGGATGGTCTTCATGTAGTTGGACAGCACGAAGGTGCAGAAGCCCGACTGGAAGGCCACGTGGATGACGACCAGTCCGAAGATCGTGTCGTACATCTTGCCCGAGTCGCTAAGCCCGGAGGGCAGGCCGATCAGCAGGTAGAGCCGATACAGCGGGGTGATGATGACCTGCTGCGGGAGCAGGTTACCCGCCGTGAAGATCATCAGCAGCAACAGGTTGATCTTCAGGTTGTACTGGGTGACCGTGAACGCCACGAACGAGGAGAGCAGTAGCGTCAAGATCACCGCCGGAACCGCGATCATGACCGTGTTCCAGAAGTAGTGCGGCATCCCGGATTGGTTCCAGGCGTCGATGTAGTTCTGGAAGTTAAGCGTGCTCGGCAGGGACAGGTAGCCCTTGGACTGGGTTTCCGAGTAGGGCCGCAGCGAGGTGTAGATCGCCCACAGCATCGGCACGAGCCAAGCGAGCGCGCTAACCGCAAGGAAGACGTGCAGCACGATGCGCGCGGGCCGTGCCCGGCGCTTGCCGCTGACCGGATGGGCGCCGCTCGGCCGCGCGGTGTCTGAGGCGAGGGCCGTGGCGGTCACGTGCTCCGCTCCTTCCGGAAGGTGACGATCAGGTACGGGATGATCGCCGCGAGGGAGACGACCAGCAGGATCACCGCGAGGGCCGAGCCGTAACCGATCCGGCTCGCCTCACCGATGATGTTCTGGGTGATCAGGATGGACAGCAGCTCCGTGCCGTGCTCGCCCTTGTTGAACACGTAGACGATGTCGAAGGCACGCAGCGCTTCAATGACCGTGACGACGGCGACCACGACGTTGATCGGCCGCAGCGCCGGGAAGACGACGTGCCGGAACGCCTGCCACTCGTTCGCGCCGTCGACCGCGGCCGCGTCCTTGAGCGAGGGGTCGACGCTCTTGAGGCCGGCCAGATAGAGGATCATCATGTAGCCCGCGTGCCGCCAGGACGCGGCGACCAGCACCGCCCAGATGTTCAGCTTGGGGTTGCCGACCCAGTCCAGGTAGGTGCCGTTCGGGTTGTTGGTGTGGAACAGGCTGTTGATCAGGCCGTGGTCGGGGTTGTAGATCAGTTCCCAGACGAAGCCGATCACCGCGCTGGACACCATGACCGGCAGGAAGAACGCGCCCTGGTAGAAGCGGCTGAACCTGATCTTCTTGTCCAGCTGGTAGGCCAGGAACAGGCCGAACGGCGTCGGGATGGCCGCGAGCACGACCAGCCAGAGCACGTTGTGCTCCACGGCCGGCCAGAAGGACGGGTAGATGGTGAAGATCTGCTGGTAGTTGCGCAGCCCGATCCACTTGATGGAGTCGACGCCGATCCCGTCCCAGGAGGTGAAGGACAGCAGGATCGAGGCCAGCGCCGGGACCCAGACGAACACCACCATCAGTGCCGTGGGCACCCCGGTCATCAGGGTCAGGACAGTTCTGTCTCGGCCGGTCAGCCGTCGCAGCCGCCCGGGCGCGCGGGGAAGATCCGCCGCGCGCCCGGTCTCGACGGCGTCGGCGCTGGTTCCGACGGTCATCGGGGTTCCTCGTTCCGGTGGCTTCGCCGTTTCCGGCGTGGCCGGTCAGGAGTTGTAGATGGACTGCTTCTGCTGCTCGATACCGCTGAGGATGCTGCCGATGCTGCCCGGGTTCTGCAGGTAGGCCTGAAGCTGCGGCTGCATCACAGTTGAAGTAAACGCCGGGTTGGCGTCGCGGTCCATGAACTGCGAGACGTGCTGCGCCGAGGCGAACAGCTGCGCGGACTTCTTCTGGATCGCGTTGTAACCGGAGGTGTCGTATCCGGTGACCAGCGCGTCGTAGCTGTTGTCCACCTTCAGGTACGCGCCCTCGCCGTCAGCCGACCCGATGAACTCGAGCAGCTTGGCCGCGGCGGCCCGGTTCTTCGGGTTCTTGCTGAGCATGAAGCCGTCGACCGGGGCCTCGATGCTGTCCTGGCCCCACTGCGGGTCGATCGCCGGGAAGGCGAAGAAGTCCAGGTCGGCCAGGTCGTCCGGGTTGGTGAACTGCTGGGCGACGAAGGTGCCGAGCAGGTACATGCCCGACTTCTTCTGCAGCAGCGACTGCGCGGCGTCCTGCCACTTGCGGCCAATGTAGCCGGGCTGGTGGTAGGGCAGGATCTGGGTCCAGTGGTCGAAGACGGCCTTGACCTTCGCGTCGGTCCAGGCGGCCTTGCCGTGCATCAGGTCCATGTGGAACTGGTAGCCGTTGATGCGCATGTTCAGCTGGTCGAACGTGCCCATGGCCGGCCACTTGTCGGCGTCCGCGAAGGCGATCGGGTTCAGGCCGTCGGCCTTCATCTTCTCGCAGAGCGAGATGAATCCGTTCCAGTCCGTGGGAACCGTGTAGTTGTGCGCCGCGAACACGCTCTTCCGGTAGAAGACGGCCCACGGGTAGTAGTAGATCGGCACGAAGTAGTAGTTGCCGTCCTGTCCCTTGGACAGGTCGTGCACCGA
>Ga0134126_10014037_pt1 | contig 10111 bp, 9 predicted proteins | sample KB31752_FD_96881 | JGI IMG/M metagenome (GOLD analysis project Ga0134126, IMG submission 96881) | Terrestrial soil microbial communities with excess Nitrogen fertilizer from Kellogg Biological Station, Michigan, USA - KB3-175-2 | ecosystem: Environmental > Terrestrial > Soil > Unclassified ...
CACGCCGCTCGGCATCACCCACGTGATCCAGAAGCAAAAGAATCCCGTTTGGTATCCCCCGGAATCGGTGCGCAAGGAACATGCGGAGGCGGGCGACCCGCTGCCCGCTCGAGTACCGTCGGGGCCGGATAATCCGCTCGGGCTGTTCGCCATGCGTCTGGCCGCGGGCAACGGCACCTACTTGATCCATGGCACGAACAATCCCATCGCGGTGGGAATGGCGGTGACGCATGGCTGCATCCGCATGTATCCCGACGATGTCGCCGCGCTGTTCCCGCTGATTGCCGTGGGCACCTCTGTGCGGCTGATCAACGTACCGGTGAAAGTGGCCTGGGTGGACGGCGAGTTGCTGCTGGAAGCGCACCCGCCCGTGGACGCACAGGGGCAAAGTTTCGAGCCCAACATCGATCAATTTTCCGAGCTGTTGCGCGCGGCCGTCGGCGATGCGACGGTGGCCATTCATTGGGACTACGCCCGTGAAGTACTTCAGAAAGCGGACGGTGTGATCGCGACGGTGGCGCTCGAGGCCGACGATCCCAATGCCCCGGCGCCGGCGGAGGATGCCGCACCCACGCCCGGTGGATGAATCCGGCCCGAGAACCCACTCCGGGCGCTGGGCCACCTTGAGCGCGCTCGGTGTCGTTTTCGGCGATCTGGGCACCAGCCCCTTGTACAGCCTGCAAACCGTGGTGCAGGCCGCCGGCGGACAGTTCACCCCGCACAGCGCCCTCGGCGTGCTGTCGCTGATCGTGTGGGCCCTGATTCTCACCATTTCCATCAAGTACTGCCTGTTCGTCATGCGCGCGGACAATCATGGCGAGGGCGGAATTCTGGCCTTGATGTCCCTGGTCGGCGCGAACGCATTCAAGCCGGGCTTCAAGGTGTTGACCGGCATCGGTCTCTTGGGCGCGGCGCTGATCTATGGCGACGGCGTCATTACGCCGGCCATATCGGTATTGAGCGCCCTCGAGGGGGTCAATGTGGTGACCAACACCTTCAAGCCCTTCGTCATGCCCATGGCCGTGGTCATTCTCCTGTGCTTGTTCGCAGCGCAGCGTTTTGGCACCGAGAAAATCGGCCGCGCCTTCGGACCAGTGATGGCGCTCTGGTTCCTGGTCATAGCGGCTCTCGGCATCGCGTCGATTGCGCGGTATCCGGCTGTCGTCGCGGCGCTCGATCCGCGCCATGCGATCCGTTTCCTGGCCCATGAAGGCAGCACGGGCTTCCTGGTCCTCGGCGGCGTGTTTCTGTGCATCACGGGCGGCGAGGCCTTGTATGCCGACATGGGCCACTTCGGCAAGGGGCCGGTGCGCATCTCCTGGTATGGCGTGGTGTTGCCGTCGTTGCTGCTGAGCTATGCGGGACAGACGGCGTTTTTGATCGACAAGGGATCGGTCACCGGAAATCCCTTTTTTCAAATCGCGCCGTCCTGGTCCATCTATCCTCTGGTGATACTGGCGACCCTGGCCACCATCATCGCCAGCCAGGCCATCATCACCGGCTCATTCTCCATGACCCGCCAGGCCATGCAGCTCGGCTGGCTGCCCGGCGTCGCGATCCGCCAGACCTCGGATAGAATCTACGGACAGATCTACGTTCCCGTGGTCAATTGGCTGCTGATGACGGCGACCATCGCCACCACCATCGGGTTTGAGACCTCGGACCGGCTCGCCGGGGCGTATGGCACGGCCGTATCGACCACCATGCTGCTCACCACGGTGCTGCTGTTCCGCGCCATGCGCGATCTCTGGCGCTGGCCCCTGGCCGCGGCCCTCGGCGTGGCCTGCGTATTCCTCATCGTCGATGGGGCCTTTTTTCTCGCCAATCTGGTGAAAATAGCCGACGGCGGCTGGCTGCCCTTGAGTCTCGCGGCGGCCCTGTTCACGCTCATGATCACGTGGCGGGCCGGAATCGATGCCATACGCGCCACCCTGGTGCAGTCCTCTGAGGCCGGGGACCGGTTCCTGGCCGACCTCAAGAGCGGCGCCATCCCGCGAGTCGAGGGCACCACGGTGTTTCTCACCCGAAGCCGGCAGAAAGTGTCGCGCCTCATCATGGATCACGCACACTTCGTCGGGGTGCTGCCGAGGAATTCGATTGCCTTGAGCGTCGAGTTCGAGAATACGCCGCGCATTGCCGGCCCGAAATGTCTGATCGTCGACAACGTCGGCGAGGGTCTGTGGCACCTGAGCGCACGCTTCGGCTTTTTCGAGATACCGGATTTGCAGCGTGCTCTCGCGCAAACGCAGGGTCTGCCTGCGGCGATCGAACTCGACAAGGCCAGGTTCGTGGCCACGCGCGATCTCGTCGTCCGCAAGCGCAAAGGCGCCCGGTTGAGCCGCTGGCGCCTGGCGCTGTTTGCCTTTCTTTACCGCAATTCGGTGAAGGCCGTCGACCGGTTCAATCTGGCCCCCGACAATGTGATCGAGATTGCCAGGCAAATTGAGATCTAGCCTCGCGCTGATCATCGCATTGATCATGAAAAATCGGGCCCGGATCGTGGAACAGCGGCCCGGTCTGCCCGGCCGGCGCATCTTGGACGAACAATTCCCGCAGTATGTTCAGCAGTCCCAGCACCACGCCCACTGCGAGAACCAGCAACAACAAAATGCCGACGAGTACAGTCATGGGGCCCTCCTGTGAACGCGCACCCGGCGCTGTTCAATTTTGCCGCCGATACCGGAGCGGTGCTGTAGGAAAAACCCCGATAATTTTGTCGGAGCGGCCGTGAGGCTAACCTGCGGGCGGTAGCATCTGTCCTTCCACGGTGCCGAACCCGATACGCGCGGCTCCGGGCTTCTCACACCAGCCGCGAAAGATGATGCGGTCGCCATCCTCGAGAAAGGTACGGGATTCTTCCGGTGAAATGCGAATGGAGCGCTTGCCGCCCTGGCTGAGTTCGAGCAGTGAACCCGCCTCCTCGGGCGTGGGCCCCGATTGAGTGCCGGTGCCCAACAAATCGCCGGCGCGCAAATTACAGCCGTTGACGGTGTGGTGCGCGATGAGCTGCGCCGGCGTCCAAAACGCGTGTCTGAAGCTGGTCGAGGAGAGCCGGTGCGGCGCATCGCCGCGCGCGTGCATGGCCGCGCTCTGGATCAGCGCTTCGAGCCGGATATCGATCGCTCCGCAGCCGCGATTCCAGGGCGAGTCCAGGTACTCGAGGGGCGCGGCGGACCCCGTGGGGCGCGTCCATGAACCCCGAAAGGGCGCGAGCGCCTGCAGCGTGACGATCCAGGGAGAAATGGTGGTGGCGAAATTCTTCGCCAGAAACGGTCCCAAGGGTTGGTATTCCCAGGCTTGGATATCGCGCGCCGACCAGTCGTTGAGCAGGCACAGCCCGAAGATATGCGCTTCCGCCTCCGCCATCGCGATGGGTGTGCCTGGAACATTGCCGCGGCCCACGAACACACCGAGTTCGAGCTCATAGTCCATGCGCTCTGCCTGCGTCATCACGGGCTGCGCGGCGCCGGCAGGCAGCCTTTGCCCCCGAGGCCGGTGGAAGGTTTGTCCGGAGACGCCGATGGAGGAGACGCGGCCGTGGTAACCGATGGGTATCCATTGGTAGTTGGGCATCAAGGGGTTGTCGGGCCGCATCATGCGGCCGACGGCGGTGGCATGGTGGATGGAGGTGTAGAAATCCGTGTAGTCGCCGATTTGGGCGGGCAGCGAGTACTCCGCACCGCTTTGCGGCACCAGGCAAGCCTCGAGCGCGTCTTGCAGCCGCGACTTTTCCAGCAAGCCGGCGAACAAGGCCCGGCGAACGGCGTTCGCCACCCCGGGCCCGAGCTGCATCAGGGTATTGAGCGATGTCAGGGCGCCGGCGCGAATGCCCTGCGCGGCCTGCGCCTGAAATACTTCCCGCGCGGCCAGCGCGGCCAGATCGATGATCTGATCGCCGATCGCCACGCCGCCGCGAAAATTCTCGGCCGAGCCGCGGCGGCGAAATATTGCGAAGGGCAGATTCTGGATCGGGAATTCCCCGCCGCGGTTGGCCGACGCCAACCAGCTCCGCGCCTTCGGGTCGTGCGTCTCGTCCAGCGGGCATTGATCCTGCAATGGGGATGGATGGTTCACGGGCGCTTCGGGTCGAAGTGTTTCTCGAGATCCAGCCAATAGCTCATGTAATCCGTTTGCAGCGGCGGAATTCCCGCGAGCGCCGAGCGCGTGGGCTCTATGACCTGGCGCGTTTCGAACATGAACGCCATGGTGTCGGTGAGATGAACCGGCACCGCGGTATCCGCGGCGACGGCCCGGTCGAAAGTCGCCGCGTCCGGGCCATGCCCGCTCATGCAATTGTGCAGGGAGGCGCCGCCCGGCGCGAAGCCGGTGCTCTTGGCATCGTAGATGCCGGTGATCAGCCCCATGAATTCATTGGCCACATTGCGATGGAACCACGGCGGCCGGAAGGTGTTCTCCATCACCAGCCAGCGCGGCGGGAAGACCACGAAGTCGATGTTGCTCGTGCCCGGCGTGTCGCAGGGCGAATGCAGCACCAGAAAAATGGAGGGGTCCGGATGATCGTAGGAGATGGAACCCATGGCATTGAAGCGGCGCAGATCGTACTTGTAAGGCGCGTGGTTGCCATGCCACGCGACCACATCGAGCGGCGAATGATCCATGTCCGCAATCCACAGACGATTCAAGAATTTTCCGATGAGTTCGCAGGGCGCGTCGATATCCTCGTAACGGGCCCGTGGTGCCAGAAAGTCCCGTGCGTTGGCCAGCCCGTTGGAGCCCAGGGGCCCGAGATCCGGAAGCTTGAAGGGCGCGCCGAAGTTCTCGCACACATAACCGCGCGCCGCGTCCGAGACATCGACCCTGAAGCGCAGGCCGCGGGGAATCACCGCGATTTCCTGCGGTTCGACCCGCAACCTGCCGAGTTCGGTGTCCAGGGTCAGCGTGCCCTGCTGCGGCACGATGAGCATTTCGCCATCGGCGCTGTAGAAGAAGCGGCGCATGGGCCGATTGGCGGCATACAAATAGATCGCGCAGCCGGCATGCGTCCGCGGCGACCCATTGCCCGCGACCGGAACCAGTCCGTCGATGAAGTCGGCCGGCACGCCGGGAATGGGCAGCGGATCCCAGCGCAGCTGGTTCGGCGAGACGGCCTCGTCGTTCCGCGGTTCGTCGAAGCGCGGATGCGCAAAGCGCCGAAACGGCCGGTGCGTCACCGCGGGACGAATGCGATACAGCCATGAGCGGCGGTTGGCATGCCGGGGCGCGGTAAAGGCGGTGCCGGAGAATTGCTCCGCATACAAGCCGTAGGGGCAGCGCTGCGGCGAGTTGCGTCCGGGCGGCAGTGCTCCGGGCAGGGCTTCGGTGGCGAATTCATTGCCGAAGCCGCTCTGGTATTCGACGTCATGAGACGCGGGTGTGGTGGCAGTCACGGAAAATTCGGTCTCCGAAGCAGTGAGCCCATGAGTCTATAATATCGGCGCAATCGAGTCGCGGGCGGGAATCTATGATCGAGGGTAGTCAACCAGGCCGCGCGGCAGCCGCTTCGGACGATCTGAAGGGCCGGATCGTGGCATTCATGCGCGGCGCGTCGACCGAAATCACGCCCTCGGAGGAGAGCCGGCTGAGCGAGCTGGCCGCGGTGCTGCCGCCCGGCGCCGCCGTGTATGTGGCGCACACGCCGAATGCCGCCTTCACCCAGGTGATACATGCCGCGCTCGCGGTGCGGCGTGCCGGCTTTCTCGCCACCCCGCACATTGCCGTGAGGCGCGTACCGGATTCGCGCACCCTGCGGGCCGGGCTCGAGGAGTTGCGCGCGGGAGGAGTGCAGCACATTCTGCTCATCGCGGGCGACGCGGCGCGCCCCGTGGGCGAATATTCCAGCACCCTGGACGTGCTGAGGTCCGGCGTGCTGCAGCAGTGCGGAATCGCACACATCGGCATCGCCGGGCACCCGGAGGGCCACAACGCCGTTGCCGACGAGGTGCTCTGGGAAGCGCTCGCGGCCAAACAGGCGATGGCGCCCTGCACCGGGGCGGCCATGCACATCGTCACGCAGTTCGGACTCGACGGCGGCGCGTTCCTAAGTTGGCGGCAGGAACTGGTGCGGCGGCGCATTCATCTGCCGGTGCGCATCGGGATTGCCGGCCCCGCGCCGCTCGCCAAGCTCATGCATTTCGCGTTCCAGTGCGGCATCGGCGCCGCCTTGCGCGCCGCCGTGCGCACGGCGGGCGCGGCGGCGCAGACTTCGGACCGGGCGACCAGCCCGGATCAGCATTTGCTCACGCTGCTGCGCGTTCCCGTGCCGGCGCAGATCGTGGCGCCGCATTTTTTCGCATTCGGCGGGGCGCTGCAAACGGCGCGGTGGATGCGCCGAATTGCCGCGGGCGAGTTCGACATCGATGCCGGCGCCCGCCGTTTGGTGGTAACCGACACCCGAATGAGAGTTTCGCCTACATAGAAGCGGCGCGCAGTTATGGAAGATTCCGGCCATGACCGACAAACATGAAACCGTACTCGCGGTGCACGGAACCGAGGACGGCTATTGGTACATCGGCGCCGGCCGCAGTATCGCTGAAGGCCCGTACCGCGATCCGCAGCAGCTATTGAGCGTCGCATCCGATCTGCTCTCGACCGAACTGCACTGGCGCATCGACGTATTCGACATGGAAGGCAGGAAAATCATCAGCTACACCAGCGATGAAATGAGTGCCGGAGACCTGGACCCGCTGCGCCGCAGGCGCGACTGGGGTGTGTTGAACTAGTTCGGATTCAGTGTGTCTTGCCCATGGTCTCGAGCAGGCCCATGGTCTTGAGTAGACGATACGTGAATTCAACGCTCTCATCGAAGGCTTGCACGCCGACCCGTTCATCGCGCCCGTGAGCGCGATTTTCATCCACGTCCTGCCAAACGCCGCCGATGTCGTAGCTCGCCATGCCCGCATTGCGCGTTTGACGGTCGTCGCTGAAGCCCGTCGCCATGGTGGGAATGATGGGCACCTTCGGCCACATGGAATGCACCAGCGTGGCCGCCGTATTCATGATTTGCGGCGTGGGGGGCGACTCCGGGCTCACGATGGGCGGCGCATCGAGCGTGACGCGTATGGCCGGGTCGGCGAGATGGGCGACGAGGAGATTCTGCACGTTGTCCGCCGAGTCTCCCGGCATCATCCGGCATTGAATGGTGGCCCGCGCGCGTTGCGGCAGGGCGTTCTCGGCATGGCCGCCTGAAATCAGCGTGGCGACGCAGGTGGTGCGCAATTGCGCATTGAAGCGCACGTTGCGGCTCAGCCGTTCCGCCGCTTCGAGATCCGGCTGGGCTCGAGCCACCGCGTGCATGTCCGCGGCGAGCGGGCCGCTTTCCAGCGAGCCCAGCGCATCGAAGCTCGCGCGAGTGGTCGCGGTGAGCATCACCGGAAACTTGAAGGCTTCGAGGCGGCCGAGGCCGGCCGCCAATCGGTAGATGGCGTTATCGGGACCGGGCAGGGACCCATGCCCACCCGGACTGGTCGTCTCCAGGGTGAAGGTCAGGTAGGTTTTTTCGCTGGTGCCGACTTCGAAGAACTGGCGCGCGCCGTTCTTGGTATCACCGCCCCCTCCGTCGAGATTGACCACCAGCCCCGCGTCGCTCAATTCGCGGTGATGTGCGAGAAGAAAGGCGGGACCGTTCGAGTCCCCGCCGGCTTCTTCGTCGGCGGTGAATGCGACGATGAGATCGCGGTCGGGCCGGAATTTCTCCCGCTTCAATCGGACCAGGGATTCGACCAGGGCCGCATCGCCATCCTTCATGTCGATGGTTCCACGGCCGTAGAACCATCCCTCTCGTTGAGTCAGCTCGAACGGATCGACCGACCAGTCCTCCGGCTTCGCCTCCACCACGTCGAGATGGCCCAGGAACAATACGGCGTCGCTCGATTGCTTGCCGGCGGGGGCGTGCCTGCCGCGGTAGCGAACCACCAGATTGCCCTTCGCCGGACGATCGGGGGGCGCCACGAAAACCACATCGCCGGGGGCAAAGCCCGCGCTCAGCAGCCATCCCTGGATGGCCTTGGCCGCCTCGGTGGAACCGTGCTCATGAGTGGTGTTGATTTCCACCAGACCTTTGAGCATGTCACGGGCGAGCTGCAGGTCGGCCGGAGGAGGCAGCGGCGTCGGCGCAGCAGCCCACCCGGCCGTGGTCATGGCCAAACAAAGGGTTCCCAGCCATCCGCGCATTGAAATCTCCCCGTGCTTGCAGTTCACTGCCAGCATAGCCGAAGCGAAGGGAGATGACTTTGAAAAGCAGCAGAATCGAGGCGTTCAGCGACGGCGTGATCGCCATCATCATCACCATCATGGTGCTGGAACTGAAGGTGCCGCACGGCGAGACCCTGGCGGCGCTCGAGCCCGTGATTCCCGTTTTCCTGAGCTACGTGCTGAGCTTCGTCTACGTGGGCATCTACTGGAACAATCATCACCATCTGCTGAACACCTGCGAGATCGTCACCGGACCCATACTCTGGGCCAATCTGCATCTGCTGTTCTGGCTGTCGTTGTTTCCGGTCACGACGGCCTGGATGGGAGAGAATCGTTTCTCCGCCGCGCCTACGGCCCTGTATGGAGCCGTGCTGCTGATGGCCGCCGTCGCGTATTGGCTGCTGCAGCATCTCATCATCGTCTCGCAGGGAGCGCACTCGATGCTGAAGTCGGCGATCGGCGGCGATTGGAAGGGCAAGCTGTCGCCGGTTCTGTATCTGATCGGCATGGCCGCGGCGATTCGCGCGCCGCGGATCGCGCAGGGCGTTTATTTGTTGGTGGCAATGCTCTGGTTCGTGCCGGATCGACGCATCGAAAACAAATTGACGCGCCTTTGACGCCGCTGCGGGTGGTTCGAACGCATTGAAAGGCTTTCCCTCCCGGCGTGTCCGGCTCAAATAATGCCCTTGGCCTGCAGCTCATCGATGTCCGCGGCGGACATCGACAGGCGCTGCGTGAGTATCTCACGGGTCTGCGCTCCCAACGGCGGCGGGGCATTGCGGTAGCTCACCGGAGTCCGGGACAGCTTTAGGGGATTCGCCACCAGCGACACGGTGCCCGCGACGGGGTGGGGCATCTCGATGCGCATGGAACGGGCGCGGACCTGCGGATCGTCGAACACAGCGTCCAGTGAGTTGATCGGCCCCGCGGGGACGCCCACGCGCTCCAGAGCGGCCACCCAGTGCGCGGTGGGCTGAGTGACGGTCACGGCGCACAGCGCTTCGACCAATTCGCGGCGATTGGCGACCCGTTGTGCGTTGGTGATGAAGCTGGCGTGGTCCGCCAGCCGCGCAAGTCCCAGCACGGCGCAAAGACGGGCGAACTGCGCGTCGCTGCCGACGGCGATGATCATGCGGCCGTCGCTGGTGGGAAAATCCTGGTAGGGAACGAGGTTGGGATGCGAGTTGCCGGAACGACCCGGAGCGCAGCCGCTGACCAGATAGTTCATGGCCTGGTTGGCGAGGCAGGCCACCTGCACATCGAGCAGTCCGACGTCGATATGCTGGCCGACCCCGGTGCGTTCGCGGTGCGCGAGCGCCGCCAATATCCCGATGGTCGCGTACAATCCCGTCAGTATGTCGGTCACGGCCACGCCCGCTTTCAGCGGGCCGGCGCCGGGCTCGCCGTCCGGCCGCCCGGTGATGCTCATCAACCCACCCATGGCCTGCACCAGCAAATCGTATCCCGCACGCGGCGCGTAGGGTCCCGTCTGGCCGAACCCGGTGATGGAGCAATAGATCAATCGCGGATTGACGGCGCTGAGCGAGGCATAGTCCAAGCCATAGGCCGCGAGGCCGCCGACCTTGAAGTTCTCCAGCACCACATCGGATTGGCGCGCCAGTTCGCGAACGATGGCCTGGCCCTCCGGGGTGGTGAAATCCACGGTGACCGATTTCTTGTTGCGATTGGCGCACAGATAGTAGGCCGCGTCGGCGCTGTCATCGCCTCGGGCGTCGCGCAGGTAAGGCGGCCCCCAGCCGCGGGTGTCGTCGCCCGTGCCCGGACGCTCGATTTTCACCACATCGGCGCCCAGGTCCGCCAAAGCCTGTCCCGCCCAGGGGCCCGCGAGGACCCGCGAAAGATCGAGCACGGTGACATGCGCAAGAGCGGTGTTCATGGCGGCAAATTACCACGATCGACA
>Ga0134126_10014038_pt1 | contig 10111 bp, 7 predicted proteins | sample KB31752_FD_96881 | JGI IMG/M metagenome (GOLD analysis project Ga0134126, IMG submission 96881) | Terrestrial soil microbial communities with excess Nitrogen fertilizer from Kellogg Biological Station, Michigan, USA - KB3-175-2 | ecosystem: Environmental > Terrestrial > Soil > Unclassified ...
GATCGTGGCGATGCACAGCCACGCGTTCCTGATGCTGTCCATGCTGGTTCTGGTGCTGCTGGGCGTTCTGCGCCATCTGGCGGCGCCCCACGGCGGCTGGCCGGGCATACCGTTCAGCCTGCTATCGGCGGCAGCGTGGATCTGGATTTTCGTGTACCTGTGGCTGATGCAGAAACGCGTGTATCGGCAAGGCTGGTTCATGACCAACCTGAAGTACTGGAGCCTGGGGTTCTGCTACGCCATCCTGCTGACGATCGGTTTCATATTCGTCATGCTGCTGAGCCTGACCAGTGCATGATCGGGAACCGGGATTGGAGTCCAGCATGCGCAAAGCCGGATGGCGTGGTTTGGACAACGATTCCGGCCTGTGGGGCTCCCTTCGAATCGCCGCGACGGCGCAGCTGCCGCACGGTTTTGCACAACCGCCAGCGATCTTCGGGCAGGCTGCGCAGTGGGCTCCAAACCACTCCATGAAATCCTTGTGTTTGGTGCATCCGCATGAATTCAAAAGAGAAATGCATGTGATGATTTTTTCACCAAACCGTGCGCCGGGCCGATTCCGTGAGCATTGGGACGCGCTTGCCCGCCGTCTTTCCACAACCTTATCCACAGGGTTTGTGGATAAACGCAAAACCACCAGCGGCTCATCGGCTTACCGGGCATTCCTGCGAATCGCGGCAACAAGCCGCGCTAACTGATGAGCCCTGCGCGGCTATCCGGTTCCGCAACCACGATTGCGCGTGTGGCGCTGCCGTTGCCGCTGCCGCAGACCTTCGACTATCTGTCGGAATCATCGGAACTATTGCCGGGCTGCCGCGTGCGGGTGCCGTTCGGGCGTTCGTATCGCGTCGGTGTCGTCGTCGAGACGGCGGCGCACACCGAAATTTCCGGCAATCGCCTGAAGCCGATCGATGCGATGCTCGATCCGCAACCCCTGCTCGATACCGAACTATTGGCTTCACTGCGTCGTGCGGCGGATTACTGGTGCGGTGCGATCGGTGACGTGATCTCCGGCGCATTGCCGCTGGCTTTGCGCAACGGTGCGGCGCAGGATAGCTTCGCGGAAGAAATCTGGCGCGCGACCGCGGCAGGCACGTCGGCCCGCGATGCACGCACACGGCGCGGGGCTTCCGCCGCGTTGCTCGAAACGTTGTCCGATGCTTCGCTGTCCGCCAGCGAACTCGACACGCTGCTGCCCGGCTGGCGAGCCGCCGCGCGCCGGCTCGCGACGGCAGGTTTGCTCGAACGCGTGCAGCCCGAAATCCGCGCGCCGCGCGTGCACGAAGGTGCTGCGCCGATATTGACCGACGAACAGGCCGACGCACTGGCCGCGATCCTTTCGGCCGGCGACAGTTTTCATCCTTTCCTGCTGCAAGGCGTCACCGGCAGCGGCAAGACCGAAATCTACCTGCGTCTCGCCGAACGCGCGTTGCAGCAGGGACGCCAGACCTTGTGGCTGGTTCCGGAAATCGGCCTGGTGCCGCAGGCATTGCGGCGCCTGCGCGCGCGCTTCGATGCGCGTATTGCCGTACTGCATTCCAATCTCGCCGAAGGCGAACGCGCACGCGCGTGGCTGGATGCACGTTCGGGCGCCGCCGCGATCGTGCTGGGCACGCGTTCGGCGGCATTCGCGCCGCTGCCGAAAGCCGGACTGGTGATCGTGGACGAGGAACACGACGCCTCGTACAAGCAGCAGGAAGGTTTCCGCTACCACGCGCGCGACTTCGCACTGATGCGCGCGCAGTCGTTGGGCGTTCCGATCGTGCTCGGCAGCGCCACGCCGTCGCTGGAAACGTTGGCGAATGTCGAAGCGGCACGCTACACGCGCGTGCGCCTGCGCCAGCGCGTGCATGCACGGCCGCCCTCGCCCGTGCACGTGCTGGATCTGCGCGGTCTCAATCTCGCGCAGGGTCTGTCACCTGCGTTGCTGGATGCGCTGGATGCGACGCTCGCGCGCGGCGAGCAGGCGCTGGTCTTCAAGAATCGTCGCGGCTACGCGCCGGTGCTGCTGTGCCACGCCTGCGGCTGGCACGCCATCTGCCCGAAGTGCGAAAAGCCGCTGACGCTTTACCGCGGCCGCAGGCAACTGTTGTGCCATCACTGCGGGCACACCGAACGCGCGCCGGACGCTTGTCCGCATTGTCATGCCGATGCACTGATTCCCCAAGGCCAAGGCACCGAGCGGCTGGAAGAAGCGCTCGCCGCGCGGTACCCGAACGTTCCGGTGTTGCGTGTGGACCGTGACAGCACACGCCAGCGCAATGCGTTCGCAAAATTGCTGGAGCGTCTGTCCGACGATCAACCCGCGATCCTGGTCGGCACGCAAATCCTCGCGAAGGGACATGACCTGCCCAACCTCACCATGGTTGCGATCGTGGGCGTGGATGAAGGCCTGCACAGCGTCGATTTCCATGCGGGCGAGCGGCTGGCGCAACTGGTCGTGCAGGTCGCCGGGCGCGCGGGCCGCGCCGACAAACCCGGCGTGGTGTGGTTGCAAACGCACGAACCGGAACATCCGCTGCTGACGACGCTGTTGAGGGGCGGCTACGACGCCGCGGCGGCGTTGCAACTCGGCGAACGGCTTGCGTCCGGGCTGCCACCGTTCGCGCACATGGCTCTGCTGCGTGGCGAGAGCGCCCAGCGCAAGGCGCTGGATGACTTCATGGCCGCGGCGCGTGCTGCGCTTGCGCAGGCTGAAAGCGGTGCGCTGCGCGTCAACGGACCGTTTGCCGCGCCGATGCCGCTGCGCGCCGGACGGCGCCGCGCCCAGCTGCTGCTGGAATCCGAGCACCGCCCGGCGCTACGCCACGCGCTCGCGACATGGCTTCCGCAGCTGCACGCATTGCCGCAGCCGCGCGGCCTGCGCTGGTCAATCGATGTCGATCCCGTGGATTTGTATTGAACCAGCAGGCGAGATCCCGTGATTGAGTAAGGGCTGCGCCAGACGAAAGGTGCAGACAGAATGACCATGCGCACCGCCGCAACTGGGGAAGCAGAATGAGCATCACACGCAAGCACCTGCTGCACACCCTGATCGCCTGGACGCATGGCCGTATCGGGCACACACTGCTGCTCGTTTTCGCCGTCTGCTGGTGTAGTACCGCAATGAGCGCTGTCATGACCGACCATGGCCTCGTGCAAGGCATTGGAGACGGCAATCTGATAGTTTACAAGGGGCTCCCGTTCGCAGCCCCGCCAGTGGGCGAACTACGTTGGCGCGCGCCACAACCGGTGCAGCCATGGCAAGGCATGAAACTGCTCGATCATTTCGCGCCACGTTGCATGCAAAGGGGCATGTACCCCGAGAACGCGCCGACCGAGCCGATGAGCGAGGATTGTCTTTATCTGAACTTGTGGGTGCCCGCGCACGCCGCTGGCGAAAAATTGCCGGTGATGGTGTGGATTTACGGTGGGGGCCTGGACAACGGCTCGGGCTCCACGCCGCTGTACGCAGGTGACGTGCTGGCTCGCCAAGGTGTCGTCATCGTCACCTTCAATTATCGGCTCGGCGTGTTCGGGTTTCTGGCTTACCCGCAACTCGCGCAGGAATCGCCCCGACACGCCACCGGCAATTACGGGTTGCTCGACCAAGTGGCCGCGCTGCAATGGGTCCAGAGAAATATTGCCGCGTTCGGCGGCGATCCCTCGCGCGTCACCGTGTTCGGGCAATCATCCGGTTCGATCTCGATCAGCGCGTTGAGCGTCGCGCCGCTGGCCAAAGGATTGTTCCGCTACGCGATCGGCGAGAGCGGTGGGCTGTTCGAACCGATGAACCTGTCGCCAGACTTGACCGAAAGTGGCGCTGAAAGGAACGGCGTCGCGTTTGCGCAACGTGCCGGCGCCTCCTCCATTGCGGCGCTGCGACAAATGCCGGTCGCGACATTGTTGAAGGTGCCATACACACCGACGATCATCATCGACGGCGCGGTCATCGCCGAACCACCCGCCGACGCTTTCCGACAGGGCCGAATCAATCCTTCTGCATTCCTGATCGGTTCCAATCAAGACGAAGGCGTGATCTTCCTGAAGGGAAAGCACGTCACGCCGCAAAACTTCGACAAGGTTCTCGGCCGCGACTTCCCGTCGTGGCTGATCAAACTTGCCGCGCCTTTGCCCGGGAAAACCGACACAAGTGCCTACGTTGCCGCAAAGCGTTTCGAGAGCGACATGCGATTTCACTGGGACATGTGGACTTGGGCGCGGCTGGCAATGCGCGCAGGGAAGCCCACCTATCTCTACCGTTTCGATCATCCGACGCCATGCACGTCCGAAGAAGGTTGTGCAACCGCGACTCGGCATGGAGATGAGATGGCCTACGTGTTCGGGCACGATCTGGCGCACACATGGACGCCACGGGATCGCGAGTTGTCTCGCTTGACGGTCGGGTGCTGGACACGTTTCGCCAAGACGGGATCACCCGACAACTGTGGGCTCCCGGATTGGCCGAGCTACGGCAGCGACGCTGCCATGATGGTTCTCGGCAACGTACCGCATTTCATGCCGATGCGGCCTGACCATACGCTGCGGCGGCTGGACGACGTCTACCACTGGGCCAAACTGATCGCGCCGCACCCGTGGGCTGCGCTGGCCGTGGCGCTGCTCATGCTTTGCGCCCTTGTCTGGATATTCGTTGCACTCGTGCGGTTGTGCCTGCGTGGCTTGCGTGGACGTGGGGAACAATCAAGCCCAGCGTAGGACAGAGGCGCGGCTTGCCAACAAAACGGCCGCCCGAGAGGCGGCCGTTTGCTGAACCTTCTTGTGCAGCCAACCTCAAGCCGCGAATGCACCACGCATCTTCTTCATCGCATTCGCCTCGAGCTGGCGGATGCGTTCGGCCGACACGCCATATTCGTCGGCCAGGTCCTGCAGCGTGGCCTTGTCTTCGGCCAGCCAGCGACGACGGATGATGTCGCGGGTGCGATCGTCCAGCTTCGCCATCGCCTGCTGCAGCGTATCGAGCTGGTGCTCTTCCTGATCGGAGTCGGCAAGCTGCAGGTACGGATCGGCGCCGTGGTCTTCCAGGTACGCGACCGGCGCGGGCGGCGCGTCGTCGTCCGTTTCGGTGGGTGCGTCGAAGCCGACGTCGCGGCCGGACAAACGCGATTCCATTTCCAGCACGGTGGCTTCGAGCACGCCCAGATCCTTCGCGACCTCGCGCACTTCCTGCATGTTCATCCAGCCGAGGCGCTTCTTGGACTTGCGCAGGTTGAAGAACAGCTTGCGCTGCGCTTTGGTGGTGGCAACTTTCACGATGCGCCAGTTGCGCAGGATGAATTCGTGCATCTCGGCGCGAATCCAGTGCACCGCGAAGCTGACCAGCCGCACGCCGTGGTCGGGGTCGAAACGCTTGACGGCCTTCATCAGGCCGATGTTGCCTTCCTGGATCAGGTCGGCCATCTGCAGGCCGTAGCCGGAATAACCGCGCGCGACGTGCACCACGAAACGCAGGTGCGACATCACCAGCTTGCGCGCCGCATCGAGGTCTTCCTCGTCGCGGTAGCGGTGCGCGAGATCCCGTTCTTCCTCGACGGCCAGCACCGGAATGCGATGCACCGCGCCGATGTACGCATCGAGACTACCGACTACGCTGGGAATGGGCAGGCTGTTGGCGACCAAGGCTTCACTCATTGGTTTTACCTCACTCGTCTGTATTGGCACTCTAACTGTGGGAGTGCCAACCCCTCGTGAAGGTTCCCGCGCGGTCCCGATGATGGGAGAGGCTTCGCCGTGAGGGTGATGCGATAAATTATACTCGCCGGTACAGGAAACACAAGTCCGCCAGAAGTCATGCTTCCAGCGCCGTTCGAGGCGGCAACGACCAATCGATCGGCGCCCGGCCGTTTGCCTCAAGGTACTGATTGGCCTTGGAAAAGTGCCGGCACCCCAGGAAGCCGCGGTGCGCCGAGAGGGGCGAGGGATGCGGCGCCTTCAGGACGCAATGCCGACGGGTGTCGATCAGCTTGCCCTTGGCCTGCGCGTAGCTGCCCCACAACAGGAAAACCAGGCCGTCCCGCTCCCGATTCAGCTGGTCGATCGCCCTGTCGGTGAACCCTTCCCATCCCTTGCCCTGGTGCGCGCCGGCCATGCCGGCCCGCACCGTCAGCACGGAATTGAGCAGCAGCACCCCGCGCCGAGCCCATGGCGTCAGGCAGCCGTGGTCGGGCCGCGCGATGCCGAGGTCGCCTTCGATTTCGTTGAAGATGTTCTGCAGCGACGGCGGTATCGGCACGCCCGGCCGCACTGAGAAACACAATCCGTGGGCCTGGCGCGGGCCGTGGTAAGGATCCTGGCCCAGGATCACCACCTTCACCGCGTCGAACGGCGTCGCATCCATCGCCGCGAAAATCTCGGGACCCGGCGGGTAGATCCGCTTGCCCGCGTGTTTTTCCGCACGCAGGAATTCACTCAAGGCATGCATGTCCGGGCGGTCGAAGTATTCGCCCAGACGCGCTTTCCACGACGGTTCGAGTTTCAGGCGCTCGTCAGACATTGCGGATCATGCGGTTTGGGATCGGCGCCGCTGCGATACGCGCAACTGGAACATCAGCTTGGTCATCAGCAGACGTTCGTCAACCGGTTTTTCGACCAGGTCGTTGGCGCCGGCCTTGAGCAGGGCCGCCTGGTTTTCGGGATTTTCGTCGCCGGTCATCACCAGCACCGGCAGGCGTCCCTTGCCGAGTTGCAGGTCGTAGCGGATCCATTCCAGCAGGTCGCCACCGGACATTTCGCCCTTCAGGCTGACGTCGGTCAGCACGACGTCGGCGCCGATCTCTCCACGGTCCTGTGCAGCACCGAGGAATTCCACCGCTTCTTCAGCGCTGCCGGCGAGGTGCACGGTCAAGCCGTAGCGCTGCAGCATGCGACTGGTCGCGAGCGCCACCACGCGACTGTCCTCGACGTACAACACCGTGCCCTCGGCCTGCTCGCTCGGCTGCACGTAGCCGCGGATGAAATCCGTCAGCGCGGCATAGCCCGCGGCCTTGTCGAAATAGTCGGTGATCTCGTCGCCGATCTGCCGGTTCTGCAGGCGCTCCTGCACGTCGCCGGAAACCGCGACGATCGGGATGTACGCCTGCGGTGCATGTTCGCGCACGTACTTCGCCAGATCCGCACCGTCCATGTCAGGCAGGCGCAACGCGGTGGTCACCAGATCGATCACACCCGTGTGCAGCGATTGTTCGGCCTCGGCACCGGTTTCGCAGGTGATGATCGTCGCACCGGGCAGGCCTTTTTCCAGCACGCGCGAAATCAATGTGCGCGCCACCTTCGAGCCATCCACCACCATCACGCGCGGATTGTCATTGGCAATGTGGCGAAGGACGTCATTCATGATTCGTGTGTCGATTTGCGCGCAACGGCAACGCGCCTGCGTTCGATGCGTGTGGTTTCAGGTCCGCGGGTGCAGCAAATGGCGGCTGCTTGCGATCAGCGCGCCCAGCCACCCCAGCGCGATGGCGATGGCCCACCCGATGCCGAGCGTAGCCCAGGACAATCCGCCGAAGTGCAGCCGGCCCGTGTAACTGGCGACCAGTTCACGCACCGGCGCCGCCAGCACCGCTTCCAGCAGCAACACCAGCAGGACCGCGACCAGCCCGGCCGCGAGACCATACCACGCGCCTTCATAAAGATAAGGCCTGCGCACGAATCCCGCGCTGGCGCCGATCAACTGCTGCACGATGATCTCGTTCGCGCGGCTGCGGATGTCCAGTCGCACGGTATTTCCGATCACCAGCACCGCCGCCGAGCCCAGCAGCACCGCCAGCAGCAGCGTCACGCGCCGGCCCACCGCGATCAGCGCATCCAGTCGCGCGCGCCATTGCCCGTTGTCCTGCACCAGGTCGACGCCGGGTGCCGCACGCACCGCCGCGACCAGCGTTTCCACCTGCGCGCGATCCGCGCCTGCACGTGGCTCGATCAGCAGCACGAACGGCAGCGGATTGTCGGGCAGCGATTTGATCGCGTCGCCGAAGCCCTGCATCGCGGCCAATTCCTGCAGGCCTTGCCGCGGCGTGCGTACCGTCACCGTGCCGACATCGGCGCGTGCACGCAGAGTCGTCGCAAGCTTCTCCGCACCATCGGCCGCCACGTCCGTTTTCAAAAACACGTTGACCGACTGCGAATCGCCCAGCGCCGTCGCGAGATGCTGCACGTTCACCAGCAGCAGGTAGAACGCCAGCGGCAGCGCCAAGGCCAGCGCCATCACCACGATGGTCAGCGCGGTACCGAACGGCCGCCGCGCCAGCTGGCGCAGGCTGTCGCGCAGGCACCACGCATGTTGGCGGCGCCACATCGCGAAACGCGTGTGGCGCACGGGACTGGCCATGGACACCTGCGCGTTCATGCAACCTCGCTGCCCGGCACGTCGTCGATCAGGTGCCCGTGGTCGAGCACCACGACGCGTTGTTTCATGCGTTTCAGCAGGGCCAGATCGTGACTGGCGATCAGGATGGTGCTGCCGGTCCGCCTGAGGCTCACGAACAGTTGCATGATCTCTTCCGACAGTTGCGGATCGAGGTTGCCCGTGGGTTCGTCGGCGATGATCAGCGCGGGCCGCGCGACGATCGCGCGCGCGATGCCGACGCGCTGCTGTTCGCCGGTGGACAATCCCGCCGGCGCATCCTTGCCGCGCCCGGTCAGCCCGACTTTTTCCAGCGCGCCGCGCACGCGCTTGCCACGTTCCTCGTGCGGGATGCCCGCGATCACCAGCGGTAACGCCACATTGTCGGCCACGCTGCGGTCCATCAGCAGGCGGTGATCCTGGAACACCATGCCGATGTCGCGGCGCAACCGCGGAATGCCGCGATGGCGGACGCGCGCCAGGTCACGGCCATGCACCTCGATCGCGCCGCCGCTGGGGCGCTCGATCAAGGCGATCAATTTCAGCAATGTGGTCTTGCCCGCGCCCGAGTGGCCGGTGACGAACAACATTTCGCCCGCTTCGACCTTGAACGACACATCGATCAGCGCCTCGCGGCCCTCGGGGTAGCGCTTGCTGACGGAATCGAATCGGATCACGGAAATGCCGGCGCCGGTGGATCGCAAAGCCTAGCAACAATGCCGCCGTTCCGGGGCGGCACGGCCCGCAGTGGGAACCGACGCTGATCAGGGACGGGGTGCAGCCGTGCGGTTCTGCGGCTTGCGATGACGGCGGCGGCGCTTGTTCGTCGCGGCGTTGGCATCGGCAGCCGCCGTTTCAGACGGCGGCGCCTCGACTTCGGCCTCATCGTGGTGCGTCACCGCGCGTCGCGGCGGCGAGGCCAGCCATGCGGGTTCGATCGCCTGCACCGGAATCCGCATGCCGATGTAGCGCTCGATGTCGGGCAGGTTCATCGCGTAGAGATCACACGCAAAACTGATCGCGTCGCCCTCGGCGCCCAGTCGCGCGGTGCGGCCGATGCGATGCACGTAATCCTCGCCATCCTGCGGCAAGTCGTAATTGAAGATGTGGGTGACATCGGGAATGTGCAGGCCGCGTGCCGCGACATCGGTCGCGACCAGGATGTCGGTTTCGCCTTTCTTGAAGCGCTCCAGCAATCTCTGTCGCTTGGCCTGCGGCACGTCGCCCGACAGCGCGCCGACCTTGAAGCCCTGGCGCTGCAGGCGTTCGGTCACGCGTTCGGCGGCCGCGCGGGTATTGACGAAGACGATGCTGCGCTGCGGATTGCAGTGCTCCAGCAGGTTCAGCAGCAGCGGGATCTTTTCTTCCTTGGCGGGGAAATACACCTGTTGGCGCACGCGATCGGCAGTCACGTTTTCGGTTTCCACCACCAGCTTCTCGGGCTGGTTCATGTGCTCGTAGGCGAGTTCCAGCACGCGATAGGAAAGCGTCGCCGAGAACAGCATGCCCTGGCGTTCTTCGCGTGCGGGCATCTTGCGCAGCAGGTAACGCACGTCCTTGATGAAGCCTAGGTCGAACATGCGGTCGGCCTCGTCGATCACCGTGGCCTCGACTGCGCGGAAGCTGAAAACGTGCTGCTTGAAATAATCGATCAGGCGGCCCGGCGTCGCGATGATCACGTCGCAGCCGTCGCGCAGCTGCTGGCGCTGCTTGTCGTAATCGACGCCGCCGTAGATCAGCGCGAAACGCAGCCCAGTCTGCCGGCCGATCGCC
>Ga0134126_10014039_pt1 | contig 10110 bp, 7 predicted proteins | sample KB31752_FD_96881 | JGI IMG/M metagenome (GOLD analysis project Ga0134126, IMG submission 96881) | Terrestrial soil microbial communities with excess Nitrogen fertilizer from Kellogg Biological Station, Michigan, USA - KB3-175-2 | ecosystem: Environmental > Terrestrial > Soil > Unclassified ...
GACCCGAAAGCAGCAGATACGGAAAACTAAAAAGATTAGGACGGAACTTACCGTGAAACGACCTAGGCTAAGAACATGTCTGGCTGTTCCGATCGGCTTGTTGTCTATAGGGCTGGCTGCCTGTTCATCGTCAGCGACGAGCTCGCCGCAAACGACGCATGGCGCGTCAGGACCTTCTGGATCGCTCACCATCGATAATGAGGAGGGCGCCCTTTGGACATGCGGCTTCAACCCATTCAACCCATCAGTCAACGGGACCGCGAACGGCTTTGTCTATGAGCCGCTCATCTACGTCAACACCCTTGAAAGCGGTAAGACGACACCGTGGCTAGCCTCGTCTTTCGCCTGGAGCGACGCGAACAAGGTTCTCACGTTCACGATCCGCAACGGCGTGAAATGGAATGACGGAAAGCCGCTCACGGCCGCTGACGTGGAGTTCACTTTCCAGCTGATGAAGAAGTTCCCGGCTCTCGATCTGAACGCCTTGTGGTCTGTGCTCTCGAGCGTCGTGCAGAAGGGCAACCAGGTCGTGCTGACGTTCAAGACGGCCGGCGTGCCGTACTTCTACTACGTAGCCGATCAGACCTTCATCGTGCCCCAGCACATCTGGTCGTCAATCAGCAACCCGGTGACCTTCGCCAACGCCAAGCCGGTCGGCTCCGGGCCGTACGAGATCGGCAATTGCACGCCTCAGAACATCTCGTACTCGGCGAACCTGCACTACTGGCAGCAAGGGCTGCCGAAGATCGCCAAGGTCGAGTTCCCGGCGTTCACCTCGAACGACGCGGCGAACACGTACCTGGCGACCGGCCAGGCGCAGTGGGCCGGGCAGTTCGTCCCGAACGTCCAGACCTTCTACCTTGCGAAGAGCCCGGAGAACCAGTTCTGGGCACCGCCGATCGCTGACCTCTCGCTCTTCCTCAACCAGACGGTGGCACCGCTGAACGATGTCGCCGTGCGGCAGGCGATCGCCTACGGGATCGACCGCGCCAAGGTCGCCAAGATCGGAGAGTACGGCTATCAGCCGGCTTCCAACCAGGCTGGCATCGTGACTCCGACGTTCGCGTCCTGGCTCGACAACTCGGCGCTCGCGAAGTATGACTACGGCTTCAACCCGGGCAAGGTGGCCTCGATCCTGGAAAAGGACGGCTACAAGAAGGGCGCCGACGGCATCTTCGCCAAGAACGGCAAGCCGCTTGCTTTCACGATTATCAATGAGGGCGGTAACACCGACTGGGTCGCCGACCTTCAGATCATCCAGCACGAGCTGGCGTCGGTCGGCATCAAGATTACCGTCGACAACCTCGCGACCAGCGACTTCCTTAACGACCTCTACAAGGGCAACTACCAGATCGCCTACAACTTCGAATCTGGCGGTCCCGGTCCCTACTACGAGCTCAGGCAGGCGCTCTACAGCACCAACTCGGCGCCGATCGGTAAGACCGCGGCCTCGGACTGGGAGCGCTGGCAGAACCCGGCTACAGACAAGCTCATCAGCGACTACGCCGCGACCACCAGCCCGCAGGCGCAGCACCAGATAGTCAGTCAGCTGCAGCAGATCATGCTCGCCGATGTGCCCATTATCCCGATCACCGCCTTCGTCGACTGGTACGAGCACAACACGAGCCAGTACGACGGCTGGCCAACCCCAGCGGACCCGTACGCCCAGCCGGCTCCGTACAACACACCGGACGACGAGGTCGTCCTTCTCCACCTGACACCGAAATGACGTCGGCCAGCGATTGTGGGTAACCCAGAAACCGTAGCGCGCGGCGGCGCAGGAGGTCCTTCGTGAAGTACGTCCTGCGCCGTCTCGGCTTCTTCGTAGTCACGCTCTGGGCGTGCCTGACGATCAACTTCGTGGTGCCGCGTCTCATGCCAGGGAACCCCGCCATCGCGATGATGGCGAGGTTCAAGGGCAGGGTGAACGGAAGCGTGCTCCACGCACTGGAGATAGCGTTCGGCGTCAATACCCAGCAGAGCGAGATCTCGCAGTACTTCAGTTACCTGGGCAATACCTTCAGAGGACACTTCGGCGTCTCGCTGACCTTCTTTCCCGAGACGGTCGCCCAGGTCGTGCGATCCGCGATTTTCTGGACTCTCGGCCTGGTCGGGCTCACGACCGTGCTGGCGTTCGTGCTTGGCACGCTGATCGGAATGGTCAGCGGCTGGCGCAGAGGCAGCAAGATAGACAGCATCCTGCCGCCGATCTTCGTGATCACCTCCGCCTTCCCCTACTTCTTCGTGGCGTTGCTCAGCCTCCTGCTGTTCTCAATCACCTGGCACTGGCTCCCGTCAGGCTTCGGTTACGACAACACCGACACGATCGGGTGGACGTGGTCGTACATTTCGGACGTCTTGGTGCATGCCATCTTGCCTGCCCTCACCATCCTCGTGACCTCGATCGGGGGATGGATCCTCACCATGCGAAACAACATGATCTCGACGCTGGCCGAGGACTATGTCCAGATGGCGAAAGGCAAGGGGCTGTCACCCCTTCGGGTCATGCTCAACTACGCGGGTCGCAACGCGATCCTGCCCAATCTCACCGGGTTCGCGATGTCACTCGGCTTCGTGGTGAGCGGCGCGATCCTGGTGGAATTCGTATTTTCCTATCCAGGACTTGGCTACATGCTCCTTGAAGGAGTACAGAACGAGGACTACGCGCTGATGCAGACTCTCTTCCTCCTCATCACGGTCGCAGTGCTCGTAGCGGTCCTGGCCGTCGACTTCGTGACGCTGGCCCTCGATCCTCGTACCAGGTCACAGACATGAGCCTGCGCGAAGGCCTCGACCGGCTGATGACTGGTACCTCGGGCAATCTCGCGCGGGCGGTAGCAGGCAACAAGAAGGCGCTTACCGGGCTGACGCTGCTCCTGATCTTCGCGTTCATGGCGATCTTTCCCGGGTTGCTCGCCCACGACAATCCGAACGCCGAGATCTACCCGCGCTCGGCGGCTCCGTCGGCTTCGCACCTGCTCGGCACGACATCCTACGGGCAGGACATTTTCTCTCAGTGGGTCTTCGGTACCAGGGAGTCGCTCTTCCTCGCCATAGTGGTGGGCGGCCTCGCGACGGTGCTTTCTGTCCTTATCGGCGTCACCGCCGCCTACCGCGGCGGGGTCGTCGATGTCGCATTGTCGTTGTTCACTGACGTGTTCCTCGTCATCCCGGCCTTCCCGCTGGTCGTCGTCATCGCCGCGTACTCGAAGAACGGCGGCAACTCGATCCTGATCGCGGTCCTCGTGGTCACCGGCTGGTCTTATGGCGCCAGGCAGCTCCGCTCTCAGGCTCTCTCGCTTCGCAATCGCGACTTTCTAGCTGCGGCGCGGGTTCGCGGCGAACGCCAGTGGCGGATCATCGTCTTCGAGATCCTCCCGACGATGACCTCGCTCATCGTCGCCAACTTCCTGGGCGCGGCGGTCTACGCCGTGCTCGCCGCCGCCGGGCTTCAGTTCATCGGCCTGGGCAACCCGGACGGCATGAGCTGGGGGACGATGCTCTTCTGGGCTGAGAACAACGAGGCGCTGCAGGCGGGCTCACCACTGTGGGCCATCATGCCGGGGATCGCCATCGCAGCGCTGGGCGGCGCTTTCGCGCTGCTGAACTACGCGTTCGACGAGATCGGCAATCCATCGCTCCGCCCGGTCCGGAGGGCACGTGGCTAGCCCGATCCTTGACGTGCGCGAGATCAGCGTCGAGTACCTGTCTCGCGGCGAACCGGCCAGGGCCGTGGATCAGGTGAGCTTCGAGCTGATGCCCGGCGAATTCCTCGGAGTCGTCGGCGAGTCCGGCTGCGGCAAGTCGACCCTGCTGTTCGCCATCGTCCAACTGCTGCGGGCGCCTGCGGTGATCACCGGCGGCGAGGTCATCTTCAAGGGCACGAACATGGTGCAGATGTCGGAGAAGGTGCTGCGGGCGATCCGCTGGCGGGACTACTCGATCGTCATGCAGAGCGCCATGAACGCGCTCAACCCGGTGACGACCATAGGCGCTCAGTACGCGGACGCGCTGCGAGCCCACCAGAAGATCTCCAAGGAAGCCATCTTGGACAGGTCGCGGCAGGTATTCGAGCTGGTCGGAATCGATCCGGTTCACCTGGGCAGCTTCCCCCATCAGCTCTCTGGCGGGATGCGGCAGCGCGCGATGATCGCGATGGCGCTGCTCTTTTCCCCCGAGCTCATCGTGATGGACGAGCCCACCTCGGCGCTCGATGTGGTGGCGCAGCGCGCCCTCATGGTCCAGATCAAGGAACTACAGCGTGAGCTCGGGTTCGCGGTCATATTCGTCACCCACGACATGTCGCTCGTGAGCCATTTCTCTGACCGGCTGGCCGTGATGTACGCCGGCCAGTTCGCCGAGCTCGGGGCCACCTCCTCGGTTTTCGCCGACCCGATGCATCCGTACACGGCCGGGCTTCTCGACGCGTTCCCCTCGGTCTACGGCCCGAAGGTCTACCTCGACGGGATCCCGGGGGCACCACCTGATCTGGCCAATCCTCCCAGGACCTGCAGGTTCCTCGCGAGGTGCCCGAAGGCCATGACGATCTGCGCTGGCCCTGCGCCAGAGTTCTACGAGCTCGCTGGCCGTAGGGTCCGGTGCTTCCTCCACGATCCAGCGGGAGGCAGCGATGCCTGAGCCAGCCTCCACTGAGCCAGCCGCCACGGCGACCGAGGCGCCGCTGCTTGAGACGACGGCTCTCACCCGGCACTTCAGGATCGGCGGGTTGCGTGGGCGTGTGCTCCATGCGGTCGACTCCGTCGACCTGCGGATCGATGAGCGCGAGATCGTCGCCCTGGTCGGTGAGAGCGGGAGCGGGAAAAGCACCATCGCCCGGCTGCTGGCGATGTTGTACAAGCCCACGAGCGGCACAATCCGGTTTCGCGGTTCACCGGTCGCTGACCTGAAGGCGCGGAGCGACCTGCTCGCCTATCGCGGTCAGGTCCCGATGGTGTTCCAGGATCCCTTTAGCTCGCTGAACCCGGCGCACACTGTCAGCTACGCGATGATGCGCGGCCTGAAGCTGCATCAGCCCGCGCTCACCCGGAGAGAGCGGGAGGCTGAGGCCGAGCGGGTGCTGGAAACCGTCGGTCTCGTGCCGGCCAGGCAATCGCTGGTGAAATATCCGCATGAGATGAGCGGCGGTCAGCGTCAGCGGGTGAACTTCGCTCAGGCGCTCTCCTACCGGCCGAAGCTCGTCCTGGCCGACGAGCCGGTTTCCATGCTCGACGTGTCGATCCGGGTCGGGCTGCTCAACCTGATGGCTCGCCTTCGCGACGATGAGGGTGTGTCGGTGCTCTTCATCACCCACGACATCGCGAGCGCACGTTACGTATCGGACCGGGTAGTCGTCATGTACGCCGGGCATGTGGTGGAGACCGGGCCGACCGATGAGGTGCTGCACAGCCCGGTGCACCCCTACACTCAGCTCCTGCTGTCGGCGGTGCCCGATCCGCGAGCGCCGATCGCGATCTCGTCGGCGGATGCCGGCGGCCCCCCTCGGGTCATCGACCCAGGTGAGGGGTGCCGGTTCCGCTGGCGCTGCCCGCTTGCGGTGCAGGCGTGCTCGCAGGTAACGCCGCGCCTGCGACCCTCGTCCGCCGGCCACGAAGCGGCGTGCCACGTGACCGCCCCATGACCGCGGCCGGCCAGGCGCAGCTGATCGTCGGTACCTACACCGAGCGGCTGCCGTTCGTGAACGGAACGGCACCGGGCATCCTGGGCTGTGCTTACCACGATGGCACCACGGGCCCGCCGACGCTGCTGGCGAAGGCACGAAACCCGTCTTGGCTAGCGGTCACGGCGTCCGGGCGCAACATCTACGCGATCCACGAGACAGTCGACTTCGGCGGTGAGGCCGCGGGCGGGGTCACGGCGTACGCGCGCGAGGCGAGTACCGGCGCGGTCAGCGAGATCAACAGCATTTCTTCGGCCGGGCTGGCGCCAGCGCACGTCGCGCTCTACGGCGAAGAGCAGCGCGTGCTCGTGGCCAACTACGAATCCGGCTCGATCGCTAGCTTCTCCGTCGACGACCGAGGCGGGCTAGGCGCTCTGGTCGGCCACTGTCAGCACGTCGGGTCAAGTGTCGATCCAGCCAGGCAAGCAGGGCCGCATGCTCACATGATCTGCGTTGACCCCGTGACCGATCGAGTGCTGGTGCCTGATCTGGGTCTAGACGCCGTCCTGAGCTACGAGATCAGCGAGACGGGCGAGCTTGTCGAGCGGGCGGATGAGCGCATCGTCACCAGGCCAGGCGCGGGCCCGCGGCATCTTGCTTTCCACCCCAACCGGCAACTGCTGTTCCTGCTTAACGAGATCAACAGCACGCTCGTCACACTTCGACGTGACGGGATGAGTTTCGTCGAGACCGACAGCAAGTCAACGCTGCCGAAAGCGTGTACCGATCACAGCGAGGCTGCGGCCGTGCGCGTCTCAGCCTCAGGCCGTTATGTATTCGCCTCCAATCGCGGCTATGACAGCATCGCGATGTTCAGCCTGGATGAGGCAGCGGGAATCCTGACCCTTGAGCACGTGGAGCCGACCCGGGGGCGCGAGCCCAGGGACTTCTGCCAGACACCAGACGGCAGGTACTTGCTCGTCGCGAACCAGGACAGTGACTCCATAGTGTCGTTCGCAATCGACGAAGAGGAACCGGCGTTGCGGCAGGTTTCCGCCACCAGAGCACCGAGTCCCGTTTGCCTTCTATTCGCTCCCGTGCAGTCAGCGGATACCGGCACGCGCGTTCCCGTTGAGAATGGTTGAGAGCATATGAGCGATAGCGACGCGAAACCGGTCGGCCGGCGCAGCCAGGAGTGGTTCGGGGCGACTGGCCGGTCAGGCATGCTGTACCGGTCCTGGATGCGTAACCAGGGTTTCGGCCCGCAGGTGTTTGATGGCCGGCCAGTCATCGGGATTGCCACGACCTGGTCTGAGCTCGCTCCGTGCAACTCTCACCTGCACCGGGTAGCTGAAGCGGTGAAACGCGGAGTCTGGCAAGCTGGCGGATTTCCGCTCGAGTTCCCGACAATGGCCACGGGCGAGACCCTGATGCGGCCTACTGCGATGCTCTACCGCAACCTCCTGGCCATGGAGGCTGAGGAGCTGATGCGCGCGAATCCGCTCGACGGCGTTGTCCTGCTGTCCGGGTGCGACAAGACGACCCCCGGCCTGCTCATGGCCGCTGCGAGCGTTGACCTTCCAGCGATCATGGTCACGGGCGGACCAATGCTGAACGGCAAGTACCGGGGCCAGGACGTCGGCTCGGGTACTCACGTCTGGATGTTCGAGGCCGAGCTGAAGGCCGGCCGGATGACGCAGGAGGAGTGTTTCGTCGCCGAGGGATGCATGGCCCGCTCGAACGGGCACTGCATGACGATGGGAACCGCCTCCACGATGGCCTGCATGGCCGAGGCGCTCGGGATGCAGCTTCCCGGTTCGGCTTCGTGGCCGGCAGCGGACTCCAGGCGGACGGAGATCGCGCAACTCGCCGGTGAGCGCATTGTCGCCCTCGTCCACCAGGACCTGCGTCCGAGCCAGATTATGAGTCGGAAGGCGTTCGAGAACGCCATCTGGGCGAACGCCGCGATCGGCGGGTCAACCAATGCGATCATCCACCTGCTCGCCATCGCCGGCCGCCTAGGCGTGCCGCTTGCCCTGGACGACTTCGACCAGCTGGCCCGGCCGGTGCCGACGCTCGCCGACCTCATGCCGTCGGGCCGGTACCTGATGGAGGACTTCTGCTACGCGGGCGGGCTGCCGGTCGTACTGCGACAACTCGCCGAAGCTGGATTGCTCCACTCCGACCAGATCACCGTGACTGGCCAAGGCATCGGCGCCAACGTCGCTGATGCGGCGTGCTGGAATCGGAACGTCATCCGGCCTTGGGAAGACCCGCTGCTGCCGCCAGGCTCGGGGACCGCCGTCCTGCGGGGGAATCTCTGCCCGGGCGGTGCGGTCATAAAGCAATCGGCCGCGTCGGCGCATCTGATGAAGCATCGGGCCCGTGCGCTCGTGTTCGACACCCCAGAGCAGTACCACGCGGTCTGTGACGATCCAGACATCGATGTTGAGGCTGACGACTGCCTCGTCATCCGGGGCGCCGGGCCCCGCGGCTATCCAGGGATGCCCGAGGTGTCGAACGTCGCGCTGCCGGCCAAGCTGCTCAAGGCTGGTGTAACCGACATGGTCCGGATCTGCGATGGACGGATGAGCGGTACCGGCTTCGGCACGGTCATCCTGCACGTCTCCCCTGAAGCGGCGCTTGGCGGACCGTTGGCGCTGGTGAGGACCGGTGACATCATCGAGCTCGATGTTCCTGGGCGTCGTTTGTCGGTCGAGGTCTCTGAGGCGGAATTTAAGCGCCGGCAGGCTGCGTGGTCCCCGCCCGCGAACTCCCCGGCCTCGGGCTACGCCTGGCTCTATGTCCAGCATGTCCTTCAAGCCGAACAGGGAGCGGACTTCGACTTCCTGCTAGGAAGCCGTGGCCACGAGGTGCCACGCGAGTCGCATTGAAGCCACGCCAAGGGTGGATCGTGCCCGCTTAGGTCAGTCGAACACCTGGTTACGCAGCTCGGCAATGTCGATGGATCGGCCGGCCGCGGCCGATTCCTGCGCAGCGAGCGCGACCAGGGCCGCGTCGATCCCTTCGCGGAGTCCGGCCCGGGATGGGTCGGACTGGTTCGCGGCGGTTCGCCAGAACGCATGGGCGAGCACGCCATCGCCGCCGTGGTGATTGTGGCTCTCGGCCGCGATCGGGATGTCCTTGACTTCCCAGCCGTTGTCGGAGTGGTGCGGTTTGTGGATCACGATGCGTGAGTCATCGATGTTGCCCTCCAGATCCCCGTTGGTGCCGAAGATCCGGATTCGCCGGGTCGTCCGGGGCTGGCCCATACAGGCCACGAAGGTGCACAGTGCACCGGAGCCGAAGTCGAGCAGTACCGCGGTGTGGTCGGGCGAGTCGGACGGCGAGTCGTACGGCGAGTTTTCCATCTGTACCGGGAAGGCAGCGTTTATTTCTGGGTCGCCGAAGTCGGTGACATCGATCCGGCGGATGACCTCTGGGTCGAACCGGGGCTGCCGGTCGCCGGTATTGCTGGGCACGAAGTGGGTGCGCTTACTGATCGCGTAAGCACGGTCCGGGGCCGAGCCGATCAGCCAGTTAAGGATGTCGAAGTCGTGGCAGCACTTCTCCACCAGAAAGCCGCCGGACAGGTCATCGCGGCGTCGCCAGCTCTTGTGGAACAGGCCAGTCAGTCCGGTGCCGAGGTTCTCGTCGGCGTCGATCGCGAGGATCGTGCCGAGTTCGCCTGACGCGACAATCTCCTGTATCCGGCTGTAGAACGGCGTGTACCGCAGCACGAATCCGACCATGATGCTTGCCTCGCGGCTGGCCGCCCGCGCCGCCTGCCACACTTGCCGGCATTCGGTGATGCTGGTCGCGACCGGCTTCTCCAGCAGGACGTAGCTACCTGCGGCAATCGCGAGCTGGGTGTAGTGGGCGTGGTACTTGTTGGGTGAGGCGATGATCACCGCGTCGGGGTCCTCGTTCGCGAGCATGTCGTCGGCGTCGCTGTACTGGCGGGTTCGGCGTCCTTCCGCGAACAGTCGCTCGAACGCCTCGCGGTTCGACTCGCTCGGGTCTGCGATGGCGGTCAGCCGTACCAGCGGGCGCAGATCATCGGGCACGTATCTGAAGTATTGCGCCGCCCTGCGGCCAGCGCCCACGACCGCGACGTTGATCCTTTCAGGCATCGGTGGCATCCGTAGGTGAGAACGCCTTGCCGAGCCGGATGCTCCAGTGCGGTAGCAGATTCGGGATCTCACCGAAGCCCATCCGGTGGTAGAACCCGATCGCCCGGGTGTTGGCCGGTGGTACGCCCAGGAAAATTCCCGTCGAGCCGGCGTCCCGCAGTGCGGCGAAGAGGGTCTCTAGCAGCAGTTTCCCGTATCCACTACCCTGCGCTGGCGGCATCAGGTTGATGTGCAGGTGGGAAGGGTAGACGTCGAGGACCGCATCGGGCGCGAGGACAGGCTGATGGATCGCGTGCAGCAGTCGCTGCTCCGGTGTGTGGTGCTCGGGGGGGACATTAACCGGATCCGGGTAGCGCTCGC
>Ga0134126_10014040_pt1 | contig 10110 bp, 7 predicted proteins | sample KB31752_FD_96881 | JGI IMG/M metagenome (GOLD analysis project Ga0134126, IMG submission 96881) | Terrestrial soil microbial communities with excess Nitrogen fertilizer from Kellogg Biological Station, Michigan, USA - KB3-175-2 | ecosystem: Environmental > Terrestrial > Soil > Unclassified ...
CGCCGCGGCAACCATGAAGTGATGGTGCGCGGCACTTTCGCCAATGTGCGCTTACGCAACAAGCTGGTCCCCAACCTGGAGGGTGGCTTTACTCGCCACCTGCCTGATGGCAAGGAAATGACAATTTTCGGGGCGTCGGAAAAGTACATCGCTGAAAAAGTACCCTTGATCATCCTGGCGGGCAAGGAGTATGGCTCGGGCTCCTCACGCGACTGGGCGGCCAAGGGACCGCGCCTGCTGGGGGTGCGTGCCGTTATCGCCGAAAGCTACGAGCGCATTCACCGCTCCAACCTGGTGGGTATGGGGGTGCTGCCGCTGCAGTTTATGAACGGGCAGGATGCCGAGTCGCTGAAATTGTCTGCCGAAGAAGTGTACGAAATAGGCGGCCTGGCTCCGGTCATTGAAAAATTTTCGCCGCAGCGGGTGGTCCAGGTGCACGCCCGTCGTGCCGATGGGAAAGACATCCCCTTCCAGGCTCAAGTCCGAATTGATACGCCCCAGGAAGCGCTCTACTACCAGCATGGCGGGATTCTGCAGTACGTGCTCCGGCAACTGGCGGCAAGGAGCATTGCCCAGGGAAACTAGGCCTTTCGGGGGGAAAGGAACCAGTACTGGCCAGCCACCGCCCTTGCTATCGCTTGCCTTCTTTGCTTCCCAAGCCAGGAATTACCTCGGTGCGCCGGCCCTAAGTCTTGTTTTGTCATTCACTTGCGAGACGACCTATCTTCCATGCTTACAAATACTTGCAGAAATATCGTTTCTCTGAGGTAAAATATTGATGCGTTTGATCGAAAGCGGTTTGTGAGCAGTACGCTGAATAGCACCTGCCTGCACTGTCCTGCGTTTGATCTCGCAACAAAATCACCAGAAAAGGAATTGGCAACACAATGGAAACAGGAACTGTAAAGTGGTTCAACGACGCGAAGGGCTATGGCTTTATCAGCCGTCAGAATGGCGAAGATGTTTTCGTTCACTTCTCGGCCATCCAATCCAGCGGCTTTCGCAGCCTGCAGGAAGGACAACAGGTCCAGTTCGACGTCGTAAAAGGGCCCAAGGGCTGGCAGGCAGAGAACGTCAAACCGCTGTAAAAATCTGAAGCACCCAGCCAGGAAAAGGGCGGCTTATAGCCGCCTTTTTTGCTTTTGCAGGTTTAACCGGGGTTCTTAGGCTGAAGACGTGCGGAGACATCCGCCAGAGTCTCTCCCGCATCTGCTACGCCTAGCGTACAGCCCGTGGGCAGGGTAAGCCCGTAACCGGCCATGGCCCCGAACTCTGTGTCGCGGCGCCGCACGACGCAGCAGGTGTTGATCTTGCCGAGAAAAAAGCACCTCCAGATTGACCAGGAAAAAACCGCACCGCAAAGCGCGGTTTCCGGTTCAGGTGGAGCGGACGAGCCCAGCGAGCTCCAGGAATTCGTTGACAATTATCTCACCCTGGCGGATAAGGCGCTTGGTTTCATGCGCCGGCCAGGCCCGAACCATCAACTCACGATTTCGACCTGCCTGCACTGTCAACACACCATAGCTGCCACCAATCTCAAGCTGCTGGCCTTTTCCGAGTACCTGCATATCTGTCCGGCAAAGCAGCCGGGGACTCCCCCGCACAAAACCCAAGCCGCCTGAGCACTTATGCGATTTTCCGGGGAAGGCGCCCGTGCGTAGTCCTGCGTGTGCGCAAGGGTTCGGCGACGGAGGAAGCGGCCAGGGGAGGCCAGACACCGGCGGTGCCACGCAGCGATTCAGCATAATTGAGGTAGGTCTGAATGGAGGCCACCACCACGCGGGCATCAATCGTGATCAGGTCAAGACCCACGAGCTGGAAGCGTACCCAGGCGTCAATGACGATGCCTTTGTCCAATACGCGATCCAGGACATCAAGAAGGCGGGTGCCACCAGGCTGGTGTTCGACGACCATGGCGCAGCTCCAGAACGAACCTCAATCTCTGCTGCCGGCCTCGCGGGCGGCCCGGGGAGACTTGCGGGCGGACCTCAGAATGAAGATTGCCGCACTCGGAATCCGGCGAAAATTCGGGTCTTTCGTTAGACGGGGCGCGCGGCTGTGTAGCTGAAAGATGGATGCCGAGTGGGTTAGTGAAGATGTCCCCGTCCGGGAAAGCAGAGTTCCGGAACTGCTACCATGCCGAGGAAGGCAGAGGCTTGGGCATGGCGGCGACAAATCTCAATCCAGTTCAGATTGGGAGCGTTCTAGCGGCGCTGGGGGTGTTTCTGGGAGCATTCCTTGTGCCCTGGCAGCCGGTTCGCTCCCTGCTGGAGCGGTGGGGAATCCTGCCGGCATTCCGAAGCCTTGCGCGCCGCCGCAACTGGGCCATTGTTCTGGTCGGCGTGATTGCCTTAGGAGGCGATGCGCTGGTCAGCTGGTGGCGGCCGCCACTGCCGATGGCGCCGGACGAGTTCAGCTACCTGCTGGCGGCTGACACTTTTGCTTCCGGCCGGGTAACCAATCCAACGCCCGCGCAGTGGGAGCAGTTTCAGACCCCGGAAGTGCTGGTCCGCCCCAGCTACCAGTCCAAATATCCGCCCGGGCAGGCGCTGTTCCTGGCTGCCGGGCAGCGGCTAACGGGAAATCCGTTGGCCGGGGTGTGGCTGAGTTCGGCGCTTGCGTGCGCCGCCCTGTGCTGGATGCTGCAGGGGTGGGTGGGAGAAATATGGGCGGTATACGGAGCCCTGGTGGCAACGTTGCAGCTGGCTTTTTTGGGACATTGGGCCCAGAGCTACTGGGGCGGCATGGTGGCGGCCCTGGGCGGGGCCTTGCTTTACGGTGCGGTGCGGCGAATCGCGAACCAAGACAGCGGCTGGAGGCGGGCCGGCAATGCGCTATGGATGGCGCTGGGGCTGCTGCTTCTGGCCAACACACGCCCGTTTGAAGGGCTGCTGGCGGCGCTGCCGGCGGGTTGGGCGCTGCTGGGATGTTGGCTTCGCAATCGGAGCGCCTGGCGCCGCTTCGGGCGGGAAGTGGCGGCGCCCGCGGCCGGCGTTCTGCTGTTGGGGGCGTTCCTGATGCTGGCTTACAACCAGCGTGTGACCAGCAATCCCTGGCACTTGCCGTACCAGGCATACGAACGGCAATACGACGCCGTGCCCAGCTTCATCTTTCAGAGCCTGCGGCCCTGGCCCCAACTGCAGGACGCGGCCATGACGGCGGCAGCAGTGGATACGCTGGCAGCATGGCGCTGGGCCCATGGCTTCTACCGCCTGGCATTTATCACCAGCAAGCTGTTTGGCTTGTGGCAGTTTGCCTTTGGTGCGGCGCTCTCGCTGCCCTTCCTTTTGCTGGTGTGGGCGGAGCGCTGGCCGGGCATGGTGCGCGTGCTCCAGGCGGTCGTCTTTGCGACGGTGCAGGGACTGGCGGTTATCCGATTCTTGTTCTGGCCCTCCCCGAGCCCCGTCTGGACGGTGACACTGGTGTTAGCGCTGCTGGTGCAGGCAGGTCTGCTGGTGGTCTTTTTCCGGGAATTCTGGGAGCGGGCTGCGCTGGCGGCACTGGGATTGGTCGCGTTGGGGCTGGCGCTGGAAACCTGGCGCTTTCATTCTCACTACATCGCGCCGGTGGTGCCGCTGGCTTTCGTGCTGATGGTGCAGGCACTCCGTCGAGCCTGGGACTGGAGCTATGGCGGCCGGGCTCCCGGCAAGATCCTGGCGTTGAGCCTTCCCGTGCTTGTGCTGGCCATTGCGGCGGCGGGTTCCCAAGGCGCTGCCGGGCCGCTGGAGAGCTGGGCGGCGCAGCGAGCCAGGATGCAGAAGCGGCTGGAGTCCCTGCCCGGACGGCAACTGGTGTTCGTCCACTATGGGCCACAGCATGATTTTTACGAAGAATGGGTGCAGAACCGCGCCGACCTGCAGCGGGCGCGCGTGGTGTGGGCGCGGGAACAGAGCGCAGAAGGGGACTGCCGGCTGGCGGCAAGTTATCCCGGCCGAAGCCTGTGGCTGCTGGACGCGGATCGTGATGATTTGCGGAGATACACGCCAGAATGCGCGGGTAAGAAGAAACCGCCCGGCTCCTCGGTTCCGGTCCTGGAATCTCTGCCCGACCGGTGAGGGCGGCTCATGAGGAGAGATGCACACGGGGTAGAGACGTTGTTGCAATGTTTCCCATGCCCCCAACAGGGGCTAAAGCCCGAATGAAATGCTCACTCCCATTCCCACGGCTTAAGCCGTGGGCTTCCACGGTCAGACCGGCCTCGCGGAACGCAACAATTCACGTCTCTACCGATATTTACCGTGGCAGAGTTCCTTGAGTTTCTCTGTATCTCCGTGTTTCGGTGGTGACCCCTGCGCTCAGGCGTCCAGGCCCAGTTTCTCACGGCCTTCCTGGCTGATGCGGGTGGGGTCCCAGGGCGGGTCCCAGACAACGTTCACTTTGACGGTGTTTACACCCGGCACGTTGAGGACGGTGGTCCGGATGTCCTGGCTGATTTCGTTGTGCGAAGGGCAGCCCGGCGCGGTCAGGGTCATATCAATGACCACGTCTCCATCTTCGACTTTGACGTCGTAGATGAGCCCCAGGTCCACGATGTTCAGCGGGATCTCGGGGTCGTAACAGAAGCGCAGCCGCTCCATGATGTCGTCGGGCGTGGGCATAGCTTCTGAAATTGTACTCGATGTTGGGGGGCGGAATAGACCGCCGGCTCTCGGCGGTTGGCGGTTGATGATTTGTGGTCGGGTGGCCTAGGAGACGCAAGGTGCTTCGACTCGCCGTCACCGCCTTGCGCGGTTCCGGCTCGCTCCAGCATGACAGGTGAAAGTTATGATTATCTTCAGCACAGGCGTGCCGAAGCACAGGCTTGCCCAGCAGAACGCCTCAGTGCCGTTTGTGCTTGCGTTGCGCGCGCGCGGGTTTTTCCTCAAAGAGAGCGAACTGGATTTTCTTCTGCACCGGGTCAATGCGGTCCACCAGCACGTGTACCTTTTCGCCAAGGCTGAAAGTACGGCGGCTGCGCTGCCCGATGATCTGTTTGGTGTTCTCGTGGTAGGTGTAGCGGTCGTCGGTGAGAGTAGAGAGGGGCACCAGACCCTCGATGAACAATTCGGTCAGCTCCACGAACAGGCCAAATTTAGTGACGCTGACGATGAGCCCATCGAAATCCTCGCCCACCCGCTTCTCCATGAACTTGACCTTCTTCCATTCCATCAGTTCGCGTTCGGCATCGTCGGCGCGGCGCTCGGCCTGGCTGGATTCCTCGGAAATTTCGTGCAGGACCTCGAGGGGGATGGGCTCCTGAATTCGTTCTTCGGTTCGATGCGCCCGCGACGCATGCTGGGATGGCGATTTCGCCGCCTCCCGGCGCTTGGACCAGGGAGCAGGCGTGCTCTCGCTGGGCAGCGGCACGCCTTTCCCAACCGCTGCACCATGCTCCTGAAACTCCGCTGACTGGCGCAGCACAACCTTCAGAATGCGGTGAATGATGAGGTCAGGATAACGGCGAATGGGCGAAGTGAAATGGGTGTAGGTGGGGGTAGCCAGCGCGAAGTGGCCTTCGTTTTCCTCCGAGTAGCGCGCCTGCTTCAGCGAACGCAGCATCAGGTAGGAAAGGATGCGTTCCTCCGGCTTGCCGGCAATCTTCTGGGTCAGTTTCTGGTACATGCGCGGCGTGATGTGCACTTCTTTGGGCAGTTCGAGTTCCCGCGGACGCTTGCCGGTGCCGTAACTGGCGCGGCGGTCGGTCTTGAACTGGAAACGCTGCACCGGCAGAGCGCCTACTCCCAGGGAGTAGCCAAAAGCGGCGGCAATCGTTTCAAACTCGTAAACCCGCTTGGGATCGGGCTTCTCATGGATGCGGTAGAGGGAAGGAACGCCTTTGTGCTCGAGATAATGGGCCACGCACTCATTGGCCGAGAGCATGAACTCCTCGATGAGGCGGTGAGCGATATTGCGCTCGGAGCGGGTGATGCTGCGCATGAGGCCGAGTTCGTCAAATTCAATCACCGGCTCAGGAAGGTCGAAATCAATGGAGCCGCGGCGCTCGCGCTTGCGGTTGAGGATCATAGCCAGATCGCGCATCAGCTCAAAATTGCCCACTAAGGGCTGGTAACGCTGGCGGACTCCGGAGTCGCCCTCAAGGATCAGGTTGACATCGGTATAGGTCATGCGCTCAGCGGAGCGGATAACGCCCGAGTTCAACTGGTAGCCGAGAATTTCGCCTTGATGGTCAATCTCCATGGCGCAGGACATGACCAGGCGGTCCACGTGCGGACGCAGGCTGCAGATGTCGGTAGAGAGTTCGATGGGCAGCATGGGCACGGCGCGATCGGGGAAATAGACGGAGTTGCCGCGCAGGCGCGCCTCGCGGTCGAGCGCCGAATTTTCGGTCACGTAGTGAGCCACATCGGCAATGTGCACCTGCAGCTCGAAGTTCCCGCTCTCCAGGCGGCGCACGGCCACGGCATCATCGAAATCGCGCGCGGTTTCGCCGTCAATGGTGACGATGGACAGGTTGCGGTAGTCGCGACGCTGCTGCAGTTCGCGGGCGGAAATAATGCCCTCCACCGCCTGGGCTTCCTCCAGCACTTCACCGGGGAAGCGGTGGGGCAGGTGATGCTTACGGATGATGATTTCCACGTCCACGCCGAAGTCGTCTTCGTAGCCCAGGATTTCGACGATGCGGCCCTTCGGGTTCTGCGTGGGCGTAGGCCATTCCATGATCTCAACATCCACCACCACACCTTCCAGGTCCGCCCAGGCCACCGCCCGGTGCTTTACCTCCTCGCCAATAACACGATGTACCTGGCTCTCTTTTTTTCGATTTTTCGCTTGCTTCTCCTCCGTGTCCTCAGTGTCCTCTGTGGTTGGTATTTCGGCTCCCCGGGGAATGATGACGTCGAGGGTGATCTTCTCATCCATGGGACGGACGTAGTTGTAGCGGGGGCCATAGTGGAAGGTGCCGACCACTGTGGGATGAGCGCGTCCCAGCACGCGCAGGATGCGGCCTTCGGCGCGGCCGTCGGAGCGGATGGTCGCGATGTCCACCAGCACACGGTCGCCGTGCATGGCCGAACCAATGGCGCTGGGAGGAATGTAAATGTCGCCGCTGATGCGCTGCCGCACTTCATCGCTCTGCGGGATCACAAAACCGTAACCGTCGCGGTGCATGGTGAGGCGTCCGGTTAGGGCGTTCTTGCTTTTCGTAGCCTGCGGAATCGCGTAGCGCTCGCCGTCAACTTGCACGAGATCGCCGCGCGCCACCAGTTGCCGCAGGCGTTCCGCCAGCTCGCGGCGCTCATTGCCGCGCAGGCCCAGTTCGTGCAGCAGCTGCTTGTAACCCGCCGTGTGGCGCGGCTGGCGCTCAATTTTCTTCAGAATTGCGGAATCGGAAAGCATGGGTATGGTGCTTTAGATGAGACGCCACAGGGGGCGGTTCGCAGGCCGCAGGCATTGGGACTAGTCCCAACGTAATAGTTCAGCGGGAGCGATTCTCACTTACTCTATCGTAAGCGCGAAACCAACATGGGGATAGGGCCTTTGCCGGATACAAGAACCTGCTGCTTAGGGAGCATTATCAAGCGGCACGGCGGGCTGGTTCAGATGTGGTGAGCGCGGCGTGCCGTTAACAGCCGGGCAGTTTTCCTCAGGGGGCCGCGATTTCCACAACTCGCGGCTTGGACCTGCAGGGTAGAATGCGGAGTTAAAGACTCCCAAACATGGCTGGAAGCGCCACCTTACTTCAACCAAAGAGAAAGGATTTACCTTGAACATGTGGAAGCCCACTAATCAGCCAACTCCTAGCCCGAAGCCGTTCAGCCCCGAAACGGAGCGTCCGGTAATGCCATCGGTTTCTTCCTCTGCTCCCGAGAGCAGCCCGGCGCCGGTCAGCCGTCCGAGCACGGTGGGCACCACCGCCGAGCAGGCGACCATCGGCAAATCGCTGGTCATCAAGGGCGAGGTGACGGGATCGGAGTCTCTCTACATTGACGGACGGGTGGAAGGTTCCATTAACCTGGCCGGCAACCGTGTCACCATTGGACGCAACGGCGTGGTGGCCGCCAACATCAATGCGCGGGAAATCGTGGTGCTGGGCAAAGTTCGCGGCAACCTCACCGCCAGCGACCGGGTGGACATCCGCAACGATGGTTCGCTGACCGGCGACGTTATCGCCGCCCGCATCAGCATTGAAGATGGCGCCTTCTTCAAGGGCGGCATTGACATCCGCAAGCCCGGGCAGAAGGCCAACGGCGACGCCAAGGACGATGCGCCAGTGGTCAGCGCCGCCCGCGCCGGCGCCAGCAACTAGCTCGCGGCGGGGGAGCCGGTAATACCGCTGCGCTCGTGTATCTGCACGCTAATAGGAAGGATTTCTCATCGGGCGCCCACTAGGGCGCCCGAAAATTTTGCAATCAGCAGTTGGCTATTAGCCTTTGGCTGTGGAGCCGTTCAGGTGAGCTGAAATTACGAGTCGCCTGAGCTTCGTCGAGCGCCGGTGCGGTCCAGAGGTTAAAGGCTAAGAGCTAACAGCCAGGTGCCGGTTCTACGGTTCCATCCCAGCGCTCAACTCTTCGGCATGCTTCTCGGCAACATGCGGATAGGTGGTCCGCTGCCCGCGCTCTCTGAGGGCCCGCGGCAATTGCGAGCGGGTAGCCCACAGCCCCATTGCAACCGCTGCTGCCCAGGTAATGGAGACCAGGAAGAGGCGGAGGAAATCGGCTGCCCGGCTGCCGTTCAAGGTGACGGAGTGGGCCACGCCATAACTCAGCGCCAGGGCAAACAGCGAGGTGAAGGCGATTTTGCCCAGTTCCTTCCAGGGTAGGGCGGAGGTCATTACCAGCTTGCGCCGGTGCAGCAGCAAAGCCATGGCTACGGTGTTGGCAAAAATGCCGATATCGCTGGCGATAGTAAGTCCCACCACAGAAAATGTGCGGAACAGCACCGCGTACAGGGGCAGCGAAACCAGAGTGATAATGCTGCTGGCGATCATGGGAGTGAGCGTGTCGCCGGCGGCATAGAAGGCGCGCGCGTATAGCGCCTGGGCCGACCAGAAAGCCAGGGATATCGCGAACCAGAAGAAGTACAGCGCGGTCTCGCGAGAGTCGGAAAAATGGAAGCGCCCGCGGCGGTAGAGGATGTCAATAAGGGGCAGAGCCGCCGCCATCATCCAGGCTGTAGCCAGGAACGACACCCCCGTAATGCGGTACACGGAGTTGTTTACCGTGTCGCGAAACTCCTGCAGCCGCTTTTCGTTGAAGAGCCGGGCGAAGAAGGGCAGCGATGCTTGGCCGGTGGCCTGCCCCAGCACGGCGATGGGCACCAGGAACAGCCGCTTGGCGTAGTTCAGACGCGTGATATCGCCCACCCCGCCGGAGGCGAAGTAGCGCAGGATCCAGTCATCGGCCGTGACCAGAGACACTCCCAGCATCAGCGGTATGGAGAGCTTCACCCAGTTGCGGAAGGCGACGTTTTTCAGATCAAAGGAAGGCCGGTAGCCGGTGCCCACCCGCCGCGCCCCGATGGCGTTCACTAAAAACGGTCCCACGAAGCTGCCAAACAGCGCTCCAAAGGCCAGGGAAGAAATCCCAAAATGACGTCCCAGGATCACGCCGCCAAGAATAATGAACACGTTGTACAGCAGCGGTCCGAACGCCGGCAGCAGAAACAGCCGCCGCGACAGCAGCACTGCGGAAACCACTCCACCCACGTAGAAGAACACCTGTGCCGGCAGCAAAATGCGGGTGAGGTGGACGCAAAGGCGCAACTCGTCGGGGCCGAAATGGGGAAAGAGGTGACGTTCGATGTTGGGGGCAAAGATTTCCGCCACAACTATGCCCATGCCCAGCACCACCGTCATGACCGTGATGATCACGGAGAAAGTTTTCTGCGCCTCGTCTTCGCGTTTTTCCGCCAGGAATTTGGTGTAGATGGCGATAAAAGTGATGGAAGCGGTGCCGCCGGCGACCAGGTAGTTGAGCCAGTCGGGCAGGGTGAAGGCGGCATTGTAGGCGTCGGTGGCATGGCCGGCGCCAAAGGCGTAGGCGATGTAAGCCTCGCGGAAAAGCGCGAAGACGAGGCGCAGAAAACTTTTTCCGTAATCATCACCGTCATGACCGTGGTGCTGGGCCTCGGCATTGTCGTGGCGGAAATTTTTGCCCCCAACATCGAACGCCA
>Ga0134126_10014042_pt1 | contig 10109 bp, 9 predicted proteins | sample KB31752_FD_96881 | JGI IMG/M metagenome (GOLD analysis project Ga0134126, IMG submission 96881) | Terrestrial soil microbial communities with excess Nitrogen fertilizer from Kellogg Biological Station, Michigan, USA - KB3-175-2 | ecosystem: Environmental > Terrestrial > Soil > Unclassified ...
ATGCATACAACGGTCGACGCGCTTCTCCCGCTGAGTTTTCTCGAGGCGGTTCGCAGCGTGGACAGCCCCGACGACGATCTCGACGCGGAGCTCGTCCCCGAGCTGCGGAACAAACGCCTTGGGTTGAGCGACACCGTGTATGCGCAGATCCAGCGCTTCACGGACGCCGCGAAAAAGCATCAGCGCACTGAATACGAGGAGACGGTCGGCATCGCGAAGCTGCTCGGCCGCCGGCCCGATGCCGAAGCCGTGTTCCGCGCCGCGGGCCGATATCTGGCGACGCAGACGTATCAGGCGATTCCGTCGGCGTCGCGCGGGCTGATTGCCTCGCTGCCGTCGCTGCTCGCGCGTCCGATCGCGCTGCGTCAGACGCAGCGCATTGCCGGCAAGTATCTCAACGGTTCGGTGCGGCGGCACGGCTCGTTCCTCATGCTCGAGGTGCCGCGGTCGGCCACGGTGGACGTGTCGCCGCGAGGCGTCGGCTGCGCGTACTACGAATCGTTTTTCCGGGAGCTGCTCCGGTTGCTCGGCGCGAGTGGCGGATCGGTCGACCACGTGCGATGCGCCGCGCGCGGCGAAGGAACCTGCGAATGGCGCGCCGAGTGGCGGTCCATCCATCGGGATGAGGCCGCGACCAACGCCGGAGCTGCCTGATGCTCTCCGCCTAACTTTCAACCGACGTAACCATGCTGACGAAGGAAACGCTGCCCAGCGTACAGCGGGCACTGACGGACGCTGGAGTCGATGGCTGGCTCCTCTTCGATTTCCAGGGATCCAACCCGGTGGCCGGCGGGGTGCTCGGTCTCAAGGGCATGGTGACGCGCCGCATCTTCGCGTACATCCCGCGCCAGGGGAAGCCGGTGGCGATCACGCACGCGATCGAACAGGGCCCATGGCGCGACTGGCCGAGCGACTGGGGCCGCGAGAAGTACAGCACGTGGCGGTCGCTCGAGGACGCGGTGGCGACGCTCGTCCGCGGCAAGCGGATCGCGATGGAATATTCGCCCGGCGACGCGGTGCCGTACGTGGATCGGGTACCGGCGGGTGTGCTGGAGCTCGTGCGCGCGGCGGGCGGCGACGTGGTTGCGTCGGCGGAGTTGGTGACGCGCTTCTACGCGCTCTGGACGGCCGATCAGTTGGCCTCGCATCTTCGCGCGGCGGAGATCGTGGCCACCGTTGGGCGCGACGCGATCCGCGAAGCCGGCGCCCGCGCGGCCGCGGGCGCGCCGCTCATGGAGCACGAGCTGCAGCGCTGGGTCAGCGAGCGCTTCGAGCGCGCCACCCTCGAGTTCGACCATCCGGCGATCGTGGCCGCCGGGCCTAACGCAGCCGATCCGCACTACGCGCCGTCGGCGAGCCGGCCGCGCCAGATCGTGCCGGGCGAGCTGCTGCTGGTGGACCTGTGGGCCAAGGAAAAGGGCGGCATCTACGCCGACCAGACGTGGATGGGGTCGATGGGCGCGCCGAGCGCACGGGCGGTGACGGTATGGGAAGCGGTGCGCGACGCGCGCGACGCCGCGATCGCGGTGGTCCGCGAGCGTGCGTTAGGCGGCGCGCCGATCCGCGGCGCCGACGTGGACGATGCGGCGCGGGCCGTGATCACGTCGCGCGGATTCGGCCAGTACTTCACGCACCGCACCGGCCACTCGATCGATTCGATCCAGCTCCACGGGTCGGGCCCGCACATCGACAACTTCGAGACGCGCGAGGAACGGCGGCTCATTCCGGGCGTCGCGTTTTCGATCGAGCCGGGCATCTACATCGCCGGCGAGATCGGCGTCCGCAGCGAGGTGAACGCGCACATCGGCGAGACCGCGGTCACGATCACGCCGCGCGAGTACCAACGCGACCTGATCGTCGTCTGAGCGCCGCCGCCGAGCTCCCGGAGAGCGATCGGTCGGGGCTGCGCCGGGAGCTCGGCATTTTCTCGGCCGCCATGCTGGTGGTGGGCGGCATCATCGGCAGCGGCATTTTCTTCACGCCGTCGGAAACCGCCAAGGAGCTGCCCACCGCCGGCTGGGTGCTGGTGGTATGGGCGTTAGGCGGACTCGTCGCCTTCGCCGGCGCGCTCACCTACGCCGAGTTGGGCGCGCTCATGCCCGACGCCGGCGGCGCGTACGTGTACATCCGCGAGGCGTTCGGCGCGCTGCCGGCCTTTCTCTACGGATGGATGTCGCTGCTGCTCATCGCGTCCGGCGCCATCGCCGCGGTGGCCGTCGGCTTCGCGGGCTACGTGGCGCATTTCGTCTCGATCGAGCCCGTGGGCGGTGAGTTAGGCGTCGCCGGCGTCACCATTGCCGTGCTGGCGGTGGTCAACTACCTCGGGGTCAAGCCGGGCGCCGTGGTGCAGAACATCATGACCGTCGCCAAGATCGCCGCGTTGGGCATCCTCATTCTGGGCGGCGTGTTCTTGTGGAGCCGGCTCGGAACGCCGCCGCCGGTGGCGCATCCGCCGGCGCCCCGCGCCACGATCGTGGCCGGACTCGGCGCGGCATTTGTCCCGGTGCTGTTCACGATCGGCGGATGGCAGCAGATGAACATGGTGGCGGGCGAGATCCGGGACCCGGGCCGCAACATTCCGCGGGCGCTCGCTATCGGCATCGCCATCGTCGTCGTCTGTTATCTGGGCGCCAACGCCGCGTACCTGCGCGCGCTCGGCCGCGACGGCCTGGCCGCGTCGACGGCTGTCGCGGCGGACACCGCGACGCGCATGTTCGGCGCATCCGGCGCGACGTTCATTGCGCTGGCCGCGATGATGTCGATTTTCGGGTTCGTCAACGTCACCATTCTCGCCAACTCACGCATCGTGTACGCCATGGCCCGGGACGGGTTGTTTCTCGATGCGGCGGCGCGCGTGCATCCGAAGTTCGGCTCGCCGCACGTCGCGATCGTGGTGATGGCCGTGTGGTCCATCGCGCTGCTCGTGATGACTGGCGGCAACCTCGGCACGCTCCTGAGCGGCGTCGTGTTCGCGGACTGGATCTTCTTCGGTCTCGGCGCCGCGAGCGTGTTCGTGCTCCGGCGCACCATGCCTAACGCAACGCGTCCGTACAAGACGCTGGGCTATCCGGTGGTGCCGGCGTTCTTCATCGTCGCCGCCGTGTTGGGCATCGTGAGCTCGTTCTACAAGTCGCTCCGCATGTCGCTGCTCGGCACCGCGCTGCTGGCCGCGGGGGTCGTCGTGTTCCGGCTGCTCGAGAGGCGCAAATGATCCGGCCGTGGCTGGTGTTCCTGGGTGTGTGTGCCGTGCTCGGCTGCGACGCTGCCGGTCAGCGCGCGCCCGACCCGCCGCGGGCGGCGGCGCAGCAAACGCGCGACGATTCAGCGTATCGCGTGGTGCCGGTTCTCGATGGCGGACAGATTACCGGTCGCGTGACCGTGCACGGGCACGTACGGCGCGACAGCGTGATGGCCGACGTGCCGGACACCGGATGGTGCAAGACGTCGCGTCGGGTGACGCTGGTCGAGGGGAGCGGCGACCATGTCGCCGGCGCGGTGGTATGGCTCGAGGGCATTCACGCCGGCAAGCCGTTGCCGTCGCTCAGGCGATACGAGCTCACCACGCGCCGATGCGCCGCGCGGCCGATGACGCAGGCCGCGATCGCGGGCGGCATGCTCGACGTGATCAGTCTGGACCCGCTCATCCATCGCACGCGCTTCGTCGCGACCGGCGCGACGATCGACGTGGTGGATCAGAGCGACTTCGGTCAGGTGGTGCCGACGGCCGCGGTGCTCGCGCATGCGGGCCTGGTGGCCGTGCGCTGCGACATCCATCCGGTGACGCGGGCGTGGATTCGCGTGTTCGACCATCCGTATTTCACGGTCACCGGACGCGACGGCAGGTTCCGCATCGATTCCGTGCCGCCGGGCGACTACACGCTGGCCGTGTGGCAGCCGTCGTTAGGCGAGCGCGACACCACCATCCACGTGGCCGCGCGGCGCGCGGCGTCCGCCGCCGTGACGTTCGCGCCGGCGCCCTGACGGCGCCCGTCCGTTAGGCATAGCCGCGGCTCAGGTGGCGGCCGCTTCCTCGGGATACTGCACGCGGTAGAGCCGGGCGTACACGCCGTGTCCCGCCAGGAGCTCGGCGTGCGAGCCTTCCTCCACCACGCGCCCGCCATCCAGGACGAGCAAGCGATCCGCGCGCCGCACGGTGGACAGGCGGTGGGCAATGATGAGCGTCGAGCGGCCGGTGAGCAGAAGCTCCATGGCGCTGTTGACGAGTTGTTCGCTCTCGCTGTCGAGGCTCGACGTCGCTTCGTCGAGCACCACCACCGCCGGGTCCTTGAGGAACACGCGCGCGATCGCGATGCGCTGGCGCTGTCCGCCCGAGAGCTTCACGCCGCGTTCGCCGACGCGCGTCTCCAGTCCTAACGGGAGCCGCTCGATGAACTCCCACGCGTGCGCGGCGCGCGCGGCGGCGATCACCTCGTCGTCCGGGGCGTCGGGCCGCGCGTACGCGATGTTGTCGCGCACCGTGCCGCTGAAAAGCGCCGGATCCTGCGGCACCAGGCCCACCGCGCCGCGCAGGTCGAGGAGCGACAACCGCCGGACGTCGATGCCGTCCAGCGCCACCGTTCCGTTAGGCACGTCCCAGAAGCGCGTGATGAGCGACGCCACGGTCGTCTTGCCCGCGCCCGACGGCCCCACCAGCGCCACCACCTCGCCCGGCGCCATGTGGAACGACACGTCGTGCAGCACCGTCGGCAAGTCGGGTCCGTACGCGAAGGTCACGTGCTCGAACCGCACGTCGCCGCGCACCGGTTTGGGCAGCGCCACCGGCGCCACGGGATCGACCACCGTCGGTGTCGTGTCCAACAGCTCGAACACGCGACGCGCCGCACCTACGGCTTCCTGATAGTTGCCGAACAGCGACGCCAGCGATCCGACGGCCGCGGCGACGAAAAACGCGTAGAACAGGAACTCCACCAGCGCGCCCGGCGTCAGCTCGCGCGCGAGCACGAGACGTCCGCCCTGCCACAGCACGATCACCACGCCGCCGAATGCGCAGAACGTGATCACGCCGAAGAAGGCGCCGCGAATCTTGGCCCGGCGTACCGCCGCGATCACCACGTCGCTCAGTTGCGCGCTGAACCGTTTCGCCTCCACGACTTCGCGCGTGAAGCTCTGCACCGTGCGGATTTGCGAGAACGCTTCGTCGGCGCTGCCCATCGCATCGGCGACGCGGTCCTGGACGCCCGTGCTCGCTTTCTTGAGCGCGCGCCCGAACAACCACGCCGTCCCGACGATCACCGGGACCACGGCCAACGTGGTGACGGTGAGCTGCGGGTGCGTGAGCGTGAGCATGATCACGCCGCCTAACAGGAACAAAACCTGGCGCGACAGCTCGGTGGCCTGGTACGTCATCACCGACTGCAGCAGGGTGACGTCGGTGGCGAGACGGCTCGTCAGCTCGCCCGAACGGCGCTCGGTGAAGAAGCCTGGGGACAACCGTACCAGGTGCGCGAACAGATCGTCGCGCAGCTTGGCGATGATGCGCTCGGCGGCCGCCGTGAGAATCCAGACCTGGCCGAAGTTGAGCAGCCCCTGCGCCGCGAACAGCCCAACGAGAATGAGCGCGATGCGATTGAGCGCCGGCGCGTTGGCGCGCACGAAGGCCGCGTCCAGCAGGTACCGCACGACGAGCGGAAACGCGAGCGTGATGCCGGCGCTGACCAGCAGCGCCACCGACGCCAGCGCGATCTGCAGGCGATACGGCCGCATGCGCGACAGCAGCGGCGCGAGCGCGCGCGGCGATGGGACCTTTCGGCTGCCCGGCTCTCTGGTGGTCCCGGCGCTTCCGTTAGTCAAATCGGACGACCGTCGAGCCAGGCCCGGATTTGTCCGAGTCCAGCGCTCATGCGGCGCCGCGCGTCATACGCGCGCTGGAACCGCGCCATCACGTCGGCGACCGCGGCGTCGTGCTCGTCGGGAAGCCCCGACCAGTTGTGGGTCGACCACTCGCGGACGTGCACGCGCCCGCCGGCCGGCTTGCCGAGCATCAGCAACCGCTCGGGCTCGCCGCCGCCCGCGCCCACCAGTACGCCGAGCTCGTCGGGGCCGGGGGTGTGGGAACTGCCGGCGCCGGCCATCACCGCGACACGGCGCGATCGACCGCCATGGCGACGAACAGGAGCGCCAGATACAGCAGCGAGTACTTGTAGACGCTCCATGCCGCGGCCGTCCACGGTTTGGCGCGCATCACCCGCACCACCCCGGCCAGGAGGAGCGCGCCTAACGCAGCGGCCGACACCGCGTAGATGAGGCCGAAGGCGCCGAACGCGGCCGGCAGGAGCGTGATCGGGATGAGGATCATCGTGTACCAGAACATCTGCCGCATCGTCTCGCGCTCGCCCCACACCAGCGGCGCCATCGGCACGCCGGCGCGCCCGTAGTCGTGTTGTTTGAGCAGCGCCAGCGCCCAGAAATGCGGCGGCGTCCAGTAGAACACGATGAGGAAGAGATACACCGCGGCGAGATCCACGCGTCCGGTGACGGCCGCCCAACCGACGAGGGGAGGGAAGGCGCCGGCCGCTCCGCCGATGACGATGTTCTGCGGCGTGCGCCGCTTGAGCCATCGCGTGTAGACGAACACGTAGAAGTAGAATCCCGCCAGCGCGAGCGCCGCGCTCAAAACGTTTACCGTGAAGGCGAACAGCGCCGTGGCCGCCGTGGCCAGCGCAAGACCGTACGCGAGCACCGCCCGCGGATCCATTCTCCCGCTGGGCAATGGACGCAGCCGGGTGCGCGCCATGCGGTCGTCGATGTCGCGATCCAAGAACATGTTGACCGCGTTCGCGCCGCCGGCCATCAGATAACCGCCTAACGCAACCGTCAGCACCAGCCAAATTCCCGGCGAGCCGGCGACGTACATCGGCGCGATCGTCGTCACGAGGAGCAGCGAGATGATGCGCGGCTTGGTGAGCATCACCAGATCGCGCGCCAGGGACGTGGTCCGCTCCTTGGCTACCACGGCGCCGGTCATCGCGCCGCTCCCGCCGCCGGCGACAGCGTGCGTTGGGCCGACGCGTCGGCCACGACATCGCGCGCCGCCGGATCAGCAACTGCGTGCGATGCCATCCGCGCCAGATAGGCGGCCGCGAACAACGTCAGCCAGATGAGCGCCCCGGTGCTCTGGTGCAGCGATCGCAGCACCGGCGGCAGGTGCAGCGCGATCATCGACGCCGCGATCCCGATCTGCACCACGATGAGCCCCGCGGCGATGGCCATCGCGCGCACCACCACCGCCGCTTCACGACGGCGGCTCACGCCCCACAACAATCCGAACACGTGCAACGTGAGCAACAGCGCCAACACACGGTGCGTCATCTGAATGACGCGACCCGCCGGCACGACGGCCGCGGCGATCCCCGGTCCGCAGAGCGGAAACGCCGAGCACGCGACGTTGGCGCCGGGGTAGGCGGCGGTCATGCCGCCCAGGCAGATCGTGACTAACGCAATCCCGGCGCCCGCGAACGCGCCACGGGCCGTCCGCGCCGTTGCGTGCTCCCGCCGTGCGCACGCACCGCCTAACCCACCGGCGCGCATGACGGCGGCTGCGAGCGCCGCCAGCAGCGTCGCCGCGAGCAGCCAGTGCGCCGCCGTCGCATACCACACGTTGCCCAGCCACACGGTGATCGCGCCCAAAAGCGCCTGCGCGGGCCACATCGCCAGTGCAAGGAGACTCGCGCGCAATACGCCGCCGCGCCCGCCCACCGAAGGCTCGCGCCGATTCGCATACGCGGCCGCGGCCAGCGACACGAGCGCCACGAACAACGCGGCCGCGATCATCCGGTGCGTCCACTCGATGACCAGACTAGGCTGGTCCAGCGGCGGGAACCATCGGCCGTAGCACTTGGGCCAGTGATTGCCGCATCCCATTCCGGAACCGCTGATGCGAACGATGGCGCCGAATACGATCTGGGTGACGGCCACCACCAGCGCCACATAGGAGAGTCGTCGGAGCGACGCCTTCATCGCGCGTCACTCACGACGGATGCTCGACGACGATCGCGCCCGCCGGCACGGGCCGGATCGCATCGGTGGCCTGACGCGCCCCGATGGCGCGCCATGTGAACACGAGCACGAGGGCCAGACCGACCGCCGGAATTACGGTCCACACGACCTCGCTCCAACGCGAGGGCGCGGGCACGGTGCCATCACTCGCCGGCGGCGTCTTGAACGCGGAGCGCACGATCTCGATCTGCGCAACCACGCAGCACACAACGGCGAGCCAGAATAAGTTGAGACGCAACGGGATTGAATTTTAGAGACGAAACACCGTAAAATCGCCGTAGCGAACTGCGGAAGCAACCCGCATACCGTTTGCGGGTGAACGCGGACGATTTCTGCGCGCACTCCCGACGTCCTACGCTCTACGTACGCTCGACGCCCGCCGCTCCGTTTCCCCTTTTCCCCAAGCCCGCGCCAGCGGGCGCTTCCCCATTCCCCGCCGTCATGCCGCTACGCCGCCAGCTCGGCCTCCTCTCGACCGTCGCCGTCGTCGTGGGTTCCACGATCGGTTCGGGCATCTTTCGCTCGCCGGCCGGCATCGCGCAGAGACTTCCGGGTCCACTGCCGCTCCTGCTCGTGTGGGTCACCGGAGGGTGCCTCGCCCTGTGCGGCGCCCTCACGCTCGCCGAAATCGCCGGCGCGATACCCGACACGGGCGGGATCTACGTCTTTCTCCGCGAAGCGTGGGGCCGGCTGCCGGCCTTCCTGTTTGGTTGGGCCGAGCTGGCCATTATCCGCGCGGCCGCGCTCGGCGCCATCGCGACGACGTTCGCCGAGTATCTGCTCCGCGTGCTTGGATACAACCCGGGCGTCGCGCCCTACGACGCCTATGTGCACTACATCGCCGCCGTCTCGATCGGGCTCACCGCAACCTTCAATTACGTCGGCCTGCGCTGGGGCTCGTTGGTGCAGAACGTGACCACACTCGCCAAGTATGGCGGACTGCTGTTCATCGTCCTCCTCGCCCTCGCGCTCGGTCTGCCGCATACCGGCGGCCACTTCACTCCGGCGGTGCCGAGCGGCAGCATCAGCGTGTCGGCGTTCGGACTCGCGCTCGTGTCCATTCTGTGGGCGTACGACGGATGGGAAGACGTCACGTTCGTGGCCGGCGAAGTCGAGGATCCCCGTCGCAACCTGCCGCGCGGCATCATCATCGGTACGCTGGCGGTGATTTTCATCTATGCGCTCGCGAACCTGGCGTATCTGGCCGTGCTGCCGGTCGATCAAATCGCGAGCTCGCCCCTCGTTGCCGCCGACGTCGCGGCGCGGCTCGTGGGGCCGGTCGGTGTCGTGTTCGTCTCGGCCACCGTGATGCTGTCCGCGTTCGGGACGCTCAACGGCTCGATTCTCACCGCGCCGCGTATCTTCTTCGCCATGGCCGACGACGGCCTCTTCATACGCAAGGTGGCGGCGGTGCACCCGCGCTTCCACACGCCGTACGTGTCGATCGCGCTCTGCGCGACCCTCGGCATCATCTTCGTGCTGGTGCGCGATTTCCAGCAGTTGGCTGACGCGTTCGTGATCGCGATCGTGCCGTTCCTTGCGTTAGGCGTGGGCGCCGTGTTCGTGTTCCGGCGGCGGCCGTCGTACGACCCGCCGTTCCGCGTCCCGGGCTATCCGGTCGTGCCCGCTTTGTTCATCCTGGCGACGGTCTATCTCCTGGTGAATTCCATCGCGTCACCAGCGAGCCGATGGGCGACGGTCGCCGTGTTGGTCGGTGTGCTGGCGGGCGTTCCCGTCTACTATCTCACCGTCGGACGGCGTGGCGCCGTTACGCGTGCAGCTGCCGAACCGTGACGGACGCGTTGCACGCGCTCACAGCAGATTTCTTGACGCGTTCGTCTAGGGCCGGCTAGGTTCTCGGCGCGCACCCGACGCGTCGGGTTGCGCTGCCGGGACGCGTCTCCGGTAAGTCCGCCTCGCCAAGCTCAGCCGTCTAGTTTGGTCGGGGGCGGCGCGGCTGCGCGTCCGTCCACGTTTTTCATCGGAGCCGTTGTCGCATGTCGATCTCTCGTCGGGTCCATGTACTCGTCGCTGCACTCCTGGTCCTCGGGTTCGGGACCGCGCAACGCGTCGCCGCGCAGGGCATCACCACC
>Ga0134126_10014045_pt1 | contig 10107 bp, 6 predicted proteins | sample KB31752_FD_96881 | JGI IMG/M metagenome (GOLD analysis project Ga0134126, IMG submission 96881) | Terrestrial soil microbial communities with excess Nitrogen fertilizer from Kellogg Biological Station, Michigan, USA - KB3-175-2 | ecosystem: Environmental > Terrestrial > Soil > Unclassified ...
CGGCTGACTACCTGGCCGGGAAAATCGCCGCCGCCGCCAACCCCGACATCTATTCGGTCATCGTCCACGTCGGCCCCGAAGCCCTGACCACCTCCGACCCCGAGTCCTCCTCCGACCCTCCCGACTGCGCCGCCGCACCCGACTGTGCCGCCGCCGGCGACCTCGGCACGGCCACCGGCCCCGCCGGCGTTTCCGCGGAAACGCCGGCCGCCGCCACCGCCGGCCAGCCCGATGCCGACGACCCTGGGGACGCCTGCCGCCCGGACTGCCCCTACCGGCATGTCGGGCACCCCGCCCACCCGCGGCGCTGCCACCTCGAAGACGGCCCCGCGCTCAGCCCCTCGACCGCGCAGCGGATCGCGTGCAACGCGACGGTCAGCTGGATGCTGCATGACCACGACGGGACCCTGCTCGACGTCGGCCGGCGGCACCGCACGCCCACCCCGGCGCTGCGCCGCGCGGTCCGCGAGCGCGACCGGTACCGGTGCCGGTTCCCCGGCTGCCACTCCCGCCGCACCGACCTCCACCACATCCGGCACTGGGCCCGCGGCGGGAAGACCCGCCTCACCAACCTGATCTGCCTGTGCCAGGCCCACCACGTCATCGTCCACGAACTCGGCTACACCATCACCGGCGACGACACCGGCGGGTTCACCTTCACCCGGCCCGACGGCACCCAGATGCCCGCCAGCCCCGACCTGCCCGCCCCCGCCAGCGGGGAGGACATCACCGCCACCCATGACGCCGTCATCACCCCGGACACGATCCAGGGCACGGGCGAGCGGATGGACCTGCACCTGACCATCTGGACCGCGTTCGCATACGCCCGCCACATCGCCGAGCGCGCCGCCCGCGCCGCCGCCCAGTAACGGGGAGCGGCTGGACGCCGAAAAGCCTTATGGGAGCGGGGATTCTGGGCGGTCACGATGCCATTACTCCGGGCTGGTTCGCGTTGCAGGGGGAGCCCGGCTGGGTACCGTACGAGAGTGGGTGTACTGAGCCGTGAGCAGTTCGACGCGATCGAGTTTGACGCTGTGCGCAGCGGCGACCATGCATCGGCAGCCGAGCTGATGAACCGGCTGGCCACTACGGGCAAGGAGACGGCTGGGATGCCCCGCGCGGAGGCGTTCCTGCGGGCGGGCGAGCAGTATCTGCTGGCCGATGATCCGGCGGCGGCGGTCGGCGGGTTCCGGCGGGCAATGATGGACGGCGGGCCGGTGTTCGTGGACCCGCGGCCGCAGTTGGCCCGCGCGCTGTTCCAGCTGGATCATCAGGCAGAGGCGCAGGCGCTGATCAGCAGGCTCAAGACGGAGGGGCCGAAGGACCCGCGGGTGTGCGACCTGGTGGCGGAGCTGCTGGTGGAGCGGGCGGACCTGCCGGGCGCGCTGTGGTGGGCGACGACGGGTGTGGAGATCTCCCTCAGCCGGGCGGCGGCCCGCGAGGGCGGGCAGGCGGACAACGGGCAGGCGGGCGGCGAGTCGGCGCCGGATCAGGCTGACGACGAGTCGGAGCTGCGGCTGCTGCTGAGCCTGCGCTACCGGATCCGCAACGACCTGGGCCTGGCCGAGGACCGCTACGACCATCTCCTCGACGAGAAGTAACGCGGGCCTGCCGGCCCTGATCTAGCGCACTTCCGGAACGCTCTCCGTTCACTGGCGTCTGGCTGGCATTTCTGTCTGCCCTGGGCTGCATGTACCTCGTTCACGCTGGCCTTTTTCTGTTGCAAGCGGCATGCCATTGGATCGCCAGCGGGCATCGCTAGGGTCGCTCGGACTCGCCGGACCACGGCACAGCCTTGGGGAGCATCCGACGCAGGAGGTTGTCAGTCATGAGACCCGCAGTGAAACTGCGAGCCCTGAGCATTTTGGCGGCGCCGGCCTTAATGGCCGGCGGCCTGACGATATTGACCACGGTCCCGGCCCAGGCGGCCACCCACGGCCATCAGGCGACGAGAGTGATCGTCTACCGGGGGCATCACTTCGCGGTTCCGGCCTCGTGGCCGGTCATCCGGCTGGCCGCACACCCTGGCACGTGCGTTCGCTTCAACCGGCACGCGGTCTATCTGGGTACGCCGGCGGCCAACCAGCATTGCCCGAGCGAGGAAATGGGCCGCATGGGGGCGCTGCTGGTTCAGCCGACCAGGGCCTCGCGGCGGGCGGCGACGCAGAGCGTGGTCGACCACGAGATCATCGCGACGGCGCCGGGGGTCGCCGTGACCGCCACTTACGCTGACTCGGCGAGGCCGGCGGTGCGGATGCTGACCGGCGCAGGCTTTCCGCGGCCCAGGCTGGTCCGGCCCAGGCTGGTCAGGCCCAGGCTGGTCCGGCCGGCGCCGAAGGCGGCCCGGCGGGCGGCCGGGGCGGCGTCCCCGGCCGCGACGGCGGCGGTCGCCAGCGGCACGACGAACTTCACGGGCGAGGCGTTCGATCCGTGCTCGGCGCCGAGTTCGAGCGCGATGAGTGCCTGGAAGGCCTCCTCGCCGTACGGCGCGATCGGTGTCTACATCGGCGGGGTGAACGAGGGCTGCAGCCAGCCGAACCTGACGGCGAGCTATGTCTCGAGCGAGTCGGCGGCGGGCTGGCACTTCTACCTGCTGTACGTGGGCCCGCAGGCGCCGGGCACGTCGTGCTCGGGCTGCTCGACGATCACCTCGCCGGCGTCCCAGGCGGAGAGTGCGGCGCAGGACGCGGCCAGTCACGCGGCCAGCCTGGGCTTCGGCACGGGCACGCCGATCGTCTACGACATGGAGGCCTACTCCTCCAGCGGGAGCGCCACGGCGCTGGCGTTCATGTCGGACTGGTCGAAGGACCTGCACGCGCTGGGCTACGAGTCGGGCGAGTACAGCAGCGCGTCGTCCGGGATATCGGACCTGGTGCACAACATCGGCAGCTACACGATGCCGGACGTGATCGACATCGCCGACTGGAACGGCAGCGCGACTACCAGCGACTCGTACGTGCCGGGCGGGGCGTGGGTGAATCACCAGCGGATTCACCAGTACAGCGGTGGCGTCAACCAGACCTACGGCGGCTACGAGATCAACGTCGACCAGGACTACATGGACGTCAACGGGGTCGCGGCGGCCGGCGAGACGGCGAGCATGCACCTGGAGGCTCTGAACAACGGCGCGCTGTCTGACGACATCAGGTACGGCGGCGGGTCCTGGCAGGGCTGGCGGACGTGGTCGATGCCGAGCGGCGCGATCACGGCCCAGACGGACGCCACCACGCCGGACGGCAGCCTGCATGTCGACGTCGTGGCCGGGGGCACGGTGTACGACGACGTCCGGTACGCCGACGGCAACTGGCAGTCGGTGGGCTGGGCCAGCCCGGGCGAGCCCAGCGGGACGATCACCGCGATCTCCTCGGCCGGGCTGCCCAACGGGTCGATGCACCTGGACGTGGTGGCGGGCGGGAAACTGTGGGACAACGCCCGCGAGGCCAACGGGAGCTGGACCGGCTGGGCGCAGCCGCCGCAGCCGTCGGGCACGATCACGAAGCTGGCCACGGCGGCGCTGCCCAACGGCACGATGTACGTGGCCGCGGTGGCCGGCGGGACCCTGTCCGACGTGATCCGCCAGGCCAGCGGGTCATGGGGGTCGTGGACGCAGACGCCGCAGCCGACTGGGACCATCACCGCGCTGGCGGCGGCGGGCCTGACCAATGGGAGCCTGCACCTGGACGTGGTGGCGGGCGGCACGTACTACGACAACGCCTACGCCGGCGGCGTCTGGCAGTCGGTGGGCTGGTCCACGCCCGGTACTGACCCCAGCGGCACGATCACGGCGCTGTCGGTGGCGGCGCTGAGCGACGGCACCATGCACGTCGACATCGTGGCCGGCGGGCTGGCGTACGACAACGTGCGGCCTGCGGCAGGACATACCTGGCAGGGCTGGGACAAGCCCAGCCAGCCCGGTGGCACGGTGACCGGCCTGTCCGGCGCCGCGTTCTAGGCGAGATAAGCGAGATAAGCGAGAGAAGGCCGGGCGGCCAGCATCGGTCGCCCGGCCTTCTCGGCCGCGGAGGGTCAGCCCGCCACCGCGGCCTCGGTGCGGCTGCGGTCGGCGCCCACGGTGAGCTTGTCGGTCTTGTCGTCCAGGTCCACGACCACGGTGTCGCCGTCGAGGATGTCGCCCGCCAGCAGCGCGCGGGCGAGCTGGTCGCCGATGGCTGACTGGATCAGCCGACGCAGTGGCCGGGCTCCGTAGACCGGGTCGAACCCGGTCAGGGCCAGCCACTCCCTGGCCGCCGGGGTGACGGTCAGGGTCAGCCGCCGGTCGGTCAGCCGCCGGCCAAGGCGGGCCACCTGGAGGTCCACGATCTCGCTCAGCTCGTCGGTGGACAGCGCGTCGAACAGGATGATGTCATCCAGCCGGTTCAGGAACTCCGGCTTGAACGTGGACTGAACCACGGACATGACCGCGTCCCGCTTGGCCGACTCGTCCAGGTTGGGGTCCGCGATGAACTGGGAGCCCAGGTTGGAGGTCAGGATGAGGATGGTGTTGCGGAAGTCCACCGTCCGGCCCTGGCCGTCGGTCAGCCGCCCGTCGTCGAGCACCTGCAGCAGGATGTCGAAGACCTCGGGATGGGCCTTCTCCACCTCGTCCAGCAGGACCACGCAGTAGGGCCGCCGCCGGACCGCCTCGGTGAGCTGGCCGCCCTCCTCGTAGCCGACGTAGCCGGGCGGCGCGCCGACCAGCCGGGCCACCGAGTGACGCTCGGAGTACTCACTCATGTCGATCCGGATGATCGCCCGCTCGTCGTCGAACAGGAACTCGGCCAGCGCCTTGGCCAGCTCGGTCTTGCCGACGCCGGTCGGGCCGAGGAACAGGAACGAGCCGGACGGGCGGTCGGGGTCGGAGATGCCGGCCCGCGACCGGCGCACCGCGTCGGACACGACCTGGACGGCCCTGGACTGCCCGACGAGACGCCGGCCCAGCTCGGACTCCATCCGCAGCAGCTTGCCGGTCTCGCCCTCCAGCAGCCGGCCGGCCGGGATGCCGGTCCACGACGACACCACGTCCGCGACGTCGTCCGGCCCGACCTCCTCCTTCACCATGGGCTGCTCGTTCAGGCCGCTGTCCTTGGCCTGGTCCTCGTCCCCGGCGGCGGCCGCCGCCGCGAGCTCGCGCTCCAGGGCCGGGATCTCGCCGTACATGAGCCGGGACGCGGCCTCGAAGTCGGCGTCGCGCTGGGCTCGCTCGGCCTGGCCCCGGAGGTCGTCGAGCTGCTTCTTGAGCTCGCCGACCTTGTTCAGGCCCGCCTTCTCGCGGTTCCACCGCGCCAGCAGCGCGGTGAGCTGCTCCTGCCGGTCGGCCAGGTCGGCCCGCAGCCGCTCCAGCCGCTCCCGGCTGGCCTGGTCGTTCTCCCTGGCCAGGGCCATCTCTTCCATCTTCATGCGGTCGACGGTGCGCTGCAGCTCGTCGATCTCCACCGGCCGGGAGTCAATCTCCATCCGCAGCCGGGAGGCCGACTCGTCGATCAGGTCGATGGCCTTGTCGGGCAGGAACCGGGCGGTGATGTAGCGGTCGGACAGGCTGGCCGCGGCGACCAGCGCCGCGTCCGCGATCTGCACTTGGTGGTGGGCCTCGTACCGGCCCTTGAGCCCGCGCAGGATGGCGATGCTGTCCTCGACGGTGGGCTCGCCGATGAACACCTGCTGGAACCGGCGCTCCAGCGCCGGGTCCTTCTCGATCCGCTGGCGGTACTCATCCAGCGTGGTCGCGCCGACCATGCGCAGCTCGCCGCGGGCCAGCATGGGCTTGAGCATGTTCCCGGCGTCCATCGCGCCCTCGGCCGCGCCGGCCCCGACGACCGTGTGCAGTTCGTCGATGAACGTGATGACCTCGCCGTCGCTGTCCTTGATCTCGTTCAGGACGGCCTTGAGCCGCTCCTCGAACTCGCCCCGGTACTTGGCCCCGGCCACCATCGCGCTCAGGTCCAGAGCCACCACGCGCTTGCCGCGCAGCGACTCCGGCACGTCGCCGGCCACGATGCGCTGGGCCAGGCCCTCGACGACGGCGGTCTTGCCCACGCCGGGCTCGCCGATCAGCACCGGGTTGTTCTTGGTCCGGCGGGACAGCACCTGGATGACCCGGCGGATCTCGGCGTCCCGGCCGATGACCGGGTCCAGCTTGCCGTCGCGGGCGCTGCGGGTCAGGTCGACGCCGTACTTCTCCAGCGCCTTGTAAGTCCCCTCGGGGTCCTGCGAGGTCACGCGGGCGCTGCCGCGCACCTGCTCGAAAGCCCCGAACAGCTGGTCAGGCCCGGCGCCCGCGTCGCGCAGCACCTTGGCCGCGGCGCCGCCGTCGGCGGCCAGCCCGACCAGCAGGTGCTCGGTGGAGATGTACTCGTCGCTCATCTCCTTGGCCCGCTGGCTGGCGGTGTTGATGGCGGCCAGCAGCGGCCGCGAGGTCTCGGGCGCGCTGACCGTCGCACCCGCCGCCTTGGGCAGCCGGGCCAGCTGCTCGTCCACGGTCTTGAGAACGGCGGCGGGGTCGGCCCCGGCCGCGCGCAGCAGTGGCGCGGCGGTGCCGCCCTCCTGGCCGATGAGCGCCGCCAGCAGATGCAGCCCGTCGACGTTGGGGTTGCCGGCGGCGGTCGCGCGCTGCACCGCCTCGGACAGAGCCTCCTGGCTCTTGCGGGTCAGCTTGTCGTCCACAGTTGGGTTCTCTTTCGGTGCGAAGTGGTCAGGTCAGGCCGTCGCTGGCGGCGGCCGCGTCGCGGACGGTGGTGGAATCGCCGCCCTGTCCGGCGCCGCCGGACGGGCTCACGTCGTGGACCGGCACCAGCGCGCCGCCGCTGCGGCCCCGCAGCAGGGCCGCCAGCCGCGCGGCCACCGATCGCGTTGACTCAAGCTCGGCGCGCAGCTGGCTGATCTCCGTGAGCAGCTCCGCCATCCGGCGCCGGCTTTCCTGCTCGGCGAGTTCCAGCTCGAGGATGCGCTTGATCCCCAGCAGGTTCACGCCCTCGGCGGACAATCGCGTCACCTCGCGCAGGATCAGGATGTCGCGCAGCGAGTAGCGGCGGCCGCCGCCGGCCGTGCGGCCGGGGGAGACCAGCCCGAGCCGGTCATAGGAGCGCAGGGTCTGCGGGTGCAACCCGGACAGCTGCGCGGCCACCGAGATCACGTAGACGGGCGTGTTGTCGGATAGCTCGAATTCGCTGGTCATCTCATCTCCCCTCAGCTATCTGGCCGGGTCAGGCCTTGGCCTGGCGCAGCAGTTCGTCGCGCGGGTCGGGACCGGCGGTGACCTCACGGAAGGTCTCCAGGGCCTCCTTGGCCTTGTCGCCCAGGTCCTTGGGCACCTGCACGTTCACGGTGACCAGCAGGTCGCCCATGGTGCCGTCGGAACGCCGGACGCCCTTGCCACGCACCCGGAAGGTGCGGCCGTTGGGTGTTCCGGCCGGGATCCGCACGCTGACCGGCATCCCGCGGTGGGACGGGACCTTGATCTCGGCCCCCAGCGTCGCCTCAGGGAAGGTGACCGGCACGGTCACGGTCAGGTTGTGACCCGACCGGCCGAACACCGGGTGCGGGGCGACGTGCACGCGCACGTACAGGTCGCCGGCGGGGCCGCCCCGCTCGCCCGGTGCCCCCTTGCCCTTGAGCTTGATCCGCTGACCGTCGCCGACCCCGGCGGGGATGCGCGCCTGGATGGTGCGCGTGCTCATCGCCCGCCCGCTGCCGGAGCAGGACGGGCACGGGTCGTCGACGACCAGGCCGCGGCCGCGGCAGGTCTTGCACGGCTCGGAGAACGCGAAGTTCCCCAGGTTGCGGCTGCCCTGCCCGGTACCTTCGCAGGTCGGGCAGACCCGCGGCACCGTGCCGGCCTTGGCGCCGGTGCCCATGCACTCCTTGCACGGGCCCTCGCCGGCCAGCCGCAGCGCGACGGTGGTGCCGTCGATGGCGTCGCCGAAGTTCAGCGACGCCTCGGTCTCGACGTCAGCGCCGCGCCGCGGCCGGGCCTGCTGCTGGGTGCGCCCTCCAGAACCGAAGACCCCGCCGAGAATGTCGCCCAGCCGGCCGCCGGTGCTGCTGCTACTACTGCCGCCGAACAGGTCGCCAAGGTCGAACCCGTACCCGCCGCCGGCGTTGCCGCCGGAGCCGGGCATCCGGACCCGCCCGCTGCCGAACATCGAGCGCGTCTCGTCGTACTCCTTGCGCCGCTTCTCATCGGACAGGACGTTGTAGGCCTCGGAGATCTCCTTGAAGCGCTCCTCGGCCTTCGAGTCGCCCTTGTTGGCGTCCGGGTGATACTTGCGGGCCAGCTTGCGGTACGACTTCTTGATCTCGTCCGCGGACGCACCCTCGGCCACGCCGAGGGTCTTGTAGTAGTCCTTCTCGAGGAAGTCCTTGGTGCTCAACGGGCCTCTCTTAGGCGATTCTGGTCAGCGTCCGGCCGAGCCGGAGCTGTCCGGACCCTCTGCGTCCTGCGCCTGGCCGTCGGACGGCCGGTCGTCTGGCGCGGGTCCGGCGCCATCAGCTGGCTCCGCCACCGCCACCCGGGCGGGCCGCACGATGCGGTCGCCCACCTTGTAGCCGGGCTGCAGGATCTGCACGCAGGTCGGCTCGGTGACCTCAGCGGAGTAGGAGTGCATGAGCGCGTCATGCAGCGTCGGGTCGAACGGGTCGCCGTTCTCGCCGAAGGCGGTCAGGCCCAGCTTGGTCACGGCGGACTCCAGCGACTCGGCGACGGACTTGAAGCCGCCGGTCAGCTCGCCGTGCTCACGGGCTCGCCCGATGTCATCGAGGACCGGCAGCAGTTCGCTGAGCACATTGGCCAGCGCCTGCTCCCGGACCGCCATCCGGTCCCGCTCGACGCGCTTGCGGTAGTTGGCGTACTCGGCCGACAGTCGCTGGAGGTCGGCGGTGCGCTCGGCGACCTGGGCCATCGCCTCGGCGACCGCCATGTCATCGCCGCCCCCGCCGCCCCCGCCGGCCGGCTGGCCAGGGGCGCCAGGGGCTGCGGGAGCCCCCGGCGCGGCCTGGCCCGCGCCCGGCTGGGCCGGGCCGCCCGGCCGGGCCGTGGCGGAATGCCGCCCCGGTCCGCGCCGCTCTGGCTGACCCTGGCCGGGCGCGTCCCGGACCTGGCCCGTCTGCGGGTCGATGCGCCTGCGGTCCCGGATCACCGGGCCCTGGTGCTCGTCGTCAGAAGGCTTCATCAGGCGGCGCCGCCCTCCTGGTCACGCGGCTTCTCGTCCTCGACGATCTCGGCCTCGACGACCTCGTCGTCGTCCTCGGGCGCAGCCTCGCCGGCCTCGCCCGCCTGCGCGTTGGCGGCCTGGGACTGCGCGTAGATCGCGCTGCCCATCTTCTGGCTCACCTGCGCGGCGTGCTCGGTCGCCGTCCTGATCGCGTCGGTGTCGGTGCCCTCAAGCGACTTCTTGACGTCCGCGATCGCCGACTCCACCTCGGACTTCACGTCGTCGGGCACCTTGTCGGTGTTCTCGGACAGGAACTTCTCGGTGGTGTAGGCCAGCGTCTCGGCGCGGTTGCGGACCTCGGCCTCCTCGCGGCGGTTGCGGTCCTCCTCCGCGTACTTCTCGGCGTCGGCGACCATGCGCTCGATGTCGTCCTTGCCCAGCGCGGAGCCACCCGAGATGGTCACGGACTGCTGCTTGCCGGTGCCCAGGTCCTTCGCCGAGACGTTCACGATGCCGTTGGCGTCGATGTCGAAGGTGACCTCGATCTGCGGGACGCCGCGCGGCGCCGGCGCCAGGCCAGCCAGCTCGAACATGCCCAGCTTCTTGTTGTAAGCGGCGATCTCGCGCTCACCCTGGAACACCTGGATCTGCACAGACGGCTGGTTGTCGTCGGCCGTGGTGAAGATCTCCGACCGCTTGGTCGGGATGGTGGTGTTGCGCTCGATCAGCTTGGTGAAGATGCCGCCCTTGGTCTCGATGCCCAGCGACAGCGGGGTCACGTCCAGCAGCAGGACGTCTTTAAGCTGGCCCTTGAGCACCCCGGCCTGCAGGCATGCGCCGACCGCGACAACCTCATCCGGGTGCACACTCCTGTTCGGCTCCTTACCGCCGGTCAGCTCCTTGACTAGGTCCACCACTGCGGGCATCCGGGTGGACCCGCCGACCATCACGACGTGCCCGA
>Ga0134126_10014046_pt1 | contig 10107 bp, 10 predicted proteins | sample KB31752_FD_96881 | JGI IMG/M metagenome (GOLD analysis project Ga0134126, IMG submission 96881) | Terrestrial soil microbial communities with excess Nitrogen fertilizer from Kellogg Biological Station, Michigan, USA - KB3-175-2 | ecosystem: Environmental > Terrestrial > Soil > Unclassified ...
TGAAGACGCGCGAGATAGCGACCATCTCGGCACTGACCGCCTTGGGCAACGCGTCACCCCAATTGAAGGTGCACATTCACGCGGCGCTGAATGTGGGGAGTACGAAAGAAGAGATCGTCGAAACCATCATGCAGATGGCGGTCTATGCAGGGTTTCCGGCTGCTCTAAACGGACTCTTCGCGGCCAGGGACGTTTTTGCCGAGGCGCGACTTTAGTCCATGGATCGCAGTGTCATTTCTTCAGGCGACTCTCGCGCTGAATACGCGCCAGGATCTCAGTAGTCATGGCCGCAGCGCGGGCGCGCAAGTTCTCTCTAGGGGATCTCTTGGCCTTAAGGCGAGCGAGGAGGGCCTTCATTTCTGAAGCCTGTGGCCGTGGATTCTGCATTGGGTGCTGACCCCCTTCAGGTGGCGATTCTGTGTGAGGGGTATTCCAAGGGAACGCCTCATCGAACGTTGATATCGTAATTGGCGACCCGTCCACGACGCGGTGGACAGGCGGCGGAACTGACTCCGTTGAGCTTGGTAGTGCCAAGCGGAGGTGGAGCCTACCACGCAAAAATGGTCAGAGTGCCTTTCGCGGCGTTTCCGACGCGACGGTTGGCGTTTCCGTTGCGACAAAAGGCCCTATTTACCCGATAGACCGTCTGTTCCTCCTGACTTCGGCACAAAAGCTGCACGTCGGGCTGCCGGCGTGTCAGGTGTCGGGGCTCGCGCGGCGAACTTGCCTGGTGTTTGAGCAGAGAGTAAGTTAGTCATCCGACTTAGTGGACCGACGCACACTTGATCAACAGCTGGTGACGTATGATTAACGCTAAAGCCCGGCAGCTGAGCTATTGGTTGACCACAGTGCCGGCAGCACTGCTCTTTGCCATCCCGGGTGTCGCGCTCCTTACGAGAAATCCCCACTTCGCTTTGGAGATGGCGCGGCTCGGCTACCCCAGTTACTTCCTGACGATACTCGGCGTGCTGAAGATACTCGGCGCGTTCGTGGTGTTGGTGCCGCAACTGAAGCGTCTGAAGGAGTGGGCCTATGCCGGCATGATCTTCGACGTAGTTGGCGCTGTGTTTTCGCGCATTGCGGTCGGCGATCCGACGGTGAATCTGATCGTGCCGCTGCTGGTCGGAACGTTGGTCATTGCTTCATGGGCGCTGCGCCCTGAAACGCGAACACTGTCGGTTGCGAGCGCCTAGCCCGTTACCAGCTCACGCGGGCGGGATATCTTTCGCTGCGTATCCACTGCGAGAGCAGCCACTTTTCACCCGCTATCACCGGCAGCCCGGCATGCAGGCTGTCGCGGTGACCCAGTCCATCCGCTCCTAAGTTGTGAAAGTGGAGCACGTCGCCCCGCCGGGCTTTGATGTCTAGTTGCAACTTCGGGAAGCAGGTGCTGCCGCCGCTGTAGTCGTCATTCAGGTAGATCAACACAGTTTGCGCGCGCTGGCCGCCATCGGCCAGGGATTGGTAGGCACCGGCGCCGCTTTCATTGAAATAGTCGACGTGTGGCCGGAATTCTTCACCCGGGCGATAGCGCAGGATTTGCAGGAACTCACTGTTCGCTGCTGGTAGTCCGCAGATGCGCGTGATGCAGCGCTCAATGGCCTCCAACACGTGATCGTGCTGGCGCGGGCCGAGTGTGACATGCGAGCTCGTGCGCATCGGGTCCGCACGCGCTTCGCCGGTGCGTGCATCCACGATCTGCGAGCGCCGCACCAGCGGCGCGGCCAGATTGATGACCCTGTCCAGTACCAACGGGTGAATCACCGCGGGCAGCTTTCGAATGAGCGGTGCTTCGTGCAGTGTTTCAGCCGCAGGCAGTGGCATGTCAGAGGCAAGTTGCGGCAACGCCGTCTCCAGCAACGACCAATCGATGCTCATTGCAGGTGGAGCTGCGGGAGCCAGGCGCCGATCGAGAGCGGGCAGCAAGTCCCAACGCTGGTGGCAGACACTCAGTAGAGCAAGTTGGTGTAGCGCACTGGCGTCCCCCATGCGCGCGGCGGCGAAAAGGTAACGCAGGCCGGTTTCCGGATCGCCGATTCCGAGCGCGGCGAAGCCATGGAGCTCGCTCAGGAGAAGATTGGCCTGCATCTGGGTAACGGCGAGCGGTTGCAGCAGATCGATCGCCTGGCGGCAGTCGCGAGGACAATGACGCCCGTCCATCAAGAAGGTGGCCAGCGTTATCCGGGCGGGAATCAGCTTCTGTGCCGCGGCCAGGCGCAGCCAATGCAGGCTCTCGTCGAACTGACCTCGCTGGTGCAATTCGGAGCTCAGCGCATACTGAGCGTCAGCGTTACCTGACTTCGCAAGTGCGACGGCTTCCTGAGTCGAAATACCCGGTGCCATCAACAAGCTCCCGATGCCCTGTCGCGGGCGACGAGTGTGACCCCGTCGCCACAGACAAATTGCTTCAGCCCTTGCCCGCTGCCGTAATCAACCTCTTTATGTCGCCGAAGCTGATTCCGGAGGCGGAGGCGGACGCCAGATCACCGGCGGCCAACTCTTTGGCGGCCTTCTGCAGGTCGCCCATTACGCGAGTGTAGAGCTGGGCGCCCATGCTGACCCGCTTGACGCCGGCCTGTTTGAGCTCAGCCCACGGTACCGCGCCGTTCATCGTTCCCACCACAATGTTGACCGGCTTGGGTGCTACCGCCGTGACGATCGCCCGCACGGCACTCATGTCGGGAGGGTAGGGTGCGTACAAAACATCGGCGCCGACCTCGGCAAATGCAACCAGCCGCTTGATCGAGTCGTCCAGGTCGTTACGGCCGTTGAGGAAGTTGTCGGTACGACCGGTTAACACGATCCGGCCCTTGGCAACTTTCGCTGCCGCACGTACACGCGCGACTGCTTCGTCGAATGAGCGGATCGGATTGGAAGGGTCGCCGGAGGTATCCTCGACGCCAATACCCGCAAGGCCTGCCGCGATGGCTGCCTCCACGGTCGCGGCGACATCGCTGGGGGTCGCTCCGTAGCCGTCTTCGAAATCACCGTTTACGGGCAGGTTGGTGAGATCGCCGATGAGTTGGGCGTTGGCGATGTGCTCCGCGCGACTCACCGCATGCCGGCCATCCAGTCGGCCCATCGCGGCAGCGATCGCGGCGGATGATGTGCCGATCGCTTCGAAGCCAGCTTGCTTCAAAAGCAGCGCGGAGGTGCCATCCCACGCGTTCGGCATTATGAATCCGCCGTCGCGCTCGTGCAGGGCGCGGAAGCGTTCGTACAGTTCCTGTTGTTTCACAGCAAAGTGCCTCCAGCAACAACAACCGGGCGCTGCCCGGATTCGTGCTAGCGCAGCTCGATCGTCCAGGTCACCGGCGCGTCCTCGATCAGGGAGGAGCGCACGCTGCAATATTTCGTGACCGACAACTCTACCGCGCGAGCGGCCTTTTCGGGGGTGATGCCCGATCCACGTAAAGTAAAATGCAACACAGCGGAAGCCAGCCGCCGCGGGATTGCCGCGATGCGCTCCGCCTCCACCCGAACGCGCAGCTCCTCCAATGGGGTGCGCTGCTTTTTCATGATCTCCACGACATCGGTAGCCGCACATGCGGCGATCGCCGCAAGCAGCATGTCGAATGGCCCAGGTCCGGTCTGCGCATCACTGTCGATCCGCACTGTCGGTCCGTCGGGCCGGCCCGCGTCGAATCGCAAATCGCCGACCCATTCGATCTGAACGGGTGAATGGGGTGCAGCGTCCGGTCGGGTAGCCATGGAGGCCACTCTACCAGTGATAGGCCATGGATACAGCCAGCGCGCGCTGGGTGCGGTTTTCGGTAATGGCACTTGCGGCGGCGCTGCCACGTAGTTGGCTGATGGCGGCATCCACGTTCACCAGCCAGTGCCTGGTGATGAATTGGGTCGCGCTGAATCCGAACCCCACTGAGTTGGTTCCGCCGTGGACGTTGAAGATCGGATCCCCGGAAGCCAGCGACTGGGTCCGGTTGACACCAAACTCCTTCTGCAGATAGCGATGGTTGGCCCAGGTGATGGAGGGGCCCGCAAACATGAAGAACGATTCCGAGCTGCCGGGCAAGGGCATGTAGGCTTCGAGGTCACCCAGAGCACCGCTCGCGCCTCCCATGATCTGCCGCGCATCGATTCGGATCACCATCGGGAAATCCTTCGAGAGCACGTAGGAGGCGAACAGCTTGACGTAGGGTGCCGGAGCGATGTCGCCAAGCCCATGCAGGTTCGGATCATCGTCCGGGACACGGCGGCCCAGATCGAATCCGAGTGAGACGCCGACTCTGTAGTAGCGGCCGCGCAGGAAGTTGATTCCGAGCCCTTCCCCAAGAGAGAAGAATGCCAGGTCCTTGTAACGGATGTTGATGACCGGGCCGCCACGAAACCGATACGCTCGGGCACCCTGGTAGACAGGCTCGATGTCGCCGGCCGCGCCCAGGACTGTGCGCCACTGGGGAATATGGGACTCGAACAGCTGTTGCAAGACGATGCCGCCCGAGTACTGCCATTCCTGCAAAGGGGAGGGGGTTTGAGACCAGGCCAAACGGGGACCGACGGCCCCCAGCAGCAGGGCCAGATAAATGAGACGACGTAATATAGCTCTAGACTCCGATGGGTGCCGCGCCAGTTCCCAGTCGGCGGCGCGTCGCGATGTGGCCAATAACGCTTCATTTTGCAATTGGCTCCCTGCGACTCGACACTTCCTTTGCGCTCAGGCGGTTATGAGCTGCATCAGAACCTCTAACGTTCTCACAGTAGACGCCGGCGCAACAGATTCCTGTAAATCTTCCTGAAGAATTTCCGTTGTACCCTGTAGGTAGTCGCTATGCCTATTACCCGCTTTCGCGTTTTTTCCGATCTGCATCTGGAATTCCACGACTGGACGCCGCCGCCGGCTGCCACCGAGGCGATCCTGCTTGCCGGTGATATCGCCGTTGGGACCCACGGCATTGAGTGGGCGCGCCGGCATTTTCCCGATACGCCCATTATTTACGTGCCGGGAAATCACGAGTTCTTTGGCGCGGCGTTGCCCGATGCGCTCGCCGCGCTTCGCTCACGGGCGCAACGCGCGGATGTTCATTTTCTCGACGGTGACGAATGCGTCGTCGGCGGGACCCGGTTCCTCGGCGCCACGCTCTGGACCGATTACGCCTTGTATGGATCCTCGCCAGCAGCATTGGATCGCGCGATGGCGGATGCGGAAAGTGAGATGGCTGACTTCAGAATGATCAAATGGACCAACGGCGATTGCCTCAACCCTGAGCTCGTGCGGGATATGCATCTGACTCGCACACAGTGGCTCGGTAAACGGCTCGCCGAGCCCTTCGTCGGGCCGACCGTGGTGATCACTCATCACTTGCCGCACCGCCTGAGTATCCATCCCAAATACGAAGGCACCCGCTTCAATCCATGCTTTGCCAGCGACCTCGACCATCTGGTGCGCGAGCCGGTGGCGCTTTGGGTTCATGGTCATACTCATGAGTCGATTGATTACGTCGTGAATGGCACACGGGTCGTATGCAACCCACGCGGCTACCTGCCGAAAGAGCCGAATGAATCGTTTGACCCCATGGGGATCGTGGAGTTGGCGTTGGCATGAGCTCCGTGACCGGGGGTGTTGCTGATGCCAACACTTCCTTGACCCATCGCGCCGTGCTCGGCATTGCCGTGCCGGTCATGATCTCGAATGTCTCGACGCCTCTGATCGGGCTGGTGGACACGGCGATTGTCGGCCGCTACCCCAACCCGACGTACATCGGGGCGGTGGCGATCGGCGCGTTGATTTTTACGTTTACGTTCTGGGCATTCGGTTTTCTGCGCATGGGCACTACGGGCATGACCGCGCAGGCGTTGGGAGCAGGGGACAAGGATGAGTTGGCTGCAGGCCTGGGGCGCGCGCTGCTCATCGCCGCCGCGGCCGGTGCCGGGTTGATACTTTTGCAATGGCCGATTCGGGAGTCCGCGTTCGCGCTCCTCGGCACGAGCCCTGAAGTGGAGCGGCTGGCGCGTGGTTATTTCAACGTGCGCATCTGGGCGGCTCCGGCCACACTGGCGAACTATGCCCTGCTGGGCTGGTTCATCGGTTTGGGACGTACCCGGGTCGGGCTCGTTCTACAGTTGGTTCTCAACATTGCGAATGCGGTCCTGGATCTGGTGTTCGTGCTCGGTTTCGGGTGGGGCGTGTGGGGCGTGGCCTTGGGGACCACCCTGGCCGAGCTCATTGCCGCCGCTGTTGGTGTTGCGATCGCGATTCGGCATCTGAGACACATTGGCGGGCACTCATCGCTCGAGCGAGTCCTGGCCCCGGCGCGCCTGAAGCGGGCCTTTCTCGTAAACAGTGACATCATGATCCGATCACTGGCCTTGATCACCGTGTTTGTCTGGTTTACTTCCCAGGGCGCCCGCCAGGCAGATGCTGTCCTGGCGGGTAACTCGATCCTGATGCAGTTCATCGGTGCGTGCGCGTTCTTCCTTGACGGTCTCGCATTTGCCGCTGAGGCGTTGGTGGGGCGCGCCGTGGGAGCGGCTCAACGGCATGGCCTCACGCTGGCGGCCCGAATTACGACCTTGTGGGCTGCCGGGATTGCGATATTGCTGGCAACGGTGTTGGCCCTTTTCGGTCCGTTCTTCATTGACGGCCTGACGGTCGATACTACGGCGCGGGCCGCGGCGCGCGCCTATCTGCCGTGGGCCGCGGGCGCTCCGCTGTTAGGCGTCTGGGCTTTCCAGCTCGATGGTATTTTCATTGGCGCCACGCGCACCGCGGATATGCGGAACGCGATGCTCGCGTCGCTCGCGATCTTCCTCGGCGCCTGGTGGCTACTACAGCCCTTCGGCAACTCCGGCTTATGGGGTGCGTTCTACGTGCACTACGTGGCGCGTGCCGTCTCGCTGCTCTACTACTATCCGGCGCTCGTTCGTTCCGTTGCCGCGCCCGCGCCGGCAACGTGAGTTGACTTACTGCAGCCAGTGCACCGACTTTTGAACCTGCCGCGCGACCGCGTCGATGTTCTCATCGCCCTGCGCGAGTACGGCGATGCTGCCGTGCGGTGCCGGCGTGATCACACCGCTGATGCCACTCTCGTGGAAGCTCGTCCGGTGTTTGACCTTCTCGTCAGGGAGGATGATAACGGTGATCGGCCCCTGTGGCATGTGCACGACCAGATGAGGTACCAGACGTCCATGGAACCAGCAGCTGTGGGCATACATGACACGGTCGGAGCCCATGTCGAGTGCAACGCCGCCTCTGGCTAGCGCATCGTTGATGTCTGCCGCCGATGCAGGTTCCTTACTCGACCAGCTGGCTGACTCGAATTCGACGTGCGCCACAATATCGTGCGCCAGAGTGTCAGTGGGGCGCAGTACCCAGATCACGAGCAACGAGGCGATTGCGACGCTCGCTGCCAACGCCCAACCGGGCCACCAGCCCGCGCGCTTCCGATGCCGCGTCGTACGGGCGTTGCTTATCGGTGTGACCGAAGCAGAGGGTCCGAAAACCGGCAACGGGCCCTGTTCCAGGGCGCGCCTGATGTTGTTGTCGAGCGCCGTCATCTCCCGCTGGAACTGGGTGCATTCGGGGCAGGTCGCCAGGTGTTCCGCCAACTCCGCAGACGAGGAGCGAGGCTCCGCGCCGATCATGAGGCGTGCTTCACTGTGGTTCATGCCACGCCCTCACTCTCGGAGTCATCCGGCGCGGGCGTCAGGCCGTACAGGGTGCGCAGTTTGTTGCGAGCGCGGAAGAGCCGCGTGAGCACAGCTGTGGAGGACAGGCTAAGCTCCTGCGCGATTTCGGCGGTCGAAAATCCTCCCAGCACCTGCATAATCAGCGGTTCACGATACTCCAACGGTAATTTAAGAATGGCTCCGCGCAGCGAGTCCAACTCGCTGTCGGGTCCCGGTGGGGACGGCATGCCTTCTGGCTCGACTCCGTCGTCCAAGGCAACCAGCTCCAAACGTTTGCGCTCGTAAAGGCGCGCGTGCTCGCGCCGCACGATGGTCAACAGCCAGGCCCGGGCGGCGGCCGGGTCCTTCAGGGCCTCGCGCGAGCGCCAGGCGCGCAGCAGCGCTTCCTGCACAATGTCCTCCGCGATGGCCCGGTCGCGCGCCAGCCAGTGAGCAAAGCGCAGCAGGTCCGGGCGCATGGACTCGAATAAGCGAACGATAGGGTCGCTCGCCGCGGCACCCACGGTTGACCCGTTAAAGGAGGAGACCGGGGTTCTGGGCCCGGAATTGCGCACACCCCTCATTATTGTCGCGTGTCGGTGATCATGATGGACTCGGGGCGTTAGCCCGCCGCGGTTACCTCGAAGTCATCCTCGCTCGAGTTCCGCGCCAAGGATACCGCTAGGCGCGCGCGCCGGTGACGAATCCGTGCAATAAGAATCCGAACGGACCGGTCAATGTGCCAACCTCGGGAACATGCGCCACTTCCGTGGCGGCTGGGGCCGAAACTTACGAACCAAGATCGGAGCGAGCCATGAAATTCATCGTCCGTTATCTCATCGACTGGCCCCGCGGGGTCGCGATCCATCTGACATGGCTCGCGCCCCTGTTCGCGCGCATCACGGTCGGTTGGGTGTTTCTGTGGAGCGGTTGGGGCAAGCTCAACAACCTGCCGCAGATCACCGAGAACTTCATCGGCTGGGGGATTCCCTTCCCGCACTTCCTGACGCCCCTGACGGCGGGTATCGAGTTCTTCGGCGGCCTCTTTCTGCTGCTGGGATTGATGACACGGATCTCCGCTGGCGCACTCGGTGTGACCATGATCGTTGCCATCAAGGCGGCCCGCTGGGGCGAGGTTGATTCCCTCGAGACCCTGCTGGGCTTCGATGAGTTCGAATATCTGGCGCTGTTTCTGTGGCTCGCGATCGCAGGTCCTGGTGCGCTGTCGCTCGATCATCTGATCCAGCGCTGGTATGACGGTTCGGGTTACGCGCCAGTGCCTGCGAAAGCCAAGGCTTAGGAAGGGGAGCGGGTGGGCGTTGCGGCAAGGTGAACTTTTTGGGTACTCGGGAATTCCTTAGGCGGAGCCTCGTCGAACTCGAGGTCCACCTGAGCTTCCAAGGGGCTTTCAATGTCGCCGTTGATCCGTAGCCTTCCCGTGCTTGCCGCCGTCCTGTGCTTCGCCGCTTGCGGTGGCAGCAGCAATAACGGCTCTCTTTCCCCGTCCAATCCACAGCCCAATCGAGGGACGCTCGTCGGTACTCCGACACAGACTGGGTCTTACTCGCCGTCCGATCTCCTGTCCGAGCTCACGGGCGATCCGCTCGGCAAGTTATTGTTGCAACTGACGTTTTCGCCCACGTGCACTGTGAATGTCTATCACGTGGAGTATCAGACTGTCGGCGGGGCTGGCGAATCGACCACTGCCTCGGCGGCTCTGATGGTGCCCAGTGGGAGCAACCTTACCTGCCAGGGTGCGCATCCGATCGTGATGTACGCTCATGGGACCAACACGACGAAGACCTTCAATATGGCCTCATTGCCAGGCAACAGCGAGGCGCTGTTGATGGCCTCGGTGTTCGCTTCGCAGGGTTACATCGTCGTTGCGCCCAATTATGCGGGCTACGACACCTCCACCCTGGCCTATCACCCGTATCTCAATGCTGATCAACAGTCCAAGGACATGATCGATGCCCTGGCTGCCTCCCAAAGCGCGTTCAGCACGGCAAGCGCCACGTCCAACGGCAAGTTATTCATCACCGGGTACTCGCAGGGCGGTTTTGTAGCCATGGCCACTCACAAGGCCATGCAGGCCGCCGGCACGACCGTGACCGCCGCGGCGCCGCTGTCGGGTCCGTACGCACTGGCCGCGTTTGGGGATGCAATTTTCGAAGGCGAGGTGAATTCCAGCGGGCCGCCCAACCTCAACCTGGTCGTGACCAGTTACCAACATTCATACTCGAACGTCTACTCGAGTCCCACCGATATCTACGAAACGCAATACGCGCAGACCGCCGATGAGCTGCTGCCGAGCAGCGCCGGTATCAGCACGGTCTACAGCCAGGGCCAACTGCCGAAGACCGCATTGTTCAACAGCACTCCCCCCAGCCCGACGTACGCCTCCATGACACCGGCCACCACGCCAGCGAATCTGGCGCCGATCTTCGCGATGGGCTTCGGCGCCAATGACCTCATCACCAA
>Ga0134126_10014048_pt1 | contig 10107 bp, 7 predicted proteins | sample KB31752_FD_96881 | JGI IMG/M metagenome (GOLD analysis project Ga0134126, IMG submission 96881) | Terrestrial soil microbial communities with excess Nitrogen fertilizer from Kellogg Biological Station, Michigan, USA - KB3-175-2 | ecosystem: Environmental > Terrestrial > Soil > Unclassified ...
ACCCAGTACGTTGCCGCCCTTGGTAAATAGAAGTTGGAGGAGCGGGCCATGGACCGCCGGCAGTGCCATACTTGCGAAATGCTTAAAGAGTACTATGCTCTTAAATTCAATCAGTTTGTTCTGGCAGGGCGTTTCAACTCCGCGCCGGCGGTTGGACTCAGTACGGAAGAGGAACAACTTGTCACCCTGAAGGATGAAGCGCTCGAGGCTCTCACCGCCCTCATGCGCCACGCCAAAGTCTGCTATGGACTGGAGGACGTCGAGCAAGTAATCAAGGGCGAAGCTGCCTGAACGGCGGTGTCCTTCCCATCCGTTCCCAAAAACAAAAACCCCGGCGCGAGCCGGGGTTTTTGCGTGGATTCGGGGAGGCCTAAGCCTTGGCGGTCACGCGCTCGACTTCTTTCAGCCGTGCGGCCTTGCCGCGCAGCCCGCGGATATAAAACAACTTGGCGCGCCGCACCTTGTAGCTGCGGATTTTCTCAACCTTGTCGACCACCTTCGAATTGAAGGGGAAAATGCGCTCGACTCCCTGGCCAAAGCTCATTTTGCGGACCGTGAATGTGCCCTGGGGTCCGCGGTTGATCGCGATGACGAGGCCCTCAAACGCCTGCAGGCGTTCCTTGTCGCCTTCCTTGATTTTCACCTGAACGCGAACCTGGTCGCCGGGTACAAAGTCGGGGAGATCGGTGCGCTTCAGCTTGTCGGCCAGGCGCTGCATAACGGGATGGATTGACATGGCTTCTTTCCTGCGTTGAACTCAGAATTTCCAGTTTATCAGAAGCCGGGGATTTGCGCCTGATGCCGTGCCTTTTCAGTGCCGCAGCCGGGCTGCGCCAAAGCGGACCGTGAGGCGAATCGTCTCCACCATCAGGCCAATGCAGGCGTAGATCGCTGCATTCAGCACAAGCGACCAGTACCAGGTGATGGCGATGCTGCGCCCCAAAAGCGGTCGAACCGGTGCGGTGATGTTCACCAGGGTGTCGGTGGCCGCGCTGAACTCGAACGCCGGCCCACCGTGATAGGCGCCCCAGGTGAGCCAGGTGAAGTAGAGGAACCAGAGGAACGCGACCAGCGCTCCTGCGAATGCCCAGAGTGCGATGCGACGGGCCATGAGCCCTCCTTCACACTTGCTGCTGGTGTCAATTGGATACCCAGAGACGGCAAAGCGCAAGCCATCCTGATCGGCATCGAGAAACCATCGCGGACATTTTCACGCTTTCGACCCGGAGGTTATATTGACGGACATGGACGACAAGCGGCAGTTCTTGCGGCATGCGTTGGCGACGTTGGCGTATCGGGCGGCTCGGGCTTTGGATGGCGAGCCGGACGACTTCGCGGAGTTCAACGGGTGCGGGCGCACGCCCGCCGAGATCCTGGCGCATATGGGCGACCTGTTCGATTGGGCGCTGAGCATCGCGCAGGGCTCGCAGCGATGGAACAATTCGACGCCGCTACCGTGGCCCGACGAAAAACGCCGGTTCTTTACAGCGCTGACGGCGTTTGATGATTATCTTGCGAGATCCGAGCCGATGCACGCCGAGCCGGAGCGGCTGTTCCAGGGGCCCGTCGCGGATGCCATCAGCCATGTGGGCCAGCTTGCCATGATGCGCCGCCTGGCCGGATACAAGATTCCGGGGGAGAACTTCTATCTGGCGGATGTCAAGGCGGGGCAAGCCGGCGCAGACCAGCCGAAGCCGGTGAAGACGTTCTGAGATTACTTCCGCAGCATCTCTACCCCGCGGACACGCCGATCTTATTGGCTGGCAATCACCCGGATATGCGCCATCATGCCGCCGTCCTGATGCTCGCCGATATGGCAGTGGTATACGAAATCCCCCACCTCGGAAAACGGAATCTTGACCGTCACCACCGGTACCTTGCACGCGCCCGATCGCCACGTAGACACGCTGCCGTCGCAAGTATCGCCGCCGGTAGGTAACGGAACGTTGTCCATCATTACTCCGCCGTCGCCAGTCGGTGCGTTGGCCGTCTCCACCAGGAACTTCGTTTGATGGATGTGGAAGTTGTGCGCTTCGCCGGCCAGGTTGACGAGTTCCCACTCCTCCGTGACCGGCGAATTCCCCGGCGCCAGCGGCAGGCACACGTTGACCTTGTCGGGATCGAACTGCGCGACGTCCTGGAAGGTGCCGGGCAGTGGGTTATCGTTGGCGTCCACCTCCTCGTAGCCCAGGCCGAACTTATCGGGAGCCGAGGCGGGAATGCCAAAGAAGATTCGCCGCTTGTGTCCCGCGGTCAGCGCCACGCAATTTGGCGAGGCAATCGAGGCCACCGCCTTCGACAGCTCCGCCATGCGCGCCCGCACCTCCGCGAGTTGCTGCAGGCTCAGAGGGTGTGCGGGGCCGGTTCCCGCTGTCGCCGGAAGCGCGTATTGTTTTCCGTCCGCAATTTGCCGTGCCTCGCGCAGCGGAAGCGTTCCGGGCACCCCGGCAAAGCTCGCGGCGACCGGCGCTCCAAGCAGCCCATGGGACGATAGCAGAGACTTCTCCACTGGGCGGACGTTCAATACCCGCACGGCTCCGGCACCGGCCGCCGGGTCTGCCGTCACATGCGCCAGATTGACCTCGGGCCACCTGTCGCCCGCCGGGCCCGTGTCCACCATCAGCGTTTTCAGGGTTGCGGACTTGACCTGCGGCGTGACCCAGATTTCCGCCCGCGAGCTTGGAAAGAGCACCAGGTGCGTGGCGCAAATGGGTTGACTCGACGATCCCGACGTATCCGCCGGACAGGCAACGGGGTCAACTTTCCCTCCAGTTGCCGTCTTGATCTGCGCACCAACCGAGCCCGCGGGAGGAGCTAGCGAAACCCCGTCGAGCGAAACGACCTGGAAGGGAAGTGGATTCCCCGTCTGATCGTCCTGAAGCACCAGATCATAGGCGCGGCTAGCTCCAGCATTGAGAAGCCGCCAGAGTTCGCCGGGCGTGCCTAAGTTGATCTGCGGGTCAACCTGCCCGTCGATGGTGAAGAACCATGCGCCGCCTTCATAATCGGGGCCGCCGGTTCCGTCGGCTCGGCGAACATCGGGGATTCCCCCCGTGTTGACGCCCTGGCAGAATCCGTCGGTCCCCACTCCCGTCAGCGGCAAGGGCGAACAGAACAGGGAATCCTCCTGGTCAAGCACGTTTCCATTTGAGAGTACCTGCATATCTTTAAGCGCAACGTAGCGGACGGGAATCGTCGACAGCCCAGAAGGAACTGACAAATAATCGCTGACGTCGCCGATCGTGATAATGCCGGAAAGCCCCTCGGAAATCTGGTTGACGCCCATCCCGTGCACATGAGGATGAAACCAGAAAATCCCCGACGGGTGACCTGGCGGAATGTAGATGTCGTACTGAATCGGCTTGTCCGTCGCAGTCTCGTCGGAATCGACCATGGTGGGAAGCTTGCCCGCTGGATAGCCGAGTACGTAAACATAGTCGCCCCATGTGGGGTCTGAGGCGTCCGCCTCGCGCGGCTCTACGATCAGCCCATGGGTATGAATATTCACTGGATTCGGCTGTAGCATCGCATTCATCATGGCGTTGGTGCCGTAGGCGTTTTCCGCATCGGCGGGCGCCGGCGGCAGATGATTCACCAGCCGCATGCGAAGGTGATCGCCCGGATAAAGCTGCAATCGGATGCCGCCATACGGGCTCACCGTGCGCGAGTCCGCCGGGCATTGATCGCCCTGCGCCACAGCAGAGAGGCACATCTCGAACACCCACGCGGTAGGCTGAAACGAGCCGAGGGTGATGGTCTTCGGCTGCGCGATTACCAGCAGATCGAGCACGTGGTTCGCGCTGGTAAAGGTCGGCGGGTCATCGGCGGTTGGCCCCTGGGCGGGTCCTTGAGTCGCGGTCTTTCTCACGTGACCGCAGCTTGCCAGAACACATAGCAATCCTGTGGCAAGCAAAAGCTTCCTGAACAAGTGTGGAATCCCCCTCTGGTTTCGATACTCACCCGGGGGTTCCGGGTTGCATAAGGAAAAAGTGAAAACAGGCTTCTCTTGTCCACGCCAACCGAGTCAGCGGCACATCTGGGACGCCGATCCAAGCGCCACTCACAGCGCGATCGCATGACAAAGTAACGGCCGAAGCGGATGGCGCCGCTTCGGCCGGTTGTTTTAGCAAGTGCCGGTTACTTCCGCAGTCCCACTGTCTGGAAGGGAAGACCCGTTTCCGGCGACTGCATCGGATCGGCCTCCGTATTTGGCGCGATGGACACACCATCGCTCGAACCCGGTGTCACCGTATCGTTCCAGCCATCGAGCACAATCAGGGCGTCTTCGCCGTGCAGATCCTTGAGATCCGCATCGATGTGGATGACGTGGCTCTCGCCCGGGACCAGCGACACATAATTGTTGTCGTAGAAGACCGGCAGCACACGCTCGCCCGATTTGCGGCGAAGCTGGATGTGCGCCATCAGCGCGATGTCTTTGGAGGAATTGCGCAGCGTCACCGTGATGCGGCAACGGCCGTCTTCATCGTGGCGCTCGACGGTGGGCTCGAGCGTCACCGTGGGCATCTTGTTCAGGTCGCTCAGGTCTGCGCCGGGATCACCCATCTGCACAGCGGGCTTCTCGGCGTTCGAGTGCCAGTAAAAGTTCGTCGACAGCAGCTTGCCCGCCGAATCGTGCAGGTCAAGCTTGACGAAGTTCACGTTCGAAACGCCGGCCGGGAAATCGATCGGCCCGATGATCGTTGCGCGATCCGCCGCCGCGGTGAAATGCCGCTCCTGTTTGAGCGCGACCGTGCCGTCCAGGTTATACACGGTCTCGTTGGCGACGGCGTTCTCGAGGTCAGTGGGAAGATTGTTCACCACCTGCACCAGGCCGTTCTGCTGGTTGAACATGATGTGCTGCATCTCGCCGGCTTTTTCGACGCCAAACAGCGAAGCCATGGGCTCCAGGTCGTAGTGGTAGAGCTGCCACACGAAGCTCGGCTGCGCCGGCGCAGACATCCACGTGATCACGGCCGTGGTGGAATGGAAGAGCTGCGCCTCGCGTCCTTCGTACATGGCGCGGTACGCCTCGTAGTTCATGAGCTGCGCCTTGCGCACAAAGTCGGCGAGGTTGCGCACCTTGCCATAGCGAGTTTCGAGCTGGCCTTTGTACTTGTCGCCCCACTGCGCGCCCTTTGCAAAATCGTGCTCGGCCCAGTCGTCGGTGATCATCTCCCAGTCCTTCTTCGGCATCATGCCGTGAATGGACTCGAGCGTGGGCACAGACAGGGAACCTGTCTCTGTCTTGAAGTAGTCGTCCGTGACGATGTAATACGCACTCGGCACGCGCCAGTGGTACGGGCCGTTGGAGCGCACGCCGGCGCCTGAGGTGGAACTGGGCTGATAGCGCCGCGTGGGTTCGAGGTCGGCCATCAGCACGCGCAGCCGGTCGTCGATCGCCTTCGGCGGAAAGCCTTCGTTGCGCGCGCACCACACCGCAATCGATGGATGATTGCGGAAGTGCAAAATCTTGTCCCGCACGTTCGCCATATAGGTATCGAGGTCGGTCGGATCAGGACCGTCCGCGGGATTCGGCTGGAAAAATTCGTCCCACAGCAAGATGCCGTACTTGTCGCACAGCTCGTAAAAATCCTCGCCGGTCGATTGCCCCACCCAGTTGCGGATCAGGTTTAAATTCGCCAGAGCGTGTAGATGGATCTCCGCGTCGAGACGCTCACGCGGAATGCGCTTGAGCATCTCGTCCAGGCCCCAGTCGCCGCCGCGAATAAATACCCGCACGCCGTTCACGCTGATGGTGAGGTATTCAGAGTCGGGCACCGAGTAGGTGATCTTGCGGACGCCGAACGTCACGTCCTGAGAGTCTGAGGCCGCGTCGTTTTCCTCGAATCTCAGGTGCAGCTTGTAAAGGTTCTGCGGGCCGTATCCGTTGGGCCACCACAGGCGCGGATTCTCCATGTGCAGCGCCGGTGTGTTTTTTGCATCGAAAGTCACCGTCTGCGACGAGTGCGCCGCAATCTCAACCGGCTGCTCGAAGTGGATGTTCTCGATTTCGCCTTTCAGCACGCCTTTCTGCGGCTGATCGGTCACATTCTCCACCGTCGCCTGCACCGTCACGTCAGACGAATCGGTGCGCGGCAGCGGCAGATCTGTGGTGACCAGCGGGTCCTTCACCAGCACCGGTCCACCCGCCGAGAGATACACCTTCTGCCAGATGCCGGTGTCGCGGTCGTGAATGCCGGGGAGCCAGTCCCACCCAATGGTCGAGAGAAATGTCGGGCCGTCAATCGCGGTAATGCCGCCGTTCTTGCCTACGCCGTTGGTCAGCGTGTGCTCGTGAATTTCACCCGGATGCGGCTGCGGCCACACGTGCACTGCGATCACCGCCTGCTGGCCCGGCTTCACGTGTTCACTGATGTCGAACTTGCCGCGGATAAAGGCCCCGCGCGTGGTGCCGATCTTCGCTGCGTTGACCCACACCTCGGACGAGTAATTGATGCCGTCGAAATTCAGCCAGACATGGTGGCCGGCATAGTCCGCGGGAATCTCCATCGTGGCTCGATACCAGTAGGAAGTGCGGCAAAGGCTGTCAGGAATAATCTCGGGGCGATTGTTCTCGCCGTACGCCGGATCGGGATAGACTTTGTCATTCACCAGCGAGGTCAGAACCGTCCCGGGAACCGTGGCGGCGTACCACTCCTTTGCCTGGTAGGCGGCCGAGGAGATTTTCTCGGCGGAGTCGTGGATCTTCGCCACGTCCTGCAACTGCCAGCCGGAAGAAACCGTGACGGGCGCCGGCGGCGTTGATTGCGCCGCCGCAGATTGCGCCGCGCAAAGGCTCAGAAAGCTTACTGGGACCGATATCAGGCCAAGCAACAAAGATGTTCGGATACGCAAGGGTACTGCCTCACTGATTGGGATTTTGAACGTGCCGATCGAGCGTGTCTGGTGGACTCAGCAATTGTAGCCCCATGCGGACGTTCCCGAATCACGGGATTCCACACACTTGGCGCCCGCGTTCTGCCCACACGACGGGGTAGCAATGACACCCGCGACAGTCACTCGTCCCGCCAGGCGCATCGGATAATGTTGACATGGAATTTCTTCGTTCCTCAGGGATTCTGCTGCACGTCAGCTCCCTGCCTTCCTATGGCGGCATTGGCGACCTGGGACCCGCGGCCCACGAGTTCGTTGATTTCCTGGCAGCGGCAAAGCAGCACGTGTGGCAGGTGTTGCCGCTTTGCCCCACGGGATACGGCAATTCGCCCTACGCCAGTTCATCGGCGTTCGCCGGCAACCCGAATCTCATCAGCCTTGAATACCTGTCCGATTGGGGCTGGATCGACGGCGAACGCATTGCCGGCCTCCCAGGCCGCGGCGGGGCCGTCAACTTTGAAGACGTAGAAGCGCGCAAGCTGCCCCTGCTCTATGAGGCTGCAGCGAACTTTCTCGCTCTCGGGCCGCACGATCCCAACTCCACCGCAACCTGGGCCCAGTTTCAGGCATTCTGCCGGACGGAAGGCCACTGGCTCAGCGATTACGCGCTGTACGCAGTGCTCCGCGCCAAATACAAAACCGGTGCATGGACCGCTTGGCCGGAGCCGGTGCGCCGCCGCGAGCCGGCCGCACTCGAAGAGCTGATGCGCGAGCACGCCCGTGAACTGGAGCGGGAACAGGTGCTGCAGTTCGCGTTTTCCATGCAGTGGAACCGGTTGCGGGCTGCGGCCGCCGAACACGGAATTCGCATCCTCGGCGATGTCGCCATCTTCGTCAACATGGATTCGGCCGACTTGTGGACACATCCGGAATTGTTCGAGCTCGACGAAGATCTCAAGCCCGATCGCGTCGCCGGCGTGCCTCCCGATTACTTTTCGGCCACCGGGCAGCGCTGGGGCAATCCGCTCTATCGCTGGGATGTTTTGCGCGAGCACGGATTCGACTGGTGGGTGCAACGCATGGCGCGCGCCCGCGAGCTCTACGACATCGTGCGCCTCGACCACTTCCGCGGATTCGAGTCGTATTGGTCGATCCCTGCGGAAGAAGAAACCGCGATCAACGGCGAGTGGGTCAAAGCGCCGGGCATGGAGCTGTTCCAGGCGCTCGAGCGCGCACTCGGGCCGCTGCACATTGTGGCCGAGGACCTGGGCCTCATCACGAAAGCGGTCGACCAGCTCCGCATCGATGCGGGCTTCCCCGGCATGCGCGTCATCCAGTTCGGCTTCAGCGACAAGGGCGCGCATATCCACCTGCCGCACCGGTACACGCTTGACACCGTGGCCTATACGGGGACGCACGACAACGACACCACGCGGGGTTGGTGGGAGCGCGCGGGCGAAGCCGAGCAGGAGGCTGTGACCACTTACATCGGGCAGCCGCCTCTTTGCGATGGAAAGGTAAGCCCTGTCTGGCCGCTGATCCGATCAGTCGAGGCGAGCGTGGCACAACTGGCGATCATTCCCGTGCAGGACCTTTTCGAGATGGGCTCGGAGGCGCGCATGAATACGCCGGCAGTGCCCCGCGGCAACTGGAGCTGGCGCACGCCGGAGAACGCCTGGAGCAGCGAACTGGCGGAAAAACTCGCCGCACTCGCCGAGATTACAGACCGCGAGAACGATCCGTTGGCAAAGACAGGCGAAGCGACGACAGCAGCGAGCACGCACTAAAGATCGCGACCACTTGCTGGAAATTGCCGCGTGCGATGCCCTGTTACAAGTCGCTGGTGATGGCCCGCGGCGCTGATCTCGGCGGTGTTTTTGATGGCATGAAAATTACTGTTGATAGTCTTTGTGGTTAAGTATTTATTTTTGTGTAAGTTACTAGAGTATATGAGAAAGGCGAAATAAATTTAGGGGGGAGGGGGGTACCTCTCCTGAAATGGCAAACTCGCGGATTTCTCCGCGAGCAGACACAGGTTAACACGGGTTGAGGGGGGCCGTTCTGTGACCGCGGTCACGGGTGATGAGATGACTCCAGCCGGGCCGCCTAAGTCACACATTTCATCGACCTGGCCTGAGGCCGCAGAAGGTTGCGGCCCCAATTCGTCTCATCCACTTTTTCCGTGCCGTTGTCAGGGCTTGCGCGGGGGCCTGCGCAGGCCTGCGCGGAATTGCCCCAATCAGTTGAACAGGTCCTTCATCTTATCCAGCAGCGAGGGCGAGGTCGGCTTGTTGTCCACGCTCATGGTTTCCGCCAGCTTGTTCACCAGTTCCCGTTGGCCGCGCGACAGCTTGCGCGGAATCTGCACCAGCACCTTCACCACCAGATCGCCCGCGCCCCGGCTGTTCAGGATGGGCACGCCGCGGCCGCGGATGTGGATTTCTCTTCCGCTCTGCGTGCCTTCTGGAATCTTCAGGTTGACCGGCCCGTCGACGCCCTGGATCTCGATCTCCGCGCCAAGCGCCGCCTGCGGAAAGCTGATGGGCACCACGCACCGCAGGTCGTGACCGTCGCGCTCGAAAAAGTCGTGCGGCTGGATCGAGAGCACCACGTAAAGGTCGCCCTTGGGTCCGTTCGATCGGCCGGCATCGCCTTCACCCGCATAGCGGATTCGTGTGCCCTCCTCGACGCCGGGAGGAACCTTGACCGTCAGCTTGAGTTCCTTGCTGACGCGGGTTTCGCCGCGGCAGGTCTGGCATGGATCGCCGATGATGCTTCCCGTGCCGCCGCATGCGCCGCAGGTTCGCGCCACGCTGAAGAATCCCTGCTGATAGCGGATCTGTCCGCGCCCCTGGCATTGCCCGCACGTAGTGGGCCCACGCCCGGATGCGCTGCCGCGCCCATTGCAAGTCGGGCAGGCTTCGAGCCGCCGGATCTTGACCTCGGTCTGGGTGCCGAAAATGGCGCCTTCAAATTCAATCGACAGGTCGAAGCGCAGGTCGTCGCCGCGCTGCTGGCGAGAGGCACGCTGGCCGCCACCGCCGCCCATGTTGAACATCTCGCCGAACAGGTCGCCGAAAATGTCCCCAATGTCCACGCCGCCTTGGAAACCACCGAAGCCGCCGGGGCCCGCCGCACCCACTCCGGCATGGCCGAAACGGTCGTACGCCGCGCGCTTGTCCGGGTCGCAAAGGACCTGATACGCCTCGCTGGCCTCCTTGAATTTCTCTTCCGCTGCGTGGTTGCCGGGGTTCCGGTCAGGATGGTACTGGA
>Ga0134126_10014050_pt1 | contig 10106 bp, 8 predicted proteins | sample KB31752_FD_96881 | JGI IMG/M metagenome (GOLD analysis project Ga0134126, IMG submission 96881) | Terrestrial soil microbial communities with excess Nitrogen fertilizer from Kellogg Biological Station, Michigan, USA - KB3-175-2 | ecosystem: Environmental > Terrestrial > Soil > Unclassified ...
CCCGCGATGGCGGGGTGAGGACGAGTCGAAGAACCCCGAGGATGTCTCCCCTGCCATGCCGATTCAGGGAATTTTCACCATGCTTCGTCGTGAAAACCGCCATTACTAAAAAGGGCTTTTCTACGGCAACCCGGCATCGTTGCCATTGCCTTTGTGTTTCAGTGGGTTTGGCTTCGTGCCCTAATGTCGTGCCGCGACCATCTCACTCCGCTGCGCTCCCGCCATTGGCATTCTGCTGCTCTCGTCCTTGACAGCCCAGAACACACAAACAGGAGCTGCGCCGCCGCAGAGCAACACCGCTGCCTCCATCGGCCTTCTCGTGGACAACTCCAAGTCAATGTTGCCCAGCCACAAGGCCATCGTCGAAGCGTTGAAAAGCCTTGTCGAAACGAGCAATCCTTCCGACGAATTCTTTGTAGTAAATTTCAGTGACAGTCCCTACCTTGATCAGGACTTCAGCACTGATCGCGGTCTGATCGAGAAAGCGCTTGAAAAACCTGGCATTGGCCGAGGCACGGCATTCTATGACGCAGTCGGGGATGCATCCGTTCATCTTCGGCAGGGCGCCCGGTTTAAAAAACATGTCCTGATCGTCGTGAGCGACGGCGACGATAATGAGAGCCACGTCCCTTCGCAGCGGCTGTTTCAGGAACTGCAGCAACCCGTCAGTTCCGTGGTTTATTGCATCGTCCCGGTCGCTCCCAATTCAAAGGGCGCCAGGATTCTGGACAAAATGGGAAAGGAAACGGGAGGGAAGGTGTATCGCGCTTACAAGCCGGAGAGCTGTGGCAGATCTGGCTCAGCAGATCCGAAATCCATAGATCTTGCAATCTTTCAAGGAGTCATTCAGCTTTCCTGAGAATCACTGGAAACAGTGCCATCAGCGTTATCAGCGGTAAGCTTTTCGTGCGGTCAGCAACGCGACTTCCATCACCGTGGACGCGTCAGGAAAGTTTGCTTACATCTCGCAGGACTCTGCGCTGACCACCTTCGCCATCGATCCCGCAACCGGCGGCCTGACTCAAGTTTCGCAATCCCCTCAACCGCTCAGCGACACCCCGCAAAGCATCGTCGCCGTGCCGTGAGAATATAGCATGAAGCCGAATCCTTGATTACATCGGAGAGCTTGGGAGCCGGTTGAACCGAAGCACATACTTGCCGACCGAAGGCTGCTTAAGTATGATCCGCGCATGTCGACTTCCTGGCTTGAAGCCCTTGTGTGGCCTATTGGTGCCGTGTGCGCGTGGTTGGTAATCCACAATCAGGTAACACAAAGCAAGGGAATAGGCCCGCGGACAATTCAGGGATTAACCATCTCACTCGGAGTTCCGTTATTGGTTACACTCGCAGGTCAAAAGCTCCTTAATGGTGAAACAATTGCCGCACTCGCAGGTGCTCTCTTGGGTATCGGTGTACAAAGAGAAAAAGAATAGCAGCCCTCCGGGGCGATGCACCGATTCTCTCATAATGCCGCTAAGAAATATCCCCTACCGATAAATTCTAGATCTTGTGGTAATCTGACGAACCGCTATGGAAAGAAAAGAGTGGTTTCGTGATTCGCTGATTGAATGGGTTGCGCGGAAACGCAAGGTCAAATTCGACAACCTAAATATGATTGAACGATCGAAGGAAATGACACGGTACTATGTCACAGAAATCGTGTCGACCCTAACGCCAGGACTGTTACCTGACGACTTGGAAGATATTGATGACTACGTGGTTGATGGCCCAAACGACGGTGGAGTGAACTTTATCTTTCGTTCAGATGGAACCACGCTCATAATTCAGTCAAAATATCATGGCAGGGACAAGTCTGAGGACCCTAAAGAGCTCTCCCATTTTGCCGAGGTACTTCAAAGACTCCATGACACTTCTGTCCGGCGAAAGATGTTCAATCGAAAAGTAATGGAAGCCGTCTCCGATATCGATTGGGAATCAGATCACTTTGATTTACGATTCTTGACACTAGGCAAAGCTGACAATCTCAAAGAACGGGCCAAAAAAGGTGCCACTGCTGTAGACGGAATGAAAGACTTCGCCGACAGGGTGGAGCTTTCGTTGTCAGATGAAACCGAGCTGAACAAAGCTCTCCGTGAAAAAATATCGGCTGGAAAAGAGCCGGAATTGTCTGTTGCTGTCCGGTTCACCCCAAATGCGGAAGGGCAAGCCTGGCTTGCTTACGACTCAGAGAATGGTCGAGAACTTTATATCGGGCAAATTAGCGGTGCGGAGGTGTCGGAGTTATATCGACCAAATAGATATCGCCTGTTTGCAATGAACATACGTGATTACGTCGGAGACACCGCCACAAACAAAGGTATACGAACAACGGCTACCAGCAAGCCAGACGATTTCGTTTTTTTCAATAACGGAATCTCGGCAATTGCCACAGCAGTTGAGCCCGATGAAACCGACAGCGCAGTTCTACACTGTGAAAGGTTCTCGATCATTAATGGAGCCCAAACCATACGCTCGTTGGTCAAGGCCCACGAACGAGACTCCGATTCAACAAAAAATGTGAGAGTGATGTTGCGCATCATGCAATTCCGCTACAGCAAAGACTCGGAATTCCTCGCTGACGTGACAAAGTTCAATAACACACAGAACGTCATCAAAATCTCGGACTTCAGGAGCAATGATCCTGTCCAGAAGGACCTGAGAACACGTTTTTCAAAAATTTCTGTTGGGGCAAAGACGTGCGATTATCGCAACAAACGTCGTCGGGAGACCGACAGTAACAAATTCATCATTAGTATGGATGAATTCGCCAAGACAATTCACTCCTTCAGGCTTGGCCCTGACGACATGTTTGGCGGGACGAGATATCTCTTCGATACAGGCAACAAGGGGGGATACACAAAAGTCTTCGGCGAGCCTGTGTCGCACGTCAGCGATGATGAATTCGACATACTCGCAGGAGCATTTTTCCTGTGCTCCGATGTTGAGACGCATTGGCGCTCTAAACGAGAGGAACAGTCCAACGACGGCCACCTATCCCCTGCATTGGAGCGGCGATGGATGGTGTATTACGCAATCGGAGAACTTCTGAGGATGATTTATGCTGCAAAGAAAAGAAATTTGAATGCCGACTTGGCGTACCTGAGCAACCCGAATAAATGGATCAACAAATCTGATCATGTTGCAAAGGTGTGTTTGGCAGAACTGTTTGACATTTGCGCAACCGCTCTGGAACAAGTTTACCTCAAGGCCTCGAAGCGAGAAGATTTCAAACACAGAAATTGGTTTCGCACCATTGAGACGTTGGAAGAGATCAAAGCGGAGTTAAGCGTCATCCCTAAATACAGGCGGAGTGACTTGCCGATGTTGCGTCGCGATGCTGTCGCTGCCGGAGCCTAAGAACCAGCGGCAAGACGGGACGTTTCTGACACCAAGAGAGATGGCCACGAATTTGGCTTACGTTCCGTCTGCCCTGGGTTCCCCCCAGTCCAACCATCACGTCTGCCCCCTTCAGTCCAAGTCAAGACAAATAAATGAGTCGCTATTTTTCGTGCATTTCCAGCTCACGCCATTCTGAGCGCGTCGGTCCATGCGTTTTGTTTTACCCCAAAATGTAACTTTAATATTGTGATATGGACCATTGTCACAGCTGACAAGGATTGTCACATCGCCACGCTTGGCTTTCGACCATCGAGCGTCTTCAGCAGATACCGGCGTGCTCATACAAGTCTTGCTCTCCCCAACTAGCCAGTTCGGCCCCGCGCTGATCGACGATTCCCTGGTGTGTGGCACAAACCCGCTTCCGTCTAAGCCTTCGTAACCACCGGCTGCAAGGACGAGTAGAACGATAAGTACAACTACGCAGCCAGTGCCACCGTCATCGTTGGATCTTGGTTTTGATTCGTCTGCCACTTATTCCTATTTCGGTTTGTTTTCCGCAGTCGTCCGAAGCTTCTCCAGATCCTGAAGCAACTGCTTGGTCACTTTATCCGCGACATCAGCACTGGCCCCCTTGTACTTTGCCCCGCGGCTCTCCTGAGTGGTGGACCAGATGACATCGCCGTCTGCTGCAACCAGCCGCACCGCGACACGCGCATCATCAATCGTCTCGGTCGAGGCTGTGGAATCATCGGCGGCTATGGCGCTGCCCACGTGATATCCATTTGAGCTTCCCGAGATCGACCCGGTTCCGTTTGTGAAGCTGCCGTTGAGCGACCCATGATGTACCCCGTGCGAAGAAGCGACGCCCGCAGCGTCATTCAAAGAATGGAACTCCTGGCTCGTCTTCTCCAGGGCGGTGCCCTTCAGGACCGCATCGGCCTTTTCCTTGTTCTCCGTGATGATGAATTTTTTCGATTCGCTGATGCTATTCACTACCATTGCCTGAATCTGCTTTGCCGTAGGATCGCTGCCGAAGTCGTCCACGTAGATTCGGGTGACGGATAGCAGCTTGGCGTTGAGCAACGATTGGTTCGCGTCTGCACTTTGTTTTGCAGGCAGCTTGGCCGGAGCCGCAGCCGGTTGTGCTGGAGCCTGTGCAAATACGAACCAAAGTAGTGCGAGGCATAGCATGCTCATGGATGCTCCCCTTAATTGCCTCTGCCACTCTTTCGGGCTTCCTCGTCCTGGTACTCGATCTTTCTCCCGGTCCGCGCCTCAAGGCTGGCAAGAGTAACCCTGACCACATCCTTGCCCAGCTCAAACACAGCGGCCTGCTGCTTGCCATCTCCGTCCGTGTAGCCGAGCGTCAGGAAGTGCCGGCGTTTCTTAGAGAAGATGAAGATGGGATTGACCACGAAAGCGACGCCCACCCGGCGTCCCGCCTTCTGTCCGTACTCCAGCGAATCGACCTTTTCGTACGGAATCTCAAGGCGCTCCTTGCCGGACTGAAATACAAACACCTTCTCATCTTTTGTTGATGAAAGGCCCTCATCACCTTCCTTCAGATTACTGACCGTCCCGCCAATATACTTCGTCTTTTCCTTCCCAAGCCCCGCGAATGCTGTTTCGGCCAGCAACAGCGCAAACAAGAAAGACACTATTAGAGTTTTCTTATTCATTCCTCCCTCCAGAGTTGCTGAAAGCGGCACAAAGTGTATCACCGAACGCTACGGGTGCAACATAGTTTCCTTTTGAATAGCTGCCCTGCGCAACCCTCCACGTGCTCGGCACAGAGACTCGGATGAGGGCATAGGCTACCCGGCCAATGCTGCCGTGACACTCTCTTCCGCAATAAATTACTGATAAGGTTGGAATCGTGAATACGCTTCTCAATCACGCCGCACAATAGCCAAAACGGGGTCGAAAATGGCTGACTGGCTTGAACACAAATAAGCTTATGGCTCATTCGCCCGTGGGGGTGCTTATGCCGGATAAACAAATGCTGCTTTTATGGTTAGGCTCTGGGCTTTTAGCTCTAGCGGTGCTCTGCTTGTTGATCTGTTGGCTCCGTCATTCTTGGCCCAAAAGAGGCCAATTCGTAATATGGGTTCTGGCTGCTTTGGGGGCCGTCGCGCTTGGTTGGGGAATTACGTTGTCGGCCGACACTCGTCCCATACTGGATCGAGTGACGTTATTACTGGCTTGCGTGGCAATCCTTTTTGCCGGTCGGCAATTTATCGATTCGGGCCGTCAGGAAAAGAGAATGGTGGGTTTAGCCGATAAAACGCGAAATGTTGCCGATCAGATGGCAACCAGATTTGCCGGCTTCTTTCCTGACAACTTGCGGGAGATCAACGAGGTGGTCAACAAGGCGCACAAAAGTGTGGATGTAATGTGTGACTATGTGGGATATGGGCATTATTCCGCGCCGCGGCAGTTCGACCTATACTTCCGCAAGTTAGTGGATATGAGGGGACGGGGAGTCCAGGTGAGGATGCTCGTATACGAGAGACAAATGGCCGAAAACATGTACGCGAACCAATTCATAACCAGCAGGCTGAAAGAAGAAGATCAGTGGGAGCGGCTGAAGGCATTTTGCAAAGAAAACGAAAATAAGTTCTACGATCCTTTATGGCAGAAAATCAATGAATGCGAGCCACAAGTCAAAGAATGGATTGCGCAGACTCAAGCTGGCATTCATCTGGCCGGCAGGAACTCCGCGGACCTGGACAAAGCACTGGATTCCATAAAGAAGGATTTTGCTCGTGTGATGTTCGATCGCCAGGCAGCGTTTATGAAAGAACTCCTTCAACGAGGTATAGAGATTAGGCAGACAAAAGAGAAGCTGCCGTTTTTCATGTGGTGTGAGGACGGTCGTGAGGCTGTTTTCGCATTCTTGCACGAGGCGGCGCGGGGAGAGCGAGAAGTTTCATTTAGAACCAGGGACAGTCGACTGGTAGCAGATTCATTTGAAAGAAAGTTCGAGTTTCTTTTCGATGAAGCGGATCAGATTCGACTTGTTAACGTTGCGGGGCATCTCGAGCCAGATTGGCTCCCCGCAACTGCGGCAACTGCCGCGCCGGCAGCATAGCAACCCGTGCTGGGCCACAGGCGCGAACCTAAACTGAGCGATTTCGACAAAACGGGCCAGGCGGGTGGCCCAGAGATTTCAAATTTTGCCAGAGTGAAAAGCGAAAGGCCTACGGGAGGGACTCATGCACTCAAGAATTCCGCTCTATCTCGCACCATTGGTGTTGTTATTGTGCATTCGTGTACTGCCTCTACAGGCTGGGCAGGGTGCAAATGAGAGCCAACTCGGCGCGCTAATGACCGACCTTCCATTTGAGACGGACGGTCAGACCATTAAGTTTCATATCTGGCTTCGTCCAGAAAGTCCGGCTTTCACAGACAAAGACGCCGTTCGTGTTTACTGTGAAAGTAATACGGGGTTGTCGTTCGAACCCCCAGATTTCGATTTAAAGCTTGGCAGAAGAGTGGAGATCCTCGCAACCCGGACGAGTAAGGAACCTTTGGTAGAAGTTGTGATCAGCTCTGACAGCGAAAAATGGCGGATCATTGATCAGACCGTGAACTTTGGATCTCATCCTCAATTAAAACAGGATCTTCCGAAGGAGTTGGTGGCTGGCCGCGCTCAACCGATTTCTCTGAATTTTGTTGACGAACAAGGTAAGCCGATGTCCTTTAAGGCCCCCACCTATCTCCACCTGGAGGGTGATCAACTCGCGATAAAGCAGGCAGGGAAGTGGGTGGCTGCCGCCGATATTGGTTTGCAGACCGGCGCCAATTCGAGCCAGCTCATAGATATCCGGCCCGACAGCTATTTCGGTGGAAGTGGGGCACTGAAAGCGACCTTGCGAACCAGTGCCCAATACGTGCTAACGGACTTACCGGCGATGTCATTCACTGTGGTTCCCCGAGCATACATCGGCTTCATGATGGCTGTCATCGGCGCGATTTTCGCAACGGTTTTCGAGCTACTGCTGAAGCTTTCGAAAAAGGACGGAGGGTCAGCTCCCACAACGAAGAGATTTTTCCTTACTGCTGCGATTGCAGTCATGACCGGGATCCTCGGCGTGATGTTTGCTGATAAATTCGGTATCAAGTTTGACAGGACCGCAGCTTCTGGATTCCTAGTTCTCGGATTCTTGTCGGCGTACGTCGGCGCTGATACTCTTCTGAATAAGTTGAAAATCGTATAAAGCTGCCAGGCTGGAACTGCTCGATTTCTTACAACCGAAGAAACCGGGGACAACGGGATGTAACCCACGGTTTTTGTGGTAGAAAAGCGGCCAGCCTGAAGTAAACGATTTTTCATCGGGCCGACCAGAGGCTCGTATCAAGACCGGATTCAGCGGCGCTGGGCGGGTGGCCCAGGCTTTCAGCCGCTTTTTCTGTCCTCGTAAATAATCTCGAATGCCCCACTCTTTGGGACTGAATCTCGCGCCGGTGTTGCGCGAGATTCGTATAGGCCCAAAGAATGGGATAAAAGATCTTTTTCTTGTAATCGCACCCCATGTTGGTATTGGAGGCCGGGGAATATTTTGCTAAAGTGTGATCCGCTAACTGTCAAAAAGGTGCACGATGGCCTCGCAAGGAACCGGCATACAGCCTGACGTAAAGCAGCTTGATATTAAGAAGTCGCTCGATATCGTACTTAAGGAGTACGAGCATCGCTTTCACGAGATTGGTACCTGCCTGCAGTACTATCACAGGCAAGCGGATTATCTGAAGCTTTTCCTTACTTCTTTAGCTGCGTTTGCAGCTTTGATCTTTTCGGGCAAAGCCGGGGAATTGCCCGTCCTACACCGCGGATCGCACGCAACATCGATCCTTTACGCGGGATTTCTCACCTTTGCGGCTATCTTTTTGTTTCATCTGTTTGCTTCGATTATGGACGCTCTATGCATGCTCCGGCTGAATGGCGAGGGACTGGCTGCGCTGGAACAGCGCGTCAATGCTTCCTCTGGACGGGAGCTGTTGACTTGGGAGCATCGGGTCGTAGCGGATTACTTTTCATGGGACCGCACGCGCGTTGGGCTCTGGATTAAGCCGCATATCATCGCTGGGATCTGGATGTTTCTGATTTTTGCGGTTCTCTGCATTTCCTTGTGCGCGGCTTCTGTCGAGTTCACGCCGCTATTTTCCTACTTCTATGTTCCTATCGTACTTGGTCTGATGTCGTTTCACCTGCGCCAATGGCTTTTGTTGCTCGGTGTTGGGTTCAACTCAATTCATTCCTACTTCCAAAATGACACAACGATTGCCCGTGTTACGACACATTCGGAGGTGTATCAATCCATCGCCTGTTCGCTTCCGGTTGCTTCAACTGTGTTCATCGCAATCTGGTGCGTTCACAACGGGGCGCTCTGGTTTGACAGCAAATATATATTTCCTTTGCTGTCTGTGCCTTCGGTCTGGTTCGGCGATTCGCTTGTGCTGCCCCTGTTTAACGTGCAGGCGGTGGCTTGGCTGATGCAGCATATTAAAGTTACCAAAAAGCGGGCTTTCGCCATTGTTATCTCTGCATTTCTGCTTTCATCGGTCGTCAACGGTTACCTGCACTACAGTTGGACTCATGATCCGTACTCCGGCTTTATAGATACTCAGCACGGGCATCTGAACTTCGCCGGGTGGGCCCACGCAACCTTCAGCACCTTGGAAATGGCATTCATCTTTGCATTGCTGGCATTCTGGGTTCAGGCGGCGCTGAGTAAGAGAACGCAGGCCATTATCGCCAGCCGATCTTTATGGTGTACGCTCGGTGTATTCTCATCCCTTTCGATTGCGGATTTGATCGTGAAATATAAATGGGCGCTCCCACGCGAACACGTCGCTTTTCACTTGGCTTGGACCGATCTGGTTCCGCTTTTGGGCCTTGTCGGAGTCTTGATGACGGGAGAAAAGGGGACAGCCTGAACTGAGTGATTTTTCTTGAGGGAAAAAATGCAGGCGCGACTCAGTCCCCTATCGTGTTGACCGTACCTGTCGACAAGTTCCCGCTGTTCTGCAGCGATCAAAACAAAATAAATAGCGCAGTTCAGGCTGTCCCCTTTTATTGCGGGTCCGATTGCCGTTTGGCCCCATTTGGCGAAAATTTGTTTGGAATGGTTCGCGTATGCGGGGATTGCCATCGTTCTTCTGGGCATCATCATGAATCTGAGGAGTGCATTTAGATAAAGCGGTTGCAGCCGGCCAAGCCGGTTCACGCCGGTATGCGTCAGTTGTCGCGGTAAGCCTTGGGTCGGATCGATAAGGGCGCCATTTTTCCCGACACGAGATTTACAAACCCTCCGTGGTAAGCCAGTTCGGGCGGGTGGCCCAGCCTTTCAGCCGTTTCGGTCCCTCACAACAATCTCGGGTGCCCCTCGATAAGAGCGAAGGCCCTGTCAAGGACAAAAAATCCCTGGCGATGCGTAAGCATCGCGATTCCCGCCAGAGACGTTGACGACGAAAACTCTGGAAAGCATCTTCTACACCTCTACTTGAATCACCCGTTAGTGGAACGGTTTTGATTTTGATTTTGCTTTTTTCGTTCCACCAGCCATCGATTCGGCCCAACTGCGGCCATGATTCTTCTATTCGAACACCCAACCTCGGAGTTGGGTGCGAGAGCGCCCAATCAGTTCTGCGGCTCGGCTCTTAGCCTGCCAGGGGCACCCGCGAGCTGCTCTCGATGGGAACGATCTCCGGATACGGCGTGTTGGTGCGGAGCATCCAGAAGAGTCGTATGGCTAACTTGCGTGCCG
>Ga0134126_10014051_pt1 | contig 10105 bp, 7 predicted proteins | sample KB31752_FD_96881 | JGI IMG/M metagenome (GOLD analysis project Ga0134126, IMG submission 96881) | Terrestrial soil microbial communities with excess Nitrogen fertilizer from Kellogg Biological Station, Michigan, USA - KB3-175-2 | ecosystem: Environmental > Terrestrial > Soil > Unclassified ...
AAATTCCAGTTGCTTCATGATCTCGTCCTTTAGGTTCCAGGGCAGAATCACCACATAATCCGGCTTGGTCTCGCGGATCTTGTCAGGATGATGAATCGGAATCCGCGTGCCCGGCAGGAATCTCCCCTGTTTGTAAGGGCTGCGGTCCACCGTGTACTCGATCAGGTCTTTCCCAATACCGCAGTAATGCAGCAGCGTTGCGCTCTTGCCTGGCGCGCCGTAACCCGCCACTTTCTTGCCTTGCTTCGCGGCGGTCAGCAGCACATCCACTAGGGCGAGTTTTGTTTCCTTCACCTGCCGCGCGAAGCTCTCATATCCCTTCAGCGAAGTTTGCCCGGCTTTTTCCTCATCTTTCAAAACCTTCCCTACATTCGCTTCCACGGGATGGGTCTTGCTTTCGGCGCGGCACGCATACACGCGCAGCGAGCCCCCGTGCGATTTCAACTCTTCCACGTCAAACACTTTCAACCCATGGGCTTGCATGATCTTGATGGTTGTAAACAAGGAAAAATATGAAAAGTGCTCGTGGTAGATGGTGTCGAATTCGTTTTCTTCAATCAGTTTGAGCAGGTGCGGAAATTCCAGCGTCAGCACGCCTTCGGGCTTCAACATGATCTTGAGCCCTTCCACGAAATCATTCAGATCAGGAACCTGCGCGAAGACGTTGTTGCCCAAAATCAAGTCCGCACAGCGTCCTTCAGCGGCCAGTCTTTTTGCGCATTTCACGCCGAAAAACTCCACCAGGCTAGGAACACCCTTCTCCACTGCGACCTTGGCGACGTTTGCCGCCGGTTCAATTCCCAGTACAGGAACATTCTGCTGCACGAAATACTGCAGCAGATATCCGTCATTGCTGGCCACTTCCACCACAAAGCTTTCCGCTCCCAGGCCAAACCGCGAAACCATTTTCCTGGCATAGTTCTCGCTGTGCTTTAGCCACGAATCGGAAAATGAAGAGAAATACGCATAGTCGCTAAAAATATTTTCCGCGCTTTCATACTCCTCCAACTGCACCAAAAAACATTTGCCGCAAACGTAAACGTGCAGCGGATAATACATTTCGCCATGATTCAAATCAGCCGCGGAAGGATACGTCTCGCACAGCGGAGACAATCCCAGGTCCACGAATGTCTGTTGCAGTCCAGCGCCGCAAAAACGGCACGGTTTTGTTCCGGCTTCCTGCTGAATGTCGGGACAAACGGTGGTGGAAGTCATAGGCCTCTTTTAGAAATTGAATTAAACAAGCACCGCTTCGCCCTGCCCGATCCAGTGCAGGGTTGCGTCGAGCTTTCCCGCATTCTGCAGACGCTGAATATTGCGAATGCGGATGTAGCGTCCATTGTCCACATCTTCCGCCGTAAGCCCCCCGGCCTTGTAGGAGCGGTATAGCTCCTCCGCGCCCTTCTGGGCAGTCCACTGCGGTTTGAAGCCGAGCACGCGGGCAATCTTTTCGCAACTTACTCGATAGCAGCGCTTGTCGGGGCCGCCGCCGGGTGCGTATTCAATTTCACAACCCGGAACCGTCGCCTTCACCATGTCCGCCAACTCGCTGATGCGATAGTTCTCTTTGGTATCGCCAACATTGAAAACTTCGTTGTGAATTGTTTCTTTCGGCGCATCCAGAACGCGCAGCATGGCCGCGATAATGTCGCGGATGTGCACAATCGGACGCCATGGCGTCCCATCACTCTTAATGTGGATTTTCCCTTTGGTAAGAGCCGCCGCCACAAAATCATTCAACACAATGTCCAGCCGCAGCCGCGGAGAGGCTCCGTAAGCGGTAGCATTGCGCATGAACGTCGGGCTGAAGTTCGCGTCCGCCAATTTCGCTACGTCGCGTTCCACGAACACTTTGGACTCGCCATAGGCGGTCACCGGATTCAAGTCTGCACTCTCAGTCAAAAAGTCGTCGCCCGCTGCTCCGTAGGTGCTGCACGACGAAGCAAACACAAAGCGCTTCACGCTGGCCTTTTTCGCCAACTCCGCCAGCTTCACCGATGCACGGTGATTGATGTCATAAGTGAGATCTGAATCCAGGTTTCCCAATGGATCGTTCGACAAGGCCGCCAGATGCAGCACCGCATCAAAACCCCGCAGATCGCTCAACGCCAGTTGCCGGATGTCCTTTTTAATCTCCGGAATGGCCGGGCCCGCTTTGCCAAAATCGCAGCCGGTAAATAAATCCGTATCCAGGCCTGTGACTTCATGCCCAGCGCTATGCACCATTTCTGCTGCAACAGTCCCTATATAACCTCGGTGGCCGGTAAGTAAAACCTTCATGCGACTCCTATCTGAAATTGTGGTTATAAAAATGGCTAGACCATCTTTACTGAAGCATCGAACGGGTCAATTAAAAATGCGCCGAGAACAATGCGTATAAATGAGGGAGTGATTTACCAGGGGAGGACTTAATCTTAATCAGGAATACGAATGAATGCAAGCCAACTAAGCCTTTTTAATACAATAACTTACCACAGAACCATGATCTCTCGGCAACCGCACCTCGGGCTTTACCCGCAGCACTGCCACCTAGCCTTCCGGCAACACAGAAAGCAGCCCCCCATCCCGCAGCCGTTCCGCCGCCGCCGAGATGGCAGTAAACGGGATTGCCGACCTTTCGGCGATGTCCAACAACGAATTTTGGCCGTCGGAGAGATTCAGAACCCACAATTGGGCATTGATTTCGTCTCCAATAGCTCCCCCCCCAGTGGAACGGTAAAGGCCGCGTTTTCCTAGCTGAGGCTCGCCATAGGGACTCAGATTCCGGTAGCGCTCGTTATTTTCCAGCACGTCCACGATCGCCGCACAAACTCGCAACGACTCCGCCAATTTCTCAGGCCGTATGAATTCCAGATTGTCGGCGGAGGTATGATATTCCGGAAAAGTTCCCCAAACGCTCCGCATTAAGCAGCCCACCGCAAGATTAAAACCCGGAGAACAATACTGCCGCTCGTCGTATCCGTAGGGCGAAAATTCCAATGTCTCCGCTGCCTTGCTGTTGTGGAGAAGAACATGCGCTGCAACGCGGTCAATCTCCGCATTTCCCCGCCGGCTCTTTTTGTAATGGAATGCATCCGCGTTTCCAATTCCCGTCAACACCAGCCCATGACGAATCCGGCTGGCCACTTCGCGATTTTTTGCCAGCCATGTGATCGCCCCAATCGTCCCCGGAGCAAACACAAAGCGGTAGGAATAGCGCAGCTCGCGCCACATCAGAAATTTCGCCAGCGCCGCCGCCACTACAATTCCGGAAAGATTGTCATTCGCGAGCGACGGATGACACGCATGGCTCGAAATCAAAACTTCTTCCGATGACTTGCCCGGAAGATAGCACTCGCCGTAAGTCAGGTTCCCATCTTCCAAAGTGGAATCAATGCAAACTTCGTAATCACCGTCGCGCAGCCCGAGCATCTGATTGTGCGACAGGCAGAACCCCCAACTCTCCTTGTAATAAGAAGTCCGGTACGGCACCCAATCTGGACGGTCGGGCAACGTCGCCAGATGTCCCTTGAGTTCGCTCAACGGCATTGAGGCGTGCACCGGCATGCTGTAGTTCAGAACGTGCAGATTGCACTTCTTGAAATCCACGACTTTATTGCCATTCGCGTCTTTAATATATGCATCCCGAATGTTCCACTCCTTCGGGACCGTCCAATCAAGAACGGCTGTTCCCGTAGGCACCTCGGTCAATTGCAGTGGAATTCTCTCCTGGATATTGCGCAGCGTCTGGCGAATTCCCTCCCCCGTAATACTCCGGCAAATTGGATAAAGCTCTGCCGCAAAGCGGTGCAACTCCCGCCCCGTCGCCGCAGCATCACTCTGATCAAATTGCGTCAGCAGACTCATTTATAAAATTTTGCAAACGACTATCGAAAGTCCGGATACGTCCGGTCGCGTTCTGAAATTAATTCCACCGGCGCGGGCCACTCGATCTTGAACGCTGGATCATTCCACCGCACTCCCCGCGATAACTCCGGTTTAAAGAACTCGGAAATCTGATAAAAAATCTCTGTCTCCGCCTCCAGCGTAATGAAACCGTGCGCGCAACCCTCCGGCACGTAAACCATATTCCGCTTCTCCGCGTCGAGCGTCACGCCAATCCATTGCTTGAATGTCGGCGACTGCGCACGCAAATCCAGCACCACATCGTAGAGTGCACCCTGCGTGCAGCGCACGACTTTGGTTTCCGGAAATGGCGCAGCCTGATGGTGCATCCCTCGCAGCGTCCCTTTTTTGGTGTTGAACGAAACACTGCACTGCGCCAGCCGCGGATTCAGTCCATGATCCTCGAATTCCTGCTGGCACCATGTCCGCGCAAAAAATCCGCGTTCATCCGCTTTTGCTTCAATCTGAATCTCAAAAACGCCCGCTAATTTTGTTTCCTGGAAGATCATTCTCGTTTTACTGAATTTTTTGCGCGCGCCGCTCGGTCTGGGGAAGCGCCATCTCAAATCGACGCTGCTTAAAGAATGTATTTTCTTGTGATCAGGTAAGGAAGAAGCAGAAATTCCGCCACCAGCGGCAACGGATCGGCGTTAGCGTAAACGGATTCGATTCTGGTGTTCCTCAAAGACCGGAAATACTCTCCCATGCGCAAATGGCCGCCCGCCATCTGCGTAAGCGCAGTCGGCACGTCGGTGACCAGGCGCAGCCAGCCAATCCCCGCCTTTGATCGCGCTGGCTGGTCCAGGGGCTGTCCCGTTGCGTCCGCGTACAACAGATATGGGAAATCAATCCCCGCCGCCGCGCCAATCCCGTGAAAGCCCCATGCCCGCGCGTTCACATCCAGCAACTTGTACTGTCCATCCCGTGGGTCCTGCTTGAACTCCACTTCCACCAGCCCCCGAAAATTGATCTCCCGCAGAAACCGCTCTGAAAGTTTTTCCACTTCAGGGCACTCAATCGTTTCCACATAAGTCGCCGCCCGCCCAAACTCCCGCGGATGCTGTCGGCATCGTCGCGCCACAAGTGTGCTGTGCGCCTGGCCATCCCGGAAAAACGCGCAATACGAAAACTGCCGCGTTCCATCGCCGGGAATCACCTCTTGCACCATGATCTCTTCCCGCTTGATCTGCCGCGCTGCCTTGTCGTACAGCTCATCCAATTGCGCGGGCGTCTCCGCCTTCCACGCCTTGGCCCCGGTGGAATAGAAAAAATTTTCTTTGATCGCAGGCTTGATCGCCAGCGGCAGCCGCGGATACAACTCCGCCAGCTCTTCCCGGCTCTCGAGCGTCCAGGTGCGTGGCGCGGGAATTCCCAGCTTCTCTGCAAGCGCGTAGGAATTGTTTTTGTCCCACGCCCATTTCACTGTCTCCCACTCCGGAGTGGTAACGCGAAACTGACCAACCAGTTCCGAGCGGTAACGGGAGAATGCCGCCACATTCTCGTCGCGAGTCGGGAACAATACCCATCCGTCCAGACCCAGCTTCTTGCCGATTTCCAGCACCGAGTCTACGGTCTTGCGTTCATCAAGCAGGTTTTTTACGGAAACTACTTGTTGCGCGTACCGCGAGAATTTCGAAACTGAAACCTGATCATCCACCACCACCACGGGAATTCCCCGGCGCCCCAGGCTTCGCGCAATCGCCAGCCCAGGATGCTCACCGCCCACTACTAGTGCACCGGGAAGGTTCTGTTTTTTCATGTGAGCTTGCTCCTGATCGGCCTCGTCTATACCTGCGCCACGTTGCGGTTTCGCGCCAAATATCCGACCAGTTCCTTACAGGCAAACTCCGTCCCGGTTACGAAATAAAGCAGCGGCCCAAAGCTACGCGCCGCCGTCGCTCCCATAAAATGCAATCCGGGAACTGAACTGCTGAACCCTCTCTTAAGCCGTGGATATCCATCGAACTGGCTGACCTTCGCAACCAAGTCCCGCGACAGGAATTCATACTTTGCGATGTCCACGTCGTAACCGGTTCCCATCACAACGTGGTCCACCTCGCGTTCGCTGCCATCATCCAGCTTCAACCGGACTGCGTTTCCCCGCGAAGTCGCCTCCACCACCGAACGTCCCTGGGAAGCTTTAATGTTCTTTGTGCGCTCGATCAGCCACTTTGAGCCCGCCGCTCGTACCGCGCGTTTGCGAATCTTGTCGCGCGTCCCCAATGGAATCCAGGAGACAATGTTGGGCGTCGCCACCAGCCGGCTGATTCCCGCCGGCCCCACGTCGTGCTTGGTATAAAGAATTTTCGAAATCGGTCCCATGTGGTGCAGCCAGCCATGGATTCCCACCCAGCGGAAAAAGGGCTGCCGCGAAATGATCTCTACCTCCGCGCCCGCTTCGTGCAATAGCGCCGCCGACTCCAGCGCGCTCTGCCCCGCGCCTATCACCACTACCCGTTGCCCGGCAAAGTTCAGGATTCCGCGCCGCTCGTAACAATGCGACGCTTGCGACTCCGGCAAGTTCCGGAATACCTCAGGCTTCCTCTTGAATTGCCCAATCCCCGCCGCCACCACCACGCGCTTCGAGCGGATCACCTGCCCGTCCCGCAAAGTAACGCGGAATAAACCATTCTCGCGCTCCACCTCCGCCACATTCCGCGTGTCCAGATCCGAACCAAGCTGCTGCCGGAACCATTTTCCGTAAGCTACGAAGGTGTCGAGCGGCACTGGAGCGGCTGGCTGTTTTCCCACTGCGGCCTCGTAGGCATCCAGCGTAAAGGCCGCTTCTGGGTCTGACAAGTTTGAGGCCTCGCGCGGCGAGCGCAGCAACATCCCCTCCGGCATTTTGCTGGCCCAGAATTCCATGGGCTCGCCCAGAACGCACGCTTTTATTCCTTTGCCTTTCAGGTGCGTTCCCGCGGACAAGCCATACGGCCCCGCGCCAATCACAATGACTTCATAATCAGAAAAATGAGGACCGGTTTTGCTTGTCACAACTCCCGCTGCTCCGCTGTCTGCTGCTAACTGTGGATTCATAGTATTTTGGGATTACCCCGAGTGATATGAGTTGAGTTTTTAAATTTGCTTATGCGGCCTTCCGCATAACGAATTAGATAGGTTCACTGCTTCGGCATCTTGTCTTCCAGGGTGTAGACAAGTTCTCCGCCGTCGAGCCTTGCAAAAGCAATTCGCGCTCTTTCCTTGCCCGCGCCTTCCACCGCCCAGCCGCCGTTTTGCCGCTCCAACTTCATTTCTTTTCGCTGCTTCCACCACCGGCTTACTTCTCGCGGATGAGCAATCCATAACCCTCTTTCCGCCCGAAGCTCCGATAAGTACCCTAATAAAGACTTATAGGTATCCTGCGGCCGTTTCGCAATGATGTAATCGGGATGAACAATGAAGTTCAACAGCCCATGCTGCCGCAGAATCAGCTCCGTTTGCCGCTTCCACAAATCCAAAGAATAGTCCTTAAGAATGTTGAATAGCGTGTGGTCCTGGGTTAGCGTTACTGGCAGTTCAACCATGTTGCCTACGAAGTACGGCATCACGGTGCAGCACCCTCCGCGCTGCGGATCCAAATGCGCGACGTTCGGAACAGACATATCGTATTCAAAATCCAGATGCCCGTACCACTCCTGTTTACGGTATAGGATCGCGGAACGGAATCCCGCCGCGCGGTACTGCTTCCCGTACTCATTGATTTTTGCCGCTCGACGCGTGAATTCCTGGTAATCGTCAAACAAACGCCCATCATGGTTCAGATCTTGGACGTTCACTTCGTATCCCCGCTCCTCTATTTCACGCAGGTATTCCTGCGGGACGGGATAACGCTTTTCCGGAACGACTTGGAATGACGCTGGCACCTGGAACTGATCGTTAATGTCCATAAGCTCCGAACAGAACACTCGTCCCAGTTCGGTCTCCACGTCATGAGTCATCACGGCCGCGCCTTGCGCGCCGTCGGGCCAGAACCAGATGAAGGGGATTTCCTTCAGCCCTTCCGATTTAAGCGCCAATACCAGTAGCTTCTCAAAAATGCTGTCTGTCGTCCGGTCCACGGGCCATGTAGGGAAAGGGATCTTCTCCCAGCCGTTCAAGTGAAGCCGCTGCAAGTGCTTGCGAAAACCCAACGGCATAAACGGCCGCAGGGAATAATACGCGTCACGCATCATCTTCTGCGCCGCCTGCTTCTGTCCCGAACCTTTGGAGATCACGTAGCGTTCTCCGCGCAGGCCGTTGGCGACATCGCACGGGTCAAACGGCAACAAGACCATCTCATCTCGCCGCACCACATCGTTCCCAACATCGTAAAGCTTCTCGTCCGGCCGCTTGCTGCGGAACCCGGCAGAAGACCGGCCAAAGCAAATCGTGCCCGGGCCGAACTGAAAGTAACCCGCGTCTCGTGACAATTCATTTGTGAGGCCAAAACGAATGGGCACAGAAGCGCAACGAAAATATTCATCCAATGGATTTGTCATGGTTATGCCCGCCGCAGGCCCGCTTAAATTGCTCATGATCCGTGCAATTTACAGGAGGCGGGTCCCGCGCTCCCTAACCAGTAACTAGATGCTTCGTCTTAGATGCGAGGCCATTTCTACCCGATGTGCCGGTACAAAAACCTTCCCGCCACTGGGCCTGCTGCAGGTACGACATTAAAAATGATTTGCGCCGCCTTTAACTGCCACCGCCGCGAAACTGATTTTTCGCCCGCCGGATATCTCCAATACGTCAACCTGCTTCGCGCCGCCCCCCAATGTTCCTTAAAGCTCAGCAACCCCGCATTGTCCAGATCCGTCCTGCCGAAATCCAGTTCCATGCAACCGCGTTTCTTTGCCTCTTGGATCGCTTCCCAGAACAAGAATGGCACAGCTCCGGAATTATGATGAGCTGGGTCCGACGCCCCGTACTTATAAAAAAGGGACTTCTTAAAAGAAAGCATCACCACCCCCGCAATGGCGCGCCCATTCAAATATGCGAGATGAATCGTGAATATATCTCCCAGGCACTCCGCCATGTTCCGGAACCAGCGCATTGGTTGCGGGGGTGTGCCGTGGCGGCGGTGCGTAAGAACACACAAGCCGTAGTAATCGCGTAATAGCTGCTCCGAGCGGCCCGCTGAATGCTGCACCTTTTCCCGGACCGCGCGCGTTATCTTTCGCTGCACGCAACTTTTCTGAAACCCTTTAAACAGCGTCTCCGATTCAGGCTCGAGCGAAAGGCGGTGCCAAAAATACTCGTCGCTCGCCCGGAACCCCGCCAGTTTCCGGTCCGCCGTAGGCCGCAACTCGATATATTTGTAGTTCGTCGGTTGCCGCTCAAGCAGACGTAACAACTCCCGTTGTTCCTCACTGTCGTCGCACAACGGATCCGCATGGTCTGAAAATGGCAGCGCGACCAAGCGTCGCCCCGTCAACCAGCTATCTATGTGACAGAACACCTGCGCATTGCTCAATTCTTCGTCATCTGGAGAGTTTGTCGCGTACACGATCGGCTCATACCCATACGTCTTCCGCAGGGCTTCCAACCAACCTCGCGCGTGAAAGACCGAAGCGTCGGGATGCCTGCTCACGAGGCGCTCCCACCGCTGGTCCCGCAAGGGATCGACTTGGTATAAAGCCGTCAACTCTGGTTTCGCGTTACTAATTGAACAGGATAAGAGAACTTCTATCGTGGGGAATTTGTTGCAGGTTATAGCCTATTGGTGGCGAAATGCAAGGCCATCTTTCCCGGCCCTGCATTTGCCCCCGGTAAAGCAAACACTAGACTTCTTGCCACTTTCTTCTGGAACGAGGCCTCGAACATTTCCCCGTTCCGCAAACTGTCGGATTAATTCACAACCGCATTCAAGCTGCTCGGAGGAGCCGGAGGAGTCGTACCGCCGCCGGTCCCGCCACCCGCCGCGCCAGCGCCATAGCAACTGCTCGCATTGAACGATAAAACGCTTCCGCTGCCATCCGCCGGCCCGCCCATATGGTTCAAGTAACAATCGGCAGCGGGGATCAGATAGACGTGCCCGCCGACTCCGGCGACATTTCCGCCGGTGACGTCCGGCCCAATCGCCGGCCAGGGCATTGAACCCCACCAGCTGGGTTTGGTCGAGCGGTAGAAGGAATTGGGAAGAGATTGAGAGGCTGGCACTGCATTCGCAAACGAACTCAACGAGCTGGGAACCTCTGAACTCAAAAAGCGGCTGGCATTGTTGACCGTGTCATAGTTTCCC
>Ga0134126_10014052_pt1 | contig 10105 bp, 8 predicted proteins | sample KB31752_FD_96881 | JGI IMG/M metagenome (GOLD analysis project Ga0134126, IMG submission 96881) | Terrestrial soil microbial communities with excess Nitrogen fertilizer from Kellogg Biological Station, Michigan, USA - KB3-175-2 | ecosystem: Environmental > Terrestrial > Soil > Unclassified ...
GTACCGTGGTGTACGAGAAGTAGTCACCCGCGAGGCCCCAATACGTTGGCGGTTTGTAGGGGGCACCCCTCGTGGGTGCCCCGGTGCGGGCCACCAGGGCACCTACGAGGGGTGCCCCTACAACTTCCGGATCGCTAAAGAACGACCGAGGCCACGGAGACCGCCCAGATATGCGCGGCGATCGGCCCGTTGGGACCGGACTTCCCGGTCATCCGCGCCTCCACGGCCCACCAGACTTTCCCGGTGGTGGGCAGACCGATCAGCCAATCAGTTTGCGTACATCCGTAATTGGCGCGCTGACCGCCGAAGCCGAAGGTGGCCCCGGAGACAAAACCGCAGCTCGTGCCATCACCCAGGGTAATGACCCAGGGTTGTTTATCCTTGGCCGGGGAATGCGTGGGCAATGGTTTGGCCAGCGTGACCCTGATCCCCACTGGCTTCCCCGGCAGGACCGCGCAAATCACCCAGGCGGCGTGTGGAGCGGTACTGAAACAGGGATCGTAGATCACATTGCCGACGATGCAACGCCAGGCATCGGACCGATCTAGAGACTCGGACTCACCCATCCCGCAATCGCCGGCCACAGCGGCGCCCTTCGTACCCTTCGGATGGAAGATGACGATCTTGGTCGGGGCAACCAGGCTCATCGCGGTTGGGGTAGCGGCGGCGCCCACGGGTGCCTTGACCTGAATGAGCCCACCGATGCAGAGCACGCTGGTGAGTAGACCAACCGAGACCATTCGCCGGGTCAGATGTTTCATGAATTCTCCTCCGTGCCTCGGGGATGGAAACGCCCATCCCTGTGTGTCGCATAGTGACTAACGGACTCGTGACTCTAAAGGTAACACCTACATTCTTGTCGCATACACCCCTTGATCAGAACCGCGCGAGCGGGCACCATGTACCAGGCAAGGAGGAACGGCGTGAGACGATGGTATACAGTACTGCCCTTGGCGACCCCGCTTCTCCTGGCGGGCTGCGCCGTGGTCCCTGGTAGTCCCAGTTCCTCGGCCCCCGCCACCCCCCCGCCCGCCCTGGTCGCCACGCAGGTGGCGGCGGCCGTTCAGGCGACCATGGCCGCGCTCAGCGGGACCGTTGATCCGCCACCGGGAGGCTCCACGGCTACCCCGTTCCGGGGCGGCGCCGGGCCCACCCCACAGGTTGTCACATCGGCACTGACCGCTTCTCCCGCCGGCCCCACGAGCACCCAGGTATCACCACTCAGCGCCACTCCCCGACCCAGTGGCACCACGCACCCCAGCGACACGCCGATCCCCAGCGCCACCCACACCTACACACCGACTCCAGTACCGACCCCGGTTATTCTGGGCCCAGCCCAGCTCGCGGAGCGTGAAATCGGCGGCGGGAAGCTTTTGCCACGCTATTGGACCAATACGCCGGCCATTGTCTTTACCATGAGCGCGGCTTCTGGATCCGCCCCCGCCACGCGGCCAGAGGTAGAAGTGCTGCCCGTCGCCCGCGCCTTTACAGGTACCCCGACCGCCGAGGGCGCGCCCATGCAACCGGGTCAGCCAGGCAGCGTCACCCTCTCGGTGGCCACCCTGCCGCAAGGAGCGTATCATTGGCAGGCGCGCCTGAGCGATGGGAATGGCCACAACGGACCCTGGGTCGACTATTATAATGGCCCGGCTTTCCGGCTTGACCGCGAACCACCCGACGCTCCGGTGATTAGCTCGGCTACCCATCCCACTCAGAAAGCCGCCTACGCGGCGGCGGTGGCCCGGATGAAGTGGACCAAACCGGCGGACAACGGCGGCATTCAGGGCTATCTGACCGGTGTGGATCGCAATCCCAACGGCGTTCCCACCGGCGCGCTGACCGCGGTCAACGCCACCGAGATCGGTCCTCTCGCCAATGGGACAATCTATTTTCATGTGCGGGCGGAGGACTGGGCTGGGAACCTTGGCAAGGTCGCTACCTACGTGCTGCATATCGATCACACGGCCCCGACTCTCGGCAAGGTAGTCTTTGATCGCTACGACTTCAACCCGCGGTTCGACCATCTGACCATGCATTTCGTGCCCAGTGCCGCCGCGACCGTTCGGGTGGAGATTCGCCAGCAAAACAACAACGGACTGGTGCGCGTGATGCGCCAGGGCCTGGCCGCCCGAGGATCCACGGTAAAGGTAAGCTGGGATGGGAGAGACCAGCGTGGGGTTCTGGTGCAGCCAGGCAACTATACCATGATCGTGTTACTCACCGACAAACTGGGTAACGTGGGAGATGGATATTATGGCCGGTTGGGAGTGAATTACCGGCTGATCGTGGTGCATCTCGCCACGCAGAGTCTGGACGTCTACAACGGGACCAAGTTACTCCAAAGTACTCTGGTGACCACCGGGAACGCCTTGTTGCCCACTCCGGTCGGGATCTGGCATGTCGTCGCCAAGTACCACCCCTACAAGTTCATCAGCCCGTGGAAGAAGGGCTCTCTCTACTACTACGCTCCCAGCGACGTCAATTACGCGCTTAACTTCCATAGCGGAGGCTACTTTATTCACGATGCACCCTGGCGCACGGTGTATGGACCCGGCACCAACACCGCGCCTGGTCCACCCGGCGTCTACAGCGGTACCCATGGCTGCGTGAACGTGACCACCGCGTTCGCCGCTTGGCTGTATAAATGGGCCGATTATGGTACCGTGGTGCAAGTCGAGCAATAGGGGCGGAGGAGGATGGCGGAGCTTTTGCTCACCGGGATCGCGTTGCTGGCCCTGGCCGTCGTCCTGGCCCGAACCGCGTACCGGCAGACCCGGGTAGCGCGGCAGACCGCCGCCACTCCCCTCACCCCGGTGGCGGAGGTGCGGGCCCTGCACGAAAAAGTGGCGGCGCAGATTGGTTCCGATCTGTTCGCCCAGCGAGTCGCGCTGGCCGGAATGCTGGAGTGTGATGAACCACTGGCGGCCCCGCTCAGCCAGATGTCGTGCGTCGCCTTCCGCTATCGGATTACCCGCCGCTGGGAAGAGGAGTACGAGGAACGAGACGACGCGGGAAAGCTGTGCCGGCGGGTGCGATCCGGGAGCGAGACCGTGGCCTCCAACGAACGGCGGGTCCGTTTCCGCCTGCGGGACGGCACCGGCGAGCTTCTGGTAGACCCAGAGGGGGCGCGCCTGGAGATGGAAAAGGTGATCGACCACTTTGAGCCAGGCGAACCGGAGGGGACGCCGCGCTTTGGCGCCCTGATCCTGAATCTGGCGCAGGGGCACGGTCGGTCCCGCCGAGTCACCCTGGGCTATCATTCGCATGAGGAGATCGTGCCGCTCGGTCGCGAGGTCTACGTCCTGGGGATGGCGACCGATCGCGACGGGATGCTCAGTGTGGCGCGGTCACCAGAGCCGGAGGAGCCGTTCCTGGTCAGCCTGCACTCACGGACGCAGGTTGTCGCTCAGGCGCGCACGGCGATCACTCGCTCACTGGCCGGCGCGGCGATATGCGGACCGCTAGGGATCGCCTTGCTCTTGATCGGCTTGCTCTCCCGTCGATAGGCGCGGTACGACAAAGAGTGCCCAAGGATACCCCATGGGCACTACACCGGCCAGCCCCGACCGCGGGCCTTAGGCGGTGGGCGTACGCCGCTTCTGCGCCTTACGCGCCGCGCGCTTCCGCTTGGTCTGCTCCCGCATTCGCTTGGTCTGGAAGCGGCTCTTCTCGCGGTACACCCGCAGGATGCCGTCCTGGGCCACTTCCTTCTTGAAGCGCTTCAGCAAGCGCTCGAAACTTTCGCCGGAAATCGTCTCAACCATAAGATTTCTGTTCAGATCCCTTCAGTAGAAAACTGTCATGCCGCGCCAATCGGCTGCTGGAAAACCACGGACGGCCAAAACCCACTCCTCTGAGTATACCCACGCGCCCGCGCTCCCCGCAATCCTGGGCGCTTGCCCGGTCATTTCTGAACGATCCATGCCTGCCCGCCGCTCGGGGCGACTGAGCATCTATACTGAGGACGCGGACTGTTTGGATGTGGGGAGAAATGAAACCCTTTGGAAACCGATATCCCCCTCAAAACTCTCACCAATTTGCGCTCGCACGATCTCTTGCCCCTACTCGGGATTGAGGCGGCGACGGTGCTGGCCGTGGAAACCATTGAGCTGCCGATGATGGCAACCTCCCTGGACACCGTCTTTCGCTTGCGCGATGCCGCGGGGCAAGAGTACTTGCACCTTGTGGAATGGCAAGGCTACCGAGACATCCGATTTCTCTGGCGGGTCTTGGGTTATCTGGGTTGGCTGGGGATTCACCGATCGGAGCGGCCAATTGACGTGACCCTTGTCTACCTACGTCCCGGCGACGACACCGGCGCCTATCTCTCGCAAAGCGTGGCCGGGCGGGAAGCATGGGGAGTCGGCTTCCGCGTAGTTCGCCTGTGGGAGCAAGACGCCCATGTCGCGCTCACCAGAGAAAACGTTGGCCTGGCGGTACTCAGTCCACTGATGGCGGGCGCGGACGCGCCGCTCGTGGAGCAAGCGGCCACCCTCATTCTCAAGCAAGCGGCGTCCCCGCGTGAGCGAGCGGACCTATTGACCATTCTGGGGATTTTCAGTGCGCCTATAATAGATTCAGGACAGTTTGTCCGGATGATCGGGAAGGAGCCGCTGATGGCCTCTGATCTGGTGAGTTATCTCATCGAGGATACGGTAAACGAGCGTGTGCAAAAGGCAGTGGCCCAACGCCAAGCTGAACTTCAAGCCGAGAGCGAGGCCATATACGAGGCCCGCTTGGAAGCAGCACAAGAGGCTCTGCGGCGCGAAGCCGCGGAGCACGCGCGTGAGGCCGCGGAGCACGCGCGTGAGGCCGCCGAGCACGCGCGTGAGGCCGCGGAGCGGGAACGGTTTGTCCATGCGGTGGAAGATGTGCTGGTGGCGCGATTCCCCGATACACCCGTGGCCCGTGCGTACGTAATTAGTACGATGAGGGATCTTGATCAACTTCGGGATTTACATGCCGCCCTCTTGCGGGCCCCGGATCAGCAGGCCGCCGAGCAACTGCTGCGCCAAGCCTCGGGATAGCAAGCCGATGAGGGGGATGAGGGAGTGGATTTGATCGAACGGAAGATCCAGGAGGCGCGCGAACGCGGCGATTTCGATAATCTGCCGGGAGCGGGGAAGCCGCTGAATCTGGACGAGAATCCCTTCGTGCCGGCGGAATGGCGTTTGGCCTATAGCATGCTGGCGAGCAACGGTTTCGCGCCCGACCTGGTGGAGAGCGATAAGGCGCTCCGTGAGGCCATTGCTACCTTGGCGTCGTCCCTGGACCGTTTTGCCGCCCGCTGGAGCCGCCTCTCTGTCTCCGACCGAGCCGCACGGCTGGCTGACCGGGCCGCCTTTCTGCGCCAGTACGAGGCGGACATGCGCGACTTGAATAGCCGCATTCATGGCTTCAATCACGCCGCCCCCACGGCGATGCAGCGGGGCACGCTTCTGGTGAATCAAACTCTCGCCGCCGCCGCCGCTCGCCTTCCTACCGGCGGCTGATCCAGCGAGTGCCCGCGTCTGCTACCGTATCCCGGATGGATACGCGCCCAATCGGCTTTTTCGACTCCGGGATCGGCGGCTTGAGCATTCTCCGAGCTACCCGCCGGCTGCTTCCCGCCGAATCGATGCTCTATCTGGCGGATAACGCGCACTTCCCCTACGGCGCCCTGGATGCCGGTGCCTTGCGCGAATTGGCTTCGCGTCTCACCGCCTACCTTCTGGCCCGCGACGCCAAACTGATCGTGGTAGCCTGCAATACCGCGACCGTCCATACGCTCGCGTACCTCCGAACCGCCTTCCCGGAAGTTCCGTTCGTGGGAGTCGTGCCGGTGGTGAAACCGCTAGCCGAACTGACTCGGAAGCGGGTCATTGCCGTGATGGCCACCCCCGCCACCGCCGAAAGCCAGTATCTGGCTCGGCTGATTGCCGAGCACGCCGCGGGTTGTTCGGTGGTGATTATCCCCTGCCCCGGCCTGGCGGACCTGGTGGAATCTGGCCGCGCCACCAGTGCCGAATTGAACGCGGTTCTTGAATCACTCCTGGACTCAGTGAGAGAATCCGGCGCCGACGTGCTCGGGCTCGGCTGCACGCACTATCCCTTGATCCGGGCGCGGATTCAACGCCTGATGGGGCCGGAGGCGCGGGTGATCGACTCCGGAGACGCGGTGGCGCGGCGAGTATGCGCGGTGCTGGACGAACGCGACGCCCTGAGTGCCGATTCACCCGCCTCTTATTCGCTGTACAGCACCGGCGACCCCTCCAGTCTAGCCCGAGCAGCCAGACGCTATCTCCGCCTGCCGCCGACCACGGTGGCGCGAATCGATGTGCCGAGGATTGAGGATCTTGGTTCAGGGAGGAGTGAGCCTCGGATATGAGCCTATCACCTTGAGCATCTGGGTGCAGCGCGCCAGAGCAGAGAGGGCGGCGGCTACATCGGGATCGTCGTGATGCCCTTCGAGATTGGCATGGAACAGGTATTCCCAGGTTCTGCCTCTAATTGGGCGTGATTCTAGACGGCTGACGTTGACCTCATGAATGGCGAAAGCCGCCAGGGCACGGAAGAGTGATCCCGGTTGATCCCGGACCACGAAGACCACGCTGGTCTTCCCACCAGCCTGGGCCGGTACCTCCTCGTGGCCGATGATCAGGAATCGAGTGTAGTTGTCCTTGTTGGTCTGAATATTCTCGGCCAGCACATCGAGGTCATAGATGGCGGCAGCGCGGCGCGAGGCGATCCCCGCCACCCCGCGGAGTTCCCCCTCCCGGACCAGCTTGGCGCTTCCCGCCGTGTCGTAGACGGGGACTATCTGTACGGGCAGCGCCTCCAGAAATTCCCGGCTCTGCGCCAGGGCTTGCGGGTGAGATTGCACGGTATGGATGTCTTCCAGGCGTTGTCCGGGAAGGGCCATCAGGCATTGCTGAACGTGCAGATCGTACTCGCCCCGAGGAAAGAGCCGCCCCTGGTACTCAACGAGCAACTCGTATGACTCATTCACGCTGTAGGCGGTAGAATTTTCCACCGGTACCACCCCGAAATCGGCGTCCCCGACCTGGACCGCCGCGAAGACATCGGCGAAGCTGGGCTTGGGCAGCATCGGATGATCGGGAAACAAGTACGATGCCGCTTCCTCGCTAAAGGCGCCCCGTTCCCCTTGGAAGGCAATCCCCCGCACGATCGTTCTCCCGGCCTCGCTACTCGACAGTTTCAAGGGTAGAGTGTAGCACGCGAGGGACGTTTTCCCCACTTTCCCCTTGTTCGGTAGTTTCCGCTCCGGCATACTCCCTAGCAGCATGAGCCGACTACTAGCGGCGCGAGTCGCGATCCTCCTCGTTCTCCTCCTTCCGGCAGGGTTCCGTTCCGCCGCCGTTCACGCGGAGCATCCCAGCGTGTCCTCCGACCTGCTGAGCGTGCCATATGACGCGACGCTCCCCGAAAGCGGACATGTGCGCTTTGTCCGCGTCTCGACAAACGGACAACTGCTCTTTGCCGGCCTGCAAGACGGCGGGTTGGAGAGAAGCGGCGACGGTGGACGCACCTGGAACAATGTCCGGGTCGGCGTAGTCGGTGGACCGGGAGTGCAAATGCTCGACCTCCGGATCGCCCCGTCTAATCCAAGCATCGTCTGGGCAACCGGATTGACCGGCGTATACCGCAGCATCGATGGCGGCCTGACCTGGACCGAGGCGGATACGCGAAGCGACGGGCCGGGGCGGGCGGTGGGATCCGTTCTGGCCATCGACCCACGTCACCCCGAGGCCGCCTTCCTGGCCGGGTATCGGAACGGCGGCCTCTATGCCACTCATGATGCCGGCCTGAGCTGGACCGAGGTACTCTCTTTCCCGGTGAGCGGAGTGGCCGTGGATCCAGCCAGCGGGGCCATTGTCTATGCCGTATCCCGCACCGCAGGAGTACAGCGAAGTACCGATCATGGGAGCACCTGGAGCACCGGCGTCCACCTACCGGACTATACCGGGATCGGTGAGGAGACGGCGGCCCCGGGGCGCTTGTTGGCGGTCAGCGGCCCCGGCGCCGGACTCTACGCGGCCATGGACGGCGGTGGGGTCGAGCGGTCACTGAACGGCGGGCGGTCCTGGCAGGATCTCTCGTTCGGCTTACCCCGTACCCCGTCGGGCGAGGGCTATGCCGTCCCTTACGATCTAACGGTGACCGGCGGCTCGTCTCCCTTTCTCTATGCCGTTGTCCCGGACGGCTCCCTCTTGCAACCCCATGGCAGCGCCCTGTTCCGCCTCCCGCTTTCCCCGCCCACTCCCGCCAGTCCCGCATCAACCGTGACCGCCACCGCTTCCCCGAGCGTTACGTCAAGCGCTACGGCATCTCCGAGCGCGACCCCGAGTCCATCGGACACCAACAGTCCAACCATTGGCATCCCCACCATCCCATTCAGCGGTACCCAGGTGCTGACCGGTACCGCGACCGCGAACCCGTCGTCCAGCCCCACCTCCAGTCCGACTGCGAGCGTGACCGCGACTCCCAGCCCCAGCAGCACTCCCCTGCCCACCGTACAGTGGACCGAAGTGGGGCTCAACGTGGATGCGATTGGCGGGGCGGCGAACGCGCGCACCCCGCTCCTGGTGGCCCGCGAGGCGTCGCCCCGGTCCGGATTCACGGCTACCGTGGGGCCCTTAGCCGGGGCGCCACTCCTGAATCTTCCCTATAGGCTGCCGGCCCCATCAGTCCGGATCATCAATGGCGGCTTCGTTCTCGGGGCCACCCCACTTACCTACCTATCCGGTATCAACTATGAAGGACCGGCGGATCGTCCCTGGCAACTCTGGCAGGATGGCAAGTTCAATCCCACTCTGGTAGCGGGGGATCTTGACGCCGCGGCCGCCGCCGGTTATAAGGTGCTCCGTATCTTCATCCAGGATCCGCTCCCCGCCCAGGTGCTCCAAGGGGAGTTTGGTCATCTCGATACCCTGGTGACTCTGGCCCACCAGCGTGATCTGCGCTTGCTGATCACCTTCAACGATTCACGGGATCTCGACTTGACCCGTGTCGCCGCCGTGGATCGGGCAATCGCCGGCCATCTCCGGGGAAACCCTACAGTATTCGGTTACGACCTGCAGAATGAGCCGGCCTACCAGGATTTCGTGGCGACTCAGTACCCCGCTGGCACTGGCATTCCCTTGCAAAGCGCCGCCCTGGTACGCCAGTATGGCGAGTATGTCTCCTTGAAGCGGATTCGCGCTGACCGCGCGGCGGGGAAATGGCTGGATGCCCCGTTCACCCAGATGAGCGCCGACCAGGTGTGGGTGTACCTGAACGTGGCCAACATCGTGGACGAGTTCTTCAACGCCGCTCCCAACTACCCCGATACGCCCGCCCCGGCCCACTGGCTGCCTCTAGTAGCGGCGATAAATAGCAGCGTCGCCACCTATATCAACGTACTGCGGGGGGCAATCCGGTCAGTAGACCCCACGCACCTGATCACCATGGGCTACAACAAGTATTTCTGGGCCTCCTTGCCCGCCAATTCGGTCCTGGATTTCCGCTCCATGCACCTCTATCCGACCAATCAGAGTTTTTCCAGCATCCACGGGGAACTGCAATTGTTCGAGTCGCTCAAGGCCATGGCTTCCAGCCCTCTGGTCCTGGGCGAGTACGGCTTCTCCACCGCCAACCAAGCTGGGGATCTCGCGTCGGTCCAGGAGTCGGCCATGAGCCTCTATCCGCGCGTCCTGGGAGGCGATGGGGACATCAAGTGGGTGCTCAACGACGATACGGTGGGCTACAATCCTTACGAGAATGGCCTGGGATTGCTCGCCGCGCACGGGGTACCCAAGGCAGCCTACTACGTCGACCGGGCTCGCAATGCCTACTTCGCTGGGCAGCACCAACCGGGAGGAGTGCGGATGTGGGCCGACTCCACCACCGGGATCGGCTATCTCTATTCGGCTCCGGATGCCCTGGGAGTCAGCGGCGGCAGCTACAGTGACAGCCGGCTTTCCTATGCGGTCAAGGGCGGATCGGCGGCAGCGGAGGTGTGGATGAACTGGACCGCCCGCGGCTCCCTCCGCGTGGTGGCGACCCACGATGCCAGCCTGAACCTCAATCTGACGGCGCTGGCGGGCGCCGCGCCCGGCCCTGTCAC